>Ga0182742_1000381_pt1 | contig 73609 bp, 76 predicted proteins | sample eDN5th37CBELigMG_FD_128880 | JGI IMG/M metagenome (GOLD analysis project Ga0182742, IMG submission 128880) | Enriched Miracle-Growth compost microbial communities from Emeryville, California, USA - eDNA 5th pass 37_C BE-Lig MG (version 2)... ...
CGGCGTTGCTGCATCAGGCTTGCGCCCATTGTGCAATATTCCCCACTGCTGCCTCCCGTAGGAGTCTGGGCCGTGTCTCAGTCCCAGTGTGGCCGGTCACCCTCTCAGGCCGGCTACCCGTCGTCGCCTTGGTGAGCCGTTACCTCACCAACAAGCTGATAGGCCGTGAGCTCATCCCGAACCGAAATTCTTTCCACGCGGAGAGGATGCCCTCCCGCGTCGTATCCGGTATTAGACGCCGTTTCCAGCGCTTATCCCAGAGTTCGGGGCAGATTGCTCACGTGTTACTCACCCGTTCGCCACTGATCCAAAGGAGCAAGCTCCTCCTTCACCGTTCGACTTGCATGTGTTAAGCACGCCGCCAGCGTTCGTCCTGAGCCAGGATCAAACTCTCCATTAAGGCTTGGCCGTCAGACCCGAGGGCCTGGCGAATCCGTTGCTCGCGTCACGGGGGAAACCGTGACGCAGCGAGTTGATCTGACTGTCTGTCCGAATGACACTGACATTCATTCATTCAATCCAAAGGAATCTCTTCGACTGAACCGCGCCCAGATGGACGAGGCGTCAGCCAACGAGGTTATTTGGCATTTGACATGTGCACGCTGTTGAGTTCTCAAGGATCGAGCGCTCCTGCCGCTTCCCGTCTCCGGTCCGCCCGCAGGGCAACTTCTCCAACCTAGTCCCGTGCATGCGGCCGGTCAAGCCGACGCGCCGTGCTCACGGTCAAAGGTTCATCCTAGACCCGGATCCATATGCCTACAAGAGGCATCCGATCTCCGGAGGAAGGTCCCCACTTGGGGCTCGACCGCGGGGCCCTGTCCGACTGGACTGGTTCCTCCTGCTGGCCGACCGCTTGGGGCGACTCGGAATACTTTACACACTCCCCCGCGCCCCGCCAAATCGACTCGGTGGGCCGGGCGTGTCGCGCCCGCACCCGCCGCGCGGCGGTCGCCGGAGGTCCGGTTTCTACTGGGTGTAGACGCCCGCGAGCGACTTCTTGCCGCGCCGGAGCAGGACGATCCCGCCGGCCAGCGACGGCATCAGCACCGCGTCCTGCGAGTCGACCTTCCGATTGTCGACATAGACCCCGCCCTGCTGGATCGCGCGCCTCGCCTCGCCGTTCGAGGCCACGAGACCCGTCGCCACGAGCGCCTCGGCGACCGGCGTGCCCGGCGCGAGGCTCGCCGTCTCCAGCTCGCCGAGGACCGCGCGCAGGGTCGGCTCGTCGAGCGCCGCGAGATCGCCGCCGCCGAAGAGCGCCTCCGACGCCGCGATCGCGGCGCGCGTCGCCGCCTCGCCGTGCACGAGGCTCGTCACCTCCCAGGCGAGCGTGCGCTGCGCCTCCCGAGCCCACGGAGCCTCGGACACGGCGTTCTCGAGCCGCTCGATCTCGGTGCGAGGCAGGAAGGTGAACACCTTGAGCCGGGCGACGACGTCCGCGTCCGCCTGGTTGAGCCAGAACTGGTAGAAGCGGTAGGGCGAGCACATCTCGGCGTCGAGCCAGATCGCATTGCCCTCGCTCTTGCCGAACTTCGTGCCATCCGAGTTCGTGATCAGCGGCGTGCCGATCGCATGGGCGGACGCGCCCTCGACCTTGTGGATGAGGTCGATGCCGGAGGTGAGGTTGCCCCACTGATCCGAGCCGCCCGTCTGCAGCACGCAGCCGTACTGCCGGTAGAGCTGGAGGAAGTCGTCGCCCTGCAGGATCTGGTACGAGAACTCGGTGAAGGAGATGCCCGCCTCGGAGTTCAGGCGCGCGGCGACCGCGTCCTTCTTGATCATCGTGCCGACCCGGAAGTGCTTGCCGATGTCGCGCAGGAAGTCGATCGCCGAGTAGCGGCCGAACCAGTCGAGGTTGTTGACGATGCGTGCCGCATTCCGCCCATCGAAGTCGAGGAAGCGGCGCACCTGCGCCTCGAGCCGGCCGACCCATTCGGCGACGGTCTCGCGAGAGTTCAGCGTGCGCTCGGCGGTCGGGCGCGGATCGCCGATGAGACCCGTCGACCCGCCGACGAGGCCGAGCGGCCGGTGACCGGCGAGCTGGAGGCGGCGCAGCAGCAGGAGCTGCACGAGGTTGCCGAGGTGCAGCGATGGGGCGGTCGGGTCGAACCCGCAGTAGTAGGTGATCGGGTCGCCGCTCAGCAGGGCCCCGAGCTCGTCCTCGTCGGTCGAGACCGCGACGAGCCCGCGCCACCTGATCTCGTCCCAGACGGACGGGAACGTCGGATCGTTGCGCTGGGCGGTGCTGGACACGGCTTCAACCGTAGCCGCTCAGCCCCGTCGCTTCGGGACGTGCGGACGATAGGGCGAGACGCTCGGCTCGCCGGGGAGCCAGAACCGCCACGGAAACGCCGTCGCGTCGCCACCCGGCCCCGAGACCCCGGTGCGCGGGCCGGTCGCGTATCCCGCGATCGGCGTCCGAAGCAGCGTGAGCGAGTGCTCGGCGCCGTCGAGCGCCGCGCCGTCGTCGGCGCCGTCGATCCCGAGGGCGACCGTGAGCCGAGCCGGGCCGCGCGCGAGCTCGGCGTCCCGCCTGGCCGAGGCCCGGCGTCGTCTGGCGAGCTCGACGCCCTCGACGATCTCGCCGCCGCGCAGGAGCACCCCCGAGGCCTCGCCCTCCGGGCTGCAGACGACGTTCGCGCACCAGTGCATGCCGTAGGTGAAGTAGACGTAGAGGTGTCCGGGCGGGCCGAACATCGTCGCATTCCTGCGACCCTTGCCCCGGAATGTGTGCGAACCAGGGTCCTCCCCCGGGCCGCCGTACGCCTCGACCTCGGTGAGTCGCACCGCGACGCCGCGCACCCGCAGCACGGCTCCGAGCAGCCGCGGGGCGACGTCGTGCGCGTGGCCCGGCAGGATCGATTCCAGCACCGCACCATGCTTCCACCTCGGCGCCGTGGATTCGCCGGGTCGGGACGCGGCGCGGGGCGCGCTCAGGCGAGGCGGGCGGCGAGGTGACGGGTCCAGTTCGCGAGGTCGGCGAGCTGGCGCTCCACACCCGGGCGCGCCGTGCCGGCGTAGCCGTCGCGCGCGGCGATCGCGCCGTCGACCGTGAGCACGCTGCGCACCCCGGCCGTCAGATGCGGGGAGATCGCGAGGTACTCGCCGTCCGTCGGGCCGTCGAGCGCCAGGCCGCGCTCCTCGCAGAAGCGCACGAGCGCGCCCGCGATCTCGTGCGCCTCGCGGAACGGCACCCGCTCGCGCACGAGCCACTCGGCGACGTCGGTCGCGAGCGAGTAGCCCTCCGGCGCGAGCGCGCGCATCCGCTCGGTGTCGAAGCGCAGTGTCGAGACCATTCCCGTGAACGCCGGCAGCAGCACCTCGAGCGTGTCGACCGAGTCGAACACCGGCTCCTTGTCCTCCTGCAGATCGCGGTTGTAGGCGAGCGGGAGGCCCTTCATGGTCGTGAGCAGACCGGTCAGGTTCCCGATCAGCCGCCCCGCCTTGCCGCGCGCGAGCTCGGCGATGTCGGGGTTCTTCTTCTGCGGCATGATCGACGATCCCGTCGAGTAGGCGTCGTCGAGGGCGACGTAGCCGAACTCGCGCGTGTTCCAGAGGATGACCTCCTCCGAGATCCGCGAGAGATCGACGCCGATCTGCGCCGCGACGAACGCGAACTCGGCCACCTTGTCGCGCGACGCGGTCGCGTCGATCGAGTTCGGCTCGACGGCGTCGAAGCCGAGCTCGCGCGCGATCGCCTCCGCGTCGAGGCTGAGGGTGTTGCCCGCGAGCGCGCCCGAGCCGTACGGCGAATGGCCGATGCCCTCCCTCCAGGCGGCGAGCCGCTCGAGGTCGCGGCCGAGCGCCCAGGCGTGCGCGAGCAGGTGGTGCGCGAGGAGCACCGGCTGCGCATGCTGGAGGTGCGTCCGGCCCGGCATGACCGCGTCGAGATGCGCCGACGCCTGCGCGGCGAGCGCATCGATGAGATCGACGAGGAGCCCCCCGATCGTCGCCGCGTGGTCGCGCAGGTACATCCGGATGAGCGTCGCGATCTGATCGTTGCGGCTGCGGCCGGCGCGCAGCTTGCCGCCGAGGTCTGCGCCGACGACCTCGATGAGAAACGACTCGAGCGCCCCGTGCACGTCCTCGTAGGCGTCGACGCCGGCGAGCTCGCCCGCGGAGATCCGGCGGGCGACCTCCTCGAGCCCCGCGTGCATCGCGGCGAGCTCGTCGGGGCTCAGGTAGCCCGCGGCCGCGAGCGCGTTCGCGTGGGCGTGGGAGCCCGCGATGTCGTACGGCCAGAGGCGCGCGTCGAAGTGGGTCGACTTGGACAGTCGCGCGAGCTCGGGCGACGGGCCGGAGGCGAAGCGGGCGCCCCAGAGGGAGCCGGCGTTCGTGGACTGGGGTCTCGATGCGCCCTCCGGGCTGCCCGACTCGTGAGGAGCGAGGTCGTCGGTCATGCGCGGGCCTGCTCGAGCAGCCAGATGAGGAGCGCCTTCTGCGCGTGCAGCCGGTTCTCCGCCTCGTCCCAGACGACCGACTGCGGACCGTCGATGACCTCCGCCTCGACCTCGTAGCCGCGGTCGGCCGGCAGGCAGTGGATGAAGATCGCGTCGCGCTTGGCGAGCGACATGAACTCGCGGGTCACCTTGTACGAGCCGAGGTCGCGGATGCGCTCGAGCTTCTCCTCCTCCTTGCCCATCGACACCCAGGTGTCGGTCACGACGATGTCGGCGCCCGCGGCCGCCTCGAGCGGGTCCGTGTAGAGCGCGACGCTGCCGCCGGTCGCCGCCGCGATCCGATCGGCGTCCTCGACGACGTCGGCGCGCGGCGCGTACGACGCCGGCGAGGCGACGCGCACGTGCATGCCGGCGGTCACGCCAGCGAGGACGTAGGAGTGCGCCATGTTCGAGAAGCCGTCGCCGAAGAACGCGAGCGTCAGACCCTTCAGCTCGCCCTTGTGCTCCCGGATGGTGAGCAGGTCGGCGAGGAGCTGACAGGGGTGGAATTCGTCCGAGAGCGCGTTGATGACGGGGACCCTGGTCCCCTCGGCCATCTGCTCGAGCCCCGACTGCGCGTACGTGCGCCAGACGATCGCCGCGACCTGGCGCTCGAGCACCCGCGCCGTGTCGGCGGGCGTCTCCTTCCCGCCGAGCTGGCTGCTCGCCGTCGTGATGTCGAGCGGCGAGCCGCCGAGATCGGCGATCCCGGTCGCGAACGACACCCGGGTGCGCGTGGAGGACTTGTCGAAGATGACCGCGACGGTCTCCGGACCCGCGAGGGGCTTGCGCCCCCAGCGGTCCGCCTTCACCTGTTCGGCGAGCGCGAGGATCTCGGCCTGCTCGGCGGGGGTGATGTCGTCGTCGCGAAGGAAATGGCGGACGGTCATGCGGTGGCCTCCTCGGGGGTGGCAGTAGAGGGCTCGATACGCGCCTGCGGCGCTGCTCGACTCGCGGGAGCGGCGGGAACAGCTGCTCGGTCCGCGGGATCCGGTGTCGCGTCGCCCGCGACGTCGCGGAGCGCCGCCGCGAACCTCTCGGCGAACTCGGCGACCTCCGCGTCGCCGATCGTCAGCGGCGGAGCGATGCGGATCGTGTCGTCGCTCGGCGCGTTGACGATGAGGCCCTGGGCGAGCGCCGCACGCATGACCTCGCCTGCGACGGGCGCCGTCAGCGGCACGCCGATGAGCAGTCCGCGGCCGCGGGTGCCCGCGACGAGCGGGGACCCGATGCCGGCGATCGCCGCCTCGATCTGCGGACCGCGGAGGGCCGCGTTCTCCACCAGCCCCGCGCGCTCGATCTCCGCGAGGACCGCGTCGGAGACCGCGGTCGCGAACGGGTTGCCGCCGAAGGTCGACCCGTGCTGTCCGGCGACGAGCAGCTCGGAGGCCGCGCCGAAGGTCACGAGCGCGCCGATCGGCACGCCGCCCCCGATGCCCTTCGCGAGCGCGACCGCGTCCGGCGTGATCCCCTCGTGCTGGTAGGCGAACCACGCGCCGGTGCGGCCCGCGCCCGTCTGGATCTCGTCGACGATGAGCAGAACGCCGTGCTCCGCGGTGATCGCGCGGGCGGCGGCGAGATAGCCCTCCGGCAGCGGCAGCACCCCCGCCTCTCCCTTGATCGGCTCGACGACGAGCGCGGCGACGTCCGGGCCGATCGCGGCCCGCAGCGCCTCGATCGTCGAGTCGATGTGCTCGACGTGCGGGATGAGCGGCTCGAACGGCTCGCGCAGCGCCGGCTTGCCCGTCAGCGCGAGCGAACCCATCGTGCGGCCGTGGAACGACTGCTCGAGGGCGATGATTCGGGTGCGGCCGGTGCGCCGTGCGAGCTTGATCGCCGCCTCGATCGCCTCGGCCCCCGAGTTCGCGAAGAACACCCGCCCGCCCGCGCCGGCGCCCGTGAGCCGACGCAGCCGCTGCGCGAGCGCGAGCTGCGGCTCGGACGCGAAGTAGTTCGAGATGTGCATGAGGGTCGCGGCCTGGCGGCTCGCCGCCTCGACGACGACGGGGTGCGCATGGCCGAGCGAGTTGACGGCGATCCCGGCGAGGAAGTCGAGGTACTCGCGGCCGTCGACATCCCAGACGCGCGCGCCGGCTCCGCGAACGAGCTCGAGCAGCGGCACGCCGAAGGTGCGCATCATGCGCTCGGCATACTGGTCGCGCCACGGCGCGGTCTCGATACCGCCCTCCGGGCCTGTGCTGTGATCCGTCATGCGACCACCTCCGTTCCGATTCCGGTGTCCGTGAAGATCTCCAGCAGCACCGAATGGGGCTGCCTGCCGTCGATGACGGCGGCCTTCGCGACGCCGCCGTCGACGGCCGCGAGGCAGGCCTCCATCTTCGGGATCATGCCCGACTCGAGGCCGGGCAGCATCGCGCGCAGCTCCTCCGCTGCGATGTGCGAGATGAGCGAGTCGGTGTCCGGCCAGTCGGAGTAGAGGCCCGCTACGTTCGTGAGCACGACGAGCTTCGCGGCGCCCAGGGCCGTCGCGATCGCCGCCGCCGCGGAGTCGGCGTTGACGTTGAGCAGCCGGTCGCTGCCCTCCTCCCGGGCGATCGTCGAGATCACCGGCACCTTGCCGGCCGCGAGGGCCTCGCGGATCGCGGTCGCGTCGACCGAGGTGACCTCGCCGACGAGTCCGAGGTCGACCTCCTCGCCGTCGACGACGACGCCCTTGCGGACGCCGGTGAGCACGCCGGTGTCCCCCGGCACGCGGACGCCGAGACTCCCGAAGCGCTCGAGCTTCGCGGTGATGCCGCCCGCGACCTCCTCGACGAGCACCTCGCGCACGACGGGGATCGCGTCGGCGCTCGTCACCCGGTAGCCGCCGCGGAACTCGCTCGCGATCCCCTGCGCCTTGAGCGCCGCGGTGATCTGCGGGCCGCCGCCGTGGACGACGACCGGCCGGATCCCAGCGAAGCGCAGGAACGCCATGTCCTGCGCGAACGCCCGGGTCAGACCGAAGTCGGTCATCGCGTTCCCGCCGAGCTTGACGACGATGACGGCGTCGTGGAAGCGGTGCAGCCAGGGCAGCGCCTCGATCAGCACGGCCGCCTTCTCGGCCGCCTCCGCCGCGGTCGTGATGGTGCGCACCGTCTGCGTCTCGGTGCCGACGTGCTCGCCCATGGTCCTCGCCTCGCCTGTCGTCATGCTCAGCTCGAGTACGCCGAGTTCTCGTGGACGTAGTCGTGCGTGAGGTCGTTCGTCCAGATGGTCGCGCTCGCGGCGCCGGCGTTGAGGCCGATGCCGAGGTGCACGGCGCGCGGGGCGAGGTCGACCTCGGTCCGCGGCCGGTCGGGTCCGCCCCGGTGGCACACCCGCACGCCGTTGATCGTGACGTCGACGTCGTAGGGGTCGAAGGCCGCCCCGGTCGTGCCGATCGCGGCGAGGACGCGGCCCCAGTTCGGGTCGTTGCCGTAGACGGCCGCCTTGAACAGGTTGTTCCGCGCGACGCTGCGGCCGACCTCGACCGCATCCGCCTCGCTCGCGGCTCCCGTGACCTCGATCGTGATGTCGTGGCTCGCGCCCTCGGCGTCGCGCATGAGCTGCTGCGCGAGCTCCCGGGTCAGGGCGTCGAGCGCCTCCTGGAACGCCGCGGCGTCCGGCACCACGCCGCTCGCGCCGGAGGCCATGAGCGTGACGTGGTCGTTCGTCGACATGCAGCCGTCGGAGTCGAGCCGGTCGAAGGACTGCCGGGTCGCGGCGCGCAGGTGCGCGTCGAGCGCGGCCGAGTCGAGGACGGCGTCCGTCGTGATGACGACGAGCATCGTCGCGAGCGCGGGCGCGAGCATCCCGGCGCCCTTCGCCATGCCGCCGATCGTCCAGCCGTCCGGGCTCGTGATGGCTGCGCGCTTCGCGACGGTGTCCGTCGTCATGATCGCGAGGCTCGCATCCCGCCCCGCCTCGCCCGTCGCGGCGAGCGCGGGGACCGCGGCACGGACGCCGTCGAGCACTCGCGCGCGGAACAGCTCGTCGCCCTCGCCGATGAGTCCCGTGCTCGCGACGAGCACGTCGCCCGCCGAGACGCCGAGCAGCTCGGCGGCGAGCTCGGCGGTCAGGTGGGTGGTCTGGAAGCCGAACGCGCCGGTGAAGCAGTTCGCGCCGCCCGAGTTGAGCACGATCGCGCTCGCCCGGCCGTCCCGGATCGCCTCCTGCGACCAGATGATCGGGTTCGCCTTCGCGCGGTTGCCGGTGAAGACGGCCGCGGCGGCGTCGAGGGGGCCCCGGTTGACGACGAGCGCGACGTCGGGGCCGCCCTTCGACTTGAGCCCCGCGGCGACCCCCGCCGCCTCGAATCCCGCGGCCGCGGTGACCCCGGCGCGCGCCTCCTCGTCCGACGTGTCGCGGGTCGGCGCATCCTCGCTCATGGCGCCACCCCGTCCACGCTCAGGCCGGTCGACTCGGGGATGCCGAGCGCGAGGTTCGTCGACTGGATCGCGGCGCCCGCGGTGCCCTTGACGAGGTTGTCGAGGACGGAGAACGTCGTGACCCGGCCCGCGCGCTCGTCGACCGCGAGCCCGACGAGGCAGGTGTTCGCCCCGACGGTGTCGGAGGTGCGGGGCAGCATGCCCTCGGGAAGGAGGTGCACGAACGCCTCGTCGCGGTAGGCGTCCTCGAACGCCGCACGCACGTCCGCCGCCGTCGCGCCCGGAGCGAGCTTCGCGGCGTTCGTCGCGTGGATGCCCCGCGCCATCGGCACGAGGACCGGCGTGAAGCTCAGCGTGACCTGCTCGGCGCCCGCCTTGGCGAGGTTCTGCCGGATCTCGGGGTTGTGCCGGTGGGCGCCCCCGACGCCGTAGGCGTGGGCCGAGCCGAGCAGCTCCGACGCGAGCAGGTCGGTGCGCAGCGTCCGGCCCGCACCGGACGGGCCGACCGCGAGCACGCTGACGAGGTCCCGGGCCTCGACGACGCCGGCGCGGATCGCGGGCGCGAGCGCGAGCGTGACGGCCGTGACGTTGCAGCCGGGTACCGCGATGCGACGGGCGCCCCGCAGCGCCTCGCGCTGCTTCGCGCCGTCGGCGAGCACGAGCTCGGGCAGCCCGTAGGCCCAGGCGCCGTGGTGCGCGCCGCCGTAGTAGTCGGCCCAGTCCGACGCCGACTCGAGCCGGTGGTCGGCGCCGGCGTCGACGACGAGCGCGTCGTCGCCGAGCGCGTCGGCGATCTCGCCGGACTTGCCGTGCGGGAGCGCGAGGAAGACGACGTCGTGTCCGGCGAGCGCCTCGGCGGTGGTCGGGACGAGCTCGAGGTGCGCGAGCGAGCGCAGGTGCGGCTGGTGCTGGATGAGCGGGGTGCCGGCGTTCTGATGCGCCGTCACGGTCGTGACGGTGAGGTCCGGGTGGGACGACAGGAGCCGCAGCAGCTCACCGCCGGCGTATCCGCTCGCGCCGGCGACGGCGACCGAGTAGGGCATGGTGTCAACCTTAGGTTCTGCGGGACGGGCGAGGGCCGACCGGGGCGGCCGACCGGGAGCGGCGACGCGGTGAGCGCACGCGGGTGCGCGCCGACGCGTCGCCTAGCCTCGGCGCGCGGTGCGACGACGCAGCACGGAGCGGCGCGGTGCGCGCTCGACGTTCGCCGCGGTCATGGTCACGCGTTCATCCTAGCCGATCGCGGGCGACGTCCGGCGCTCAGCGGGAGAAGAACCGCGCGGCCTTGCCCGCCCACAGCAGCAGGATGCCGAGGATGCCGACGACGAGGCTGACGACCCCGGCGAGGACGGAGCCGTTCACGAGCGCGATGACCGCGCCGACGAGCGAGAGCACGAGCCAGATCGTGACGAGCGCGCGTGCGACGCGGCTGGCGCGCAGCAGCCCGCCGGCGATGAAGAAGCCGATGATGCCGATGACGATCGAGACGATGCCGTTCCACAGGACGCCGAGGCCCCAGCCGAGGTCGATGATGATCGCAGGGATCCAGAAGGCGATCACCGAGAGCACCCCGACGACGAGATCGATGAGCGCCCAGATCCAGATGATGACGGCGACGAGCGTGACGCCTCCCGGGCGTGAACCGGCCATTCGCTCCTCCTGCGCTCGACTGCGCAAAGCCTAGCGGGGACGACCGGATCGCGTCCGACTCGCGCCGGTAGGCTTGTGCCTCGTGTCCAAGGTGCTCACGAACCTCCCGGTCGGCGAAAAGGTCGGCATCGCGTTCTCCGGCGGTCTCGACACGTCGACCGCCGTCGCGTGGATGCGCGACAAGGGGGCGATCCCCTGCTCGTACACCGCCGACATCGGTCAGCCGGACGAGCCCGACATCGCGGGCGTCCCCGATCGCGCGATCCAGTACGGCGCCGAGATCGCGCGCCTCGTCGACGTCCGCCGCCCGCTCGTCGAGGAGGGCCTCGCCGCGCTCGCCTGCGGCGCCTTCCACATCCGCACGGGCGGCAAGACGTACTTCAACACGACGCCGCTCGGCCGCGCGGTCACCGGCACGATGCTCGTCAAGGCGATGCAGGAGGACGGCGTCTCGATCTGGGGCGACGGATCGACGTACAAGGGCAACGACATCGAGCGGTTCTACCGCTACGGCCTGCTCGCGAACCCGGCCCTGCGGATCTACAAGCCGTGGCTCGACGCGGCGTTCGTCGCGGAGCTCGGCGGCCGCACCGAGATGAGCGAGTGGCTCGTCGCGCACGGCTATCCGTACCGCGACGCGACGGAGAAGGCGTACTCGACCGACGCGAACATCTGGGGCGCGACCCACGAGGCGAAGGACCTCGAGGAGCTCGGCACGAGCATGGACATCGTCGAGCCGATCATGGGCGTCGCCCACTGGCGCGACGACGTCGCGATCGCGACGGAGGACGTCGCGATCGGCTTCCGCGCGGGGCGCCCCGTCTCGATCGACGGCAAGGACTACTCGGACCCCGTCGCGCTCGTCCTCGAGGCGAACGCGATCGGCGGACGCCACGGGCTCGGCATGTCCGACCAGATCGAGAACCGCATCATCGAGGCGAAGTCGCGCGGCATCTACGAGGCCCCGGGCATGGCGCTGCTGCACATCGCCTACGAGCGCCTGCTGTCGGCGATCCACAACGAGGACACGCTCGCGAGCTACCACGCGGAAGGGCGCCGGCTCGGACGGCTCATGTACGAGGGGCGCTGGCTCGACCCGCAGTCGCTCATGCTCCGCGAGTCGCTGCAGAAGTGGGTCGGCTCGGCGGTCACGGGCGAGGTCGTGCTGCGGCTGCGCCGCGGCGACGACTACACGATCGTCGACACGCGCGGCCCGGCGCTGAGCTACCAGCCGGAGCGGCTGTCGATGGAGCGCGTGTCGGACGCCGCCTTCGGCCCCGAGGACCGGATCGGCCAGCTCACGATGCGCAACCTCGACATCGCCGACTCGCGCTCGCGGCTCGAGCAGTACGCGCACCTCGGCATCGTCGGCGGCGACACCGCGGCGCTCGTCGCCGACGTCGTCAACCCCGCCGAGCTCGAGCACTAGCCCGACGACGTCGGGGGCGGGTTCCATCCGCGCGGGTGCGTCCCCGCAGCGAGGGCGCGTCCCATGCCGTGAGCGCCCTCTGCCCGCTCAGCGCACGGCCGGGCGACGGTGCTCCCGGGCCATGAGGACGAGCCAGCCGACGAGCAGCACCGCGAGCAGCACGTCCGCGACGACGTAGACGACGTGCAGCGGCGAATCGCCGGGCTCGCCTCCCGCGAGCACGACATCCGTGCGCGCGTTGAGCATCGGGCGCACGAGCGCGACCTGCACGACGAGCACGAGCCACAGCGCACCGAGGACCCAGCGCGCGGGCACGCCGACGCGCGGGCGCAGCAGCGCGACGAGCGTCGTCGCCACGAGCAGCGCCGCGCCCGCGATGTCGGCCGCCGTGAGCACGAGGCGGCCGACGCCGAGCGCGAGCTCGAGCGTCATGCCGGGCGCGAGGAATTTCAGGGGCGTCTCGATGAACGCTAGCGCGAGGAGGAGCCCGAGCCAGACGGCCGGGACGACGAGCCGGAGGGCGGCGAGGCCGGGTTCAGCTCGCACGGCCGGCCTTCCAGTAGCCGACGAAGACGATCCGGCGACGCGGGACGCCGAGGGCGACGAGATGGCGTCGGCCCTCCACGGGGATCGCGTTCTCCCCCACGAGGTAGGCGTGAATCGTGTCGGGTCGCTCCGGGACGAAGGCGCGGACCGCGGCGAGCGCGAGCGCTCCCGGCCGCTCGTGCGCACCGGCGCGCGGCAGCCAGCGCAGCTCGACCCCCTCGGGCGCGTCGGCGGGCTGCACGTCCTCGGCCGACGGCACCTCGATGATCGCGAGGCCGCGTGCGTCGCGCGGCAGGTCGCGCAGGATCCCGAGGATCGCCGGCAGCGCCGACTCGTCCCCCGCGAGCAGCACGAAGTCGGTGCCGTCGAGGGGATCGAAGCCGCGGCCCTGGTCGAGCAGCGCCACGCGATCGCCCGGGACGGCCCGCTGCGCCCAGGGGCCCGCGATGCCCGCGCCGCCATGCGCGACGAACTCCACGTCGAGCTCGCCGAGCTCGGGCCGGTGCTCGCGAACGGTGTAGTTGCGAAACGGCGGACGGGTGCCCGGCCTGCTCGCAAGGTACTTGAGATAGCCGCCGATGCCGAAGCTCTCGGGGACGCGGTCGAAGTCGGTCATCCCGTCCCGGCGCGGCAGGAACAACCGGAACCAGTGGTCGAAGCCGCGCGCGGGCATCCGCCGCAGGTCCTCGCCGCCGAGCGTGACGCGCACCATGTGCGGTGTCACGGTCCGGGTGGCGCGAACCTCGGCGAGGTAGGCGCCGCTGAGCCTGCGCCCGTCGTCGAATCCCATCGATGACCTTCCTCTCGGCGCTCGCACGGGCGGTCGATCGCGGTGCGAATGGCGACGCGATGCGGGTGAAGGTTAGCCTAACCTATCTCAAGCTGGCCGGATCGCATCGCACGCGATGTCGGCGGCAGCGTGTTGGATGGTCGAGTGCGCCCACGCGGTATCGTCCTCTTCGCCGCCATCGGCGTCATCTGGGGCATCCCCTACCTCCTGATCAAGATCGCGGTCGGGGAGCTCGAACCGGCCATGATCGTGTTCGCGCGCTGCGCGATCGCGGCGCTCGTGCTGCTGCCGATCGTGCTCGCGCGTCGCCAGCTCCTCGGCGTGCTTCGACGCTGGCGGGTGCTGCTCGTCTACACCGTCGTCGAGCTCGTGTTCCCGTGGTTCTTCCTGACCGCCGCCGAGCGGCGGCTGCCGAGCTCGACGACCGGGCTGCTGATCGCCGCCGTCCCGCTCGTCGCCGTCGGCGTCGCCTTCCTGCTCGGCCGACGGGCGCGGCTGACCTGGTGGAACTGGCTCGGCATCGCGGTCGGCATGCTCGGCGTCGCCGCGATCGTCGGCCTCGACGTCGCCGGCACCGACCTGCTCGGCGTGCTCCAGCTCGTCGTCGTCGTGATCGGCTACGCCTTCGGCCCGGCGATCCTCTCGAAGTGGATGGGCGACCTGCCGGGCGTCGGCGTGACCGCGGCCTCGCTCGGGATCGCCGCCATCGTCTACCTCCCGATCGTGACGCTGACGGGAGGCTGGCCGACCGCGCTGCCGTCGGCGCCCGCCGTCGCCTCGGTGCTCGGACTCGCGCTCGTGTGCAGCGCCCTCGGCTTCGTCGTCTTCATCGCACTGATCCGCGAGGTCGGCCCGGTCGGGGCGACCGCGACGACGTACATCAATCCTGCCGTCGCGGTCCTCGCCGGCGTGCTCGTGCTCGGAGAGCAGATCACGGTGTGGACGGGCATCGGCTTCGTCCTCGTGCTGCTCGGGGCGTACTTCGTCACGAAGCCGCGACGAGCGCGGCTCGCGATCGAGATCGAGCCGGCCGAGGGGGCCGCGGCCGCGCGCCCGTCGCTGCTGGACTGAGTCCGACCGACCGGGAACGGGCTATTCGCGCAGCGTCGCACCGAATGCGGCCGCGACCGCGTCGACGCCTGCGAGCTTCGCCTGCGTCGCCTCCGCCTGAGTGAGCGTGCGGTCGGGTGCGCGGAAGAGCAGCGCGAAGGTGAGCGCCTTCGAGCCGTCCGGAATGCCCTTGCCCCGGTAGTCGTCGACGAGACGGGCCTCCTCGAGCAGCGGCCCGGCGCCCGCGACGAACGCCGCGGCGAGCTCGCCGGCGACGACCCCGACGGGGGCGACGAGCGTCACGTCCTGCGTCGCCGCCGGGAAGCCCGAGATCGGGGCGGGACTCGGCGGCGCGGCCGCCGCGATGAGCGCGTCGAGATCGAGCTCGAGCACCCCGACGACGCGCGGCAGATCGAGCTGCCCCGACAGCGCCGGCAGGATCTCCCCAGCCCAGCCGATCGGGCTGCCGTCGGCCAGGAGCACCGCAGTCCGACCCGGGTGCAGCGCCGGGTGCGAGCCCTGCGCGACGTCGAGCCGCGCACCGAGCGCGAGCGCGAGATGACGCGCTGCGCTCACCGCGTCGGCGATGCCCGAGCCGACCGCCGCGACGCCCGGCGCACGTCGCACGGCGTCGCCGAGGAAGAGCGCGCCGACGTGCCACGGCTGGGGCGGCACGCTCGCGTAGAGCGCATCGAGCTCGGCGTCGCTCGGCCGCCCGGCCGCCTCCGGGAGCGAGTCGGAGCCGTAGCGCACGCCGGCCTCGGGCAGGAAGACGCGGCCGATCTCGAACAGGGCGAGGTCGGTGAGCCCGCGCGCGAGGTTCCGCCGCGCGGCGGCGATGAGGCCCGGCCACAGCGACGTGCGCAGACACGGCAGCGCGCCGTCGATCGGGTTCGCGAGCCGCACCGCGGGCTGACCAGGGGTCCAGCGCGAGGCGTCCGCCTCCGCGGCGAAGGGATAGGCGAGCACCTCGACGAGACCCGCGCCGGCGAGCGAGGCGGCTGCGGCACGGCGCAGCCGCTGCGCGTCGGTCAGCCCGCGCCCCGGTGGCGCGATCGGCAGTGCCGCGGGGATGCGGTCGTAGCCGACGACGCGGGCGACCTCCTCCGCGAGATCCGCCCTCGTGCGCAGGTCCGGCCGCCAGCTCGGCGGGCGGACGCTCCAGGCGTCGGCATCCGCCTCACGGGTCCACTCGCATCCGATCGCGCTGAGCGTGCCTCGGATCTCCTCGTCGGTGAAGTCCGCACCGACAAGCCCGTCGACGAAGCCGTCGGGCAGCTCGACCGCGACCTCGTCGGCCGGCGCCGCGATACGGCCGCCGAGCGTGTCGTCCGCCGTCCCGCCCGCGAGCTCGACGAGCAGGTCGACGACCCGCTGCGCCGCATAGGGCGCGACGAGCGGGTCGACCCCGCGCTCGTAGCGCTTCGAGGCCTCCGACCAGAGCTTGTGCCGCCTCGCGGTCCGAGCGATCGAGACGGCGTCGAAGTGCGCCGCCTCGATGAGCACGTCCCGGGTCGAGCCGGTCACCTCGGTCGCGAGGCCGCCCATGACGCCCGCGAGGCCGATCGGTCCCGAGTCGTCCGTGATGAGCAGGTCCTCGATCGAGAGCGCGCGGTCCTGGCCGTCGAGGGTCGTGAAGCGCTCGCCCTCTCGGGCTCGGCGCACCGAGATGCCGCCCGCGAGGGTGTCGAGATCGTAGGCATGGATCGGCTGCCCGAACTCGAGCATGACGTAGTTCGTGATGTCGACCGGGAGCGAGATGCTGCGCACCCCCGCGAGGCGCAGGCGCGCGAGCATCCATCCCGGGGTCGGACGGGCGACGTCGATGCCGCGCACGACGCGCGCCGTGAAGGCGTCGCAGCCCACGCGTCCGCGGATCGGCGCGTCGTCGACGACCGACAGCGGGAACGTGCCGTCGGGTCCCCCCGCCGCCGCGAGCGCCTCGGCCGCGGCGGCGACACGACCGACGAGACCCGCCGCGAGGGCCGGATCGCGGTACGCCGCCCCGGTCGCGTGCGAGTACTCGCGGCCGATGCCGCGGATCGACAGCGCGTAGCCGCGGTCCGGCGTGACGTTGATCTCGACAGCGGCGTCCGCGAGTCCGAGGATCGGCAGCAGATCCGTCCCCGGCGGGACATCGATCCCGCGCCGGCCGAGCACGATGATCCCGGCATGGTCGTCGCCGAGCCCGAGCTCGCGCTCCGAGGCGATCATGCCGTCCGAGACGTGCCCGTACGTCTTGCGCGCCGCGATCAGGAACGGCGCGTCGGGGGTCGGGCCCGGCAGCACCGCTCCCGGCAGCGTGACCGCGACGAGATCCCCGGCCTCGAAGTTGTGCGCGCCGCAGACGATGCCGCGGACGTCGCGTTCTCCCCCGCTCGCCGTCGGGTCGCCGCCGAGCGCGCCGACGTCGACCTGGCACCAGTTGATCGTCTTGCCGTTCGACTGCGGCTCCGGGGTGCGCGACAGCACCCGGCCCGCGACGACCGGGCCCGCCACGCCGAAGCCGTGGACCGCCTCCTCCTCGAAGCCGACCCGCACGAGCGCCTCGTGCAGATGCTGAAGCGTCACGTCCTGCGGCAGGTCGACCACCTCGCCGAGCCAGCTGACCGGTACGCGCATCTCAGATCACCTGCCCGAACTGCCGCGAGAAGCGCACGTCGCCCTCGACCATGTCGCGCATGTCGTTGAGCCCGTGGGCGAACTGGAGGGTGCGCTCGATGCCCATCCCGAACGCGAAGCCCTGGTACTCGTCCGGGTCGATGCCCGCCGCGCGAAGCACGTTCGGATTGACCATCCCGCAGCCGCCCCACTCGACCCAGCGCGCGCCGCCCTTCGCGTTCGGCTGCCAGACGTCCATCTCGGCGCTCGGCTCGGTGAACGGGAAGAAGTTCGCGCGCAGCCGGATCTGCGCCCCGTCGCCGAACATCGCCCGGGCGAGGTGCTCGAGCGTGCCGCGCAGGTGCGCCATCGTCAGACCGCGGTCGATCGCGATGCCCTCGATCTGGTGGAAGACCGGGGTGTGGGTCGCGTCGAGGTCGTCGGTGCGGAACACCCGCCCGGGCGCGACGACGTAGACCGGCAGCTCGCGCGACAGCAGGGAGCGGATCTGCACGGGCGAGGTCTGGGTGCGCAGCACCAGATGACGCTCGACCGGATCGACCCAGAACGTGTCCGCCTCGCCGCGCGCTGGATGGTCGGCGTCGATGTTGAGCGCGTCGAAATTGAACCACTCGCTCTCGAGCTCGGGCCCGTCGCCGACCTCCCAGCCCATGCCGACGAACACGTCGGCCATCCGCTCCATGAGCATGCTGAGCGGGTGGCGCGCCCCGAGCCGCTGGCGGTCGGCGAGCGCCGTCACGTCGAGGGCCTCGTCCGCGAGCCGTGACGCCTCCTCGCGCCGCAGCACGACCTCCTCCTGCGCCTCGAGCGCGGCGGCGACACTCGCGCGCGCCTGTCCGACGAGGCGGCCGGCGGACGCCTTCTCCTCGTTCGGGAGCGCCTTGATCGCGGCGCTGAACCGCGAGATCGGACTCGACTCCCCCGCGTGCGCGGTCCGGGCGGCGCGCAGGCCCGCCGCATCGGTCGCGGCGTCGATCGCGGCGAGCGCGTCGGCCACCGCGGCCTGCACGGCGTCCTCGGTGATGGGGATCGACACGAGGATCGAGTCTACCGAGGCGGCGCGGCGGCGGGGTCGCGCACCGCCGATCGCGCCGTCTAGCCTGGGCGGGTGCAGGGAGTCGTCGACCGAACGTCGCGGCCCATCTTCTCGCTGTGGACGTGGAGCCTCCTCGCGCCCTTCCTGATCACGGCCTACGGCGGCTACGACCAGGCGCGCGAGCCCGTCGAGCAGTGGCTCGGCTTCGGCATCGCCGTCGTCGTGCACCTCGGCCTCGGACTCGCCGTCCTCGCCGCGGCCGCGATCGAGCGCCGGATCCGCAGGCCCGCCGCCTGGGTCGCGTTCGTCGCCGCGGCGATCGCGGCGATGTCGGTGCTGCGCCCGCTCGCGCTGAGCGGGCTGCAGGCGATGCTCGGCGTCCCGCCCGTGCCGGCCGAATGGTGGCTGCGCTTCGTCATGAACTACGTCCTGCTGAGCGGCGCCTTCATCGCCGTCGGGCTCTGGCTGCGGGCCTCCGACCGCAGCGCGCAGAGCAGGCAGCGACTGCAGCGGGTGCTGCAGCAGCGCAAGGACGACATCCGCGCGGCGGAGCGGGCGACCGACGAGCTCGTCACCGAGTTCACCGAATCGGTCGCGGCGCCCGTGCTCGCCGCGCTCGAGCGCGCGCGGGTGCGCCCGTTCGACGCCCGCGAGCAGGCCGAACGGCTGCGAACCGTCGCCCACGACGTCGTGCGGCCACTCAGCCACCACGTGTTCGACTCCGCCGCACCCGGCGACGCGCGTCTCGACGCACCGACGGTGCCGGTCGAGCGGGTCGGCCGGCGACGGCCCCGGATCCTGCCCGAGCGCGTCCTGCCGGCCCCGCCGTGGCTGCCGATCCTGATCTTCCTCGTCATCATGGTCCCGACGACCGTCGAGTCCTATTCGATCGCGAACGGCGCGGTGCGACTGCTCGTCGCGGGCCTCGCGGGCCTCGCGCTCGGCTTCGTCCTGACCCTGCTGCCGGCGCATCGCGGCTGGGCCGCGCTCACCGGACTCGCGATCGGCTATCTGCTCATCGGCCTCGTGATCGCCTGGACGTTCCTCGACCAGTCCTGGATCTGGCCGGTCGAGACGATCAGGCAGGCGCCCTGGGTCTATTGGCTCTATCTGCCGGTCGGCTACGCCGTGATCGCCCTGCTGATCGCCCTCGGCGCGAGCCTGAGCGCCGACGCCCGAGGCGCGGAGCGCACGCTCGCACGCGCCCTCGCGTTCGCCGAGGCCGGCGCCGTCAGCAGCGCCGCCCGCTACGAGGCGACCGCACAGGATGTCGCGCGCGTGCTCCACAACCACGTACAGGGCGACATTCTCGCGACCTCGCTCCAGCTGCGGATGGGACGTGCCGACGAGCGGGTGATCGACGAGCTCATCGAGAACGTCGACCGCACGCTGCACGAGCCGGCCGTGACGAGGGCCGTCGAGCGAAGCGCCCAGGAGGTGCGCGATGCGGCGAACGCCGCGATCGTCGCCTGGTCGCGTGTCATGGACGTCACCTCCGAGGCGGCCGACGTCGAATGCTGGCGCTGGCTCGCCCGCCACCCCGCTGCCACGGCGCTCTTCCTCGATGCGAACACCGAGGCGCTGACGAACGCGTCGCGACACGCCGCCGCGCCGACCGCCCAGCTGCGCCTCGAGCGCATCCCGGGGGGCGTGCGGATGCTGGCCCGCAATCCGGGCCGGCTGCGCCCCGGAACTCGCGACGGCCTCGGGATGCACGATCTGCGTCGTCGTGGCGCCCGCGCCGAGCTGCGCCAGGAGGATCCGCAGACGGTGCTGCTCACGATCGACATCGTCGAGCCGGACGAGGAGCAGCCGGATCGCGCGATGCGTGCGTGAGACGGCTCAGGCGCGCTGGGCGAACGCCGACTCGTAGAGGCAGACGCTCGCCGCCGTCGCGAGATTGAGCGACTCCGCGCGACCGTAGATCGGCAGCCGCAGCGAACGGTCCACGAGCGCGAGGCGCTCCGGATCGAGCCCGCGGGCCTCGTTGCCGAACACCCACGCGGTCGCACGGGCGAGGTCGGGACGCGCCTCGAGCAGATCGTCGCCCCCGACGTCGGCCGCGAGCACCTGGAGCCCGGCCGAGCGCAGCGCCGCGGCCGCCTCGGCGAGCGAGACCCCGACCACGTGCGGGATGTGGAAGAGCGAGCCGGTCGTCGCGCGCACCACCTTGGGGTGGTAGGGGTCGACGGCGTGGCCGGAGAACACGACGGCGTCGGCGCCGGCGGCGTCCGCGGCACGCAGGACCGTCCCCGCGTTGCCCGGGTCGCGGATCTCCTCGAGGACCGCGACGAGCCGCGGACCGGTCGCGATGAGCGCCGCGAGCGTCGACGGGAACTGCTGCGCGACCGCGACGACCCCCTGGGGACTGACCGTGTCCGCCATCGCCTCGAGGACCTTGTCCGTGACCGGCGAGACCTCCACCTGCGCGAGCTGCGCATCCCGCACGAGCTCGGCATGGCGTTCCATCGCCGCCCGTGTCGCATAGACGGCGTCGACGAGCTCCGGACGCGAGGCGAGCGCCTCGCCGACCGCCTGCGGGCCCTCGAGCAGGAAGCGCCCGCTCTCGCGGCGCCCGTCCCGCTTCGCGAGCTTCGCGACCGCGCGCACCCGCGGACTGCGCGGATTGTCGATCACGCGGACAGCCTAGGGCTGCGCGGATGAACGCCGGGTGAACGCTGCAGCGGGCACCGGGGCCGGACACGCAAGCGGCGTCCGTGCGCGGTGCACGGACGCCGCTTGGCCGTTTCGATGCCATCCCGACGCGAGGCGTCGGAAGCACGCATCGCGCTAGGCGCGCGGGGCGTTGACGTCGGCGGGGAGGGCCGCCTTCGCCGCCGCGACGAGGGTCGCGAACGTCGCCGGGTCGTTGACCGCGAGCTCCGCGAGGATGCGGCGGTCGACCTCGATGCCGGCGAGGCCGAGGCCCTGGATGAACCGGTTGTAGGTGATGCCCTCCGCGCGGGCCGCCGCGTTGATGCGCTGGATCCACAGGGCGCGGAACTCGCCCTTCTTCGCGCGGCGATCGCGGTAGGCGTAGACGAGGGAGTGGGTGACCTGCTCCTTCGCCTTGCGGTACAGGCGCGAGCGCTGCCCGCGGTAGCCTGCCGCGCGCTCGAGGATCGTCCGGCGCTTCTTGTGGGCGTTGACCGCCCTCTTCACACGTGCCATTGCTTGTCTCTTCTTTCGCGTCGGGGTCTCGTCGGCCTACTTGCCGAGCAGCCGCTTGATGACCTTGGCGTCGGCCGGAGCGACGACCTCGTCCTGGTTGAGGCGGCGCTTGACCTGTGAGCGCTTCACCTCGAGGTTGTGGCGCATGCCCGCCTGCTGCTTCATGACCTTGCCGGAGCCGGTCACCTTGAAACGCTTCTTCGCACCGGAGTGCGTCTTCTGCTTCGGCATCTCTTCTTCCCTCTACTCTGCAGTCTCTTGGGGTTCCGTCGTGGTCCGGGACGGGCTGCGCTCCGCGGTCTTCGCCGCGACCTGCTCCGCCTTCACGGTGGCCTTGTTCTTGTGCGGACCGATGATCATGACCATGTTGCGTCCGTCGATCATCGGGGTGGACTCGACCGAGCCGAACTCGGCGACCTCCTCCGCGAAGCGCTGCAGCAGCCGCACGCCCGCCTCGGGCCGCGACTGCTCGCGTCCGCGGAACAGGATCATCGCCTTGACCTTGTCCCCGTCCTTCAGGAACTCGATCGCGTGCTTGCGCTTCGTCTCGTAGTCGTGCTTGTCGATCTTGAGGCGGAAACGGACCTCTTTGAGGATCGTGTTCGCCTGGTTGCGCCTGGCCTCCTTGGCCTTGCGCGCCTCCTCGTACTTGAACTTCCCGTAGTCCATGATCTTGACGACGGGAGGCTTCGAGTTCGGCGCGACCTCGACGAGGTCCAGGTCCGCTTCCCGGGCGAGACGCAGGGCGACCTCGATGGGGACGACGCCGACCTGCTCGCCCGCTGGTCCCACGAGACGTACCTCGGGGACGCGGATGCGGTCATTGGTGCGCGGATCGCTGATGCGGGGCTCCTTCGGATTGACAACCGTTCGACGGTCGCGGAGCGCTGCGATCCCGCGGAGGCCTCCCGCAGCCGACATCCGTCGGGCGGGCACCGCCGCTCGCACCCTTCACAGCTGCCAGTCCGTCGCGCCGTCGTCCGGGGACGTGCGGCTCGGCCTGGCGGAGTGCAACGACCCGTTAGCCTTGACTCGCGGCCACGGGTGGGAGAGTTCTCCACTTCCGTATCGTCCGGGCAGGTGCCCGATCGACCGATCAAGCTTAGCAGAGAGCACGATGAGCGACGAGACCGAGTTCCTGAAGGCCCCCGACGAGGCGCAGCTCGTCGACAGCGCGACCCGCGACATCGGCGCGGTCCCCGCGGTCGAGCTCATCATGACGGTCTGCGTGCACCTCATGTCGGCGGCGGCCGTCAAGCTCGGCCTCGGCGACGGCGAGGACGCGCACGGCGAGCTCGACCTCGACGAGGCGCGCAAGCTCATCAACGCACTCGCCGGGCTTGTCACGGCCGCGGCCCCCGAGATCGCGGACATCCACGCCCGCCCGATCCGCGACGGCCTGCGCTCCCTCCAGCTCGCGTTCCGCGAGGCGTCCCCGATCGCCGACGCCCCCGGCAAGGGTCCCGGGGAGAAGTGGACCGGCTCGGTCATCTGATCGAGCGCTGCGTGGGCTCGCAACGCCGTCCGCGCAGCCGCGCTCAGTCGGCCGGCAGGACGGCGATCGCGACCGAGTCGGGGCCGTCGAAGCCCGCGTCGACCGCGCGCCAGACCGCGTCGGCGCGCGCCGCGAGCGCGTCGGCAGCGGCCCGCGGCAGACCGGGATCGACCGTCAGCACGATGCCGACCTCGGGATCGAGGAACGAGCTGCCCTCGCGCACCGGCCCGATGTCGATCGCGGCGATCGCCGGCTCGCCGTCCATGAACGCCCGGTACGCGTCCCACAGCACGTCGGAGTCCCACGGCGCCGCCCACGTCTCGTCCGTCGCGAGCGCCGCGAGCGCGGGGCGACGCAGCGCGTACTCGGTCGCCGAGCCCGGGTCGATCACGACGCCCGCGCCGTCGGCTCCGGCCGCGAGCGCGATCCGACGCGCCTCGGCGGGGATCGGCCGGGCGCTCGCATTCCATGCCCGCATAGTCTCGACGCTCGTGAACGCGGGCAGCACGGGCCGGCCGCCGGGTCCCTGGACCGTCACGAGGGAGAGCTCCTGGGTCTTGTCGACGCGGCGGCCGTCCTCGGTGAGGCCGACGTCCCCCGCCTCGGCGAGCAGCGGCACGAGCAGCCGCGCGCCGCGCAGCGCGTCGACGACCGCGGCCCGCGAGCCTCGGCCGGCGCAGAACGCGGTGAGCGCGGCGAGCAGGGCGGGATCCGCCGAGCCGTCGTCGGCCGCGTTCGGGTTGGTCTGGAAGCTGCGCCCCGCCCACGGCTGCCCGGCCGAGTCGGCGGTGTCGCTCGAGCCGTAGCGATGCCCGTCGGCGGCGCGATCCGCGTCGTGCACGGCTCAGCCGCCCGCGACCTCGAGCGCCTGGACGAGCGAGAACGCGCCCGCGTAGAGCGCCTTGCCGACGATCGCGGCCTCGACCCCGTCGGCGACGAGCCCGCGCAGCGCTGCGAGGTCGTCGAGGCTCGAGACGCCGCCGGAGGCGATGACGGGCTTGTCGGTGCGGGCCGCGACCGCGGCGAGCAGCTGCAGGTTCGGGCCGCGCAGCGTGCCGTCCTTCGTGACGTCGGTGACGACGTAGCGGGAGCAGCCGGCGTCCTCGAGGCGGGCGAGGACCTCCCAGAGATCGCCGCCCTCCTTCGTCCAGCCTCGCGCCGCGAGCGTCGTGCCGCGCACGTCGAGACCGACCGCGATCCGATCCCCGTGCGCCGCGATCGCGCGCGCCGTCCACTCGGGATCCTCGAGCGCGGCCGTGCCGAGGTTCACCCGGCGCACGCCGGTCGCGAGCGCGGCGTCGAGGCTCGCGTCGTCGCGGATGCCGCCCGAGAGCTCGACCGCGACGCCCGCCGGGATGCCGTCGATGACCTCGCGGATGAGCGCGCGGTTGTCGCCCCGGCCGAACGCGGCGTCGAGGTCGACGAGGTGGATCCACTGCGCGCCCTGGGCGACCCAGTCGGCGGCCGCAGCCGCGGGCTCGCCATAGCTCGTCTCCGAGCCGGCCTCGCCCTGCACGAGACGGACGGCCTTGCCGTCGGCGACGTCGACGGCGGGCAGGAGGATGAGGGGGGCAGGGCTCGTGTCGCTCATATCGGAGAACGAGCCTACCGGCCCCGCTCGCCGCCGAGCGTCAGGGGCATCAGCGGGACCGGAGGGGTCAGAGGGTCGCGATCCAGTTGCGCAGCAGCCGGATGCCGGCGTTGCCCGACTTCTCGGGGTGGAACTGGGTCGCGGACAGAGGACCGTTCTCGACCGCGGCGACGAACGGCTCGCCGTACTGCGTCCAGGTCACCTTCGGGTGCGCGAAGGCTCCGATCGCCTCGAGCGTCCAGTCGGTCGCCGCGTAGGAGTGCACGAAGTAGAACCGCTCGTCGGCGATGCCCTCGAAGAGCACCGAGCCATCGGCCGCGTTGACCGTGTTCCAGCCGATATGCGGGAGCACCTGCGCCTCGAGCTCGCGGACCGTCCCGGGCCACTCGCCGAGCCCCTCGACGTCGCGCCCGCGCTCGACGCCGCGCTCGAAGAGCACCTGCATCCCGACGCAGATGCCGAGCACCGGCCGCCCGCCGGCGAGGCGCCGGTCGACGATCTCGGGGCCGCGCACGGCGCTCAGCTGCTCCATGACCGCCGCGAAGGCGCCGACGCCCGGGACGATGAGGCCGTCCGCCTCCTGCGCCGCCTCGCGGTCCGCGCTGATCTCGGCGATGGCGCCCGCCGCCTCGACGGCCTTCGCGGCCGAGTGGACGTTCCCGCTGCCGTAGTCGAGGACGACGACCCGAGGCGCGCCCATCGCTACAGCGCGCCCTTGGTCGACGGGATGCCGCTGACGCGGGCGTCCGGCTCGACCGCCCTGCGGAAGGCGCGCGCGAACGCCTTGAACTCCGCCTCCGCGATGTGGTGGGGGTCGCGCCCGCCGAGCACGGTGACGTGGATCGTCAGGCCGGCGTTGAGCGCGATCGCCTCGAAGACGTGGCGCACGAGACTGCCCGTGAAGTGCCCGCCGATGAGGTGGTGCTCGTAGCCGGCCGGCTCCCCCTCGTGCACGAGGTAGGGGCGCCCCGACACGTCGACGACGGCGCGCGCGAGCGCCTCGTCGAGCGGGACGGTCGCGTCGCCGTAGCGGCCGATGCCGCGCTTGTCTCCGAGCGCCTGGCGGATCGCCTGGCCGAGCACGATCGCGGTGTCCTCGACCGTGTGGTGCACGTCGATGTCGGTGTCGCCCGTCGCGACGACGCTGAGGTCGACGAGCGAGTGCTTCGAGAACGCCGTCAGCATGTGGTCGAAGAACGGCACCGAGGTCGAGATCGAGGAGGCGCCCGTCCCGTCGAGGTCGAGCTCGAGACGAACGCTCGACTCCGAGGTCTCGCGGACGAGCGCGGCCGTGCGGTGCGATGCGGCTGGCGTGGTCACCGTCCGAGTCTAGCGAGGGGGCTGTCGCAGGCCGGCGAGTGCGCCGAGGAAGGCGTCCGTCTCCTCGGGAGTCCCGGCGGTGACCCGCAGGGTGTGCGGGATGCCGACGTCGCGCACGATGATCCCGGCCCGGATGAGCGCCTCGAACGTCTCGCGCGGGTCCTCGACGCCGCCGAAGAGCACGAAGTTCGCCTCGCTCGGCCACGGCCGGTAGCCGAGACCCGGCAGTTCGCGGACCATCCGGTCGCGCTCCGCCTTGATCGCCTCGACCTGGGCGAGCATCGCCGGCGCGCTGCGCAGCGCCGCGACCGCGGCGGCCTGGGTGAGCGCCGACAGGTGGTACGGCAGCCGGACGAGGCGGAACGCGTCGACGACCGCGGGGTCGGCGGCGAGGTAGCCGAGACGCACCCCGGCGAACGCGAAGGCCTTGCTCATCGTCCGGCTGACGACGAGCCTCGGGCGTCCCGGCAGCAGCGTCAGCGCGCTCGGGCCGGATTCGAACTCGGCGTAGGCCTCGTCGACGAGGAGCATCCCCGGGTGGGCGTCGTAGACGGCCTCGATGACGTCGAGGCCGAGGCCCGTGCCGGTCGGGTTGTTCGGCTTGCAGAGGAAGACGATGTTGGGCCGCTCGCGCTCGATCGCGGCGACGGCGATCTCAGGAGTGACCTCCCAGTCGGGCCCGCGATCGGCGGGGACCCAGCGGGAGTAGTTCGCCTGGACGAGCAGCGAGTGCATCGAGTACGTGGGAGGGAAGGCGAGCACGCTGCGGCCCGGTCCGCCGAACGCCTGGAGGAACTGCTGGATGACCTCGTTCGAGCCGTTCGCCGCCCAGAGCTGCTCGGCACCGAGTCCATGCCCGAGGTAGCTCGCGAGGTCCTCGCGCAGCCGCACGAACTCTCGGTCGGGGTAGCGGTTCGCGCCCGCGACCGCGTCGGCGAGGTCGGCGAGGATCGTCGCGGCGACCTCGGCCGGGATGCCGTGCGTGTTCTCGTTGACATTGAGCTGGATCGGGACGTGGATCTGCGGAGCGCCGTAGGGCAGGTGCCCCCGGAGGTCATCGCGAATGGGCAGATCCGAGAGTTCCGTCACGAAACCAGGCTAGGGCAGCGGGCAGGACCTCACTGCCCGTAGGGCGCCGGGATGCCGAGCTGCTGGCCCGCCATGACGTCGGCGGAGCCGAGGTGGTTGAACGCGACGATCGCGTCGATCACGTCCCGGGGATCCGCACCCGGGGCGACGCGCTCGGCGATCGTCCAGAGCGACTCCCCCGGCTGCACCACGACGATCTCGACCGAGCCGCCCCCGAGCGAGCCGGTCGCCGCGCCGCCGTTGAGCTGCGCGACGAGCAGCCAGAGCGCGACGGGCATCGCGATGAGGAAGAGGAGGACCGCCCGGCCGCGCGGCGTCAGACGGAGCCGTGGCCGGGCCGGGCCGGCGGCCCGGGCCGCGGCGAAGGACGATCCCGAGGTGGAGATGGCGATCGTGCTCATGAGTGCCTCCTGCGCAGTGGTATCGCATCCGGACCTCCCCGTCCTCGGCCGGGAGGTCGAGGAGTTCCAGATGCGAAGCTCTGTTCCGAATATATGTTCGACTCGTTCGAATCGCAAGCCCATCTTCGAATCGACCACCGACATCGGCCGCGACACGTTCGAATGAATGTTTGTCTGAGCTGCGTTCACGGAATACACTTTCGAACGAACCACCGACATTGGAGGCCAGCCCATGCAGGACGAGACCCGCCGCCGCACGACTCTGAGCGGCAAGCAGCAGGCGATCCTCGAGTACGTGCAGCGCTCCGTGTCAACCCGCGGCTATCCACCGAGCATGCGCGAGATCGGCGACGCCGTCGGGCTCGCCTCGCTCTCGAGCGTCTCCTACCAGCTCGACCAGCTCGAGCTGTCCGGCTACCTGCGCCGCGACCCGAATCGGCCACGCGCGATGGAAGTCCTCATCGACCTGCCGTCGGCCTCCGAGGCGGAGATCGCTCCCGCCGTCGGCGACGCGGCGATGGTCCCGCTCGTGGGTCGGATCGCCGCCGGCATCCCGATCACGGCCGACCAGATGGTGGACGAGGTGCTGCCGCTCCCCCGTCAGCTCGTCGGCAAGGGGGAGCTCTTCATGCTCAAGGTCGTCGGCGAGTCGATGATCGACGCCGCGATCTGCGACGGCGACTTCGTCGTCGTGCGCCAGCAGCGCGACGCGGAGAACGGCGAGATCGTCGCGGCGATGCTCGACGGCGAGGCGACCGTGAAGGTCTTCCGCCAGCGCGACGGCCACACCTGGCTGCTCCCCCGCAACTCCGCGTTCGAGCCGATCCTCGGCGACGAGGCCGAGGTGCTCGGCAAGGTCGTCGCGGTGCTCCGCTCGGTCTGACCACGCGGACACGAGGGGCCAGGACCCCGCGCGATCCGCCGGACTAGCATCGCGCCATGCGTCGCGTTCTCCCCGCCCTCGCCGCGCTCGTCGCGGCGACGCTCGCAGCCTGCGCCGCGCTGCCGGGCGAGGCCGCCCGGCCGAGCGGGACGAGCGCAGCCGGCTCCGCGCATGACGCGACGCAGGACGCGGGCGTCCGGCTCCCGGACGGCGTGACCGTCGACGTGTATCAGACCCGCACCGACCTCCCGGCGCGCAAGATCGAGATCGCGGTCACGAACGCGAGCGAGGAGGACATCACGATCGTCGCCGCCGAGTTCGTCTCGACGCAGTTCGCACTCGCCGCCGTCTGGGACGCCCGGCCCGAGGGCACGCGGGTCCGTGCCGGCACGAGCGTCGACCTGCCCGTGCGGCTCGCGGAGCCGGCGTGCGACGATCCGCACCCGCGCGGTCTCGTCCGGATCGCGTTCTCGAGGGCCGACGGGCGCAGCGGGCACGCCGAGCTCCCCGCCGTCGACCGCTACGACCGGCTGCCGGACATGCGTACCCAGGAGTGCTTCGCCGCGTCGATCGGCGCCGTCGCGACGCTCACGATCGGCGAGCCCGTGCGGGTCGCCGACGTCGGCGGCGTGTCGGTCGGGTACGTCCGCGTCGCGATCGCGCCGAGCGGTGCGAGCGGAACGACAGGGACGTTCACGATCGACGCGCTCGAGGACACCGTGCTGCTCGGCCTCGCCGACGGGCAGGGCGCTGCCGTCGAGGAGCTGCCGCTCGACCTGCGGGTCTCCAGTGAGGACCCGCCCGGAGCCTTCGAGATCCCGATCGTCCCGGGGCGCTGCGATCCGCACGCGATCGCCGAGGACAAGCAGGGGACGATCTTCATCCTCCAAGTCACCGCGCCCGACGGCACGAGCGACCGGGTGCGGATCGCGGCGACGCCGACCGCGCGGGCGTCGATCTATGCGTACTTCGCGGCGGCCTGCGGGCTGCCGGGCTGATCCGCGGAGGAACGGTGCGCGGCACGTCAGTGCGTCGAGATCGACGCATCGGGATCAGTGCGCCGAGATCAGTGCATCGAGATCAGTGCGTCGGCGAGACCGCCGGCAGCCGGCTCGCGAGCCAGCGACCGACGATCGTCGCGAAGCGCTCCGGCTGGTCCCGCCACACCGTGTGCCCGGCGCCCTTGACCCTGACGACGCGCATCCCCGCGCGCAGCATGCGCAACGCGGCGGCGCGCGTCACGAGCAGGCTGCGCTCGGCGAGCACGACGAGGCTCGGCACGTCGGAGCGCAGCGGCGGCACGAAGAGCTTCGAGTCGACGAGCCCGAGCATGGTCCGCCGGTGCCAGCGCCGCTGGGCCGAGAACTCGGTCTCGATGTCCTTCGCGCTCCATCGCGGATTGAGTCGGCGCAGGTCGCGACGGCCGAGCGGCGGCATGAGCGCGAAGGACAGCTTGAAGAGCGCGCCGGGGATCCCCTTCGGGAAGTCGAATGCCGGGTCGACATAGATCACCGCGCGCGGCGCGATCCGCTCCGCGACGATGCTCGCGACGAGCCCGCCGAGCGAGTGGCCCATCACGAGATCGGGCGCGTCGTCGAGCAGGGGGGCGATCGTCTCGAGGACGTCATCCGCCCAGGCCGCGAGCGAGTAGCGTCGCGCCCGGGGGCTGTCGCCGTGGCCGGCGAGGTCGACCGCGATGACGCGGAAACCGCGATCGACGAGGTCCTGCGCGACGCCGTCCCAGGCGCGGGAGTCGGACATGATGCCGTGCACGAGGACCGCCGTGAGCGGACCTTCGCCGGTGACGCGGACCGCGAGCTGCATGGAAACGACGCTACGCGCGGCCGGCTCGGAGTCGCCTGGGCGTCGGATGAGTGTCAGTCCTCGATCCGCCACGACGCGAGCGCCGCCGCCTCGCGTTCGTCGACCCGTGCCGTCACGAGCGTGCCGTCCTCGCGGTAGTCGGTCGTGAGCACGCTGCCCCTGACGTGCAGACGCGAGAGGACCTCGCCGCGGTCGTACGGCACGAGCAGGCGCACGACGACCGCGGGCCGCGGCAGCGCCTCCTGGATGCGCGCGAGCAGCGCCTCGACGCCCTCGCCGGTGCGAGCCGAGACGAAGACGGCGTCCGGGACGAGGCCGCGCAGCACGAGCCGGGTGTCCGCCTCGACGAGGTCGGCCTTGTTGAACGCGACGATCTCGGGGATGCCGCGCGCCCCGACCTCGCCGATCACGTCGCGGACGGTCGCGAGCTGTGCGCCCGGGTCCGGGTGCGAGGCGTCGACGACGTGCACGATGACGTCGGCGTCGCCGACCTCCTCGAGCGTCGAGCGGAACGCCTCGACGAGCTGGTGCGGGAGGTTGCGCACGAAGCCGACCGTGTCCGAGAGCGTGTACTCCCGCCCGTCGGGAGTGCGAGCGCGCCGGACGGTCGGGTCGAGCGTCGCGAACAGCGCGTTCTCGACGAGCACGCCGGCCCGTGTGATCCGGTTCAGCAGCGACGACTTGCCGGCGTTCGTGTATCCGGCGATCGCGACGGACGGCACGGCGTTGCGGTCGCGGTTCGCCCGCTTCGCGCGCCGCGCGGGCTCGAAGCCCTTGATCTGCCGACGCAGCTTCGCCATCCGGGTGTGGATGCGGCGGCGATCGAGCTCGATCTTCGTCTCGCCGGGACCGCGCGAGCCCATGCCGACGCCGCCCGAGCCGACCTGGCCGCCCGCCTGGCGGGACATCGACTCGCCCCAGCCGCGCAGTCGCGGCAGCAGGTACTCGAGCTGGGCGAGCTCGACCTGCGCCTTGCCCTCGCGGCTCTTCGCGTGCTGGCTGAAGATGTCGAGGATGACCGCGGTGCGGTCGATGACCTTGACCTTGACGACGTCCTCGAGCGCGCGCCGCTGGCTCGGCGCGAGCTCCGTGTCGGCGACGACCGTGTCCGCGCCGAGCGCGGCGACGATCTCCTTGAGCTCCTGCGCCTTGCCCTTGCCGAGGTACGTCGACGCGTCCGGGTGCGGACGGCGCTGGAGCAGTCCATCGAGGACGACCGCGCCGGCGGTCTCGGCGAGCGCCGACAGCTCGCGGAGGGAGTTCTCCGCGTCAGTCGAATCCTGCGCGCCGCGGCCCGCGTAGACGCCGATCAGCACGACCCGCTCGAGGCGCACCTGCCGGTACTCGACCTCGGTGACGTCCTGCAGCTCCGTCGAGAGCCCCGTGACGCGTCGCAGCGCCTCGCGCTCCTCGCGCTCGAGCTGCTCGCCGTCGCGGGCGCTCGAGTAGTCGTCGTCGCCCTGCAGCGCGAGCGCGCGGACGTCTTCGCGCGCCCCGCGCTCGGGTGCGCCGGCGGCCGCGAATCGGGTGACCGGCGCGCGGGACGCATCGCCGGCGAGAACGCGATCGACGGCGCCATCCTGCGCGTCGCGGGGGTGCGTCTCGCGCCCGAGCGGCGTGCCGGCGTTCTGAGGCTCATCCATCACTTGAATCCTTGGCTGTCTCGAGTCCGATACATTCTGTCCCTATGTCGGGCGACCACTACTTCTCCGCCCAGCCCGCCACCGATCTGCGCCAGAAGGCGATCCGGGTCGCGATCGCCGGGCGCGAGGTCGAGGTCACGACCGCTGGCGGTGTCTTCAGCCCCGACCGACTCGACGCCGGCACGCGGGTGCTGCTCGACACGGTCCCCGCCCCGCCGCCGGGCGGCGATCTGCTCGATCTCGGCTGCGGCTGGGGGCCGATCGCACTGTCGCTCGCGCTCGAGTCGCCGCACGCGACCGTGTGGGCCGTCGACGTCAACGAGCGCTCGCTCGATCTCACCCGGCGCAACGCCGAGAGGCTCGGCCTCGTCAACGTCAACGCGGTGCGGCCCGAGGATGTTCCCACCGGCATCGAGTTCGCGACGATCTGGTCGAACCCGCCGATCCGCGTCGGCAAGGCGGAGCTGCACGGGATGCTCTCGCGCTGGCTGCCCGCGCTCGCGCCCGGCTCGGACGCGTGGCTCGTCGTGCAGAAGAACCTCGGTGCCGACTCGCTCCAGCGCTGGCTGGAGGCCGAGCTCTCCGGGCACGCGATCGTGCGGGCCGACACGGCCCGCGGCTACCGGGTGCTGCGCGCCCGGCGACGCGGCTAGACCTCGATCGATCCGGAGAACGAGAACTCCGCGGGTCCGCTCAGCCACGCGTGCTCGCCGTCCTCGCGCAGCTCGACGTGCACGCCGAGCCGGCCGCCGGGCACCTCGACGCGCCACTCGTCGGGAGCGCCCGCGCCCGCGTAGTACCGGGTGGCGAGCGCGGCGGCGACGACGCCCGTGCCGCAGGAGAGCGTCTCCCCCGAGCCCCGCTCGTGGACGCGCATCCGGATCCGGCCGACCTCGTCGACGACGAGCGGCTCCTCGGGGACGACGAACTCGACGTTCGCGCCGGCAGGGAGCGCGGGGTCGAGGACCGGCGGGCGGGCGAGGTCGAGCGCGTCGAGCTCGGCGGGCTCCGCGAGCAGGACGACGACGTGCGGATTGCCGACGTCGATCCCGAGCCCGGGACGGCCGACGTCGAGGCGCGTCGCATGGACGACGGGGTCGTCGCCGCTCAGCGTCCAGACCCCGAGGTCGGCGGCGTAGCCGTCCTCCGACTCGACGACGTCCTTGACCCCCGAGCGCGTCCCGATCCGCAGCACGCCCGCGTCGTCGGGCGTCGCGTGGCCGTGCTCGAGGAGGTAGCGGGCGAAGACGCGGATCCCGTTCCCGCACATCTCGGCGACCGAGCCGTCGGCGTTCCGGTAGTCCATGAACCATTCGGCATATTCGGCGGCGGCGTGGGCGATCGGCTCGTCGAGGGCCGCGGAGCGCACGGCGCGCAGCACCCCGTCGGCCCCGATCCCGAAGTGCCGGTCGCAGATCGCGGCGACCTGCTCGGGCGTGAGCGCGAGTGCGCCGTCGGGGTCGGCCACGACGACGAAGTCGTTTCCGGTGCCGTGCCCCTTCGTGAACTCGATGCGCGCCATGCCTCAATACTCCCCTATCGCGACCGCATCCGGGCTCCGACCGCGGCTCGGCATGCGGCGAGCGCCCGCTCGACGCGCGCGGGGTCCTCGGCATCGACCCGCAGCGCGTCCGCGTAACGGCGGAACCAGGCGACCTGGCGGCGCGCGTAGCGTCGGGTCAGCCGCTGCGTCGCCGTGATCGCCTCGTCACGGCGCATCGTGCCGTCGAGCTCGGCGAGCGCCTGCGCGTATCCGATCGCCCGGCTCGCGGTGACGCCGAGACCGCCCCGCAGCGCCGCCGCCTCGTCGACGATCCCGCCCTGCCACATCGCCTCGACCCGCGCATCGAGGCGCGGCACGAGCCGTTCCCGCTCGAGCACGAGGTCGACGATCGTCGCGCGCTGCCACGGCTCGCGGTCCTCGGGCAGCCCCGGCGTGAACGAGCCGTCGATCCCGACGACCTCGAGCGCCCGCACGACCCGTCGACCGTTCGCGGGATCGATCCGCAGCGCCGCGGCGGGGTCCAGCTCGGCGAGCCGCGCGTGCAGGACCGCGGGACCGAGCTCGTCGAGCTCGCGCTCGAGCGCCGCGCGGCGCGGCGCGTCCCTCGGCGGGAACGCGAAGTCCTGGATGACGCTCGAGACGTACAGGCCCGAGCCGCCGACGAGGATCGCGGTCGCGCCGCGCTCCTGGATACGGGTGATCGCCTCCCGGGCGGCGAGCTGATAGGCGGCGACCGAGGCCTCCTCCTTCGGATCGAGCACGTCGAGCAGGTGGTGCGGGATCCCGCGGCGCTCGCCCACCGTGAGCTTCGCCGTACCGATGTCCATGCCGCGGTAGAGCTGCATCGCGTCGGCGTTGACGATCTCGGCAGGCTCGTCGTGCCGCGCACGCAGCGCCTCGGCGAGGTCGAGGGCGAGCGCGGACTTGCCCGTGCCCGTCGCTCCGACGACGACGATCAGCCGGCCGCGGGTCCGGGCGGCGCTCGCCGATCCGCTCACCGGATGGCGGGCAACCCGAGGGAGACGGGGCCCGCGGGTGCGGACGAGTCGCCGTGCCCGTGCCCGTGGTCGTGCTCGCCGCGCACGCCGCGTTCCCAGGCGTCGCCGCCGCGCGTCGCCCGGACGCGCAGCGGGGCGTCCGGCGGCACATCGGCGATGAGGTGGTGCGGTGCGGCCTGGGTGATCTCGACCGTGACGACGTCGCCGGGGCGCGGCGCCTCAGCCCCCTCGGGGACGCCGAAGTGGACGAGCCGACCGTCTCGAGCGCGGCCCGAGAGGCGGCGGGTCTCGGCCTGCTTGCGGCCCTCGCCCTCGGTCGCGAGCACCTCGACGCTGCGGCCGACGAGGGCGAGGTTCTCCTCGTGCGAGATGCGCTCCTGCAGCTCGATGAGCCGCTCGTAGCGCTCCTGCACGACGGCCTTCGGCACCTGCTCGTCCATCGTCGCAGCGGGCGTGCCGGGCCGGATCGAGTACTGGAAGGTAAAGGCCGACGCGAAGCGCGACTGCTCGACGACGCGCAGCGTCTCCGCGAAGTCCTCCTCCGTCTCCCCTGGGAAGCCGACGATGATGTCGGTGCTGATCGCGGCGTCGGGGATCGCGGCGCGCACCCGGTCGAGGATGCCGAGGAACCGCTCGGAGCGGTAGGAGCGGCGCATGGCGCGCAGCACCCGGTCGGAGCCGGACTGCAGCGGCATGTGCAGCTGCGGCATGACGTTCTCGGTCTGCGCCATCGCCTCGATGACGTCGTCGGTGAACGCGGCGGGGTGGGGGCTCGTGAAGCGCACCCGCTCGAGGCCCTCGATGCCGCCGGTCGCGCGAAGCAGCTTGGAGAATGCGAGCCGGTCCCCGAACTCGACCCCGTACGAGTTGACGTTCTGACCGAGCAGGGTGACCTCGATCGCGCCATCGGCGACGACCGCTTCGACCTCGGCGAGGACGTCGCCCGGGCGACGATCGCGCTCCTTGCCGCGCAGCGCGGGAACGATGCAGAACGTGCAGGTGTTGTTGCAGCCGACCGAGATCGAGACCCAGGCGCTGTGCGCGGACTCGCGCCGGCTCGGCAGTGTCGAGGGGAAGACCTCGAGCGACTCGAGGATCTCGAGCTGCGCCTCGTGGTTGTGCCGTGCGCGGTCGAGCAGGACCGGCAGCGAGCCCATGTTGTGCGTGCCGAACACGACGTCGACCCATGGCGCACGATCCTGGATGACGTGCTTGTCCTTCTGCGCGAGGCAGCCGCCGACGGCGATCTGCATCTCCGGTCGCTCGCGCTTGAGCGCTGCGAGGTGCCCGAGAGTGCCGTAGAGCTTGTTGTCGGCGTTCTCCCGGACGGCACAGGTGTTGATGACGACGATGTCCGCCTCGCCGGTGGCACCCCGGGTGTAGCCGGCCGCCTCGAGCGCGCCGCCGAGCCGTTCGGAGTCGTGAACGTTCATCTGGCAGCCGAATGTGCGCACCTCGTACGTGCGCGGCGTGACCAGGGTCATGGACCGATTCTACGTCCGGGCGCCCGAGCGCATCCCATCGGCGTGGGACCGTCCGCGGGATGCCCCGGCGAGTGCACGAACTGTGCGAAATCTCTCGCCACCGGCCTGGCCTTGGACCGGATCCCGCTCGAGATTGCACACATCCCGACCGGGTGCGCGCAAGCGCGGGTGACCGGAGCGCTCAGGCCGAGCGGACCGAGGCGACCGCCGCGCGAACGGTCGTGGAGCTGAACCCTCGGCGCAGCAGGAACGCCGTCAGGCGGCGCTCGACCGTCGTCGCGTCGAGCGAGCCGTACTGTCTGGCGCGCTTCGCCACGAGCTCGCGCGCCATGGCGAGCTCGTCGGCGGTGTCGATGAGGTCCATCGCGTACGCGATCGCACCTGGGGCGACGACGCGCCTGACGAGCTCCGCCTTGATCGCGCCGCCGGTGAGTCCCTTGCGCTCCTGCAGGTCGGCGACGAGGTGCTGCGCGAGCGCGTAGTCGTCGATGAGACCGACTCCCTCGAGCCGGTCGAGCTCGTCCGCGATCGCGAACTCGTGATAGCCCTGCGTGCCGAGCAGTCGCTCGAGCTCGCGGCGGGACATCCCCCGCCGGCCGAGCGCCCGCAGCGACGCGTCCTCGATCGGCGCGAACTCCGACGCGGTTTCGGCGTCCTCCGCCGGTCCCTGACCGTCCGCGCGTCGAGGGTCCGGTCGCCCACCGCCGAAGATCGAGATGACCTCGCCCATCGCCAGCCGCTCCCGCTACTCGCCGACCGCGCGCTTCGCGGCCAGCCGCTCCTCGATCGAGTCGACGTTGCCCGCGGCAGCCGCCTGTGCAGCCTTGCCTGCAGCGCCGATCCCGAGCTTCGCGAAGATCTTCTGCTCGATCTCGGCCGCGACATCGGGGTGCTCGAGAAGGAAGTTGCGCGAGTTCTCCTTGCCCTGGCCGAGCTGATCGCCGTCGTAGGTGTACCAGGCCCCGGACTTCTTGACGATCTCGTGCTCGACGCCGAAGTCGAGGAGCGAGCCCTCGCGCGAGATTCCCGTGCCGAAGAGGATGTCGAACTCCGCCTGCTTGAAGGGCGGGGCCATCTTGTTCTTCACGACCTTGACGCGCGTCCGGTTCCCCACGGCATCGGTGCCGTCCTTGAGCGTCTCGATGCGGCGGATGTCGAGTCGCACCGAGGCGTAGAACTTGAGCGCCTTGCCGCCCGCGGTCGTCTCGGGCGAGCCGAAGAACACGCCGATCTTCTCTCGGAGCTGGTTGATGAAGATCATCGTCGTGTTCGTCGAGTTGAGACCACCCGTGAGCTTGCGCAGCGCCTGCGACATGAGCCGCGCCTGGAGGCCGACGTGCGTGTCGCCCATCTCGCCCTCGATCTCGGCCTTCGGCACGAGCGCCGCGACCGAGTCGACGATGATGAGGTCGATCGCTCCCGAGCGCACGAGCATGTCGGCGATCTCGAGCGCCTGCTCGCCGGTGTCCGGCTGCGAGACGAGGAGCGCATCGATGTCGACGCCGAGCTTCTGCGCGTACTCGGGGTCGAGCGCGTGCTCGGCGTCGATGAAGGCGGCGATGCCGCCGGCGCGCTGGACGTTCGCGATCGCGTGGAGCGTCAGTGTCGTCTTGCCGGAGGACTCGGGTCCGTAGATCTCGACGATCCGCCCGCGCGGCAGCCCGCCGACGCCGAGCGCGACATCGAGGGCGACCGAGCCCGTCGGGATCACCTCGACCGGCGCGCGCTCGTCGCTGCCGAGGCGCATGACCGATCCCTTTCCGAACTGGCGGTCGATCTGCGCGAGCGCGTTCTCGAGCGACTTCTCGCGGTCTGCTGCTGTGGCCATGGCGATGTCTCCTGTCGGTATCGGTCCTGCTGCCCATAGGCGCCGGCTGAGTCCCACGAACTCCCGGCAAGGCTGGTGGTACTGCGGCCACGGTACGCCCGACCCCCGACATCGGTCGGGAATGACGTGCGATTGTGGAGAAGTACCGATGTTCGACTGCTGTCAGGAACCGACCGTAGCAGGATTCGAAACTGTGTTCGAGGTGTTCGGTCTCGGCGTGTCGCCGATCACTCGGGCGGCGTGGCGAGCCCCACCCCGTGCCGCCGCCCCGGCGGCACCTCGGTCGCCTCGCACAACGCCGCCCACACCGCGGCCGCCGGAACGCCCGCGGCGAGCGCCTCCTGCGCGCTGCGGCCGCCGAGCGCGCCGAGCACGAGGTCCGCCATGAGCGAGGGCGCGCGATCGCCGAACTCGTCGGCGACGGCGCGCCGGAACTCGCGAAGCCGCATGCCGGGACTCAGCGCGAGGCGAGCTCCGAGCCGCCGCCGAACTGCGACTCGAACTCCGCGAGCAGCTCATCGGGCAGCGTGTCGGGGATGACGGGCGACTCGACCACCCGCATCGACTCGAAGACATCCGGGATCGACTCGATCGCGGGAGCGGACAGCCCGACGCCCTCGAGGACGGCCAGGCGGTCCCCCACCTCGCGCAGAATCGAGGAGATCGGGGTGCCGAGCGCGTCGGCGACGGAGGCGAGGATCTCGCTCGACGCCTCCTTCTGCCCGCGCTCGACCTCGCTGAGGTAGCCGAGCGCGACCGACGCGCGCGAGGCGACCTGGCGCAGCGTCTTGCCCTGCTGGAGGCGCAGGTCGCGGAGGACATCGCCGATCTCGTGACGGACCAGAACCATGGTGACCTCCCTGCCTCTCGTGTGCGCCCACTGTAGCGGTGGTTGTCGGGTATCCGCTGATTGGCGCCCTCGATGTAACCGAGCCGAGATCTGCCGTATTCCACCCGCCGCCGCGCAGCCAAGGGGCGGCTCAGAACGCGCCGAGCGCCTCCTTGAGCGCGCTCAGCGCGGCGTGCACCGCACCCGCTCGCACGAGCGCCCGCCCGCCCGGGATGACGTGCTCGACGGCATGCGACTCCGGGCCGGCGCCCGCGGGCGGCAGCTGCCCGAGCGAGACCCCGACGTAGACGAGGCCCACGGGCCTGCCATCCTGCGGGTCCGGGCCCGCGACCCCCGTCGTCGAGATCCCGATCGCGGCCGGACGCGCTCCCGCCGCGCACGCGCGCCGCACGCCGGCCGCCATCTGCCGGGCGACGTCGGGATGGACGGCGCCCTCGACCGCGAGCAGCGTCGTGTCGACGCCGAGCAGCGAGGCCTTCAGATCGGTCGCGTATGCGACGACGGCGCCGCGGACGACCGCCGAGGCGCCCGGCACACCGACGAGCGCCGAGACGACGTCGCCGCCGGTCAGCGACTCCGCGACCGCGATCGTCGTCCCCCGCGCCGTCGCGACCCGGACGATGTCCGCCGCGAGCTCTCGGATCTCGAGCCCGCGCAGCTCGAGCTCGGACCTCGCGTTCTCAGGCATCGCGTCCCCGAGCGGCCGACGCGCCCCGGTGGGCCTTGACGAGATAGTCGATCCCCGACCACAGGGTCAGGGCGAGGACGACGAGCATGAGCGCCCACGCGATCCACATCAGCTGGCTGAGCGCGAGCGGGAAGAGCAGGAGGATCGAGATCACGACCCCCTGGGCCGCCGTCTTCCACTTGCCGAGCCCGCCCGCCGCGATCACCCGGTCCTTGAGCGCGACCGCCCGCCACCAGGTGATGCCCCACTCGCGGACGAGGATTAGGACGACGACCGGCCACCAGAACGCCGCGGGCGGCCACATGATCGCCATGCACAGCAGCGCGGCACCCGTCAGGCCCTTGTCCGCGATCGGGTCGAGGAAGATCCCGAAGTCGGTGACGAGGCGCCGCCGCCGGGCGATGTGCCCGTCGATCGCATCGGTCGCGATCCCGAGGACGAAGAGCGCCGCGCCGAGCCAGTGCGCCCAGCTCGACGCCCAGCCGGACGGCCAGTCGTGCGCCAGGTCGAAGCGCTCGGTCAGCAGCGCCCAGACCATGAGCGGGATGAACGCGATGCGCACGAGCGAGATGACGTTCGGCAGGCAGAGGATCGAGGCGGGCTCGACCGCCGGATCGCCGTCGCGCAGGAAGCGGCCGCGCAACGGGTTCCTGGTCAGCAGGCTTCGCGACGACGCGCGCTCCGACATCGCGTTCTCCGACTGCGGCATGCGACCAGGCTAGCCATCTCGCGTAGCGTGGGCGCATGGCGAAGGCACCCCAGCCGAGGACGCGGCCGACCGACGTCCCGGTCGGGGACTTCCTCGCGAGCGTCGAACCGCCGGCGCGGCGCGCGGAGGCCGAGGAGATCGTCGGCCTGCTCAGCGTCGCGACCGGCGCCGAGCCGGTCATGTGGGGCGAGTCGATCGTCGGTTGGGGTGCGACCTCGATGCGCTACGCGAACGGCACGAGCGTCTCGTGGCCCGCGCTCGGCTTCTCGCCGCGCAAGAGCCAGCACACGATCTACTTCCTGCACGGCTTCGACGGCCTCGGCGACGAGCTCGCGCGGCTCGGCCCGCACTCCCTCGGCAAGGACTGCCTCTACCTCAAGCGCCTCGACCGGATCGACCGGTCCGCTCTCGCGGCACTCGCCGCGGCTGCCTGGGCCCGCGGTTGAGCCGTCCTAGGGTGTCGGCATGACCGAGCACCGCGTCCTCGCCCCTGCGCTCGACGGCGAGCGCCCCAAGGGGCCCGCCTCCTACTTCCCGAGCATCGAGACGACCTACGGGCGCCCGATCCAGGACTGGCTCGACATCGCCGCCGAACGGCTCGACAACGCGCGACACATGGAGGTCGTCGAGTCGATGAAGGCCGACTTCGGGCTCGGGCACGGGCACGCGAACGCGATCGTCGCCTACGTCAAGGCCGCGCTCGGCGCCTAGGCTGGCCGCGTGACGGCGGCCTACCTCGCACGGATCGGACTGAGCCGGGCAGAACTCGATCCGCTCGACGAGTCGGCGCTGCGCCGGATCACGGCGGCGCACGCGGCGGCCGTGCCGTTCGAGAACACCCGCGCGCACCGCGGCGAGCGGATCTCGGTGCGCACCGAGGACGTGCTCGAGCGGATCGTCGACCGGCACGAGGGCGGCGTGTGCTACGAGCTCAACGGCGGGCTCGGCTGGCTGCTCGCCGAGCTCGGCGCGGACGTGCGGCTCGTCGCCGGGCAGGTGCTCGTCGGAGCGGCGAGCGACGGCGCCGAGCGCGCGGGCGATGGCGATGCGGGCCAGGCGACCGGCGGTGCGGGCGGCCTCGGCGGACTGCCGATGAGTCATATGGCGCTCATCGTCCGCCTGCCGGAGACGGACCGGGAGTGGCTCGCCGACGTCGGCTTCGGCGGCGACACGATCCTGCGCGACGCGCCGGCCGACGGCGACACCGTCACGACCGGGCGCGGCACCTCCTACCGGATCGACCTCAGGCGGCGCGAGCTCGGCGACTTCGAGGGGCTCGCCTGGTGGCACTCGACGAGTCCCGGCTCGCGGTTCATGCGCGGCGTCGTCGTCTCCTCGACGCGGGCCGACGGCGTCGCCACGCTCTCCGGCCGCGGCGACGGGCAGCTCGCGTGGCGGTTCCGCGGCGAACGCGACACGGCCGCCCGCGACGTCGAGCCCGACGTCGCGCAGACGATCGCGGCCGAGGTCTTCGGGCTGACGACCCCGCTGCCGCGGAGCCTCGTGCGCTACGCGCCGGTCACGCCTCCCGGCCGGTGAGCCCCCAGGCGTCCTCGTCATCGCGTTCTGCCGCCTCGCGATCGCGGAACTGCGCCTCGACCGGATCCTCGCCGTAGGGGTCGCGGCCGGCGGCCTCGGCCTCGAGCGCCGGCTCCGCGTGCGCCGCCGGGGGGCCGTCGCCGCGCAGGCTCGCGAGCGTCTCCGCGAGCTGCTCGGGCTTGACGAGCACGTCGCGCGCCTTCGAGCCCTCCGAGGGGCCGACGATCTGCCGCGACTCCATGAGGTCCATCAGGCGGCCGGCCTTCGCGAAGCCGACGCGCAGCTTGCGCTGGAGCATCGAGGTCGATCCGAACTGGGTCGACACGACGAGCTCGACCGCCTGCATGAGCACGTCGAGGTCGTCGCCGATGTCGGCGTCGATCTCCTTCTGCTGCGCCGCCTGCTCGACGTCGGCGCGGTACTCGGGCCGCGCCTGCGCGACGACGTGCGCGACGACCGCATGGATCTCCTCCTCCGTGACCCACGCGCCCTGCACGCGGATCGCCTTCGACGCGCCCATCGGCAGGAAGAGGCCGTCGCCCTGGCCGATCAGCCGCTCCGCGCCCGGCTCGTCGAGGATGACGCGCGAGTCCGTCATCGAGGCGACCGCGAACGCGAGCCGCGACGGCACGTTCGCCTTGATGAGCCCGGTGACGACGTTGACCGAGGGCCGCTGGGTCGCGAGCACGAGGTGGATGCCGGCCGCGCGGGCGAGCTGCGTGATCCGAACGATCGAGTCCTCGACATCGCGCGGCGCGACCATCATGAGGTCCGCGAGCTCGTCGACGACGACGAGCAGATACGGGTACGGGGTGAGCTTGCGCTCGCTGCCCGGGGGCAGCACGATCGTGCCCTCGGAGACGGCCCGGTTGAAGTCGTCGATATGGCGGAAGCCGAACGACGCGAGGTCGTCGTACCGCATGTCCATCTCCTTGACGACCCAGGCGAGGGCCTCGGCGGCCTTCTTCGGATTCGTGATGATGGGCGTGATGAGATGCGGGACGCCGGCGTACGCGGCGAGCTCGACCCGCTTCGGGTCGACGAGCACCATCCGCACCTCCTGCGGCTTCGCGCGCATGAGGATCGAGGTGATCATCGAGTTGATGAACGAGGACTTGCCCGCGCCGGTCGATCCGGCGACGAGGAGGTGCGGCATCTTCGCGAGGTTCGCGACGACGAAGCCGCCCTCGACGTCCTTGCCGAGCGCGATCGTCATCGGGTGGTCGGCCTTCGCCGCCGGGCCCGAGCGCAGCACGTCGCCGAGCGAGACGATCTCGCGGTCCTTGTTCGGGATCTCGACGCCGATCGCCGACTTGCCGGGGATCGGGCTGAGGATCGTGACCTCGTTCGAGGCGACCGCGTAGGAGATGTTCTTGGCGAGCGCGGTGACCTGCTCGACCTTCGTGCCGGCGCCGAGCTCGACCTCGTAGCGGGTGACCGACGGCCCGCGGGTGAAGCCGACGACCTTCGCGTTGACCCGGAACTGGTCGAGCACGCTCGTGATCGATGCGACGACCTCGTCGTTCGCTGCGGAACGCGCCTTCGGCGGGGTGCCCGCGGCGAGGATCGACGCCGCGGGGAGCCGGTACGCCTTCGGCGGCGCGCCCGGGCCGGGACCCGCCGCTGCGCCCGCTCCCGCAGGCGCCGGCGATGGGGCCGATGCCTCGGTCCCCGGCTCGGTCGCGCGAGCACCCGCGTTCGCGAGCGCCGCGAGGTCGGCGTCGACGATCGGGATCTCCTCGGTGTCGAGCGAGTCGGCGCCGAGCAGCTCGGTCGCCGCCGTCTCCGCGTCGCTGAGCACCGGGGTGTCGAATGCCTCGCCCTGCTTCTTCGCCTTGTTCCGACGCCACCACGGCAGGCTCTCGGTGACGTCCTCCTCCTCGAAGCCGAGATCCCCGAGGCTGCCGAACGCCGGGAGCTCGCCGCTCGCGTTCTGCTCCTCGACCCCCTCCGGATCCTTGGGCGCGGGCGCGCCGAACAACCAGGCGTAGAGCTCGTGCAGACGACGGCCGATCCGGTTCGGCGGGGTCTTCGTGATGATGAGTACGCTGAAGAACGCGATCGCGAGCAGGATGGGCAGCGCGACCCATGGCGCGCCGAGCTGGGCGAACGGCCAGACGACGAGCCAGCCGAGCACGCCGCCGGAGTCCCCGAGCGCCGCGACGCCCATGCCGGGGGTCGCCATGCCCGAGGAGAGGTGGACGATGCCGGCGAGGCCGATGAGCAGCAGGCCGGTGCCGATGCCGATCCGCGTGTTGTCGTGGACGCTCGCGGGGTGGCGGAAGAGCCAGGCCGCGAAGAGCAGCAGCACGATCGGCAGTGCGGCGGCGAGTCGGCCGACGAGCAGACCGAAGGTCCAGTCGGAGGCGGTGCGGGCGACGTCGTTGCCGCCGAGGAACCACTCGACGACCATCCCGACGATCGCGAGCAGGACGAGCAGGAATGGCACACCGTCGCGGCGCTCGTCCTTCGCGAGCGACTCGCGGCCGAAGAGCCGGAACGCGCCGCCGGTCAGGTGCGCGAGGCCCATCCACGCCTTGACGAGGGGACCGACCTCGTCGCCCGGCGCGCTCGAGGACTTCGCCGCCCGGGCCTGGGCCGGCGTGTAGCGCCTCGTGGGGGCGGTCGTGGTGCGCGAGCGCGAGCTCGAGGCGCTGCGGGAGCGCGCGGACGACTTGGTGCCCGAGGCCATGTCTCGACCGTAACTCGAAGGTTCTCCTCCCACCCCGAGCGACACCCCCACCCCCGTTTTTCAGGAGAATCCGGGGTGGGCGTGCGTATTGCATGCGCGGCGCGGATTCTCCTGAAAAGCGGAGGGGATCAGTAGCGGATGGCGTCGATGACCTTGACGCGGACGGCGACGAGGGCCGGGAGGAGGCCCGCGAGCGCACCGACGGTCGTCGCCGCGACGAGGCCGATGAGCGCCGCCTCCGCGGGGAACGGCACGGCGTCCTCAAGCCCCGGCGCGATGTAGCCGCGGATCCACTCGCTCTGCACGAGGATCACGGCGAGCACGACGCCGAGCACGCCCGCGATGACCGTCGCGACGACCGACTCGAGCATGACCGCGAGGAAGACGCGCGGCGCCGTCGCCCCGAACGCCCGCCGGATGCCGATCTCCCGCACGCGCTGGCGGACCGTGACGAGCGCGATGTTCACGAGGCTCAGCGCCCCGAGCAGCAGGATCAGCCCAGCGATCGCGAGCAGCACGATCCGGATCGGCTCGAGCGGGTCGCTCGTACCCCAGGCGAGATAGTCCTGGCGCTGCACGTCGACGACCCAGCCCTCCCCGAGCGCCGACGCCGCCTCGGCGCGGATGCGCTCCTGCAACGTGTCCGCGATGTCGAGCGGCACCCAGAACTCGTACATCGGCACCGACGCCGTCTGCGCGCTCGACGCGATCGCCGCGTAGCCGCTGCCGAGGATGTACGCCTGGAAGCTCGGCGCGAACGGGTCGGCCGGCAGCACGCCGACGATGACCGCGGTCGTCGGCTGCGCGCCGTACAGCGTCACGGTGGGGTTCGTCGCGAGGTCCGGCGTCCCGAGCCGCTGCCAGACGGCCTGGCTGACGACGAGCGCTGGGCTCAGCCGCAGCTCGTCGCGCGCCGAGAACCACGATCCCTCCGCGATCTGGATGCGGTGCATCGCTCCGTAGGCGGGTGCGACGACCGTGAGCGCGACCGAGTCGGCGCCGTCCGCGAACTGGATCCGGGCGTCGCCCCACGTCACTCCCCCGGCGTGCGTGATCGCGTAGCGCTCGACGATCTGGTCGAAGACGGCGGCGAGCGCCTCGGGGTCCGCCTGCTCGCCGCTGTGCGAGTCGACCGGCGGCGAGAGCACGAGCGTCGCCGGGCGCCCGCCGCCCCGCTCGAGCTGCTCGGTCTGCGCCTGCGTCGCGATCGCGCCGACGCCGACGACGCCCGACAGCGCCGCGACCGCGATCGCGACGCCGAGGAGGCTGAGCAGGACGCGTGCGCGGTGGACGCGGAACTCCGCCCACGCCTCGACGAAGGCGCCGATCATGCCGGGATCCCCGGTTCGAGCGGTCCCGCGGGCTCCGCGGGCTCCACGGGATCGAGCGGAAGGAGAACGCCGGCGTCGAGCCGGAAGCGCCGCCTCGCCATCGCCGCGATGCTCGGATCGTGCGTGATCGTGATGAGCGCCGCGCCCGAGGCGTTCGACACGTCGTCGAGGAGCGCCATGACGGCCGCGCCCGTCTCGACGTCGAGCGCGCCCGTGGGCTCGTCGGCGAGGATGAGTCGCGGACCGCGCACGAGCGCCCGCGCGATCGCGACGCGCTGCTGCTCGCCGCCCGAGAGCCGGTCGGGGGTCGAATGCAGGCGGTGCCCGAGGCCGACGCGCTCGAGCATGTCGGTCGCGATCCGCTCGCGGCGCCAGAACTGCCGGCCGCCCGCGTACAGGAGCGGCGTCATCGCGTTCTCCAGGGCCGTGCGGCCGGGCAGCAGGTTGAACTGCTGGAACACGAAGCCGACGTCGCGCCCGCGGGCGCGGTCGCGGCGCGCGCCCGCGAGGCGCTCGAGCGGCTTGCCGTCGAACACGATCCGACCGCTCGTCGGGGTGTCGAGCAGGCCGAGGAGGTTGAGCAGCGTCGACTTCCCCGAGCCGCTGCGCCCGACGATGCTGAGGTGGTCCCCCGCCTCGACCGAGAGGTCGATGCCGCGCAGGATCTCCAGCCGGCCGCCGTCGGGCAGCTCGACCGAGCGCGTCACGCCCTCGAGACTGAGCAGGGCCACTAGCGGACTGCGCCCTCGAGCACCACGCCGTCGACCATGACGCCGCCGGGCAGCGGGACGGCGATCCCCGGGCCGAGTCCGCCCGGCACGGACGGCGCGCCCGGCACGAACTGCAGGATCGTCTCGCCCTCCTCGAGCCCGCTCGTGACCTCGACCATCGAGCCGTCGCCGAGCCCGAGACCCACCTGGCGCTCCTCGGTCGTGCCGTCCGCGAGCACGACGTAGACGAGCCCGTTCTGCGCCTGCCCGAGCACCGCGGTCGTCGGCACGACGATGACGTCCTCGGCGATCCCGCCGGGGACGACGATCGTGGCGGTGAGGCCGGAGAAGACGGTGACGTCGCCGGGCACCGCGCAGCGCAGCGTCGGGCCGCTCGACCCGCCGGAGCCGCCCGAGCTCCCGTCGCCACCGCCCGCGCCCGCGAGCGGCGTGATGATCTGGAGGTTCGTGCAGGTGAACGGGGCGGGGCCGCCGTTGACGGTCACGGTCGCCTCGGTCGGGCGCTGGATGAGTCGGTAGAGGTCCTCCGGCGCGATCGAGCCGGAGACGTGGAACGTCGGCGGCGCGATCTGGCCGAGCGCCGCGCCGGCCGCGATCGACGAGTCCTCGTAGGCGGTCAGGCTCGACAGCGTCCCGCTCGCGGGCGCGGTGACGGTCCGCCAGATCGTCTGCGGGGTGCCGTCGTCGGCGAGCACGTCGCCCCGGATGCGGGCGATCTCGGTGCCCGCGTCGACCCACTGCCCCGCCGTGACGTAGACGTTCCAGACGATGCCGGACGCGGTCGCGGGGATCGGCACCGCCGCGTCGGCGGCGACCGTGCCGGTCAGTGTGATGTCGTTCGCGACGGTGCCGCGGCCGACCTCCCAGTGCGGCTCGACGATCTGTCCGCCCGGCTGCTCGGGGTCGGCGGCAGACGTGACGTCGGGGAAGAACGCGATCTTCACGAGCGCCGCGGCCCCCACCGCGATCACGACGAGCCAGAGCACCTGCATGACGCGGCGGAACACGAGCATTGGACGACCCTATGCGAACGCCATGAGCGCGCCTGGGAGATCGGCTGGCGCTGTGCGCCCGGCCCGCGCCCCGGCTACGCCTCGATGACGACGGGCACGATCATCGGCCGGCGGCGGTGCTTCGTGTTGACCCAGCGGCCGACGGTGCGGCGCACGACCTGCCCGTACGAGTGGGTGTCGCGCACGCCGTTCGCACCCGCTTCGGCGAGCGCCGCGACGATCTTCGGGACGACGTCCTGGAAGACCTCCTCGTCCTCCGCGAAGCCGCGCGCCTGGATCTCCGGACCCACGATGGCCTTGCCGGTCTGCAGGTCGAGGGCGACGAAGATCGAGATGAAGCCCTCCTCCGCGAGGATCCGGCGGTCCTTGAGGTCGGCATCGGTGATCTCGCCGACGGAGGAGCCGTCGACGTAGACGTAGCCGATGTCGAGCTGGCCGACGATCCGCGCGACGCCGTCCCTGAGGTCGACGACCGTCCCGTTGTCCGCGATCACCGCGCGCTCGCGTGCGACGCCGGTCTGGATCGCGAGCTCGGCGTTCGCGATGAGGTGACGGACCTCCCCGTGCACCGGCATGACGTTCTTCGGCCGCAGGATGTTGTAGGTGTAGAGCAGCTCGCCGGCGCTCGCGTGCCCCGAGACGTGCACCTTCGCGTTGCCCTTGTGCACGACCGTCGCGCCGAGCTTCATGAGGCCGTTGATGATCCGGTAGACCGCGTTCTCGTTGCCGGGGATGAGGCTCGAGGCGAGGATGACCGTGTCGCCGGGCCCGACCGAGATCCGGTGCTCCTGGTTCGCCATCCGCGCGAGGGCGGCCATCGGCTCGCCCTGCGAGCCCGTCGACATGAAGACGAGCCGATCGTCGGGGTAGTCGTCGGCCTTCTTCAGGTCGATGAGAACGCCATCCGGGACATGCAGATAACCGAGGTCGGCGGCGATCGACATGTTGCGCACCATCGAGCGACCGACGAGCGCGACCTTGCGGTCGTTCGCGGCGGCCGCGTCGAGCACCTGCTGCACGCGGTGGACATGGCTCGAGAACGATGCGACGACGACCCGGCGCGGCGCCTTCGCCATGACCGCCTCGATGACGGGGCCGATGTCGCGCTCCGGGGCCGTGAACCCCGCGACGTCGGCATTCGTCGAGTCGACCATCGCGAGATCGAGGCCCTCCTCGCCGTAGCGGGCGAAGGCACGCAGGTCGGTGATCCGGCCGTCGAGCGGGAGCTGGTCCATCTTGAAGTCGCCGGTGTGCAGCACCGTGCCCCCGGCCGTGCGCACGACGACGCCGAGAGCGTCGGGGATCGAGTGGTTGACGGCGACGAACTCGAGCTCGAACGGCCCGAGCCGCTCGCGCTGCCCCTCCTTCACGCCGAGCGTGTACGGCGAGATGCGGTGCTCCTTGAGCTTCGCCTCGACGAGCGCGAGCGTGAGCTGCGAGCCGATCAGCGGGATGTCGCCTCCCAGCCGCAGCAGGTACGGGACCGCGCCGATGTGGTCCTCGTGGCCGTGGGTGAGCACGACGCCGACGACGTCGTCGAGTCGGTCCCGGATCGGCCCGAAGTCAGGCAGGATCAGGTCGACGCCGGGATGGGCCTCCTCCGGGAACAGCACGCCGCAGTCGAGGATGAGCAGCTTGCCGTCGATCTCGAACACCGCCATGTTGCGCCCGACCTCGCCGAGACCGCCGAGGGGGACGATGCGCAGTGTGCCCGCCTCGAGGGCGGGCGGGTCGACGAGCTGATCCGCCATGTCAGCCGACGCGCTGGAGCTCGCCGATGGCGGCACCGCTCGCGTCGAGGACCTTGAGCGTGTCCCCCGCGACGGTCGCGCCCGCCGCGTCGCGCAGCCAGTCGTCGACGTCCTCGCAGGCGATGAGGGTGCCCATGACGTTCTCGAACTCGACGGTCGAGCCGCTGCCCGTCCACTCGCCGCCGAAGATGTTGCAGCCGTCGGTGCCGCTCAGGCCGCCGCCGGCCTCGAGCACGAGCTGCGGCACGTCGCCCGTCGCCGGCGCCGACTGCTGCTGCCAAGTGCCGACCGGGTCGCCGCCGCCCGCGCAGCCCGCGAGGGCGATCGCGGCGCCGGCGACGGCGAGCGCGCCGACGAGGCGGATGGGCTTGCTGGTGAGGATGCTGCGCATTGCTGGTCCTGCCTTTCGCGTCATCGCGTGTGCCCGGCCGCCTTCGGCAGCGCGCCGCCGGCGGCGGCGTTGGGATCGGGACGGAAGTTCGAGAAGTCGACGCCGGCACCCGGACCGACGTGCGCGAGGTCGGCCTCGATGAGCGCCGCCTCCCCCTCCTCGGGCCCGACGAGCGGGAGCCGCACGCGGGGACTGCCGATCCGGCCGAGTCCGTGGAGGATGTACTTCGCCGCGACGGTGCCGGGCACGCGGGTCATGACGCCGCGGACGAGCGGCTCGACGGCCTGGAACGCGGTGCGCGCGGTCTTGAGGTCGTTCGCGTTCACGGCGTCGACGATCGTCCGGTACGGCGCGGCGGAGATGTTCGCGGTGACGCCGATGAGCCCGACGGCGCCGAGCGCGAGATGCGGGAGCACGTTCGAGTCGTCGCCCGAGAAGTAGAGCAGGTCGGTCTCGTTGAGGACGCGCGAGACCTCGGCGAAGTCGCCCTTGGCGTCCTTGACGGCGAGGATGTTCGGGTGCTTCGCCGCGCGCACGATCGTCTCGTACTTGATCGGGATGCCGGTGCGGCCCGGGATGTCGTAGAGGATGACGGGCAGGTCGACGGAGTCGGCGATGAGCCGGAAGTGGGTGAGGACGCCCGCCTGGGTCGGCTTGTTGTAGTAGGGGGTGACGATCATGATCGCGTCGACGCCGGCGTCCTGGCTGTCCTTGTAGTGCTCGATCGCGTGCGCGGTCTCGTTCGACCCGCCGCCCGTGATGATCTTGGCGCGCTCGCCCGCGACCTCCTTTGCGACGCGCACGAGACGCAGCTTCTCGTCGTCGGTGAGCGTCGCGGTCTCGCCCGTCGTGCCGGACACGACGATGCCATCGGCGCCCGCGGTGATCACGGCGTCGACGTGCTTCTCGACGTCGTCCCACGCGACCTCGCCGTCCGCCGTCATGGGCGTGACGAGCGCGACGAGTACCTGACCGAAGGGGTTCTCAGTGCTCACGGCACCAGGCTATCGGGCATTGCACCGGTCCCGCCGGTGCGCCGGGCCGGGACGGGTCCGTCGTGGACGCGACTGGTCCTCCCCCGGCGCGTCAGCGAGCCCTTCGCGCCCACTTCCCGCGCCGCGAGCGGCCTCAGCCCCAGGTGCGGACGCGGTGCGGGGTCAGCGTGAGCACGACGCGACCGTCGAGCGGGCGGCCGAACGTCTCCGGCGTGAGGCCGTACTTGACGAGCTGCAGGGTGAGGAACGCGATGTCCGTGTCGGGCTCGACGCTCAGGTCGCCGCGCAGCTCGAGCGTGCGGTAGGGGCTCGCCGGGTCGAGGAAGAGGTAGGTGCCCTTGGGGTTCGCGAGCGCGTTCTTGACCTTCTGGTTCGTGTCGGTCAGCGAGGTGCGCACGACGCCGTCCTCCGCGAGGAACCACACCGCGGACGCCTGAGGGTAGCCGCTCGGCCCGATCGTCGTGACGGACCCGACGGGGATCTGCAGGAGGTCGGCGAAGTCGGCGGGGATATCGAGGGAGCTCATCGACACAGTATGGCCGCGCGTGCTCAGGACGGCGACCAGGTCGAGACGCGGTCGAGCTCGGCGAGCTCCTCGGCGCTCAGCTCGAGCGTCGCGGAGGCGAGCAGATCGGCGACCTGCGCAGGACGCGATGCGCTCGCGATCGGGGCGGCGACGGTCGGCTGGAGCCGCAGCCAGGCGAGCGCGGTCGCGGCGATCGACGCGCCGTGCGCCTGCCCGATCGACTCGAGCGCGTCGATGACGGCGAGGCCCGCGGGCACCGCGAACTTGCTCGCCGCGGCCGCGCGCGGGCTCGCGGCGGACGCGTCGCCCTCGGCCACCCGCTCGCGATACTTCCCCGCGAGGAAGCCGCTCGCGAGCGCGTAGTACGGCAGCAGGCCGATGCCGTACTCCTCGGCGATCGGCACGACGTGCTCCTCGACGTCGCCACGGTGCACGAGGTTGTAGTGCGGCTGGAACGCGACCGGCAGCGGGGCGCCGACCCGAGTCGCCGTCTCGAGCCATTCGCGCAGCCGCTCGGGCGAGTAGTTGGACAGGCCGATGGCCCGCGCCTTGCCGAGCGCGACGATCTGCGCGAAGGTCTCGACCTGGCGTTCTATCGAGACGTCCGCGTCGTCGTAGTGCGCCCAGTAGAGGTCGATCGTGTCGACGCCGAGCCGCTCGAGCGACTCGTCGACCGCGGCGAGGACCCGCAGCGGGTTGAGGTCCTTGAGCTCGCGGTGGCCGCCCGTCTTCGTCGCGAGCTGCACGCCCGCGGGCCTGCGCGCCGCGATCCACTCGCCGATGATCCGCTCCGACTCGAAGCCATCGTTGCCCGGCGCCCACGAGCTGTAGCCCTCCGCGGTGTCGATCATCGTGCCGCCGCCTGCGACGAACGCGTCGAGGATCTCGAACGACGCCTCGCGGTCGGCCGTCCAGCCGAACACGTTGCCGCCGAGGACGAGCGGGAAGATCTCCGGACCGCGCTGACCGATTCGCACCATGCGGTCAGGATATCCGGATCTCGATACGCCGCTGCGCGGCTGCTTCAGCAGCGCGAGGGCTACGGCGCGACGCGGCCGTTCTCGTCGAACGCGGCCGAGGTCATCGGCATGAGCCGCGCCCAGAGCGTCTCCATGGCCTCCGCGACCATCTCGATCTCGCGCTGCGGGAAGGACGGGAAGTGCGTGCCGTCCCGCTTCGTGCGCAGCGACAGGAAGTTCATGAGCGAGCGGGCGTTCATCGTGACGTACATCGAGGAGTAGGTCGCGACGGGCAGCACGCCGCGGGCCACCTCGCGCGCGACGCCCGCGTCGAGCATCCGCTGGTAGGCGGCGTAGGCGACCGTCGCGGCCTCCTTCGTCGCGGCGACGACGATCTCGTGCTGCTCGGGCGTGCCGGGCACGAACTCGTAGGCGCCGGGCTTGCCCTGCTGGATGAGGTTGCGCTCCGGGCCCGGGACGTAGAAGACGGGGCGCAGCTCCCGGTAGCGGCCCGACTCCTCGTTGTACGAGGCGATCCGGTGGCGCATGAACTCGCGGAAGACGAAGATCGGCGCCTGGACGTAGAACGTCATGGAGTTGTGCTCGAAGGGCGAGCCGTGGCGATCGCGCATGAGGTAGTTGATGAGGCCCTTGTCGCGCGCGCCGGCCTGCTCCGCGGAGGCCGCGGCCTCGAGCGTCTGCTCGCCGAGCGTCGAGACGCGGGCCGCGAACAGCACGTCGGAGTCGTGCGCGCTCGAGCGGACGAGCTCGACGGTGACGTCGGAGCGGAACTGGATCTCGGTGGACTCGGTCACGGGAGCCACGGTAGCGGGAGCGGGGTCTCGATACGGCGCTGACGCGCCTACCCGACCCGCGGGAGGTGCGCGCTCGGCCCGCGGGACCGGTAACGGAGGGTCACAGTGCGGGGCGGGAGGCAGCGGGGCGGGAGGATGGGAGCGTGGACCCGGTCCTCGCACTCTCGATCGCGGGCGGCGTCGTGCTACTCGCGGCGATCCTCGGCGCCGTCTGGAAGGCGACGACGGGCCGCGCGCGGGCCGCGAAGGGCGAGTCCTTCGCCCCCGGGCAGCTGCCGGGACTGGAGGAGTTCGCACCGGCGACCCTCGTCCAGTTCTCCACCGAGTACTGCGCCACCTGCCCCTCGACCCGGCGATTCCTGCAGCAGGTCGCGGGAGAACGCGGCGGGGTCGTTCACCACGACGTCGACCTGACCCATCGTCCCGAGCTCGCGAAGCGGCTGCGCATCCTGCAGACGCCGACCGTGTTCGTGCTCGACCCCGACGGCCGGCTCGTCGCCCGCTTCGGCGGCGCGCCACGGCGCGGCGAGCTCGACGCCGTGCTCGACACCCTCGTCCCCACCCCGGAATGGAACCTCTGATGCCCGACGCCAGCACGCCCGCCGCCCCGAAGGTCGACTCCCGCGCGCCGCGCTGGGTCGGGGGCTACACCTTCGTGATCGCCGTCGCGGCGCTCCTCGTCGCGCTCCTCAACCCGATCGAGTCGACCCTGCTCGCCCGCGTGCTCAGCCCCGAGTTCATCCTCGTCCTCGTGCTCTGGCTGTCGTTCGGCGCGGGCACGTTCTGGGGCAACGCCGCGCACCCCTTCGCCGCGTTCTACCGGCGCGTCGTCCAGCCGCGGCTCGGCAAGCCGGTCCCGACGGAGGACGCGCGTCCGCCGCGCTTCGCGCTCGTCGTCGGCTTCGCGCTGACGACGATCGGTCTCGTGCTGCACGCGATCGGGGTGCCGTACGGGCTCATCGCGGCGGCGGCGTTCGTCGTCATCGCGTCGTTCCTGCAGGCCTTCGTCGGCTACTGCCTCGGCTGCCAGGTCTATCTGCTGCTCGCGCGGGCCGGCGTCATCCGCCCGCGCGTCCCGCTCGCCGCGGGCTGAGCCCCGAGCTCACGGCCAGCCGGGAGCGCCGCGCCGACCGGGTCCCGGCCTCGGCGCGGGGGCCGCTGCGGCCGATCAGGCCGTGACGAGCTCCTCGTGACCCTGGCAGCGGTCCGCGGGGGCGACGTCGTAGAGGGCGTCCTCGATGTGCTGTCCGCAGCCGGTCCAGGTCGGGCGGCCGCACGTCTCGCACGTGATCTGCTTGCACATGGCGTTCATGCTACTCGCGACGTAGGCTCGCCGCATGGCAGTCACCTCAGAGTCCACGACCCAGTGGCACGGCTCACTCACCGACGGCTCGGGCACGGTCACGCTCGCGTCCGGCTCCGGCAGCTTCCCCGTCACGTGGGCGTCGCGCTCCGGCGCGGCAGCCGACACGACCACCCCGGAGGAGCTCCTCGGCGCGGCGCACTCGGCGTGCTTCTCGATGGCGCTCTCGCACGCGCTGACCGGCAACGGCACGCCGCCCGAGTCGATCTCCGCGACGGCGGCGGTCACGTTCCAGCCCGGCACCGGCATCACGGGCTCGCACCTGCTCGTCAGCGCGAAGGTACCGGGGCTCTCCAGCGAGGACTTCCAGCGGATCGCCGCGGACGCGAAGGCGAACTGCCCCGTCTCGCAGGCGCTTGCGGGCGTGCCGATCACGCTCGAGGCGACGCTGCAGTAGCCGGGCAGGACGTCAGCGGGGGCGCTTGATGGCCTCGCGGGTCGCCCATCGGGCGCGCCCGCGGTCCCCCGACGCGTCGTACGCGAGGGCGAGGCGCAGCCAGGCCCGCCAGGAGTCGGGCTCGGCCTCGACCGCGTCCTTGTAGACGGGGAACTCGGCCCGCGCCGCCTCGGGGTCGACCTTCCCGCTCGGCAGCCGCGGCAGGTCGTCGATCGGCAGGCCGCCCTCCCCCGCGAGCCGGCGCAGCAGCAGCTGGCCGCGGATGACGAAGACGAGCTCGGTCGCGAGGTACCAGATCGCGATGAGCGGGAGGACGAGGAGCGCGATGCCGAGCGCCTTCGCCATCGGTTCGGGCGCCGAGATCATGATGATCGCGTACTGGATCGTGAAGACGAGGTAGAGCGCGGTGAGCGCCGCCATGAGGACGACGCTGACGAGCCCCCAGCGCTGCGCGTTCATCAGAACGCCATGCCGAGGACCGCGTCGAGCCCGACGACGACCTCGTCGGAGAGCTCCGCGGCGTAGCGCAGCGACGCGCGGATGCCCGCCTCGTACGAGGCGCTCGAGAGCGTGTCGTGCGTGATCGTGAGCGTCTCGCCGGTGCCGCCGAAGCGCACCTCCTGCTTCGCGACGACGCCGTCGAGGCGCAGCGAGTGGATCGGGATGCCGCCGACCTGCTGACCGCGGGCGCGCTGGTCGGCGTGCGGAGCGGAGAACGGGCGCGGCGCCTGCATCGCCATCAGCTCGGCGGTGCGCACGGCCGTCCCCGACGGCGAGTCGACCTTGCCCGCGTGGTGCGCCTCGATGATCTCGGCGGAGCCGAGATAGCGCGCGGCGATCGTCGCGAAGCCGGTCGCGAGCGCGGAGCCGAGCGAGAAGTTCGGGATGACGACCGCGGCGCTCCGGGGGTTCGCCGCGACCTGGGCGCGCAGCGTCGCGAGCCGGGTCTCCGACCAGCCGGAGGTGCCGACGAGCACCCGCCTGCCGTGCTCGAGCGCCGCCTGGACGATGCCGGGCGAGACGGCGGGGTGCGTCGCATCGACGACGACGTCGGCGCTCAGGGCCGCGTCGAGCGCGTCCTTCGAGCTGAGCGCCGCGATGAGGCGCGCCTCCGGCTCGGACTCGACGACGCTCGCGATGACGCTCCCGAGCCGCCCGGACGCGCCGACGACGGCGACGGTGAATGCCATGCCACCAGGCTACCCGGCGAGGTCGCCCTCCTTCACGGGCCCGACCGCCGCGACGACCCGCGGGGAGTCGACGAGGCGCTGCGCGAGCGCCCGGACGTCGTCGGCGGTGACCGCTTCGAGCCGCGCCGACCATTCGTCGAGGTCGAGGAACTCGCCGAGCGAGAGCTCCGCGCGCCCGAGCCGGTTCATGCGCGCGTCCGAGTCCTCGATCGCGAGCGCGCCGGCGCCGCTCAGGAAGCCGACCGCGCGGCGCAGCTCCGCCTCGCCGACCGGCTCCGCGGCGAGCCGCTCGAACTCGGCCGTCATGACCCGCACCACCTCGCCGACCTTCTTCGGCGTGCACGAGGCGGACATGCCGAGCGCGCCGGCGTCCGAGTAGCCGGAGGCGAAGGAGTAGACCGAGTAGACGAGTCCGCGCCGCTCGCGGACCTCCTGGAAGAGCCGCGACGACATCCCGCCGCCGAGCACCGTGTTCAGCACCGAGAGCGCGGGCCGCTCGGCCGCCGACCCGGTGATCGAGGGCGCGCCGATGACGAGGCTGACCTGCTCGAGCTTGCGCTCGACGATCGTGAGCGGCGCGGCGGGCGCGATCTCGACGGGGACGGGAGAACGCCGTGGCTGCGGTGCCGCGACTCCCGTCATGTCCCAGCCGGCGAGCGCGAGTCCCGCGACGACCGCGTCGACGATCGCCTCGTGGTCGACCGCGCCGGCCGCCGTGACGACGAGCTCCTCGGGACGGTAGTGCGCGCGGTAGTGCGCCACGACCGCGTCGCGCCCGACCGCCTCGATCGAGGCGGGGCTGCCGCCGATCGGCCGGGCGAGGGGGCTGCGCCCGAAGACCGCCTCGGCGAAGCGCTCCCCCGCGACGTCCGACGGGTCGTCGTCGGCCATCGCGAGCTCCTCGAGGATGACGCCCCGCTCCGTCTCGAACTCGTCCGGGTCGATGAGCGAGTCGGCGATCATGTCGGCGAGCACGCCGACCGCCATCGGCAGGTCGCGGTCGCGGACCTTCGCGAAGTAGCAGGTGTACTCCTTCGCGGTCACCGCGTTGTGGTCGCCGCCGACCTCGTCGAAGGCGACGGCGATGTCGAGCGCGCTCCTCGCGTTCGTCCCCTTGAACAGCAGGTGCTCGAGGAAATGGGTCGAGCCGAAGCCGCCGTCGGCCTCGTCCCGCGAGCCGGCCGGGATCCAGAAGCCGATCGACGCCGACTGCGAGCCCGGCACGTGCTCGGTGAGGACGCGCAGACCCGAGGGGTGGATCGTGCGGGCGACGCTCGTGCCCCCCGCCGCGTCGAATCGGATCTCGTGTTGGTCGTTCGGGAGCAGGACGCCGGGCATCGTCCTACGCTAGCGGTCTCGATACGCGCCTTCGGCGCTACTCGACCCACGGGTCCAACCGATACGCGCCTTCGGCGCCACTCGACCCACGGGTCCAACCGATACGCGCCTTCGGCGCTACTCGACCCGCGGCCTACTTCCAGGCGGAGACCTCGTCGAGCGCCGCGACCTGCTGGCGGGTCAGGCCGATCATCGCCGCGGCGAGGAGCTCGCGCACCTGCTCTGGGCTCGTCGCCGACACGACCGGGGCGACGACGTTCTGCCGCGTCAGCAGCCAGGCGACCGCGACCGTCGCGGCCGCGATCTCCTGCTCGGCGGCGATCTGCTCGAGGACCGAGAGCACGCGCACGCCGCGCTTGTCGAAGTACTGGCCGAGCCCGCGCCCCCTCGGGGTGCGTGCGAGGTCGCCGCGCGTGCGGTACTTGGCCGACAGGAAGCCGCCCGCGAGGCCGAATCGCGGCAGGAAGCCGAGCCCGAGGCTGTCGGCGACCGGCTGCAGGTCCTGCTCGAACTCGGTGCGGCGCACGAGGCTGTACTCGTTCTGCAGCGCGACCATCGGGGCGACGCCCATCATCCCGCAGGCGACCCGCGCCTCCACGAGCCGGTTGCCGTGGTGGTCGGAGCCCCCGAAGTAGCGGACCTTGCCGTCGCGGATGAGCCGGTCGACGGCGAGCAGGGTCTCCTCGAACGGGGTGTCGAGGTCGTCGATGTGCAGGAAGAGCAGGTCGATCGTCTCGACCCGCAGCCGCTGCAGCGACGCCTCGACGGACGCGATGACGGCGCGGGGCGCGAGTCCCGGGTGATCCGGCGACTTGCCGACCTTCGTCGAGACGAGCATCCGGTCGCGGTTGCCCTTCGCCGCCATCCAGGAGCCGATGATCGTCTCGCTGCGCCCGCCGGCGTACGAGTCGGCCGTGTCCACGAGCGTCCCGCCGAAGTCGGCGAAGACGTCGAGGATGCGCCGCGCGACCTCGTCGCCGACGGTCCAGCCGAAGACGTTGCCGCCGAGGGCGAGCGGATAGGTCGTGAGGTCGGATTCGCCGATCGCGCGCACGAGGGGCGTCTGGAGCCGGGTGTTCGGCCCCGTCGCAACCCTGAGCTCCGTGGTCACGCCGCGTCCTTCCTTTGCCGAAGGCTAGCGCGCACGTCGCATCCCGCCCGACCAGAACGGGGAGTGTTCACAAGATCGTTATGCCGTCGTTGCCGGTCAGGCGAGCGACTTGGTGTGCCAGACCGTCTTCGTCTCGGTGAACGCGATGATGCGCTCGAGGCCGAGCGCCGGGATGCCCGGCTCCGGGCGCAGCACGCGCTTGAGCGTGTCCGCCGCCGAGGCCTCGAGCGCGACCCAGTCGATGCCGCCCGCGCCGACCAGGTCGAGCGCGTTGACGTCGGCGTGCGAGGCGAGCCACGGTGCGAGCTCGGCCGGACGACCCGTCAGCACGTTGACGACGCCGCCCGGCAGGTCGCTCGTCGCGAGCACCTCCGCGAGGCTGATCGCGCTGAGCGGGCGCGCCGAGTCGGCGACGACGACGACCGTGTTGCCGCTGACGAGCACGGGCGCGATCGCGGCGACGAGACCGAGCAGGCTGCCGCCCGGCTCCTCCTGCGGCGCGACGACGCCGACGACCCCCGTCGGCTCGGGGACCGAGAGGTTGAAGTAGGGGCCCGCGACGGGGTTGCCCGAGCCCGCGACCTGCACGAACTTGTCGGCCCAGCCCGCGTACCAGACCCAGGTGTCGATCGCGGCCGCGACCTCGCGTTCTGCCGCCTGGAGCGAGACGCCCTCCGACGCCGCGATCTCGGCCGCGAACTGCGCCGAGCGGCCCTCGAGGACCTCGGCGACCCGGTAGAGCACCTGGCCGCGGTTGTAGGCGGTCGCGCCGGCCCAGCCGGACTGCGCGCCGCGCGCCGCGACGACCGCGTCGCGCAGGTCCTTTCGGCTCGCCCAGGCGGCGTTCGCGAGGAACCTGCCCTTCGCTGAGGTCACCTCGTAGCTGCGGCCGCTCTCGCTGCGGGGGAAGGCGCCCCCGATGTAGAGCTTGTACGTCTTCGGCACGGCGAGACGGCTCACTTCGCACCCCTCCCCTGCTTGCCGCGACCGAGCGCGGCGATCGGCTCCGGTCCGCGCAGGTACGCGGCGAGGCCGTGCCGACCGCCCTCGCGGCCGTAGCCGGACTCCTTGTAGCCGCCGAACGGGCTCGCCGGGTCGAAGCGGTTGAACGTGTTCGCCCAGATCACGCCCGCACGCAGCTTGTCGGCGACCGCGAGGATCTTCGAGCCCTTGTCCGACCAGACGCCCGCCGACAGCCCGTACGGCGTGTTGTTCGCCTTCGCGATCGCCTCGGCCGGGGTGCGGAAGGTGAGCACCGAGAGCACCGGTCCGAAGATCTCCTCGCGGGCGATCGTGGAGGACGTCGTGACCCCCATGAAGATCGTCGGCGCGAACCAGAACCCCTGGGCGGGCAGCTCGCACGGGGCGCTCCAGCGCTGCGCGCCCTCCTGCTCGCCGATCTCGCTGAGCCGCCGGATGCGCTCGAGCTGCTCGCTGGAGTTGATCGCGCCGATGTCGGTGTTCTTGTCGAGCGGGTCGCCGAGCCGCAGCGTCGTGAGCCGGGACTTCAGCCGCTCGACGACCTCGTCGTGCACGCTCTCCTGGACGAGCAGTCGGCTGCCGGCGCAGCAGACGTGGCCCTGGTTGAAGAAGATGCCGTTGACGATGCCCTCGATCGCCTGGTCGATCGGCGCGTCGTCGAAGACGATGTTCGCGGCCTTGCCGCCGAGCTCGAGGGTGACGCGCTTGCGGGTCCCCGCGACGGCGCGCGCGATGTCGCGGCCGACAGCGGTCGAGCCGGTGAACGCGATCTTGTCGACGTCCTCGTGGCGCACGAGCGCGGCGCCCGTCGCGCCGGCACCCGTGATGATGTTGACGACGCCGGCGGGCAGCCCCGCCTGCTGGACGATCTCCGCGAAGAGCAGCGCCGTCAGCGGCGTCGTCTCGGCGGGCTTGAGCACGACCGTGTTCCCCGCGGCGAGCGCCGGCGCGACCTTCCAGGCGAGCATGAGCAGCGGGAAGTTCCACGGGATGACCTGTCCGGCGACGCCGAGCGAGCGCGGGCTCGCGCCGAGGCCCGCGTAGTCGAGCTTGTCGGCCCAGCCCGCGTAGTAGAAGAACCAGGCCGCGACGAGCGGGACGTCGACGTCGCGGCTCTCCTTGATCGGCTTGCCGTTGTCGAGGCTCTCCGCGACCGCGAGCTCGCGCGCGCGCTCCTGGATGAGCCGGGCGATGCGGAACAGGTACTTGCCGCGGTCGCCGCCCGACATCTTCGACCAGACCCGCTCGTAGGCGCGCCTGGCCGCGGCGACAGCGAGATCGACATCGCGTTCGTCCGCCGACGCGATCTGCGCGATGCGCTCCTCGCTCGCCGGGGAGATCGTCGTGAACGGCGTGCCGTGCCCGTCGACGAACTCGCCGTCGATGAACAGGCCGTACGAGTCCCTGAGGCGCAGCACGTCCCTCGACTCCGGGGCCGGGTCGTATCCGAGGAACGCCGACGGGGGCGCGAGATCCTTGCGCGGTGCCGTTGCAGACACGATTGCTCCGTTCAGTCGATCGTCACGTAGTCGGGGCCGCTGTAGCCGCCCGACGCGAGCTTCTGACGCTGCAGCAGCACGTCGTTGAGCAGGCTCGAGGCGCCGAAGCGGAAGAGGTGGGGCTGCAGCCACTCCTCCCCGACGGTCTCGGCGACCGTCACGAGGTAGCGGATCGCGTCCTTCGAGGTGCGGATGCCGCCTGCCGGCTTGACGCCGATCCGCTCGCCCATCAGCCGATGCCAGTCGCGCACGACCTCGAGCATGAGCAGCGTGACCGGCAGGGTCGCCGCGGGCGAGACCTTGCCCGTCGAGGTCTTGATGAAGTCGGCGCCGGCGAGGATCGCGAGCCAGCTCGCGCGCCGGACGTTGTCGTAGGTCGCGAGCTCCCCCGTCTCGAGGATCACCTTGAGGCTCGCGGCGCTCCCGTCCGGACGGGCGCAGGCGTCCTTGACCGCGACGATCTGCTCGAAGACCTGTCCGTAGCGGCCCGCGAGGAACGCCCCCCGGTCGATGACCATGTCGATCTCGTCGGCGCCGGCCGCGACCGCCTCGGCGGTGTCGGCGAGCTTGACGGCGAGCGAGGCGCGACCGCTCGGGAAGGCCGTCGCGACCGCGGCGACCGAGATCCGTCCGTCGTCGGGATCGCCGTGCAGCGCGCCGAGCGCGTCGATCGCGGTGGCGACCATGTCGCCGTAGACGCAGACCGCCGCGACGCGCGGCGTCGAGAGGTCCGAGGCGTCGGGCGTGCGGGCCTTCGCGACGAGCGAGCGGACCTTGCCCGGCGTGTCGGCGCCCTCGAGCGTCGTCAAGTCGATGAGCGAGATGACCGTGTCGAGGGCGCGGCGCTTCGAGGAGTTCTTGATCGAGCGGGTCGCGAGGCCCGCCGCGCGCTGCTCGAGCCCGACCGCGTCGACCCGGGGCAGTCCCTCCAGGTGCGAGCGCAGCGCACGGTCGGTGAGCTCGTCGCCGAGCAGCGCCGCGGCGCGCGCCGCCGGGACGATCGCGTTCTCGCCTGTGTGCATGATCCCTCCAACCGCCATGCAAATGCTACGCGGCGGGGACGCCCGGCGACCCGGACATCCCCGCCGCGCGGTGCACTACGCCTCGACCGGCTCCGCGGCCGGCTCGGCGGCCTCGTCCTGGACGAGCACGAGCGAGAGCTTCCCGCGGTCGTCGACCTTGGAGATCTCGACCTGGAGCTTCTGGCCGACCGAGAGCACCTCGCCGAGGTCCTCCACGCGCTTGCCGTTGGCGAGCTTGCGGGCCTCCGAGATGTGCAGCAGGCCGTCCTTGCCGGGCGTCAGCGAGACGAACGCGCCGAACGTCGCGAGCTTGACGACGGTGCCGAGGAAGCGCTCCCCGACCTCCGGGTTCGACGGGTTCGCGATCGCGTTGACCGCGGCACGGGCCGCCTCGGCCGAGGGGCCGTCGACCGCGCCGATGTAGACGGTGCCGTCGTCCTCGATCGAGATCTGGGCGCCGGTCTCGTCCTGGATGCCGTTGATCGTCTTGCCCTTCGGGCCGATCAGCTCGCCGATCTTGTCGACCGGGATCTGGACCGAGATGACGCGCGGCGCCGTCGGGGCCATCTCGTCCGGTCCGTCGATCGCCTCGTTCAGGACGCCGAGGATCGATGTGCGAGCCTCCTTGGCCTGCTTGAGCGCACCCGCGAGCACGTCCGAGGGGATGCCGTCGAGCTTCGTGTCGAGCTGGAGCGCCGTGACGAAGTCCGCGGTGCCGGCGACCTTGAAGTCCATGTCGCCGAGCGCGTCCTCCGCGCCGAGGATGTCGGTCAGGGTCGCGTAGCGCGTCTGGCCGTCGATCTCGTCGGAGACGAGGCCCATCGCGATGCCGGCGACGGGCGCGCGCAGCGGCACGCCCGCGTTCAGCAGCGAGAGGGTCGAGGCGCACACGGAGCCCATCGACGTCGAGCCGTTCGACCCGAGCGCCTCGGACACCTGACGGATCGCGTAGGGGAACTCCTCGCGGGTCGGCAGCACCGGCACGAGCGCGCGCTCGGCGAGGAAGCCGTGGCCGATCTCGCGCCGCTTCGGGCTGCCCACGCGGCCGGTCTCACCGGTCGAGTAGGGCGGGAAGTTGTAGTGGTGCAGGTAGCGCTTCTTCTTGATCGGGCTCAGCGAGTCGATCTCCTGCTCGAGCTTGAGCATGTTGAGCGTCGTGACGCCGAGGATCTGCGTCTCGCCGCGCTGGAAGATCGCGGAGCCGTGGACGCGCGGGATGACCTGCACCTCGGCGTCGAGCGCGCGGATGTCGCGCAGGCCGCGGCCATCGATGCGCACGCCCTCCGTGAGGATGCGCCCGCGGACGATCTTCTTCGTGACCGACTTGTACGCGGCGGAGACCTGCGAGTTCGCCTCGGCGGGCAGCTCGCCGGCCTCGACCTTCGCGGCGACGGCCTCCTTGACGCGCGCCTTGAGGGCGTCGTCGGCGTTCTGCCGCTCGACCTTGTCGGCGATCTGGTAGATCGGCTTGAGCTCCTCGTAGGCGAGGGCCTCGACGGCCGAGTAGAGCTCCTGCGAGTAGTCCGCGAAGAGCGGGTAGTCGACGATCTCCTTCGCCGACTGCGCGGCGAGCTTCGCCTGCGCCTCGACGAGCACCTTGATGAACGGCTTCGCGGCCTCGAGGCCCTCGGCCACGCGGTCCTCGTCGGGCTTGATCGCGCCGCCGCGGATGAGCTCCCACGACGCCTCGGTCGCCTCGGCCTCGACCATCATGATCGCGACCTCGCCGTTGTCCAGCACCCGACCGGCGACCGTGAGGTCGAAGACGGCGTCGGCGAGCTGGCTGAACTTCGGGAACGCGACCCACTGGCCGCCGTTCGAGCCGCCTGCCGAGTCGGGGATCAGCGCGAGGCGCACGCCGGCGATCGGGCCGGAGAACTTGATGCCGCTGATCTGCGTCGAGGCCGAGGCGGCGTTGATCGCGAGCGCGTCGTAGAACTCGTCGGGCGCGATGGAGAGCACCGTGATGACGATCTGCACCTCGTTGCGGATGCCGTCGACGAACGACGGGCGCAGCGGCCGGTCGATGAGGCGGCACACGAGGATCGCCTCGGTCGAGGGGCGCGCCTCGCGGCGGAAGAACGAGCCGGGGATCTTGCCGGCCGCGTAGGCCCGCTCCTCGACGTCGACGGTGAGCGGGAAGAAGTCGAAGCCCTCCCGCGGGTTCTTGCCGATGCTCGTGGCGCTGAGGATCATCGTCTCCTCGTCGAGGTACGCGGCGACCGCGCCCTGCGCCTGCTGCGCGAGCCGGCCGGTCTCGAACCGGACGGTGCGCGTGCCGAACTTGCCGTTGTCGATAACGGCTTCGGCGAACTTGATCTCGGGACCCTCCAAGGGGTTCCATCCTTTCGTCGTGGGCGCGATGCACGCGCCCCTTCATCAGAAAGGAGCAGGAGCGGGCAGGAAGGGATCGCGGCTTGGCCGCCGGGACCGGCTCTGGTTTACAGTCGAAACCCACCGCCGTGTCTCGACGCGCGCTTCGCGCTGCTCGACGACCACGCCGGGGAGCCACCACCGTAGACCAGCTTCGTGCCCGCCTGCTCCTGTGTTGCGGCTAGCAGTCTAGCAGTCGCAGCCCGCCCGAGCCCCGAAGCGGCGGCGTAGGATCGGGGCATGGCCGACGAACGCGACCCCAAGCCCGAGGCGGGCACGGCAGCCGATCCGACGGCCGCCGACCCCAGGGCGAAGTTCCGCGAGGCGCTCGAGCGCAAGAAGCGCGGCGGCGGCGCCGGCCCCGGCATCGGCGCCGCGCAGGGCGGCAGCGGCTCCGCCCACGGCAAGATCGGCGGCAAGCGCGAGTTCCGCCGCAAGTCCAGCTAGCCCTGGCGTTCTCTCTTTCTCTTTCTTTCTTTCCCCGCCTTGGACCCGTTCCAGTGTCAGTTGTGGTCGCTTTGACGCGCGCAGACCAGCCATGACTGACACCGGAACCGATCAGCGGGCAGCGCGCGGGCTCGGCGTCGCCGTCGACCGGCTGCTCTCGGCGATCCGCGCACGGCGCGAACGCCGTCGGGAGGGCTAGAGCCAGCGCTTCGACTTGAAGACCGCATAGAGCGTGAGCGCGAACGCGACCATCAGGCCGAGCGCGAACGGGTAGCCCCACGCCCAGTGCAGCTCCGGCATGTTCGCGAAGTTCATGCCGTAGACGGTGCCGACGAGGGACGGCGCGAAGAGGATCGCCGCCCACGACGTGACCTTCTTCATCTGCTCGTTCTGCCTGAGGCTCGTCTCGGTCATCGCCCGGGTGACGAGCGTCGACTGCACCTGGAGCGCGTTGCCGAGCAGCTCCCGGAAGCCGTCGGCGCGCTCGGTGCCGCGGATGACGTGATCCCTGACGTCGCGGAAGTGACGCTGGAGCTCGATCTCGACGCCGTACTTGTCCGCACCGCGCAGCACCGCGTCGAGCATGTCGCGAAGCGGATGGATCGCGCGCTGGAACTCGATGACCTCGGCCGAGAGGTCGTAGATGCGCCGGGCGAGAACGTCATCGTCGCCGTCGCCGAACATCTCGTCCTCGATCTCGTCGATGTCGTTCTCGAGGCCCGCGACGACCGGGTCGTACTCGTCGACGACCTCGTCGAGGATCGCGTAGAGCACGGCCTGCGGCCCGAGCCGCAGCAGTCCGGGGTCCGCCTCGAGGCGCTGGCGCACTCGGCCGAGGTCGGGCGACTCGGCATGGCGGACCGAGACGACGAAGTCGCGGCCGATGAACAGGTGCACCTCGCCGAAGTCGACGCGCTCGTCCGCGTCGATGTAGCGGGCGGGTCGCAGCACGACGAAGAGCGTGTCGCCGTAGCGCTCGAGCTTCGCCCGCTGATGCCCCTTGAGCGCGTCCTCGACCGCGAGATGGTGCAGGCCGAACTCGTGCGCGACCGACTCGAGCTCGCCGGTCGTCGGTCGGTAGAGGCCGATCCAGGCCATCCCGCGCTCGGCACGGGCGAGCTCGTAGGTCTCGCCGAGGCTCGCGGGCGTCGCGACGCGCACCCCGTCGCGATAGATCGCGTTGTCGATGAGCGCCATCGCCACCTCCTGCGAGCGAAGCTACCGGCACCCGGTCGCCCGGCCTCAGCACGACGCGCTAGCATTCGAACCGGTCGGCAATGAGGCCGGCCGCACGACGACCGGAGGCACGATGACGTCCACCCCGCAGCCGCCCTACTCGGCCGATGCCGCCCAGATCCTCGCCGCGCTGCACGAGTTCTTCCCGAAGCACTTCACCCGGGAGATCCTGTCCGCGGCGCGCGAGCCCGTTCCCGGCGTTCCGTCCAATCTCGAGCTCGCCCAGGAGGCGCACCCGGGCCTGCGCCACCGCGAGGTCGCCGTCCCCGGGTACCAGGGCGACGAGATCACGCTCTCGATCTGGGAGCCGGCCGACAACGTCAAGTCGGGTGCCGGCATCTACTACATCCACGGCGGCGGCATGATGATCGGCGACCGCTTCCTCGGGGCCCTCGAGTACACCGCATGGGCGGAGGCGCTGGACGCCGTCGTCGTCTCGGTGGAGTACCGGCTCGCGCCGGAGCACGTCTACCCGACGCAGACGGAGGACTCGTATGCGGGGCTCGTCTGGTTCGCGCAGAACGCGGCGTCCCTCGGCGTCGACGCGGCGAACATCGTCGTCGCCGGCGCGAGCGCCGGCGGGAACCTCGCGGCGGGCGTCGCGCTCATGGCACGCGACCGCAAGGGCCCCGCGATCAAGGGCCAGATGCTGCAGTACCCGATGCTCGATGACCGGCAGTCGACGCCGTCGCAGCTCGGCTACCGCGATGTCGGGCTGTGGAGCGGGACGTCGAACGACTCGGGCTGGGCCTGCTTCCTCGGCGAGATCGCGCCGGGCGGCGACGCCGTGCCGGTGTACGCGGCGCCCGCGCGGGCGACCGACCTGTCCGGCCTGCCGCCGGCGTTCATCGACGTCGGCGAGTGCGAGCTGTTCCGCGACGAGGACGTCGCCTACGCGTCCGCGCTGTGGGCGGCGGGCGTCTCGGCGGAGCTGCACGTCACGCCCGGCATCTGGCACGCGTTCGAGTCGTTCGCGGCGGACCACCCGACCTCGGAGATCGTCCGCAAGCGCCGCCTCGGCTGGCTCCGCTCGACCCTCAGGGGCTGACCCCCAGGGCGCCGTGTGCCGAGATGGGTGCGCCGGCGCACCCATCTCGGCACACGGCACCCGACTCGTCTGCGCTCAGGGGTGGGGGCGCGCGCCGGCGGCGGCGGCCGCGACGAGCGCGGTGTGGGTCGGGGCGGCCGGGACCTCGGCCGGGCGGTCGACGGCGAGCTCGCGGCGCAGCGCCGGGACGATCTCGAGCCCGAGGATGTCGAGCTGCTCGAGCACGGTCTTCAGCGGCAGGCCGGCGTGGTCGACGAGGAAGAGCTGGCGCTGGTAGTCCCCGAAGTGCTCGCGCATCGCGGCGTAGCGATCGATGACCTGCTGCGGCGAGCCGACGGTGAGCGGCGTCTGAGCGGTGAAGTCCTCCAGCGACGGCCCGTGTCCGTAGACCGGCGCGTTGTCGAAGTACGGCCGGAACTCGTCGAGCGCATCCTGCGAGTTCTTCCGCGCGAAGAACTGCCCGCCGAGACCGACGATCGCCTGGGCGGCGGAGCCGTGCCCGTAGTGCTCGAAGCGCTGCCGGTAGTGGGCGATGAGGCGCTGGTAGTGCTCCTTGGGCCAGAAGATGTTGTTCGCGAAGAACCCGTCGCCGTAGTAGGCCGCCTGCTCGGCGATTTCGGGCGAGCGGATCGAGCCGTGCCAGACGAATGGCGCGACGCCGTCGAGCGGCCGCGGTGTGGACTGGAAGCCCTGCAGCGGCGTGCGGAAGCGGCCCGACCAGTCGACGAAGTCCTCGCGCCACAGCCGGTGCAGCAGGGCGTAGTTCTCCAGCGCGAGCTCGATGCCCTGGCGGATGTCCTTGCCGAACCACGGGTAGACGGGACCGGTGTTGCCCCGCCCGAGCATGAGGTCGACGCGGCCGTCGGCGAGATGCTGGAGCAGCGCGAAGTCCTCCGCGATCTTCACGGGGTCGTTCGTCGTGATGAGCGTCGTCGCGGTGGACAGCACGATCCGATTCGTGCGGGCCGCGACGTGGCCGAGGATCGTCGTCGGCGAGCTGGAGAAAAACGGCGGGTTGTGGTGCTCGCCGATCGCGACGACGTCGAGGCCGACCTCTTCGGCGTGGACGGCCATGGTGACCCAGTCCTTGATGCGCTGCGCCTCGCTGACCGTGGTCCTCGTCGTCGGGTCCTCGGTGATGTCGCTCACCGAGAAGATGCCGAACTGCATGCCGCTCGCGTCGCCCATGTCGTGCTCCTCGCCCCGCGTGCGTCGCGGTTCATTCATTTGCATTGATATCCTCGCACAACGCGAGGACGCGGCCGAGCATTCCCGGTCGGTTCGAACGCGTGCGCGGCTACGGCGCCGCCACGGTCTCCGAGCGCCGCCGCGCACGCAACTCGGCCAGCTCCGGCTCGCGCTCGAGCCGCTGCATCATGCCGAACGCGATGAGCCCCTGACCGATGCAGTAGAGCAGCATGATCGTCGTGTCCTGGTACGGGTCGGGGAACCACGCCAGCCAGTCCGGCATGAACATCCGCAGTCCCAGCAGCGCCTCCGAGACCATGAAGACGAGGCCGCCGACCGCGACGACGCGCCCGACGACGACCGACGTCACCGCGGTCGCGAGCAGCAGCAGGCTGTATGCCGCGACGATCGCGCTCTGCGTGCCGAGGTGCGTCCACAGCACCGCGATGACGGGTGTGTAGAGCAGCGCGTACGGGATCGCCCACCACGGGAACGATCGGCTGCGGGCCGGCCCCGCGAAGAGCGAGATGTACACGAGCTGGCTCGCGGCGAAGCCGGCGACCCCGACCTCGAATGAGATCGCGAGGCCCATGTCGCCGACCCACGAGAACGCGATCGCCGCGCACAGCAGGCAGAACATCCAGACCGCGCGCCGCCCCGCGACGAGCCCGCGATCGCTCACGAGCCCGACGAGCAGGACCGCCGCGAGCAGCGTCGACATCAGCAGCCCCTTGGTCCAGAACTGCGGATCCACGAGCAGCAGGACGTGGTGCACGACCACGGCCGCCGCGTAGAGCAGGAACGGCCAGTAGCGCTTCACGCCCCCGATGGTATTGCGTGTCCCCCGGACGGGGGAATCGCAACGGGCCGCCCCAGGGGGACGACCCGTTCTCGAAGAGGTCTCGATGCGGCCTTCGGCCTACTCGACCCGCGCTCGCGTCAGCGACGCAGGCCCAGGCGCTCGATCAGCGTGCGGTAGCGCGCGATGTCGATGTCCTGGAGGTAGCCGAGGAGGCGGCGGCGCTGGCCGACGAGCAGGAGCAGGCCGCGACGCGAGTGGTGGTCGTGCTTGTGCTCCTTGAGGTGCTCCGTGAGGTCCTTGATCCGCTGCGTGAGGATCGCGACCTGGACCTCGGGAGAGCCCGTGTCACCCGGGTGGGTGGCGTACTCGTCGATGATCGCCTTCTTGATGTTCGATTCGAGTGCCATAGGGCGACCCACCTCTCTCTCGCTGCGCGGTGTCCGGGACCTGCTGTCCAGGACGCTCTGTATCCGCGGCCGGTGTCACGGCAACCGGACGAGTCTACCGCACCGCAGGGGTCGCGTTCTGCGCGCCCCGGACGACCGCAAGCCGGCGCAGGACGCCGAGCGCGATGAGTCCCTCCCCCGCGCAGTACAGCGCCATGATCGCGAGGTCCTGCCAGGGATCGGGGAACGCGATCGAGAAGCCGGGCTGGAACAGGCGCAGCGCGAGCAGCGAGTCGGACGCGAGGAAGAGGCCGCCGCCCCAGGCGGCGATCGCGTTCACCCGGGTCGCCGTCATCGCGCTCAGCACGAGCAGGACGCCGTAGCCGATGAGCACGGGCCGCAGGTCGCCGAGGTGCGGCCAGAGCACGATCAGCAGGGCCACGAGCACGGCGATGTACCCGAGCGACCGCCAGGCGATCGGCCGGGCACGCGCGGGGCCGTTGAACAGCACGACGTAGAGCACGTGCGCCGCCGCGAAGCACGCGAGTCCGACGATGAAGGAGGGCCCGAGCAGCACGTCCCCGAGGAACGACGCGAGGATGCCGAGCCCGAGCAGCCCGACGGCCCACCACGCACGGCGCCCGTGGACTCGGCCGGTCGCGGCGACGACGAGGACGCTGACGAGCAGCGTCGGCATGAGCAGCGCCTTGGTCAGGTCGCTCGCGGGCGAGTCGACCGAGATGCACACGAGGTGGGCGAGCGCGACGGCCGCATAGATCCAGAACGGCCAGCCCCATCGCATGGCCCAACGCTAGCGGCACACTGGTGGGGTGACCCGCTACACCGTGCACGCGAAGCCGGGCTCGCGCCACCCGGGCGTCGAGACCGCGCCGGACGGCTCGCTCACCGTGCGAGTCTCCGCCCGCGCCGCCGACGGCGCCGCGAACGAGGCGATCGTGCGCGCGCTCGCCGAGCACCTCGGCGTGCGCCCATCCGCTGTCTCGATCGTGCGCGGGCACACCGCGAGGACCAAGCTCGTCGAGGTGGATGGCCGATCTCGGCCCCGCGGTCCTACCCTGGACGCATGACCGATGCCGCCCCCGTCATCGCACTGTCCGAATCCGAGTGCCGAGCGCTGCTGCGCGCGAACCAGCTCGGGAGGATCGCCCTCGCCGCGGCGGGCGAGGTCGACATCTTCCCCGTCAACTACGTCGTCGACGACGACGATCGCATCGTCTTCCGCACTGCGCCGGGGACGAAGCTCGCGGAGCTGGTCATCCGGCCGTCCGTCGCGTTCGAGATCGACGGCGTCATCGATGGCGAGCTGTTCAGTGTGATCGTCAAGGGCGATGCCGCGATGGTCGAAGGCGCAGCGGAGATCGCCGAGGTCGAGCGGCTCCCGCTGCGGACCTGGGTCCCGACGCTCAAGGAGCACTTCGTCCGGATCACGCCCGCGTGGGTCACCGGACGGCGCTTCGCCCCCGGTCCCGAGCCGGAGCTCGACCCCGCGGGCAGTGCCGCCTAGAGGTCCGGGACGCCGGCGGGCAGCGGGCCCGACGTGACGAGCACGAGGCGCTGCGTCGCACGCGTCATCGCCACGTAGAGCGCGCCCGCGCCGCGCGGGCCGTCCGCGACGATGCCGGCCGGCTCGACGACGACGACCGCGTCGAACTCGAGCCCCTTCGCGTCCTGCGGGCTCAGCAGCGCGATCGGGCGGCGCAGCCCGTCGGCGCCGCGCGCGATCATCGCCGGCCCGAGCGCCGCGGTGAGCGCGAGCTCGAGGCCGTCGACGTCGGGTGTCGGCGCGATGACCGCGACGCTGCCCGCCTCCCCCGCGCCGCCGCCCTCGGCGCGCAGCGCGGCGACCGAGTCGAGGACCGCGTCGACGAGCGGATCGCGTTCTCCCGGCTCGTCCGTCACCCGGACGACCTCGACCGGCCAGTCCCCGCGGCGCACCGCCGTCGTCGGGGTGATCGGGACGCCGTTCGCGGCGGCCATCGCCTCCGCGGCCTGCGCGATCTGCGCGGGCGTGCGGTAGTTGACGGTGAGCTCCTCGAGCCGCCACGCGTCCTTGAAGACCGGGCCGAGCGCACTCGCCCATTCACCCGTGCCCGCCGCCGAGGCGACCTGCGCGACGTCGCCGACGATCGTGAACGACTTGAGCGGGTTCTTGCGCACGAGCAGCCGCCACTGCATCGGCGAGAGCTCCTGCGCCTCGTCGACGACGATGTGGCCGAACGTCCACGTCCGGTCGGAGACCGCGAGCTCGGCGGCGCTCGCCCGATAGCCGGCGCCCTCCGCGAACGAGTCCGCGAGCTGCCGCGCGTCGACGAGCCCCTCGACGCCCATGTTGCGGATCGCGGCCTGTGCGTTCTCCAGGTCTCGCTTCGCATCGCGCTCGCGCTGCCTCGCCGCGTAGTCGGTCACCGGATTCTCGCCGAGCAGCTCCGCCGCCTCGTCGAGCAGCGGCACGTCGCCGACCGTGAACGGCTCGTCCCGGCCGCGCAGCAGCAGCGCGCGCTTCTCCGGCGCCCAGCGCTGCGTGATCGTCGCGAGCCAGTTCGGACGCGCGTAGAGGTCGCGGACGAGCTTCTCGGGAGTCAGCGGCATCCATGCGGTGTTCAGCGCGACCTTGACGTCGTAGGCGGTGCGCACGTCCTCGCGCAGCAGCGCGATGTCCGAGTCGTCGATGGCACGGCCCCGGCGAGCGAGCTCCTCGGCGAGCAGCGCCGCGATCGCGGCGATGGCGACCTTGTTGAACGTCACGCGCGCGACGTTGTGCGGGCGGTGGGTCTCCCACGCGCGCTGCATCGCGTCGCGGATGAGCTGCGCCGGGATCGTCAGCGACTCCCCGTCGATCTCGACGACCCGATCCTCGGTGGGGATGACCTGGCGCGACTTGATCGCGCGGGCGAGCAGCCGCGACATCTCGATCGATCCCTTGAGAGCCGCGACCTCGGGCGGGTCCTCGCGCGTCGCGTCGACGCCGGGGAAGAGCGTGCCGAGCGACGCGGTCACGACGCCGGTCTCGCCGAGCGAGGGCAGCACCGCCTCGATGTACTCGAGGAACGAGCGGGACGGCCCGACGATGAGCACGCCGGCCGAGGCGAGCCGCTCGCGGTGCGAGTAGAGCAGATAGGCGGCGCGGTGCAGCGCGACCGCCGTCTTGCCGGTGCCCGGTCCCCCCTGGACGACGAGGGCGCCGTGCAGGTCGGAGCGGATGATGCGGTCCTGCTCCGCCTGGATCGTCGCGACGATGTCCTGCATCCGGCCGGTGCGCTCGCGGCCGAGCGCGGCCATGAGCGCGGCCTCGCCCTGCAGCTCCTGCGCCTGCGCGTTCAGCAGCGCCTGGTCGAAGACCTCGTCGTCGACGCCGACGACATCCCGGCCTCGCGAGTGCAGGTGACGCCGGGCGCGCGCGCCGAGCGGCGTCGCGGCGGTCGCCTGATAGAAGGCGCTCGCCTGCGGCACCCGCCAGTCGAGCAGGATCGGCTGCTGATCCTCGTCCCGCAGCCCGATCCGGCCGATGTAGTGGTACACGGGCCGACCGTCGACCGGCTGCAGCTCGAGCCGTCCGAAGGCGAGCCGCTCGTCGATCTCTCGCAGCTGCGCGACGCGGTCCTCGTAGATCCGCGCGAATGCGTCCCGCTCGGTCCGCGACTGGTGCGTGCCCCCGGCCTCGCCGGACGCGCGCACGGCGTCGAGCTCGCGCTGGACGGAGTCGCGGATGCGGTCCAGGCGCTCGTACAGCGAGTGCACGTACGCCCGCTCGCGGGCGACTTCTGCTGACGCCATCGAACTCCAACCGGATAAAGCGGACTGTCCATTGTAGTGCCAGGCGCGAGGTGCTCGTCGCCGCCGGGCGAGCCGACGCCATATGGTGGGAGCCGACGCGAAGGAGGTCACGATGAGCGGGACGACCCCGGCAGGCTGGTACTCGGACGGGATCACGCCGAACCAGGAGCGGTTCTGGGACGGGGCGCAGTGGACGGAGCAGTTCCGTCCGATCGCGCCCTCCTCGGCCCAGCGCCCGACACACCCCGGGGGTCTGCGGATCTCGTTGCGGCAGTCGCTGCGCAGCGCGCTCCTGCTCGTCCGCGGCTACGCGGAGAACGCGGTCGACGAGGCGCTGACGATCGAGCAGCGCGGTGGTCAGCGGCTCTTCGTCTGGCTCGCTCCCGTCGCCCTCAACGCGATCCTCATCGGCTTCTGGTTCATCGCGTTCGTCGCCTCACCCGTCGGCATCCTGCGCGACACGCTCGGCAGCGCCCTCGGCGCGCTCGGCGGATCGCTGGGGGGCTCGCTCGGCGGATCGTTCGGGGGCTCGCTCGGCGGATCGCTCGGCGGGCTCATCAACACCTCGGCCATGGGCGGCGTGCTCGCGGGCGCCTACTTCGTCGGGCTCGCCGTCGGTCTCGTCTTCTTCGCACTGCGCGCACTCGCGCTCGTGCTCACGGCGCGCTCCCGCGGCGGCTCGATCGGCTACTCCGACGCGCTCGTCGTCGTCGGCACGGCCCACTCGCTCAGCGCGGTCGGCTGGGTGCTCGCGACGGTCATGCTCGCGATCCCCGGCTACACGGGGCTCATCCTGTTCCTCGTCGTCGAGGTCTTCATCGGTCTGCCGCTGCTGATCCTCGCCGAGAACGCGATCTACCTCGGCTCGCACCGGGTGACGAGCTTCGCGCGGCCGCCGCTGTTCGCAGGCGCGCTGTTCGGCGGGCTCGCGACCGCGGTCGCCGGAGCGATCGCGGTGCTCGTGGGCTGGGGCCTCATGACGGCGGCGATGGACGCGGTCGTCGGCGGCATCGGCAACGGGCTGCTCGGAGGCCTCGGCGGTCTCATCGGCTGAGCCGGGAATCCCCCACCCGGCACGAGGAGGTGCCTAGAATGCGAGGGATGTCTCCCCGCATCTCGGTCGTGATCCCGTCCTACAACGACGCGGAGATGCTCCAGCGGTGCCTCGCGGCGCTCGACGCGCAGACCCGGCCCGCCGACGAGATCGTCGTCGTCGACAACGGCTCGTCCGACGCGACCGTCGAGGTCGCGATCGCGCACGGCGCCCGCGTCGTCGCCGAGCC
>Ga0182742_1000382_pt1 | contig 73291 bp, 87 predicted proteins | sample eDN5th37CBELigMG_FD_128880 | JGI IMG/M metagenome (GOLD analysis project Ga0182742, IMG submission 128880) | Enriched Miracle-Growth compost microbial communities from Emeryville, California, USA - eDNA 5th pass 37_C BE-Lig MG (version 2)... ...
ACCCGAAGGTCGCAGGTTCAAATCCTGTCCCCGCAATTTGGTCCGGTAGTTCAGTTGGTTAGAATGCCTGCCTGTCACGCAGGAGGTCGCGGGTTCGAGTCCCGTCCGGACCGCCATATTTATCAATATACTTTTATTGGCTCAGTAGCTCAGTCGGTAGAGCAATGGACTGAAAATCCATGTGTCGGCGGTTCGATTCCGTCCTGAGCCACCATCATGGCGGCTGTGGCGAAGTGGTTAACGCATCGGATTGTGGTTCCGACATTCGTGGGTTCGATTCCCATCAGCCGCCCCATTGGAAACCTTTGCGGGTGTAGTTTAGTGGTAAAACCACAGCCTTCCAAGCTGTTGTCGAGGGTTCGATTCCCTTCACCCGCTCTATAGTATAATGGGCCTATAGCTCAGCTGGTTAGAGCGCACGCCTGATAAGCGTGAGGTCGATGGTTCGAGTCCATTTAGGCCCACCATTAAATGAAATGCGGAGGCGACTGCTCAGCTTTGAGAGACGGTGGAGAGCCGATTATGCAAATCCCGGTTTTGGATTTGCGGAAGCGGATTGAAACGGCTGAAAAGCTAGGAGCCGAAGCTAGACATCATTTTATTATTCCGCAGTAGCTCAGTGGTAGAGCTATCGGCTGTTAACCGATCGGTCGTAGGTTCGAATCCTACCTGCGGAGCCATGTATATTACGGGGAAGTACTCAAGTGGCTGAAGAGGCGCCCCTGCTAAGGGTGTAGGTCGCGTAAGCGGCGCGAGGGTTCAAATCCCTCCTTCTCCGCCATTTGGCCCCTTGGTCAAGCGGTTAAGACACCGCCCTTTCACGGCGGTAACACGGGTTCGAATCCCGTAGGGGTCATACTAAAAAGGCTGTTGACATTTAATGTCAACAGCCTTTTTAGTATGTTACAATGTTTTTTTGATATATGTCATTCAATCTGTCAACTGTTCTTTATCTATTATTTTTTCCCGGGATTAATTTAAGTTCATATCAGAAAAAAGCCGGGAGATGGACCGCGAAACATATCAAAGGCTAATATTTTCCCATCGGGTGCATCAAAAAATGGTACTTTTGTTTTATTGTTTTTTAATAAAAATTATTCCTCTTAAAGTACTCATCTAAAATCCTCCATTACATGTCCTATTCCTTCATCGTATTTCAAAAAGAAGAACAAAGTATGTCAAATACAGACTGCGGGTATAAAATGCAGAGTATTATGAAATAAATTTTATTTTATTGTCGAAATTAGTAAAAAACAATTTCAAGGATTTTTTCCTTTTTCAACGAATATATAACCTATTATGGGTATATGCCGTAAATTACTCTAGTATAGGTGGCGAACAATTTGGCTAGTACTACATTATTTCCATCAGATTATCAAGTCCATCTTTTTCATGAGGGAACCTTATATGAGAGTTATAAACTCCTAGGATCACACATCATCGAGGAAGATAATAAAAAGTGGACGAAGTTTTCTGTTTGGGCACCCCATGCATCAGAAGTGAGAGTGGTAGGAGATTTTAATAATTGGAATGGAAAAGGCTACTCGTTACATAAAATAAATAAACAGGGTATATGGACGATTAGTTTGAATGAAAACCTAGAAGGATGCTTATATAAATATGAGATTATAACAAAAAATGGTGAGGTTCTTTTAAAAGCTGATCCTTATGCATTTTATTCAGAGCTAAGGCCTAATACGGCTTCAATCGTATATTCTCTTGAGGGTTTTAAGTGGGAAGACAGTAGGTGGTTGAATTATAAGAGCAAACGGAATCAGTTGGCCGATCCCATTTCCATATACGAGGTTCATCTTGGATCTTGGAAAAAAAAAGAGGATAGCAGTTTTTTTTCTTATCGGGAGCTGGCAACAGAGCTAATTCCCTATGTACTTGAATTAGGATTTACACATATTGAATTGCTGCCTATCATCGAACATCCGCTAGATATTTCCTGGGGCTATCAGGGAACAGGTTATTTTTCAGCAACAAGCAGGTATGGAACTCCACATGATTTTATGTATTTTATCAATGAATGCCACAAAAATGGTTTGGGTGTAATACTAGACTGGGTACCTGGGCATTTTTGTAAGGATGCACATGGGTTATACCAATTCGATGGCAGCTTTCTCTACGACTATCCGAATGAACACGACCGGGAAAATTCTGTTTGGGGAACAGCCAATTTCAATTTAGGCAAGAATGAAGTCCAAAGTTTCCTTATCTCCAGTGCTCTTTTTTGGATTCGATATTTTCACGTTGATGGCTTTCGGCTAGATGCTGTGTCTAACTTAATCTATTGGCCAAATCAAACAGGGAGAGTTGAAAACAACGATGGAGCTGCTTTTTTAAAAAAATTAAATACGGTAGTTTTCCAGTATGATCCTACTATTCTTATGATTGCCGAGGATTCAACAGATTGGCCTAATGTGACATCACCCGTTCATTATAATGGATTGGGGTTTAATTATAAGTGGAATATGGGTTGGATGAATGATGTTCTTTGTTACATGGAAACTTCATCGGAATCTAGAAGGAAGATACATGAGAAAATGACCTTCTCCTTGTTGTATGCCTTCAATGAAAATTTTGTTCTTCCCTTTTCTCATGATGAAGTCGTTCATGGGAAGAAATCCCTCCTTGATAAAATGCCGGGAGATTACTGGCAAAAATTTGCCCAATTAAGACTTTTACTCGGGTTTATGATGGGGCATCCTGGAAAAAAATTATTATTCATGGGGTTTGAACTAGGCCACTTTTCAGAATGGAAAGATCAAGAACAGTTAGATTGGCATTTGCTTGAATATGACATGCATAGGAAAATACATGCCTATGTTAAAGAATTACTTAAAGTGTATAAACGTTCAAAACCTTTATATGAACTGGACCATCTTCGTGATGGATTTGAATGGATTGATGTGAATAATGCGGAGCAATCTATTTTTTCTTTTGTTAGAAAAAGTAAAAAGGAAAATGATTTGCTCGTATTTGTATGCAATTTCACGTCTGTTGTCTATCATGACTATCGAATAGGGGTCCCTATTAAGGGTTCTTATCGGGAAATTTTAAATAGTGATCAAGAAAGCTTTGGCGGATCCGGCATCGTGAATAATAAAGTCCTGCAAGCGAAAGAGGAAGCTTTTCATGGTAAACCGTACTCAATTAAGCTGTCAATCCCACCATTTGGGGTTTCGGTATTAAGATTGGTAAAACATCGGAAGGAGCGTAAAGGCGATGAAAAAGAAAAAGTGCATAGCCATGCTATTGGCAGGAGGAAAAGGAAGTAGATTAAACTCCTTAACAAAGGATATTGCGAAACCTGCTGTCCCGTTCGGAGGGAAATATAGAATTATTGATTTCGCCTTAAGTAATTGTTCTAATTCCGGTATTGATACAGTTGGAGTTTTAACCCAATATCAACCGCTTGTCTTAAACACCTATATCGGAATTGGAAGTACCTGGGACTTAGATCTTAAAGATGGTGGTGTCACTGTTTTGCCTCCGTACAGTGCTTCTTCAGAAGTAAAATGGTACACAGGTACAGCAAGTGCGGTTTACCAAAATTTAAATTATATGGAGCAGTATAACCCAGAGCATGTTCTGATTTTATCAGGTGATCATATCTATAAAATGAATTATGAAGAAATGCTGGATTACCATATTTCAAAACAAGCTGATGGAACGATATCAGTCATTGAGGTTCCAAGGGATGAAGCGAATCGATTTGGGATTATGAGTACAAATGATGAGCTTGCTATCACCGATTTTGCTGAAAAGCCAGAGGCACCGCAAAGTAATTTAGCTTCCATGGGTATTTATATTTTTAAATGGGAAGTCTTAAAGGAATATCTATTTTTAGATGCAAAAAATACAGAATCTTCACACGATTTCGGCAAGGATATTATACCGATGCTTCTTCAGAACAAGCGGAAGTTGTTTGCTTATCCATTTAAAGGATATTGGAAGGATGTTGGGACAGTCAAAAGCCTTTGGGAGGCTAATATGGATTTATTAGATGATACATGTGAATTAGATTTATTTGATTATGATTGGCGGATTTACTCAGTAAATCCGAATCAAAAGCCTCAATATATTTCGCCTGAAGCAGAAGTAAGTGAATCACTGCTGAATGAAGGCTGTACGATTGAAGGAGTTGTTAAAAAATCTGTCTTGTTTCAAGGTGTTACTGTAAAAAAAGGAGCGATGGTCAAGGAATCTGTTATTATGCCGGATTCGGTAATCGGTGAAAATGTATACATTGAGAGAGCCATTGTCCCTTCGCATATTTGTATTCCTGATAATACGGTTATTAAAGCAGATACACATCGTGAAAAAGTTATTTTGGTAACCGATGAAATGCTAGCAAATAAATAATAGCAGTCTGAAATGGGGGGATATCATCTTTCAATCACAAAGGAGAGGAAACTGCATGAATAAAAAGTTATTAGGTGTTATTGATGCGACAACTTATTATGATAATCTTAAAGATTTAACTACGCATCGGTCATTAGCTGCTCTTCCTTTTGCAGGAAGATACCGATTAATCGATTTTGTTTTATCCTCGATGGTTAATTCCAATATTCAAAGTGTAGCCATATTTCCAAAGTATCGGTATCGTTCTTTAATGGATCATTTAGGATCCGGGAAAAATTGGGGGTTAGACCGTAAAAGGGATGGCTTGTTTTTTTTTCCATCACCTATTTTAGATACTCCAAGTGCAGGGATTGGGTCGTTTACACATTTTGCTGCCAACCTTGATTATTTATACAAAAGCACACAAGAATATGCCATTATTGCTAATTGTTATACCATTTTTAATATGGATTTCCAGCCGATACTCCAAAGACATTTGGATATGGGCTGTGATATTACTGAAATTTGTCAAAACGGACAATCGCTCGATATGTATCTTGTTAAAACGAGGCTTTTGATTGAATTAATCGAAACGAGACATCAAACAGGCTATACTTGCATGAGGGATGTCGTAAGCGGCTTTGCGCCTTATTCAATTTGCACGTATGAATACCTTGAATTAGCCTATAAAATTGATTCTATTCTGGCTTATTATCAAACGTCTATGAGAATCCTTCATCCATTTATTCTGGATAAATTATTTATTCAAACACAGCCTATTTTTACAAAAGTAAAGGATGAGCCTCCAACTCGTTATCAAAAAGGAGCGGCTATTAAAAATGCCATGATTGCAAATGGCTGTATTATCAATGGAACGGTAGAAAACAGTATTATTTCCCGGGGTGTCAAAATTGGAAAAGGAACTGTGATAAGAAACAGCATTATTATGCAAAAATGCCAAATTGGTGAAAATTGTGTAATAGATTCGGCTATCCTTGATAAAGATGTTAGGGTAGAATCAGGAACCGTTATGAACGGGACCGCTAAAAAACCGTTAGTTATTCAAAAAGGTACAGTACAGGGAGCGTTGATGAACTCGTGAAAGTATTATTTGCTGTAAGTGAATGTGTTCCATTTATTAAATCAGGGGGACTTGCTGATGTAGCAGGTTCCTTGCCAAAGGAATTAAAGAAAATGGGGACTGATGTGCGTGTTATGATGCCGAAATATGGAACCATTCCAGATTTTTATAAACAGAAAATGAAGAAAAAATCCGAGTTCTGCGTTACGGTAGGATGGCGGGATCAGTATTGTGGAATTGAAGAATACACCTATGAGAACATTACTTTTTATTTTATTGATAATGAGCAGTATTTTAAACGTGACCGTCTTTATGGCTATGATGATGATGGTGAAAGATTTGCTTATTTTAACCAAGCTGTTTTAGAAAGTCTCTCGCAGCTTGACTTTTATCCTGATATTATACATTGTCATGATTGGCATACAGGAATGATTCCATTTCTTTTAAAAAGAAGGTATCAAGGGCAAGAGCGATATGCAGGGATAAAAACGGTATTTACCATTCATAATTTGCAATTTCAAGGAATTATGCCGAGGGACGCATTAAAAGACCTATTTGATTTAGATGACAGACATTTTCATATAGATGCGCTCGAGTTTTATGGGAACATCAATTTTATGAAAGGTGCACTTGTTGCAGCAGACAAGATTACAACTGTAAGTCCAACCTATATGAATGAGATTCAGACAGATTATTATGGAGAAAAACTGAATGGGTTGTTAGCGGCAAGAAGGGCTGATTTAAGCGGAATATTAAATGGGATTGATGAGGAAGTTTATAATCCAGTAAAGGATCCCAATCTTGTCCAACCATATCAGTCATCCTTGTTTCAATATAAAAAAGCGAATAAGGTACATATTCAGCAGCAATTCGCACTAGAGATAAAAGATGTTCCACTCATTACGATGATAACAAGATTAACCAAACAAAAAGGATTGGAATTAGTTAGAGAAGTATTCCATGACATCATGATGGAAAATATTCAAATGATCGTTCTAGGGACTGGTGACTCGGAATTTGAGCATTTTTTTCGTGAAATGGAATATCAGTATGGAGAGACATTCAAGGCGTATATTGGCTTTGATGAAGGTTTAGCGCACCAGCTCTATGCAGGTGCAGATTTATTTCTCATGCCATCAAAGTTTGAGCCTTGCGGTCTAGGACAGTTAATCGCTTTAAAGTATGGAACCCTTCCGATTGTAAGAGAAACAGGTGGATTAAACGATACGGTACATTCCTTTAATGAGTATACTTGGGAGGGCAACGGCTTTAGCTTCACTAACTTTAATGCCCATGACATGTTATATACGGTTAGAAGAGCCGTTCGTTATTATGATGAAAAGGCCGTCTGGAGCCACTTAACAGAAACAGCCATTGCAATGAATTATAGCTGGTCACAATCTGCCATAAAGTACCTTCAGCTTTATGAGAATCTTGTCTCAAGGAGTGAAATGTATGTTCTCCAATAAAGAGGCTTTTAAAAGACATTTCCTGCAGAGACTGGAAATGATGTGTGGCAAAAGCTTTGCTGAAAGTACAAAAGAGGATCAGTTTGATACGCTTGGTCATATGATACGTGAATATGTCAGCAAAGATTGGATTAATACGAATGAACGCTATCGGGCAGCAGATGAGAGGCAAGTATATTATCTTTCTATAGAGTTTTTGCTCGGCCGGCTGCTCCGTCATAATTTAATGAATCTCGGGATTGAAGAGCTGGTAGAGGAAGGACTCCATGACCTAGGAATTGACTTAAAACAAATTGAGGATGTTGAATCAGATGCGGGATTGGGAAATGGAGGACTTGGGCGCTTGGCTGCATGTTTTCTTGATTCTCTTGCATCGTTGAATTTTCCAGGACATGGATGCGGGATTCGTTATAAGCATGGTCTATTTGAGCAGAAAATTATTGAGGGGTTTCAAGTAGAGTTGCCGGAGCTTTGGCTTCGCCATGGACAAGTTTGGGAAGTTCGTAAAGCCGATTTGGCCATTGAAGTTCCGTTTTGGGGGAATGTAAAGGTACTTGAGGAAAATGGCCGGCTTGTTTTTCAACATACGAATGCGGAAAAGATTTCTGCTGTTCCCTATGACATTCCTGTTGCAGGCTTTAAGAATGAAACTGTCAATACACTCAGGCTTTGGAATGCGGAGCCGTCACCATTTCCTTTTCATAAAGACATTCTAAAGTACAAGAGGGAAACAGAAAGTGTTTCAGAATTTTTGTATCCTGATGACACGCATGATGAAGGAAAAATCCTTCGCCTAAAGCAACAATACTTTCTTGTCTGTGCCAGTATTAGTTCCATAGTCAGAGGCTACCTAAAAAAGCATGATAGTCTCCATGATTTTCACCATCATGTCTGTATTCATATTAATGATACCCATCCTGTATTAGCCATTCCTGAGCTAATGAGGATTCTAATGGATGTTGGCGGTTTAGGATGGGATGAGGCATGGGATATTACGACGAGAACCATTTCCTACACGAACCATACAACACTATCAGAGGCATTGGAAACATGGCCGATTCGAATTTTTCAGCCATTACTCCCAAGAATATACATGATAGTGAATGAAATAAACGAGCGCTTCTGTCAGAAACTGTGGCAGCTGTTCCCAGGTGATTGGAAAAGGATAGAACGAATGGCCATTATTGCCCATGATCAAGTGAAAATGGCCCATCTTGCCTTAGTAGGCAGCTACAGTGTGAATGGAGTAGCCGCTCTTCATACTGAAATATTAAAGAAAAGGGAAATGAAAGACTTTTATCAAATATTTCCGGAAAAGTTTAATAACAAAACAAATGGTATTACCCATCGAAGGTGGCTGTTAAAGTCTAATCCCATGCTTGCAGATTTAATTACAGAAGCTATCGGATCCTCTTGGATCAGGCAGCCTGAGGAGCTTAGCAGGCTTCTTGAATATCAGAATGATTCTGTATTCCTTACACAATTAGATGAGATAAAGAAGCATAATAAGCAAAAGCTAGCGAGCCGAATTCAAGCTCAAACAGGGATTTTGATTGATTCTTCGACAATTTTTGATGTTCAGGTAAAACGACTGCACGCTTATAAACGGCAGCTTCTAAATGTTCTTCATATTATGCATATCTATAATCGGATAAAAGAAGATCCGCAATATTTATTTTATCCACGAACCTTTATTTTTGGTGCAAAAGCCTCACCGGGTTATTATTATGCGAAAAAAATTATTAAGCTAATCAATACAGTTGCAGAAAAGGTCAATAATGACCCCGCTGTTCATGATCGATTAAAGGTCATATTCTTAGAAAATTATCGTGTCTCACTTGCAGAAGAGATTTTTCCAGCAGCAGATGTCAGTGAACAAATCTCAACAGCCAGTAAAGAAGCATCTGGAACTGGAAATATGAAATTTATGATGAATGGTGCTTTGACAGTCGGTACTTTAGATGGTGCGAATGTTGAAATTAAAGAAAGGGTAGGGGAAGATAATATTTTTATCTTTGGCCTGAAGGCTGATGAAGTCTTAAATTATCAAGGCTACCGTTCTGTGGAATTTTTTCATTATGATAAAAGGATTCGAAAAGTAGTCGAGCAGCTGACGAATGGTTTTTTTGCTGATGTAGATGATGAATTTGAGGCAATCTATGATTCTCTGCTTATGCAGAATGACCAGTATTTTGTGCTGCGAGATTTTGATTCATATGTCAATATTCAAAAAAAGGTCGGTCAAACTTATATTAATAGAGAAAAATGGTTGAAAATGAGCTTAATGAATATTGCCCAGTCAGGTTATTTCTCGAGTGACCGGACGATTAAAGAATATGTGGACGATATTTGGAAGATTGATCAAGCTGATTATACAAAGCTTTATCATTAGCAGAATGAGAGATTAGCAGTGAATAAAAAAGCTTCTGCATAAAAGCAGAAGCTCATTCTTATTAAATTAGATTTCCTAGAAAAATACCAATAGATAATAAAAGCCCAAAGATGGTATTTGTTTGTGAAGTGGCTTTCATAGCAGGCATCATATGAATAGGGGCCGTATTATGAATGAAACCTTTAATAGCTGTTACTGCTTTCGGAATACTCAGTACAACTAACAGAATCCACGGTGAAATGATGCCAAAGCCAGATAACATAAATACCCAGACATACGAGATAATAAACATAGAGGCTAAAAAGGCAATAGCATATTTTTTGCCAAGCAGAATAGCTAGTGTCTTGCGTCCGTTTTCTTTATCGCCATCCAAATCACGAATATTGTTTGCTAAGTTAATTGCACCAACTAAAATCATAATAGGAGAAGCAATTAATATGCTTTCAGATGAAACGGTGCCAGTTTGAATAAAGAAGGAAATTAACACGATTACCATGCCCATTAAGAAGCCTGAAGCAAGCTCTCCAAAAGGTGTATATGCAATTGGTACCGGGCCTCCTGTGTATAAATAACCAGCTAGCATGCAGCCTAAACCGATTAATGCCAGCCACCAGCTTGAGTTCATGCAAATATAAACCCCAATCAAAAGTGAAACACCATATAAACTTAGGGCAAGTTTCATAATCGTTTTTGGCTTTATACCGTCTCTTACGATTCCTCCGCCGATTCCTACTGATTCTTCATTGTCAAGACCACGCTTATAATCATAGTACTCATTAAATAAGTTTGTCGCAATCTGGATTAATATACTGGCAAGCATCATGGCGAGGAAAAGGGGTATATTAATCTTAGAATCACCCATAGCTAGTACGGTTCCAAGAGTAACAGGAACAAATGCAGCGGTTAATGTATGAGGTCTAGTTAATCTCCACCATACCTTCCAATTTTTCTGTTTGGAAAGTGGAGAAGTAGCAGATTGTGCCTGCGAATCCATCAAAATTCCTCCTAATATCTTTTGCTAAGACTATGTTAGCGAATTATATTGATTAATCAGATTGTTAACTCATCTGTGAGAAATGTCCATTTCTCACGCCTTTCAGCTGTGCTGAAAAGTTTCTGTGTGGTTATGAAGTGACAGGAGAAAATGAATTTTCTCCTGTCACTTCATAACCACACAGCTTTAGATGAGTTAAAAATCAACCATGTTAATAAACAAAGCTTTTGCTAAGAATACATATTGTGACATAGTATAGATTAGTAACTTTCTCTATTTATCATAAAAAACATTTTTTCTAAATAGTCCTGAATTTGAACATTTGGTTACAATTTTAGTTTATGGAAAGAGCCAGTTTGTGTCAACTACTTTACTTTTATTATAACCTGTATTTTTATGGAGAGAATAGGAGGTAAATCTTTACAGATACAAAATTAATTATTATATAGTATTATCATATAGATAGTGTGACCTAATTTAAACATACATGCAAATCTTATAAATAACGTATATATATCAATACTTGAGATAATAGTCATAAGTAAGTTATTATGTTATGATATTTGAGTATATTTGCTATGTAATTCTTGATCTTAATTAAAATAGATCGACTGTTATTGGAGGGGATTTTTTTGGTTACCATTCAACGGACGGAACTAAAAGAAGGGATCCAAGCAGCAATAGAAAAGGCAAAAGAAAATTCTGCCTCCATATTAGTGAGTGAGGTACAAAAGATTGACTCATGTTTACCTCTTTCATTTTTCGCGGCCGGAAAAGAGAAATATGGCGGTGAAAGATTTTTTTGGAAACACCCTTCAGAAGAAAGATATATGATAGGTTTAGGAATATGTAAGGAAATCGCATCGGATCAGGCAACTGACCGCTTTTTTCATGTGGAAAAAGAATGGGAAAGTTTCATTAGTCAAGCAATCATTTATGATGATCAGCATGTACAAGGAACAGGACCGACTGCTTTTGGTGGTTTTTCTTTTGATCCATATAAAGAAAAAACAATGCTTTGGTCTAATTATGATTCTTCCTTATTTCATATTCCTCGTTTTATGTTAAGCATAACTGATGGTCATACCTATTTGACAACAAATGTGGTTTGTACAAGGGAATGTGATCTTTCCTATTATATAGCGATTGAAAATGAGCGGCAGGAGCTTTTGGCTCGAGCTAGAGAGCATATAAAGCTTGAGTTGGTTTCATTGGTTGATCGACTAGAAGTAGAGCCGGAGGCATGGAAACAGTCTGTTACTCAGGTTGTTGAAGGTTTGAAGCAAGGCCCGCTAAAAAAAGTGGTATTGGCAAGAGAGTTAAGGCTCATATTTAATGGGGAGATACAAAGTGAAACCGTTTTGGATCGTTTGCTTGCAGAGCAAAAGGACAGCTATGTATTTGCATTTGAATCACATGGAGATTGTTTTATTGGTGCATCTCCAGAACGTTTAGTGAAAAAAAATCATGACCAAGTTTTTTCAACTTGCTTGGCTGGATCGATTGCCCGAGGTAAAAACGAAGCTGAAGATGAGCTGTTGGGAAATTCGCTGCTCACAGATGATAAAAATTTAATAGAGCATCAATATGTTGTCGATATGATTAAGGAAGCAATAGAGGATACGTGCACGAAAGTAACGATTCCTTCACAGCCTCAATTGCTTAAATTAAAGCATATTCAACACTTATATACACCTGTTATTGGAAAAGCGGATGAGCATACGTCTCTTCTTACCTTAGTTGAAAAACTTCATCCGACACCCGCTCTTGGCGGTCTGCCAAAAGAGCCAGCTGTTGCAAAAATTAGAGAAGTAGAAGAGTTAGACCGCGGCTTCTTTGCAGGACCAATCGGCTGGATGGATTATCAAGGAAATGGAGAGTTTGCTGTTGCCATCCGTTCTGGACTCATTCAAGGGAATGAAGCGTCTATTTTTGCCGGCTGTGGTTTGGTTGAGGATTCGAGGGTCGAATCAGAATATGAAGAAACCAATATTAAATTTAAACCGATGCTATCAGCACTTGGAGGAATCAAATAATGAATCATCAGGAAGCATTAACAGTCTATATAGCATCTTTTGTATCAGAACTTGTACAATCAGGTGTTACGGATGTTGTTGTCAGCCCTGGCTCGCGATCAACTCCTATTGCCATGGTAATGGCTGAACATCCAAATTTAAAGCTTCATATCCATGTGGATGAAAGGTCAGCAGGTTTCTTTGCGTTAGGAATTGCGAAAGCATCAAAAAGGCCGACTGCTCTTTTATGTACGTCAGGAACAGCTGCGGCTAATTATTTCCCGGCTATTGTGGAAGCGAATATTTCACGTGTTCCACTAGTTGTTTTAACCGCTGACCGGCCGCATGAGTTGCGGGATATAGGAGCTCCCCAATCCATTGATCAAATCCATCTATATGGCAGCCATGTGAAATGGTTTGTTGAGATGGCACCGCCAGAAGCCTCAGATGAGATGGTTCGTTATGCGCGTACGGTCTGTGCCAGAGCTGTGGCAACGGCCGCTCTGGCTCCATCAGGACCGGTGCATTTGAATTTTCCATTACGTGAGCCGCTTATCCCGCTTCTTGAGAATGACCAGTTATTCCTTCAAAAAGAGCGGATGAATGGATATGTGAAAATTCAGCAGCCAACTGTGTCATTAATGAAGGATGAATGGGACACCTATGCCGAATTCATCCAATCTGCAGAACAGGGCATTATTATTTGCGGGCAGATAGAAGAAGACGGCTTTTCAGAAGCGGTCACAGCATTTGCAGAAAAATATCAGCTTCCTATTTTAGCTGACCCTCTTTCACAATTACGAAGCGGGGTTCACAGCGGCAAGGCCATTATTGACACGTATGATGGATTTTTACGAAATGAGCAGGCAAAACATACGTTGAAGCCAGATTTAATTATTCGTTTTGGTTCGATGCCTGTTTCGAAAGCATTGACCATCTTTTTGAAAGAAAATCACTCAGCAAGGCAATTGGTTATTGATGGCGGAATGGGCTGGAGAGACCCGGCGCTGGTGTCTACGGAGATGGTTTATTGTCAGGAAACTCTTTTCTGTGAAGAAATGGAAAAGAGAATGGAAACGAAGCAGGAATCCGATTACTTTTTGAAGTGGCAGAAAATCAATACCTATACAAAAAATTTAATTAATACCATTGATAAAGCAGAAGAGTTAAATGAAGGGAAGCTTTTTCATCAGCTGGCTGAATTACTTCCTGAAGAGGCGGCTATTTTTGTAGGAAATAGTATGCCGATTCGTGATTTAGATTCCTTCTATCACTTTAACCCTAAAAGTATGAAAGTAGTGGCGAATCGAGGAGCAAATGGAATTGATGGTACGGTTTCAACTGCATTAGGTGTAGGAACCATTCATCAGCCATTGTATTTATTTCTGGGTGATTTAACCTTTTTCCATGATTTAAATGGCCTTGTGGCTGCGAAGCTTCAAGAGGTCAATATCACAGTCATATTAATAAATAATAATGGCGGGGGTATTTTTTCATTTTTACCGCAGGCTTCTCATCCTAAGCATTTTGAACTCCTATTCGGGACACCGCTTGATTTAGATTTTAGTAAAGCAGTAGAGATGTTCGGAGGACAGTTTACTTCGATCTCTAACTGGGATCAGTTTTCACAAACACTCTTGCAGGATAGGGATAAAGAAGGAATTCGTGTGATTGAAATTGTAACAAATCGTGAAAAGAACGCAGAAGAACACAAAAAATTGTGGGAATTTGTTTCCCAGGAAATAGACTCCTGGCTGGAAAAGGAGGATGCCTGATGGAAATAACCATTGATGGCATTCTCTATCATGTTGATATTATCGGTGAAGGGTTCCCACTGCTACTACTTCATGGTTTTACAGGTGATTCAACAACCTGGAAGCCCTTTTTACCATTATGGAGTAAGAATCATAAGGGAATCACACTTGATATTGTCGGTCATGGAAAGTCAGCCTCGCCAACAGATGTACAGCGATATGATATTGTGTCCGTTTCAAAGGATATGAAAAAGATTCTTGAGCATTTAAATATTAATAAAACAAATGTGTTAGGGTACTCTATGGGCGGAAGACTTGCTTTAAGCTTCTCAATCCTTTATCCAGAATTCGTACATAAGCTTATTTTAGAGAGTGCATCACCGGGGTTGGCTACAGACCAAGAGCGGAAAAATCGCCGGATTCAAGATGAAAAACTCAGTTCTTTTATTCTGAATCAGGGATTGGAACGATTTATTGACTATTGGGAGAATATCCCGCTTTTTTCTACGCAAAAGAAGCTTCCTATACATAAACAGAATGAAATAAAAAAGCAGCGTCTGAATAACTCCATTATTGGGCTGAGTAATAGTTTGCTAGGCATGGGAACAGGAGCACAGCCTTCCTGGTGGGACAAGCTGGAGAATTTGGAGACTGAAACACTTCTGCTCACAGGTAAACAGGATCAAAAATTTTGCTTAATTGCTGAAAAAATGGTAAAAAAGATGAAGCATGTCAAATGGAAAAACATTGAAGACAGTGGACATGCTATTCATGTGGAACAACCTGAAAAATTTGGTACAATAGTAAATGGGTTTTTGTCCCGATAGAAAGTAAAAAGGAGGAATTCAGTATGACAGTAGAATGGGTTGCTGGACGTAAGTATGAAGAAATTCTTTATGAAACGTATAATGGAATTGCCAAGATTACGATTAACCGCCCACAGGTTCATAACGCATTTACGCCAAGAACAGTTATGGAGCTAATCGATGCTTTCGCTTATGCACGTGATGATTCAAGTGTAGGTGTAATCGTTTTAACAGGTGCAGGAGATAAGGCTTTTTGTTCTGGCGGAGATCAATCCGTACGTGGCCACGGCGGTTATGTAGGCGAGGATCAAATTCCACGTTTAAATGTGCTTGATCTTCAGCGTTTAATTCGTGTGATTCCAAAACCGGTTATTGCCATGGTAAAGGGATATGCGATTGGCGGAGGACATGTATTACATATTGTTTGTGACTTAACGATTGCAGCAGATAATGCTATTTTTGGTCAAACAGGTCCAAAGGTAGGAAGCTTTGATGCAGGTTATGGTTCAGGTTATTTAGCAAGAATTGTCGGCCATAAAAAGGCGCGTGAAATTTGGTATCTATGCCGTCAATATAATGCACAAGAAGCTTTGGACATGGGACTTGTCAATACGGTTGTACCGCTTGAGCAAGTCGAAGAAGAAACGATTAAATGGTGTGAAGAGATTCTTGAAAAGAGCCCAACTGCCATTCGTTTCTTAAAAGCTGCCTTTAATGCAGATACAGACGGATTAGCTGGTATTCAACAGTTTGCCGGCGATGCGACACTTCTTTATTACACAACAGATGAAGCAAAAGAAGGCCGTGACGCTTTCAAAGAAAAACGTCAGCCCGACTTTGATAAATTCCCTAGATTCCCTTAAGGATTACGAGAATCTAATAGTAGAAATGGACATTTTCAATTTTGACAAAAACACAACAGCTTGGTGGTTCATTCCATCAGGCTGTTTTTCTTAAGTAGGTGAAAGAATTGAGGCAAACGATGCCGAATTGGCTGAAAAAGCGGGCACTTTTAACCCCTAATCGACAAGCTATTAATTATAAAGGAAAAACGATTACATTTGCAAATCTATATCAAGCTGCTTATGAAATAGCTGGAAAGCTGACTTCAAAAGGGATAAAGGACAAGCAGTTTACAGCCGTCCTATTACAGAATCACTTAGATTCTGCTGTCATTCTCTTGGCCTTGCAGCTTCTTGGAGTACGGGCTGTCATATTAAATAACCGTCTGACAGCAGAGGAACTTATATGGCAGATTAAAGACTCTAACTCTGTCTTTTTGCTTAGTGAGGAGAAATTTTTAGAAAAGCTGAATAATATAAGCGGCAGTATGCCGGATTTGCCTGTTTTCACGAAGGAAGAATTGGCAGAGGCACCTATTGAAGAGCCGTTAATCATAGACGAAATAGAATTAGACGATATTTGTACCATTATGTATACATCTGGAACAACCGGTTATCCAAAAGGGGTTATGCAAACCTACGGGAATCACTGGTGGAGTGCGACAGCATCTTCCTTAAATCTTGGCTTGCATGAAAATGACTGCTGGCTCTGTACGGTTCCACTTTTTCATATCAGCGGATATTCTATTCTGATGAAAAGTATTATCTACGGCATGAAAATGGTTCTTCATGAGAGATTCGATGTGAACGAAACTCTCATTGCCATTCGTAAAGAACAAGTGACGATTATGTCCGTTGTAAGTACAACACTTACGATGATTCTAGATCATTTACAGGATGAGCGGCTTCCAAAAAGCTTTCGCTGTATGTTGTTAGGGGGAGGTCCTGCCTCGCTTCCGCTCTTAGAGAGATGCGTTGAAAAAGAGATTCCCGTTTTTCAAACTTATGGGATGACAGAAACATCATCACAAATTGTCACCTTGTCACCGGAGGATAGTTTTCAAAAATTGGGTTCAGCCGGGAAACCGCTTTTTCCTTCCCAGTTAAAAATTATTCAGGACGGTCGTGAAGCAATGGCAAATGAGCCTGGTGAAATCATTGTGAAAGGCCCGAATGTTACACCAGGTTATCTGAACAGAGAAAAGGATGGCCATAAAGATTTTCACGAAGGCTGGCTTCACACGGGTGATATTGGCTTTTTGGATGAGGAAGGTTTTTTATTTGTACTTGATAGGCGATCTGATTTGATTATTTCTGGAGGAGAAAATATTTATCCTGCAGAAATTGAAGGAGTACTTACCTCCCATCCTGCTATTAAAGATGCTGGTGTCATTGGCAGGCAGGATGAGAAATGGGGAGAAATTCCAGTGGCGTTTTTAGTCAATACAGCACCGGTATCCGAAATAGATATTATGGATTTTTGTAAGGAAAAGCTGGCAAAGTATAAAATACCAAAGAAAATCTATTTCATTGATGAGATTCCTCGAAATGCATCGAAGAAAATTTTACGGAGAGAACTGAGAAAGTTTCTGCATGAATAAGGGCTGTATTTTCAGGGAGGTTGGCTGGTTCATTAAGCTAGCCTCTTTTCTTTGTGCTGAAAACAATTAAAAGCCCTTATGGATGAAAAGGACATACAAATTAGATATGATAAATTAAATGATATGGGAAAACAGGGAGGTATACATGTGACGAAAAATTCTATATTAGTTGTTGAAGATGAGGAGAAAATTTTGCGTTTGTTAGAGCTCGAGCTTGTCTATGAAGGATATGAAGTAGGAAAAGCCAATGACGGTTTAAGAGGGTTTGAATTATATCAAAGTCGAAAATGGGATCTCATTCTATTAGACGTGATGATGCCGGGAATTAGCGGAATTGAGCTGCTGCGGCGGATTCGTACCCAGGATACTTATACTCCTGTTATCCTGTTGACGGCTAAAGGCTCTGTCGAAGATAAAGTATCAGGACTGGATTTAGGGGCAAATGACTATATTACAAAGCCCTTTCAAATTGAGGAGCTGCTGGCAAGGATTCGGGCAGCCTTAAGACTAAAGCCGCCGGTGCAAGAACAAGTCACTAACGAAGAATTTCTTCAATTAGAAGATTTAACGGTAAATGAAAAAACAAGGATTGTCATGAGAGGTGACACCCAAATTGAGCTGACACCCCGTGAGTTTGATCTTCTGATTTATTTATTAAAAAATAAACAACAGGTACTTAGCAGAGAACAAATTATTGAGGCGGTTTGGGGATATGATTACTATGGAGATACAAATGTTGTTGATGTATACATCCGCTATATTCGTAAAAAAGTTGACTTTCCCGATAAGGACCCATTAATTCATACCGTTCGCGGGGTGGGGTATGTGTTGAGGAAAGGAAAATGAAGCTTCGGCAAAAAATCAATTTCTCAACCACGTTTCTCTTTATTGGTTTATTTATCCTGATTAATTTGTCCATTTATTTTGTTTTTAGCTATTTAATTTTAGAAGGAGAAAAGGAGCAGGCTAAAGCGGAAGCAGAAAAAATTGTTGATGGAATAAATGAGTCCTTGGGTACGATAAAGACAGATGAACTTCTTCGTGCCTACGTTCCCATCGACGGGATGATTCAAATTGTATCTTCAAATCATAAACCCCTTTCACTTGCAATCACTCCTTCAGAAAAAGAGCTAATCAAGAGAGAAGTACAATTTTTTGAAAAAGAAATAAGACAGAAAATTACCTATAAAGATAACACTTATTTATTTCAATCGATTCCTACCATTGGGGCAGATGGACAAATTGTTAATCTGCAAATCATGAAGAATATTCAAAACGCTGTTGATAATCTCTCTATTTTAAGAATCGTCCTATTATCTGTTACCATTATTGCGATGATTCCTCTTATCATTTCCAGCCGGCTGCTTAGTAATGTGATTACAAACCCAATTACCTCACTGATTGAAACGATGACAGAGATTCGGAAAAAGGGTCGTTTTAAACGAATCCAGCTTGAATCACGTTCAAAGGATGAGTTGTATGAAATGGGTGAAACGTTTAACCATATGATGGACTTATTAGAGGCCAATTTTGAAAAGCAGGATCAGTTTGTTGCCAATGCTTCACATGAGCTTAGAACTCCTTTAACCGTTATTGAAAGCTATGCCAGTCTCATGAAGCGAAGGGGGCTTCAGGAACCTGACATTTTCCATGAATCCATTGAAGCGATACATTCAGAAGCTGTCCGTATGAAGGATATGGTCGAGCAATTATTGTTGTTAGCTAAGCATAATGAGGAATGGAATATCCAATTTGAAAGAGTTAATCTTGGTGAACATGTCAAGCAAACAACTAAGGCATTTGAAAGTGCCTATCATCGGGAAATTCATTTTTATCAGCAAGAAGATGGAATTACTGCTTTATCGGATCATCAAAAGTTAAAACAGCTCATTTATATTATTTTAGATAATGCTAAAAAGTACAGCGAAGATGTCATTACAGTTGAAGTCGGACAAAAAGAAGGTATTCCTTTTATTCAAATTGCTGATAAAGGCGTAGGGATTCCAACAGAGGATTTGAATAAAGTATTTGATCGTTTTTACCGTGTGGATAAAGCACGCAGTAGAAAAATGGGTGGAACAGGTCTAGGCCTTTCTCTTGCGAAAGACATTGCCGATGCCATGAATGCCGGGTTAACAATAGACAGTGTTGAGGGAATTGGTACAACTGTCAAAATTGTGCTGCCTGCAAGTAAAGAAAAGTAATGTTTCTCATGGTTTTCTCATTTTTCATATGCATAATAGAGGTAAAATGATTTGAGGTGGGAAAATGAAAAGAAAGGTACTCCTTTGGGCATTGGGTGGGGCAGTTGCTATAATTGTGCTCTTCTTCTTAGTGAATAAAATAGCAGGTTCTATTTTTACGAGTGCAGACGTGCTGACAGAGCAGGAAGCGCAGGCAATCGCGGAAGAACGTTACACAGGAAAAGTTAACTGGATCAATCAAAAGGATAATCAATTTGTAATGGAATTAGAAAGAAGTTCAGGAATTTATGAGCTTGTTATGAATAAAGAAACAGGTGAGATAGCTTCTTTAAAAAGAATGGAGCAAAAAGAGGAAGCAAAAAACCTGGAAGAGCAGCCTAAGCCTATCGAACCAACTGAGCAAACGGAATCAAGTGAACCAATTGTACAGGATGAGGGGAAAGTGTCAATAAGCTTGACAGAGCAGGAAGCAGCAGCGCTTGCGCTAAAACAAGTAGCAGGTGTAATCGATGATATTGATCTGGAGAATGTCAATGGCATAGCTTATTATCTGGTAGATGTTGAAACTGAAGACGGCCGGGAAGCGAAAGTGGAAATTAATGCAATTACAGGTGAGGTTAAATCATTGACCTGGGATGATGATGAACAAGATGATGATTAATAGAAGAGCTATTAAGTTCCGAATCGCAACCGCTTAAAGCAGGTTTTTATTCTATATATGTCCTTTATAATATTTCGACAGATACTAGTGGATATTTGACTCGTCTAAGCGATATGGTCATGAAACCTTTTAGCGGAGCTGACAGGCGTGTGAAAAAGAATTTTCACACGGATGAGTCAAATATCTAGCGGAAGAACCAGGTTTACTACCCGTAAATGATAGAAAAAGAATTCCTATGTCGATTTAATAAGTTAAATATATAAGATATTTCTAATCAAATTTTAATCTTTCTTTCTCTTTATTCTCATTTTCTGAGGTTATATTGATAGTGTAAGGAACAGGAAATAAGAATAAGGAGGAAATGATGATGAAAGGGAAAATTTTAATTGGATTTGTATGTACGGCGGTTGTTTTAGGGGGTTCATTTGCAGCCGTTTCTGCCAAAAATCAAGATAATAGAGTAGATGACCAGAATAAAAAAGAGTTTATTACACTTGAGGAGGCAGAAACAATCGCGCTTAAAGAAGTGAATGGGGCTGTTGAAAGTATCGATTTAGAAACAAAGGTCGGTAAATCCTATTATGAAGTGGAAATTGAAAAAGACTATATGGATTATGATATCTATATTGATGCTGTAACAGGAGAGCCATACTCAATCAAGCAAGATGATAAAGATTTTGACGACGATTATGATGATGATTCTGTTGTGAAAGCAGATGGTAAAAACTCAGCTGATACAGTTATTTCAGAAACAGAAGCAGCAGCCATCGCGGAAAAGGCAGTAAATGGGAAAGTCTTTGAGATTGAAAAAGAACATGATGATGGTATCCTCAAATATCAAATAGAACTTCGCACGGATCGTGGTGAAGCAGAAGTGGATATAGATGCACATACCGGGAAAATCATTGAAATAGAGTATGATGAGGAGGATTAATGAAAAAGAAAAGAGAATTCCTTAAACTGGAATTCTCTTTTGTCTTATGTTTCAGTATCAGTGTAAAGCTTTTTTTAGTGCTTGCAGATTATCGTTCATAATAGAAAAATAGTCACGATTCTCTTTCATATCTTCTTCTGTTCTAACCGACAAGTTGTGAAGGGTAAGAGCTTTGGCTCCAATTTCCTCTTGCACAATTTCCGTTAATTTTGAACTGACATTTTGTTCAAAAAAGATATAGCGATTATTTGTTTCTGTAGCTGTTTTTACAATGGATTCAAGATCTTTTTGAGACGGCTCATTAGAAGTGGATAAACCAGAAATACTGATTTGTTCTAGACCATACCGCTCCCAATACCCATAAGCGGCATGCGATACAATAAACTCTTTATGTTTTGCCTGATTAGCCATTTCTGAGAATTCAGTATCTAATTTATCAAGTTTTTGTATTAATGAGTCATAATTCTGTATATAAATTTCTTCATTTTCCGGGGCTTTTTCAATTAAGGCATTTTTAATGGATTCAGCCAATTCTTTTGCAAGAATCGGATCAAGCCAGACATGCGGGTCCTTATCGCCATGATTATGTCCTTCCGTATGTTCTTCGTGACCTTCCTCTTCAGAATGATTGTCTTCATTAAAATGGATGGATTCTCCAGCAGCAACCATCGTCACTTTTTCATTTTTTAAGGAGTCTTTTGCTTTTTCGACAAAGCCTTCAAGACCTAGGCCAACATAAATAAAAAGGTCAGATTCCGCTAGTTTTATCATATCCTTTTGGGATGGCTCAAATGTATGCTCATCTGCACCAGGCGGATAAATGGTTTCAACGTTTACCGTATCACCGCCAATTTCTTCCGTAAAAAATTGCAAAGGATAAACGGTTGTATATGCCGTTAAATTCTGATTCGAATCATCAGTTTCTTCTTTCTTTGTCTCACCACAGCCAGTTAATACTAAGCCAACCGCAACGAAGACTGTGAAAAATAATAACCATTTTTTCATTTTGTTTCCCCTCTCATCATTCATAAAACGTATTAGTTACGATTTAAAATACAAGCTTTGTTAGAGAACAATGTTAATCGACCTGATTTTTGACTCATCCGTGAGAAATGGACATTTCTCACGCCTTTCAGCTATGCTGAAAGGTTGCTGTATCATTTCCTAATCATACAGCTTTAGATGAGTCAAAAATCAACCATGTTAATAAAGAAGCCAAAATATAAAAGTATCCCCTAATCTACACTATTTAATAATACGTAATCATTACGATTTCAATCTTACAAAATCTATCCATAAAAAGCAAGGCAAAAAGATTGTTTTATTTTGGCGAATTTCTGTATTCTAATAGAGAAAACTTTTTATAAAGGAGTTATAATGATGAGAATTCTTGATGAAGTACTTGCCTACAATGAAAGATTTGTAGAAGATAAAAAGTATGAAGAGTTTGCAACAAGCAAAATACCGGATAAAAAAATGGTTATTCTAACCTGTATGGATACACGTTTGCTTGAATTGCTTCCACATGCATTGAATGTAAAAAATGGGGATGTAAAAATGATTAAGAATGCTGGTGCCGTTCTAAAGCACCCATTTGGAAGCGTAATGAGAAGTATTTTAGTAGCCGTTTATCAATTGAAAGCAGATGAAGTCTTAGTCATCGGCCATCATGATTGCGGCATGGGCGGATTAAAAGCAGATGATATCATTCCAAATATGCTTAAGCGGGGAGTGTCGCAAAAAACACTTGATACATTAGAGTACTCTGGAATAGATGTACAAAAATGGTTAAAAGGATTTAATAGCGTCGAGGAAAATGTTGCACATAGTGTAGATGTCATTAAAAAGCACCCGCTTCTGCCTGAGAATACCCCTGTTCATGGATTAGTGATTGATCCTTCAACAGGAAAATTGGATTTGGTTATAAACGGGTACGAGAAATAAATAAAAAAGATGCTGAATCATTGTTTTTTCATGATACGGCATCTTTTTTATTGCTTCATTTTTTGTTTCTTTTCCCTCCCCTAATTCCTGGCCATTCTTCTGGTACCTCATCAATCCCTCCCGGGTGAAAAGGATGGCATTTTAATATCCGTTTAAGAGTTAAATAACCGCCCTTTAAGGCACCAAAGTGTTTAACCGACTCCAGTCCATAATGGGAGCAAGTTGGATAAAAACGGCATGTTGGAGGCTTTAACGGTGAAATCACCAATTGATAAAAACGGATGATAGAAATGAAAACTGCTTTTAGCATGTTTGATCCTTCTTTATAAATGGATTATGCAGCGTAATTTATTTGAGAAATTTTTTTTAGAGAATTGGCGATAATAGTCTTGAAATAGATTCTTTAAAACGGATAATTAAGCTTCTCCGATTATATTCTTGAAGAGTTAATTCCTTTGATACCTTTAAGTCCTCGTGAAAACTTTCTGATAAGGCAGCTGCAATACCTTTATCATATAGAAAAGCATTTACTTCAAAGTTAAGCCGAAAGCTTCTTACATCAATATTGGCTGTACCAACTGATGATAGAGAATGATCTACAACGATTGTTTTTGCATGAATAAAGCCATTATCATAAATATATACTTTTGCGCCGGCTTTTAAAATCTTTCCAATATGATAATAGGTGGCCCAATAAACAAAAGGATGGTCAGGTTTATTCGGAATCATAATTCTTACATCTTTTCCTGTCAGAGCGGCGATTTTTAAAGAATCGAGAAGACTTTCATCTGGAATAAAATAAGGTGTTTGAATCCAAATAGATTTCCTGGCCGATGAAATCATTTTGATGTAACCGTATTTAATTTGTTCCCATTCAGAATCAGGTCCGCTTGAAACAATTTGCATAGAAATATTCCCTTGAGGTGCAGTATTTGGAAAAAGACTTGGTAAATAAGATATGTCATTCCGATGTGAGGCCTGATTCCAATCTAAAATAAATCTTGTTTGAATCGCATGAACCGAACTGCCTGTAATCCGAAGATGAGTGTCACGCCAATAGCCAAATCTTTTATTTAGGCCTAAATATTCGTCCCCGACATTAAATCCACCAATATAACCAATCTCTCCATCAATAATCACAAGCTTTCGGTGATTGCGGTAATTCAATCGAAAATTAATAAGCGGGAATTTGGATGGGAAAAAAGCTTCAACCTCGCCGCCTGCTTTAAGAAGCTCTTTAAAAGCCTTCCTCCTTAAAGAACGGGAACCGAGGTCATCATATAGAATACGTACCTTTACTCCTTGTTTTGCTTTATCGATTAGTAATTGAATCAGCTTTGATCCTATATCGTCATTTTTGAAAATATAGTATTGAAGGTGAATAAAATCATGTGCATTTTTTATATCCTCGAATAAGGCATCAAATTTTTCTTTTCCATCTGTGAAGACTTTTACCGTATTATCGGTTGTTAATATGGCATCGTTATTAGCAAGTAACATATAAATAAGACCTTGATTATTTTCCGCTATCTCGTTATGGCGGGGAAATTTTCCTGCACGGAAGCTGGATGTTTGCTCAGCAATCATTTCCTCAATGCCAATCTTCTTTCGGTCTTCCCACTCGAACAATTTGCTTCGGGTTAAATTTTGGCCGAACAGTAAGTAGAGGATAAAGCCTAATATCGGGATAAAGAATAGAACCATCAGCCAGGCCCATGTAGGACCAACATCTCTATTTTCCATAAAGATGACGATAATCGCTAGAATCATATTTAAAAACATAATGGAACTAACAATTAATGAATAAAAATCCAAATCCATAGGTCATATACCTTTCTGAACGTCATTTATGCATCTGTTTTCCGCTCCTGCTTGGAATGATTCGAATCCTCAGCAGGAGGATCGATTGTATGCTTATATTGATATGCTTTATTGGTTACCTTCAGACTTACGATTAATACTAGAAGTACAATGATAATAGAAATTATTAGTACCGTTACCATTCTTATCATCTCCTTTATTCAATAATATTTTAACATGAAATGGGAAAGAATCCTTGAATGACCTTTTAAATCCATTTTTTTATTATAGGAATGAAGCATGATTAATTGGTTATCTTAAAGAAGGGAGGTAGATGAATAATGACACAGGAATTAATTCAAGCTGTAAATAAGCAGATTGCCAATTGGACGGTTCTGTATGTAAAACTGCACCATTATCATTGGTTTGTTAAGGGGCAACACTTCTTTACCTTACATGAAAAATTTGAGGAATTCTACAATGAAGCAAATGGACATATTGATGTATTAGCTGAAAGACTTCTTTCAATAGGCGGAACACCTGTATCGACCATGAAAGCTTGCCTCGAGCTGGCATCTGTACAAGAAGCGAGCGGAGGAGAAAATGAAGCAGAGATGGTCCAGAATACTTGCAATGATTTTGAGAAATTAATTCAGGAGCTGCAAGCTGCAATGAAACTTGCAGATGAAGCGGGTGATGAGGGAACTGGCGATGTTCTTCTTTCTATTCATGTAAACTTACAGAAACATGTGTGGATGCTTAAATCTTACCTAGGTTCCTAATATATGTCCTTTTAATATTTCGACATACACTAGTGGATATTTGACCAGATCCGCAACCTTTCAGCAGAGCTGAAAGGCATGTGAAAAGGACTTTTTACACGGATGAGCCAACTATCTAGCGGAAGAACCATGTTTACTATCCGTACATGATGGAAAAAGAATTCCTATGTTGATTTAATAAGTTGGATATATATAGATACTACAGATATGGAATGAATACTGTCCTATGTGACTGTGTATTCATTCTATTTTTATTTAGTTGCAAAAAGAAGAGACTCCCTCGTGATGAAGCAGCCTTTTGAAAGTGAATTTCAAATATGTATGTATTTTTAATGAAGGTTCCGCTGATTTAATATCGGGCTTTGTTGTTGACCATAATCTTCTTTGGCAAACTTTCCTTTTAAACTTTCAATTAAATAGAGCCCCATAAGCGTATACAGTTCTTGCTCATCCATTTCTTGGATTAAGTGCAAAATGTCTTCCTTTGACATTTCTTCAAGAAATGCAAACGCTAACATATCAATGTCTTCTTCATCCCCGGTTAACTTATTTCGATACATTTCATAAAGTTCATCTACAAGTTTCATGATTATCACCTCCATCTTTAGTATATAATGACTCGGCAATTTTTACATTATATTTAATTTTACCCACTAATATGTGAAAAATTCCTTCCCACTGAATTAGAGGGTTTTTCGTATAGTATTTATTATACCATGGGGATGATAAAGGTAAAAAGGAATGAATGATTATGGACGAAAAAAAAACATATTATATTGAAATTGCTTCAGGGTCAATTTCTCAAAGTGCAACTGATTCACCGTGGAACTTTAAAATTGAGGCTACTGATGAAGAGATTCGCCAGTTAAGAGAACACTTTGATGAAAACGCATCAGCAGCAATAGACAACTTCTTTCGAGCGCATATTCCGTTCCGTGAATATCATAATGATCCTGAAAATGATCTTCAAGATGAGAAACTTAAAGCAGTTTACGAGTTCATTCACAAGTTGGGTGACGATGAGGCAAAACAGCATATTGAAAGTATGGGGTTTTTAGACCATATTTAGTGCTGAACGAGCCATTTTCCATTAAAATAGGTTAGTGGAAAATAACAGGGGTGCATTAATAGATGGATACTTTTATCGATGATAACGGCGGAAGAGTGACAGTTTCCTTTCAAAAAGATTCTTTTGCTAAAAAAGCAAGTCATGTGCTGGTTATATGCCGTTTTTATGATCAATGGCTGTTAACGAAACATAAAGAAAGGGGCTGGGAGTTTCCCGGTGGCAAAAAGGAAGAAAATGAAACGCTGGAAGAGGCAGCGAGAAGAGAGGTTGAGGAGGAAACAGGTGCCATCCTAACAACGCTGCAGTATATAGGAGAATATGAAGTGAATACCGAGGAGAATTCTTTTGTTAAAGCCATTTTCTATGCTGAAGCAATAGCCTTGGAGCCAAGGGAGGGCTATTTCGAAACAAACGGTCCCGTTCTAATTAGTGGTGATTTATTATCCCTCCGCTTTCAGGATTCCTACAGCTTTATCATGAAAGACAAGATTGTTGAGCTGGCGCTAGAAAAGATATCCTTATTAGAAACGGTGTAACAATAAAAGTGTCAGAGCACCGCAAATGGACGGTTTATCTTATTTTGTCTTTTTGCGGTGCCTGACACTTTTTTAATTATTTTTTATTAACTTTTTCTCAAGTAGTTCGACAAGCTGGTACATGATGGTGGCAAATATGGCAATAACGAATAGGGATAAGAATACAAGTGTAAAATTAAATACTTGGAAGCCGTAGATAATCATATAGCCAAGTCCCTTGGAGGAAACTAGAAATTCGCCTACGATGACGCCGACCCAGGAAAGGCCGACATTGACCTTTAAGGTAGAGATGATAGTCGGAAATGAAGCCGGCAGGACAGCTTCTTTGAATGATTGTGCTCTAGTGGCGCCAAATATATATAAAACCTTTAAATAATTTGGGTCCACTCCACGAAAAGCTGTATAAACGACAATGGTCGTGATGATGACGGAGATTAAGGCTCCCATGGCCATAATAGATGTAAAGTTTGGACCGAGTGCGACGATTAGTATAGGCCCTAATGCGATTTTGGGCATGGCATTCAAAATAACCAAATAGGGATCAAAGATTTTTGAAAGGATAGGTGACCACCATAACAGCGCAGCTAACAAGGTTCCAAGCAGAGTGCCGAGAAGGAAGCCGAGGATGGTTTCACCGAGTGTCACACCTATATGCATGAACAATGAACCGTTTTGAACATTTTCAATTAGCAGCTTCCATACTTTTGAAGGTGAACTAAAAATCAGCGGATCAATCCATGTTAATTGACTAGCCAGTTCCCAGATGCCGAAAAAAGCCAGGAAAATAATTAACTGATAAAAACGAACCCATCTCTTCTCCCTTTTCAAGGATGCTAGGAATTTTTGGTGAAGTTGTTGAATCTCATCTGATGATTTCAAGGGATTCCAACTCCTTCCAAATAATTTGGAATAAGCTTTGAAACAGTTCATGATTTCTTGCATGAAAGGGGACTAGGTTTCGCAGTTCATCGGGAATGATAAAGGTCTTATAGAGTTCGCCAGGCCTGGCAGATAATAGAAAGATTCGGTCGCTCATGGCAATGGCTTCACCGATATCGTGTGTAACAAGAATAGCTGTTTTATTAAAAGACTTCAATGTTTCGAATATGTGATCCTCTAAATGAAGCTTTGTTTGAAAATCAAGAGCGGAAAAGGGTTCATCTAGCATGAGAACCTTTGGCTCGGTGGCTAATGTCCTGACTAGTGCGACGCGCTGTCTCATTCCTCCTGAAAGCTCCTTTGGATACTGTTTTTCAACCCCTTTTAAGCCCATTTTCTCAAGTAATTGAAGAGTATATTTTATTCTATCTTTCTGAAGTAGTTTGTTTAGTTTGAGACCCATTTGAATATTTTGTTCAATGGTTTTCCATGGAAATAGATAATCTTGCTGAAGCATATATCCAATATCGTTAGATTTATTACCAATCCTTTTTCCCTCTAACGTAACTAACCCTTCAGTCGGCTTTATTAATCCGGCAATAATGGAAAGGAGGGTGGTTTTTCCGCATCCGCTTGGTCCAAGCAATGATACGAATTCTCCTTCCGCAATATCAAGGGAAATGTCAGAGAGGGCAGTAGTAGCAGATGTCTTTGTAAAATAAGTATGACTGATATTTTTTACTTTTAAAAAACTCATGCATGGCCCTCCTTACTAAAATTCTTTAACCATACGGGCAAGGGGATTTTTAATGTGTACTCACGGAAAAAGCCATTCTCTTTCCGCGAGTTATCAGTTTCTCTATATTTTTTAAACAGAGAAGGTGTTATTCCATTACTTTCTCTGCAAATTCCGTATTAACTAATGTTTCATATTCGATTCGTTTTGGTAGTTCGCCGCCTTCATCCATAATATTTTGTAAATTATCCCATTCTTCTTTATCTAAAATAGGATTCGTCGCAAAGGAGGTTTGATTTTTATAACGTTCAATGGAGGATTCAATAATTTCTAGGTCCGTATTTTCAAAGTATTTTTGGATGAGTTTTGCGGTTTCTGCTGAACTGTTTTCATATACCCACTGCTGGGCTTTATATATGGCGCGAGTAAACTTTTCTATGATTTCTTGATTCTCTTCAAGATAACTTTCTTTTGTCATAAAGGTGGTATAGGGTACATGCCCTGACTCCGTTCCAAATGAAGCAACAATATAGCCTCTGCCTTCTTTTTCAAACATACTTGCCTGCGGTTCAAACAATTGGACGAAATCTCCTGTGCCCGAGATAAATGCATTAGCAATATTGGCAAAATCAATATTCTGGATTAAGTTCAAGTCATTATGTGGATTAATTCCGTGGTTTTTCAGCACAAATTCTCCAACCATCTGCGGCATTCCGCCTTTTCGCTGCCCAAGGAAAGTGCTGTCTTTTAGCATTGACCAGTCAAAGTTTTCAATTTTTTCTCGGGAAACGAGAAAGGTACCATCTGTCTGAGTAAGCTGAGTTAGGCAAAACATAATACAGGGGATTATATAAAAAATAGTGGATTATTTTAATTTGTATTTAAGAGTGATTGGTTTGTTTCTCCCTTTATCTCTATACATGGTTATCTCGTCAAAGATACTATGCAGCAGTTCCTTTTTCTGAAATGGGTCTGCTGATTGATATACGATACGTATGTTTTTAAGTTGTTTAAGGCGTTCGTATTTATCCTCTGGGCTTTCCTCAGGAGCGAATTCCACCATTAATTCTTTCAATTCATTCTCTTCCTCTTGCAATTCATTGATTTTACTATACAAGGTTGCTTTTGGAATCGGGTTATCATCATCCATGAAAAGACTATACCATTTTTCTTTTTGTTGCTCGATTTTATTTAATTTCTTATTAATTTTTTCCATATCGATTTCTGTTGTAGGATTGTTCTTTTCCACTTGCTTTAAAAAATAATCTTTTGATGTAATCATTTCTTCCATTTCATCCATGATGAGCTTGGTGATTTTTCTACTATCTGTAAGACGATGGCAATTCAGGCAGCGGTAATACGTTTTGTCATCCCGTTTATCATAAAAACCATTTATAGGATAGTCATTACAATGGCCGCACTTTAATAAGCCTGTCAGAGGGAATTTGCCTTGTCTGGATAAATCCTTTGCTCTATCCTTTATGGATTGCTGAACTTGCAGAAAAGTCGTTCTATCAATTATTGGCTCATGATTATCATAAATGACTTTAGTTCCCCATCGATAAATACCAGTATATAAATCATTTCGCAACATTCCATATATAGTTGCACTAGTCCATTTCATTGCGATACGCGGACTCACATGTAACTCATTTAATCGATCGGCAATTTTGCGATAGCCGAAACCGTCGTTGTACCATTCAAATATTTTCTTAACCCAGCGGGATTCTTCTTCAATGACTGTACAATTAAAGTCTTTATCGAATTTATATCCGTAAGCTGAATGGCCGCCAGGACGCTTTCCTTCATCAATCATTTGCTCTATGCCAAACTTTACACGCTCGGCAAGGTTTTCACGCTCCCATTGGGCAAGAGCTGCGACAAGCGTGATGAATAATCGTCCCATTGCCGTAGTCGTATCATACACCTCTGTTGCTGAACGAAACTTTACATCGTATTTTTCAAAGTACTCGAGCAGCTGGTAAAGGTCAGAAACAGAACGAGTCAAACGGTCAAGCTTATGGACCAGGACTAAATCAATTTTACGGCGTTCGATATCTCTCATCATTTGCCGCATTTTTGGTCGATCTAAATCTTTAGCAGATTTTCCTTCTTCTTTGTATTCCTCTGTAACTTCCCAATTTTGGCTCTTACAAAAGGCGCGTAGGCTTTCTAATTGAGCAGGAATAGAAAAGCCTTCACGGGCCTGTTCTTGCGTGGACACACGCACATAAATAGCGACTTTCATCTTAAACACTCCTCATATGAAAAGTACCAAATGGCTAATTATAGGTATTCTCTATTTATTAGTTTATTAAATGGCCTTCGGAAAAATAAATACATCTAAATAGAAGCGTATGTTCGATTGTGGAAGAAAAGAAAAATGTCCATGTCATGGACATTAACTTAGAACTTTTTCAGCTTCATCAATATACCTTGAAAATTGTTCGAGAGTATAAACATCTGTAAATTCGTTTAAAATTTTATAAGCATTCTTTTCATAATCTTTACTTAGCTCAGTATTGTTAATAACAAGTTTTATATCATGGATATCTCTATCACGAAAGTATTGAACATCATACAGAAAACCTTTAATTTCTTTTAGAAACTTATTTTTACTTTGATAATCGAAACTAAGTGCTTTAATCAAAATATTACTATTATTAATTTCTACACTGAAATCAAATGGGTGCTGTTCAAATATATTCTTGAACTCAGGATTACGCTTAACGACATAATTAATTCTGCTGTTAGAAAACATTTTAGAAACTAAACTTCTTACTTTCTCTGGACCGATTCTTTCGGACTTTTTCTTATCATAGTACAGATAAGTATCACATAAATCCTTTATATCTTCATTTAAATCAGTTGAAGAAAACGTTCTGATATTGCTAAATTGCAACTGATTAACATAGTAATAAATTTCTGATTGCAAGAAATCATTCTTATCTATTCCTTCTAGGTTTGGAGAATGTACAGTTGTAGTGTTAAATTGATATTCTAGTGATTCAAGTAAAGCTTTAATCACTTCTAGTTCAACTTCATCGTCAAATGCTTTAATTCTTCTATAGTTACGAGTCTTATAAAAATTAACAAATTTATCTTCTGGAACATGGACAACAACACCAACATTAATAAATTCATCTCTTAGAATATCTGGCACATAACGGCAGACAGCAAAGTTAACAATTTTAGAACTACTCACTATATATACCTCCTTTCCAATCAGGACATTCATTTTTTATCAAATCCAAAATTTGATCTATAATATTAATTCTATACCATATAAAATCAATTAATCCTTCTTTATCTTTTTCTGATAGCATCCAAGTTTCTGGAATTCCATCACAGCACCACTCAATATCTTGACGAGTTAAGCTTTTAAGTTTTGTTATAATTTTATGAAATGGATTATATCCGTTTACATATTCTAATAATATTTTATAATTATGTCCATGAAAATCATTAATTAATTGAGGCGCTTCATCGTTTATTAATTTAAGTTGATGATGATCCCAGATAGCTCCTAACTTAAAAACATGACTATGGTCAATAATCATTAGGCTCTTCTTTTTTAAATCAAACATCAAATTACCTCGGTTTCTAGTTCTATCATCATTATAAATAATTTGATCAAATAATACGATAGAGGGGATGTCTTCTTTATTTTGGGCTAATCTTATAAGCGGTGGCTGTAAATTTGTATTGGCCCTTTGGATGAATGAGCTACCAAAATGAATACCTGGCAACATCCCTAATTCCATTAAATCACTTGAAGAATTAATTATTTTCTCGCTGACATGAATAAGAGATGCATCCGGAATAGGTAATTCGAGAAGCTTAGCTAATTTATAGCAAACAAATTCATTGATTAAAACACGTGGACCATGAATGTTATTGGCACTTTTAACAATATAATGTCCATTTTGACAACCCATTAAAACTGGATCTGTAGTACCCAGACCTATTTTTCTTTCAAAAGAAACTGCGATTTCTTCAGTAAAATCAAAAAAGCCCAAACATTAGACACCTTCTTTAAGTTTTTTTATTTTTCATGTTAATCAGTTTCGACAATATGTTATCGATACCATTCAATACTCCCTAATCGACTCTTCAGGGCCGCAAAGCCGTCAATACGATGCTTATAGATCAATTCCAATCGATAATGCGCAAACTCTTCCGTAACAACAAAATAATCAGCTATATCGGATATAAGGACTGCTTCGCTAATCGCAGCTAAATAGATTTCCTTTAGAAATTTTGACGGCATGAGGAGATAGGCAGCCATTCTTTTTGCTTGCCGTTCTTGTTTTCCGATAGATGCAGAATCCATATGAAGCTGCGAGGAGAAATGGGCGTAACAATGGCAAAATTCTTCAGCCAGTATCAGTTTTTTCTCTATAGATTCCAATTCAGGCTTTATGTAAATGGTTCCTCTGCGCGCTTTTGCTTTCGGGATGGAGAAAGCTTTTAGATGTTTGATAGATTCATAATTCGTTCCATGCGATAGAAAATCCTCTTCTAGTGGTTTAATTAGAATTCCATATCGCCAGCAAATATCGTATAGATCGATTTCATCTGGATGCTGATAGTTAAAGTGAGATAAAACTTTATTCGCTCGTTCTTCCCAGGTATCTGTTTTTATGCGAGTCCTTGTTGTTTGCATTTTACTACATCTCCCAAAAAAACTAGTTCATATTTACTATGTTAATGGTAAAAAATAAACGATCAATAAATGACCGAATATTTCTTTGTATACAAGTTTGCAAAATCGCATACTTATTTTAATCCTCGAACTCACCAAATCCATTGCCGTATTCCTCTTCATCATCTTCCAGGAACATCTTTTTCATTTTATATAACTTAATGAGCTCTTTCACTTTTTTCTCCGGGTCAGAGGCTAAATCGTGGAAGATGGCAGGGTGTTTCTTAAGTTCTTCGAAAAGCTTAAGTTCTTCTGGTGATAAATTTATTTCTTTTCCGGAAACCGTGATTGTATTGTTTTCGTTTGTTCTTCCTAGTAGGTAATCTACTGATACTTCAAAGATATCTGCAATCCTCTGCATAGTTAAATTGTCTGGCTCGTTAACACTATTTTCATACTGAGATATTGTGGATTTCGCTAATTTTAATTTATCAGCTAGATCTTGTTGCGTCATTTTATTAATTTTTCTTAATTCCTTTATTCTTTGACCTAGCAAATTAATCACCCTATATTAATTTATTTAATTTTTATTGTACATGGAAAATGAACAAAAAAACTAATGAATGGAATTAGTTCATGAAAAATGTACTTTATCGTTGACATTCATGATTCATGAACTTATAATTAGATTATAAAGTTCATGAATCATGAATTAAGAAGAAGGGGAGATTAATGAATAAAAAACTTAAAGATGCTAGAAAAGAAAATGGAATTACTCAAGAGGAAATGGCAAAGATGCTAGGATATAGCTCTAAAAGTGGCTATTCTATGATTGAAACTGGGAGAAATTCTCCACCTCTTCATATTGCGATAAAAATTGCTGAAATTCTAAAAAAAGATGTAAGTTACCTTTTTGGCGGAAATTGAGTTCATGAAACATAAACTTTCGGATCGTTTATTAAGGTTTTTTCATCTAAATTAATTGTCCAAGTGAGTGACAAAATGACCTTTATCTTTTCAAATTTCGTTATTTATAGGCAAAAATCCTTCATAACCTAAATGAAAAATACTCCAAAAGAAGGATACGGTTTATTAACGCAGCGTAGAGGTGATAAAAATGACAATTTGCAGTCCAGTCCAACCGTCCCCGGCGCATATATCTCCAATTAAGGAGGCGGTATCCGTGGACAAGATGATAAATGTCGGTACAAGAAAAGAGCCTTCAAAAAAAGCATTGGATCAATTCATCAAAATCTATATGGAAATTGCAAAAGCCATGAAAGAAAAAGAAGAGTTACAAAAGTAAACATTTTTCGATTAAGGCAGTACATGAGGTGAAATATCCTCAATTTTTTTCAAAAATAGCGCGAAAATTGTATAGTTCTGTCGAAAGAACAATATCGTTCTTTGTGTGTTTTAGGGAATAACTCGCCACTGTTTGCGGAAATTGTCGTATATAGAACAAAAAATGTCGAATGAAGAACAAAAGGGGATTAATCATATGAATCAATTAGAACGTTATCGTTGCCTATTAAATAAAAAGGGTCAGATTGTCCAGTTAATTGAAATCTATCAAAATTCCGGAATCGATATGCTGATGGATTATTACATACAAGATAAACATGAGATTGATAAGGAACTATCAGATTTAAGGAAAGAATTGAAGGTTGTAAATAACTAGTTTTGTAAAGGCGGTGAGAAAGAATGGGTTACATCATTACGGCATTCATATTAGGAGTATTGATGCTGATTGGTCTTAGCGTAGGTTATTTGACAGGATTAATGGATTAGGAGGGGCTTTTAAATGATACAAGGGATTGTATTAGATGCAAAGGAAAAAGAGCTGTTAATCAGAAGCATGACTTTTTTTCGCGAAAATTTCAAAGGATACAGCGTTAGTCAATTAGATGCAGCTTATCTGGAAGTAACGAGTCCCAGCTCCATTATCTACGCAACAACAGTAGAACTAATTTTTATGACTCAATCACTTTTTAAATACGGAAAACATTTAAGCCAAAATGGTTATTTTTCAGAACCGAGTCAGTTTAGAACATTGGCCGTTGAAATGGAAATGATTCGTATAGGTCATCTCCACCGAATCAGAGAAAAAAAAGAAAACAAAAAGCAGCAAGTGCGGGAACACTCACTGCTTACTCTGAATTAAAAATGACACTAATAGAATAGCATGTCCTTTGTTAGACAGCAAGCTTTGGGCTTGCCGTAATGACTAGGAGGATTCCTTAGATTATCCCACCATCCCTCCTTTACTCCTGGTCGTTACGGTGCGCACCAAACGAATGATAGAAAAGGAGCTACTGAAAGTGAATAGAGAAGAGAAAAAGAAAGTTAGGAAGCGTATTGGGGATTTATTAGATACGAAATGCAATACATGTTCATTTAAAAAGATTGGCACGTATTGCATCGACTCATGTCCAGTTGGTTTAACGTTGCAGCAGTTATCTTATTCAATTGTATCTGATGATAACAAAGGAGCCAATCTAGGAATTCTAAAAAACAAACCTTGGAACGAAAATGAGGACCTTTACCTGATTAATCACATTAAATATTTCAGTATTGATCATTTATCGAATCGCCTGAATCGTTCTCAAAAATCCGTGATGAACAGGCTTCAGATTTTAAAACAAAACAATCTAGCTGTTTAAAAGGAGTGAATGATTATGATTTATTCCGTTGATTTTTGCATAAGGAAAAACGGCGACTTCCAAACCATTCGCAATGAAAACATATGCGCTCTGAGCATTTCGGAATGCCAAGAAGTAGCAAATAAGATACGAGAGAGGATTCAAAAGCGAAGAAAACATCAAGTACATTATTTCATTGAAGCTTAAAGGAGTTTATTCATGATTATCAATAAAAGCAAGGTTGTACTTCCAGACTGGCTATTGGATCAGCAGGCTACTTTGTCCGAACAGCACTTTTCAAGGAGCGTTCGAGATTACTTGTTTCGTAAGTATCCAGAATACGAATTGGTAAGAGTGGAAGCTGGCTTAGCCGTTTGTCATTTTTACACAGAAGAAAAGAAACCAAAAACGAAGAGAAGGAGGAAAAAGGCGTGAACGGAGTATTCACTGGTTGTCCAGCTGTAGACCAAATCAGCAAGTTAAATATGACAGGCAACATCATCCCGGCAATGTGGTATAAAAATATCACTTTTCAAAATAAGAAACCTCATTTCGTCGCTATCACGATATTATCAGAAATTATTTATTGGTATCGACCAATCGAAATAAGAGATGAAGCCACCGGTCAACTGATTGGATTCAAGAAAAAGTTTAAGGCGGACATGCTGCAAAGAAATTATCAATCATTCTCGGATCAATTTGGTTTCACGAAGAGGCAAGTAAAGGATGCGATAGATTTTCTTGTGGAGCACAAGTTAATCAATAGAGTGTTTCGTGACATTAAAGCAGCTTCTGGAATTGCTGTTAATAACGTGATGTATATCGAACCGATTGCGAAAACTATCGAGAACATCACATACGAAGAAATGAATATCCATGCTATACCTTCCGAAGAACAAGGTCCTACGTCAGAACATACCGAGGATATACATTCAGATGTACCCCCTCCTACGTTAGAACGTACCACCCTCTTACATTCTAACGTACCACCCTCTTACGATGGAACGGAGGAGGCTCCTACGCCAGAACGTAAGACAAATACAGAGATTACTACAAAGAGTACTACAAAGATTGAAAAAGAAAAAGAAGAAGAAGCGCCCGCAGGCGTTCAATCAAAAGTTCCGTTTATCTTTTTTGAAAATAACGGATTCGGAATGATTAGCGGCTATATGTCTGAAAAAATTTCATCTTGGTGCCAAGACATATCGGACGACCTTGTTTTAGAAGCTATGAAACTAGCAGTAGAAAACGGGAAGAAGAATTGGCGATATGTAGAAACCATTTTACGTTCATGGGCGGACAAAGGGATTAAAACCGTCGAGCAAGTTCACGCGGAACAAAATGCCTATCGCGAGCAAAAATCCAAGCAACGCAATAAGCCTAAAGGTGGCGTTAAACCTAAAAGACAAGAAATCGTTCCTGTTTGGATGGATGACTCGATTGAACAACCGAAAATGGAAAAGTCATCTGATACGGAAAGCAAACAAGAGTCTATCGAAGAGATGTTAAAACAATTACCAAGTAGGGGAAATGCATGACACAGCTCAGAAAATCTGTTGAGAAACGCAAAGACTTTATTATTAAACGCCTATTGAAATTTGGATACACAAAGCTTACTGACGGACGGCAGCTGTACGAACTACCATTAGTTGATCTTGAAAGATTATACATAGACATGATGTGTGATTGTGCAAAGGACGTTGAATGGAGTCAGGCCAGGAAATGAGGGACTTAACTTTGGGACAATTATATTTTCTTGCTCGAAATTGCCCGGAATACCGGTATGAAGCCATTTTAGAACTAGATAGAAGGATTCGCAGATGAGAAAAAGGATAAGTCAATGCGCCAATTGTGAGTCATTTTTTGTCGCAGAAAAAGAAAGGTTTATGTTTTGCTCCAAATCATGCGAATGTGAACACGATTTGTTTAAATGGGCAGAAAAAAAGCTGGGCACTCAACCCAGCCAAACACGCACTAAACATCACTATTATACCACAAGAGGGGTGCTCGGCATTGCGCATTCGTGAGATTGAACTGAATTTAGAGGATATGTCCCTTGTAGAAAGACTGGAACCGAACAAAGTCAAAATTATTGTATTAGACGGACGTGCAGGCAAGGCGAAAATGTGCGAGGCTGTTCATCATGGATTAACCATCATCGAAACAGCGAAAGGCAAGACTGCGCGAATCAAATTCGAAGAAAGCGAATTATTTAATTAATTATTCTGCGAAACGAGGAATGACGATGAAGCTTATACAACTGTTTGAATTACAAGAAAAACTTGATTTGCATATTGAGAAGGAACACCCAAGGCAGGAGGGTGAAAATCGATTGGCTAAAAAGATTCTTGCCCTGTTCGTTGAAATGGGAGAGCTCGCCAATGAATTACCCGAAATTTTTAAGTTCTGGTCAAACAAGGAAAATAATTATGAAAAAGCGTTAAAAGAGTATGTGGACGTATTTCACTTTTATTTATCGATTGGCATTGAATTAGGATTTCAGGATTGCGATTTGTGGCAGCCTGATGCCGAGAAAACCATTGTTAATCAGTTTCACGAAACCATAAAATCCGTGAATGAATTGTACTTTTTGCATCGAGTTGGAGGAATAGATCAAATCAGCTATGAGTTTTCGTTAGGCAGCTTCTTAACACTTGGAGGAATGCTAGGATTCAGCTGGGAGCAGATTGAGGCAAGCTATATCGAAAAAAATGCAGTTAACCACACTAGGCAAGCTAATGGCTATTAATTATCGGAGGTCAGACGAATGGTAAACAAAGCGAAGAAGAAAAGACAGTTTCGTAAAGCGATGGCTCAACGGAGTAAGGATATTGCACGCAAGCAAAAGGAACTGGATGATATGAAAACCGATAAAGCCTTGATGAATTACTTTCGCAAAGTTGGTGTGATAGATGGGAAAGGAGCTTAGGAAAATAAAAAGAGAAACGGGGAAGAAACCGGTTGATAAAGTTCAGGCGTTTTTTAAAGAGAGGTTCAGGTAATGACCTATTTAGAAATTTTAGTAGACAGCGTACTTGAAATCATAGACTTGGAAGGGATGAACCCGGTTAGCCGAATCGAAGTGAACGAAGATGTGTATGCAGAATTATTATTCTCTCCATCTTGTTTAAAACAAGCAATCGGGTATCCAGTGTACTTAAACAGTCGGATGAGTCAGCCGTATCGTATCGTTAGGAAACTGAAATAAGTATAAAGGATGGTGCAATGTGCGGGATTATTTAAACGCAACCGAAAAAACACAGTTTATGGTGCTCCAATCGATTGTACAAATGATGGACGGATTAAGAAATGCTGGAGTAGATGGACCCAAAGTCAGCAGCATGTTAGAGGATTGGTCAAAAAGAGGCAATATGACGAAAGATGAACACAAAAACCTAAAAACGGCTGAAACGTACATGAGAAAGTTTTTAGCTTCCGTTTATGGTCGATTAAGCCAAAAAGAGCAGGACGTAATTAAGAAAAAACTAGTTAAGTTCGACTTTAAGCTCGTTGATGATTATACATTCAAACAAATTAACCGGGATATTAACGATAAGATCACCAATGCAACCATGAAAAGACAGCAATTCTACGATTGGTGCGAAGAAATCATGAATGTAAAATGTAACGGTTGCACAAAAGACTGGAATGAGTGCCGACTGCACGGGGTGTTTGAAGATAACTTTGTACCTGAAAGTGGTTTTAACTGCAAAAGCTGCAAGTATGCCTACAATTGATTAGTTAGGTAAATCCTGATGGGAAATATTCAAATAGTCCGGCCCGATTGGTTTACGAAAGAAAAATACTTGGAATATAAAAGCCAAGGCATGAAGGACCGAGATATATACGAAAACATTCTGTTTGTTAGCTTAAAAACATTCTCTCGATTCAAAAGAGAATTAGGTGTTTATGGCATCGGCAATAGAGGTGGGCATAACAAGAAAATAGATTATAAAAAGGCAAAGAAAATGTACCAAAAAGGATTTAGTACAAGTGCCATTGCTGCTCGATACGGGAGTACCAGGGATTCAGCGTATCGGGCTGTCCATACCAAATAGATGACCGAAACTGTGAAGTAGAAGGCTACGCTTTGGAGATGAACAGATGGATTTGAGTACTCAGAAGAAACAGAATGATAGAGAAAGGTGAGTTTTGTAAATCATTTTATGCAACTCGGCTACCGTGACAAATGAATGTGTTAGGCCCGTGGCTTTGCGTCTTTTACTTTCGTAAAATTTGCCCTTTAAAATGATAATAAGAGCTATTTTTGAATATGCGTTTTGAGTTGGCAGATTATATAGATCATTTGGATGTCATTTTTTGATGTTGATTCAATAAAATATCTAATTCTTGACTAAGTTTGACTGTTTCGGGGTGGGTAAGTCCCTTCAAAATTCCTATATTAATCATATGGGTTCTCAAGGTGTCGATTTGATATTCTAGCTCTTCCGGAGATAAAACTTTAGTTTTCATAATGAAACTCCTGTTAATCTGTAACGAAAATCCAAAAATTAAGGCAATGAGCCCTATTATAAACAAAGCTTTATAAAATAATAATAGTTTCGACAATTAAAGTGTTAATTCGACTAAAAAACACAAAGAAAAAATATATTTCCTAGCATTTAATATAAAAACTTTAACCATCTTGTGAATGTGAATTTATTTTTAAAGAACCATCTTTGGTATAGTCTAGAAACGTAATAAGAGAGCCAGATTGAAATAAAAGTATTACACAATGTCCAATTGTCGTATTGAATCAATTTAGTGTACTTTAGAGCAATCCACTCCAAAATTGTAATCAAAAGAGCATGAGATGCATAATATGATGCCTTTAAAAATAAATTTCTTTTCTCTGGATAATAAATATTGAACAATACATTTAATGCGGGAAAAACGAAATATTCAAAAGTAAAACTCGACTTAGTAGCCCTCTTGAAAAATAGGCGATAAGGATAGGAAATTAGTTTTTTTTCTACAACAAGCAAACCAAAAAGCCATGTAACTACTTGTTTAAACAAAAAAGCCACATGAGCTTCTCGAATTCTTTTTCTAGGAACGAATTTAATTAATAATAACGCAGTAACAATCCAAGCGGATAGTTCAATTGATTTTTCTAACTTATTATTCATTAGCATTCACCTATAGGATAGGTTGGCTATTGCTAAGGATTTTATACTCTAGTTTTTATGTATTTTGTTGCACCATTCGATGAAAAAGCACGATAGAGGTGCGTAATGAGAATTATCATGAAAAAGGAAAATGCCCTCGTTGTAATAACGAATGGACGTATGATTACACCTATAAGAAAGAGAAAGGAATTATAACATGAACAGACCAAAAACAAGTCAAATAGTCATCGATGAGTTTTCAAAGATTATCGACTCTCAGGACCATAAAGGATTTAATAAATACCACAGAACGATTGATGAGGCAAAAGACAAAGATTATGACTGGAAGCTGATGGCCTTGGAAGAAACGGCAGACCTGCAGAAGTATTTAGTCAAACGAATTCAGGAACTAGAAAAAGAGGTTGAGAGATTAAGGCACATTGAGCAGGCGTATCAATCTTTAGAAAAAGCACTATAAAACAAGATGATGAAAAAGGGGAATAAATCATGTTGAACCGTGTTGTACTAGTTGGCCGATTAACGAGAGATCCTGAGCTTCGCTACACACCAAGTGGATTAGCTGTAGCAGCGTTTACCTTAGCCGTGAATAGAAACTTTTCAAATCAACAAGGAGAACGTGAAACAGACTTTATTAATTGTGTGGTTTGGCGGAAACAAGCCGAGAATGTAGCAAATTATTTACATAAAGGGTCGCTTGTTGGTGTGGATGGACGCATCCAGACAAGAAATTATGAAGGAAATGACGGGAAAAGAGTTTACGTCACAGAGGTTTTAGTTGAATCTGTTCAATTTTTAGAATCAAAGAAACAAAATGGCGAAGGAAACAGCAATGATAGGAACTCCCAGCAAAGAAATGGTTCTAATACCAACAATCAAGGATACCAAAGAGCAGATGAAGACCCTTTTGCTAATGGCACAGGAATTGATATTTCTGACGATGACCTTCCGTTTTGAGTAGCGTATTAGTGTAAAATAAAGGAGGCATTAGTAAATGGAATTCATCTATGAAAATAGACAATTAAGAACGGTTATAGAAAATGAAGAAGTTTGGTTTGTTGCTAAAGACGTTTGCGAAATTTTAAGTATTAACAATCCATCACAAGCACTAACTCGGTTAGACGATGATGAGAAGGGTCTATATTCAAATGATACCCCTAGTGGTCAACAAGTTATGCTGCATGTAAATGAATATGGATTATACTCTCTCGTTCTCTCAAGCCGTAAACTGGAGGCAAAGCAATTCAAAAGATGGATTACTCATGAAGTGTTGCCGACTATTCGTAAAACAGGTGGATATGTAGCAAACGATGACTTATTTATTCAGACCTATTTATCCAGCGCGGACGAGGAAACAAAATTAATGTTCAGGGCTACCTTGGCTACTGTTCGAAAACTAAATGAAGAAAAAGCAATCATGCAGCCGAAAGCTGAATATTTTGATGCTCTGGTAGACAGGAATCTGCTTACTAACTTTAGAGATACAGCAAAAGAGCTTCATATTAAACAAAAGGTTTTGATTAATTGGCTGTTAGAGAAAAAGTATTTGTATAGAGATCAAAAAGGAAAGTTAAAACCTTATTCTCCATATGTCCCGGAATTATTTCAGTTGAAGGAATGGGAAAGAAACGGAAAAGCAGATGTCCAAACCTTGGTTACACCAAAAGGAAGAGAAACCTTTCGTATATTAATAACACAGCTAGTTTCATAAGTCCAAGATAGGAAATCCTGAGGACATTGATAGAACAGCATTTATTTGCTGTTCATCGGTGTCTTTTTTTATTGAAAGAATGTGATTGGAGGAGAAATGATGGGGAAATTAAGCATGTTTTTACCTACGATAAACTCGAAAGCTACAAAAAAGAAAGTGGAAAAGATATTTGATGAATACCGAATGTATTTGGTCACGTTACCTTCAGATTTTTTACCAAAAATCACAGCTTCCTATTCAATGCTTCCAGCCTCAGTGACGAATAAATTTCATAGTTCTACTGAAGATGCAGCCATTGAAAGAATTGAGTTTGAGCTTGAAAGAAATAAATTCGTCAACAAGGTCCATGCAGCTGTCAACTCACTCAAGCCAGATGAGAGATTTATCATTATCAAATGCTTTATGCAGCAACATGCCGGATATGACCCTGATATTTATTTGGAACTAGGCATGGGAAAAACAAGATACTACGAAATTAAAGGAGAGGCAATGCTGCGCCTGGCATTTGCTTTACAAATAGAAGTGTATAAGAAAAAGAGTGAGGTGAGATCTGCATGAACCTTGTTCAACCGATTCGCGACAAAGATATTTTAAAGGACATAAAAAAATGGTTAAAAGATACGAATGAAAGAAATTATATTCTTTTCTTGCTCGGCATTAATACTGGTTTGCGAATATCCGACATTCTAAGACTAAGAGTGAGAGATGTTCAGGGATGGGATATCTTCATTCGAGAGAAAAAGACGAGAAAACCTAAACAAATCAAGATGCCTTCTGAATTGAAGAAAGAAATTCGGCAATATGTGAAGGATAAGGACTCCTCAGAGTTTTTAATTAAAAGCCGGCAAGGAAAGAACAAGCCGATTACGAGAGGTATGGCTTATGTCATTTTGACAGAGGTTGCTGAAGAGTTTGGTTTAGAACGGATTGGGACCCATTCTTTACGGAAAACATACGGCTATCATCATTATAAACAGTTTAAAGATGTGGCGGCTCTTCAAAAAATATTTAATCATTCAGATCCTAGCATTACATTAAGATACATTGGAATTGAACAGGATAGCTTAAATGAAATGCAACGTAAATTTAAAATTTAAGCCAATCTTATTTTTTTATCATTTTTTCAGTTCGCTACAAAATAGATATTGTCTAACTGAAAAATAAAAAAGCGTGAATGTATTGATTTATATAGGGTTTCTCTGACCTCGTGAGTTGTACACATTATCCTTTATAGCTAACTCATAATGCCAAATTAAGCTTCAATTATGGTTCATTTTGGCTGAAAAGCAGCTAATAAAGGTCTATATTCCGATCCATTCGAAACGTGGCTCTGAAATGTTCTTAACGTCATTCCGGATCGCTCGTAATGTCAGCGGAGAATCTGCGAACTATTCGCGGAGAATTCGCGAACTATTTGCGGACAATTAACGGACGAAAAATTGTTTTGGGTATGCTAAATTTATATTATGGTATTGGTTCAAATGAATATCATAATTCCTGCAGGAGCTACTTGCCGCACAGGTCGCTCACATATCTTATCTTGAAGTAGGGATAGACGGCGCTTTTTGGAGAATTAGCGCCGTCTTTTCATTATGTTGTGTGTAGCATAACGGTAGTGCGGTCGGTCAAAGCCGGCGCGAGATAGTTCGATTCTATCCACACAACACCATGCGCGCAGCCTTCTATTTAGAAGGCTTTTTATTATGCTTATAAAGCACCATTTTTGTTATAGATAGAATATGAAGTGGGTGAGCTCATGAAGTTTGCTGATCATTTAAGCAAAGAAACTATTCGTAAGTTCAATCAACTTAGAAAAGCAGAACGGAATAAGAAAGAATCTAAACCTAAGAAAAATAAAATATACGGACATAGAGCTAACTTTGCCATTATTGACGAGATGGTTGAATATCCTGCGCAATCTCAGAAGAAAGAGAAACTTAGTCAAAGAGATCTGAAAGAGTTAATGGGTACGAGAAGAGATATTTATAAACGTCACAACGGAGCATGGAGGAGGAAATAAGTTAGGTAATGGCTGAGTACAAAACCAAAGAACAGAAGCGTAAGTTCTATGATAGTGGCAGCTGGAAGAGAATGCGTACCAAAATCAAGCAGCGCGACAATCATGAATGCCAGGAATGTAAACGGCAAGGGCGTATCGGGATAGATACTAACGAATATAGCGAGAGAGCCAAACGTAAAAAGATTATGTTGATTGTGGATCACATCAAGGAGCTTGAGGATTATCCGGAGTTTGCTCTTGATGAAGAGAACCTTGAAACATTATGTGTTAATTGCCATAACAAGAAGCACGGTCGTGTGTGGAAGTTTGTTAGGAAAGAACCAAAGTGGAACGATGAGAGATGGTGAGCATCCCCCGGGTCAAAAGGTTTCGCATTTTTCTTCGAGGGGGCACCGGTAAAGGGGGAGTCGAAATCCCAGATTTTTTGCTTTTTTATATACAGGGAGGTGAAAAAATGGCAAGAAGTGTGAGTATCACGCAACTTAAAAACCAATTATTGGAAAGGGTTGATATGGACGATTTAGTCCAACTTGAAAAGGTAGAAAGATATATTGAGTTAGTCAAAACTTTCAGGGTGATGAGTAAAGCCATTAAAAACGACGAAGATCCTGCAGCCACAACAAAAATCATTAGTGAACGAAATAAAATTAATGCATCTTTATTAAGTATTGAAAAGTCATTTGATTTCAAAAATGAAGGTGATTCCAAGCTGAGCCTTAGTGATCTTATATGATTTCAAATAAGTATGTGGATGAATATACAAACCAGTATAGGAGAGGCAAGATTAAGTTAAATAAAGAGCGCGTTATGCTAATTGACTACCTCGAAAAATACATACTGGTTAGGGACGATTTATATTTCGATGAAAAGATGCATGAGAACTATATAAAATTTACGGAAAAGTGGTATTTCAAATTAGAACTGTTTCAAAAGTTTTTTACAGCTTTTGTGTTTTTGTTCCGTAAAGAGGACGATTCAATATTTTATGAACAATTTCTAGACACCATGGCCAGAGGCGGAGGGAAGAACGGTTTAATCTCTTCATTAGCTCATTTTTTTATTAGCCCTTTACACGATATCCCTGGATACAATATTTCCATTGTGGCAAATAGTGAGTTGCAAGCAAAAACATCCTTTAAAGAAATTTACGATGTCATAGCCTCGAACGCGATACTGGACGAAATGTTCTATCGTACCAAATTAGAAATTAAAAGCAAGGATACTAATAGTCTTATTCAGTTTCATACTTCCAATGCTTCAACCAAAGACGGTTTGCGCGATGGCTGCGTAATATATGATGAAATCCACCAATATGAAAATTCAGATACAGTAAACGTATTCTCTAGCGGACTTGGAAAAGTACCGAATGCTAGGGAATTTTTTATTGGTACGGATGGATTTGTCCGAGAGGGATTCCTAGACAAGATGAAAGAACGAGCAATGAATATTTTAGAGGGAAAAGACCTAGATGATCCGTTATTCCCTTTCATCTGCAAGATTGATGACCCGAAAGAAGTAGACAATCCGGCTATGTGGGAAAAAGCAAATCCTATGTTTTGCGAACCAAGGAGCGCTTACGCAAAAGGACTGTTTAAGAAAGTACTGACCCAATACAAGCAGTTAGCAAACAACCCATCGAATCGGGAAGAGTTTATGACTAAACGTATGAATTATCCTGAAGTAGATTTAAACAAAACCATTGCCAGCTGGGAGGATATTCTTGCAACGAATCGACCTTTTCCGGAATTGAAACATCGTACAGCTGTCGGGGGTCTGGATTTTGCCAGCATTAAAGACTTTGCCGCCGTTGGCCTTTTGTTCAAAGTTGGAGAGGATTACATTTGGAAGACTCATTCTTTTGTACGTAAAGGTTTCTTGGATACGGTGAAATTAAAAGTACCAATAAAAGAATGGGAAGAGAAAGGATTCCTTACAATTGTAGACGAGCCAGTTATTGATATTAAGAATATTGTTAATTGGTTTGTAAAGATGCGAGAAATATATGGTGTAAATACTATATGTGCAGATACCTTTAGACTTGATTTAGTGAAAACAGCATTAGAAGCAGAAGGTTTTCAACTGCTGTATATACGTAATCCTAAAGCTATTCATTCTCTATTAGCGCCACGAGTAGAAACTCTGTTTGCAAATCATCATATTATTTTTGATGATAATCCTCTTATGCGCTGGTATACAAATAATGTGTATGTTCACATAAAAAAGGATGGAAATAAGGAATATTTAAAGAAAGATGAGTTCAGACGTAAAACGGATGGATTTCAGGCTTTCATTCATGCGTTGTGGCAGGCTGATAACATTCTAGAACAAGATGTGGATATAGAAGGTTCTTTGGATATTTTAGATACACTGAATTTCTAGAGGGGAGGTGAGGATAAAAAGTGGGATGGTTAGACAGTGTTTTAAGACGGAATAGTGAGTTGGAATCTTTGTTTGATTTAGATATTCCCTATGAAACTACTCATCGGGCATATTTGAAAAAAATGGCCTTAGAAACGTGTATCAATTTTATCGGTCGAACAATAAGCCAATCTGATTTCCGTTTCATTGAAAATGGAAAGCGTCAGTTTAATGATTGGCATTACTTATTAAACATAAGACCAAATACTGACCAAAGCGCTGCAGACTTTTGGCAGGATTTTATATACACGTTAATTAACGAAAATGAGGTACTAGTTGTTTTGACGGATAATAACGACTTATTGATTGCTGATAGTTTTACCAGAATCGAATTTGCCGTCTATCCGGATGTTTTTCGTGATGTTACTGTAAAAGATTATACTTTTAAACGTTCTTTCCAGATGAATGAGGTACTCTACCTTACTTACAACAATGAAAAATTAACAAAGTATATGAGTGGGCTGTTCGATGATTATGCTAACTTGTTTGGACGAATGATGGAAGTTAGCCTACGTAACTATCAAATCCGTGGAACAGTTGGACTAGATTCCACACAGCAACTAACAGAAGAAAACCGAAATAAGCTTCAAAAGTTCATCGATAAGCTTTTTAATTCTTTTAGGAATAACTCTGTTGCTCTTGTCCCAAAATTAAAAGGTTTTGAGTATGATGAAGTGGCGAAGGGTGACAATGGCGGGCAATCAATTGACGATTTAACAAAATTAAAAAGATCATTAATTGATGATGTGGCTGAAATATTAGGAATTCCGAATGCTCTTATCCACGGGGATCTAGCAGAATACGAAACTAGTATTAAAGCATACATTAAATTTTGTGTGGGTCCTTTAATTAAGAAGCTATCCGATGAATTGAACGCAAAATTAATTGATAAAGACAATTGCTTAAAAGGAGAAAGAATTGAGGTGCGCGGGGTGATTGAAAAGACTGCAATTGAAAACGCTGAAGCAGTAGACAAACTTGTTGCCAGTGGAGCTTACACAAGAAATGAAGTTAGAGAAAAATTTGGTGATGAGCGTTCAGATAATCCAGAATTGGACAAGTTCGTTATCACAAAAAATTATCAATCTGCCGGTGTAGTTGAAGGAGGTGAGAAAGGATGAAAGTGAAACGGCTATTTAATTACAAAAACACTCAATTTGACGAGGATTTAAAAGCTGTCCCTCATAATTTCGCTGTAAAGCATGATAACGAAAATACTGTAACAGAAATGACGATTTACGGTGTAATCGGTGAGTCGTGGTGGAATGAAAAGTGGACTTCTGCAATTGATGTAGATAATGCATTAAAAGAAGCTGGAATAAACAATCTTGTTGTTCGCTTAAATTCTCCAGGAGGCAGCGCGTTTGACGGAATAGCAATCTATAACCGTTTAATGAACTACAAAAAGGAAACAAACGCAAAAATCACAATTCATGTTGATGGTTGGGCATGTTCTGCAGCATCTGTTATTGCCATGGCAGCCGATGAGTTAATTATGGGACTCGGTGCCATGATTATGATTCATGAAGCTTCTAGTGGCGTTTGGGGAGCTAAAGGTGATTTCCGTAGTGAAGCTGATTTATTAGAAGAACTAGAAGAAGGTATCATCGATATTTATATGACAAAAGCAAATGTTGATCGCAAAGAAGTCCGTAAAAAGGTAGATGCCGAAACATGGTTCAGTGCTTCAAAAGCTATCGAAATCGGATTTGCTACTTCATCTGCAGCATCTGTGGAAGGTAATAAAGACAACGAAATCGCGAATTTACGAGCACAAAACGCAAATTTACAAAATGAAATTTCACAATTGAAAAATCAAACAAAAACAGAGCCAACGCCTAAGCAGGTACAACCGACTAATAAGCGTAAAGGGTTCTTTTTTTAATACTTAAAAACAGGAGGGTCATCTAAATGACTATGAAATTAAAAAGCAAAATGGAAAACTTCAATGCAAAAAAGAAAGCATATATGGATTTAGTCAAAGCCGAAAACGCTACACCAGAAGAAATCGAATCTGCATTTAATGAAATGTTTACTGCTTTACAGACTGATTTAACAGAACAAATCACTAATGAAGCACGCAATGAAGTGCACGATGCGCAAATTTTAGCTGCCCGTGGTCAAAATGTATTAACGTCCACAGAACGTAAATTCTTCAATGAAGTCATTGCAAGCGGCGGTTTTGCAGAAGATACTATTTTACCAATCACTACTCAAGAGCGTGTGTTTGAGGATTTGGTTGCTGAACATCCATTGCTAGATGTAATTGGACTAAAAGATCTAGGAGCTATCACTCGATACATCTATTCTGATGCAAACAAGGCGTATGCATGGGGCGCTTTATTCGGAGAAATTAAAGGACAAATTTCTGCAGCGTTCCGAGAAGAACAAATTGGTCAATTGAAACTCACTGCTTTTGCGGTAATTCCAAAGGATATGTTAGAGCTGGGACCTGAGTATGTGGAGCGTTATGTTCGTACTGTTTTAGTAGAATCTTACTCTGTTGGTTTAGAGTACGGTTTGGTAAATGGTCGTGGTCCAGCACAAAACGAACCAATCGGACTAATGAAAGATGTTGCTGAAAATGGAGCTGTAACAACTAAAACTTCTTCTGGAACTTTGACATTTGCTCCTTCAGAATTTGGTGAAGTAGTAGCAGGAGAGCTGCACGATGTAATCAAAGCATTATCTACAGATGCTTCCGGGAAAGCTCGTAAGGTGTTAAATAAAGTTGTCATGGTAGTTAATCCAGTTGATGCGATTAGTGTTCAATTCCGTAATACAATTCAAACAGCAAATGGACAATGGGTGACTGCACTGCCTTACAATGTACAGACAATTGAATCAGAAGAGATTCCAAATGGAAAAGCGTTATTTTTTGTAAAAGATGCTTATTTAGCTGCCATTGCGGGTGGATATAAAATTAACAAGTTTGACGAGACTTTAGCAATTGAGGATGCACGCTTATATACCATGAAGCAATTTGCAAATGGTAAGCCAAAAGATAACAAAACAGCTTTACTATATGATTTAGACATCCAATTTGGATCTGCCCCAGCTGTGTAAGAAAGTAGGTATGAATGATACCATATAAGGTGATTAATAAATTTTATGATTTAGCTGATGGAAATACCTTTTACAATGTTGGAGATACGTACCCGAAAGGGGATTATAAACCAACTAAAAAGCGTATTGAAGAATTGTCAAAGAAGCACCCTGAATATAAACGTATTTTTATTGAAGAAGTAAAAGAGGAGTGATGTGAATGATCATTACACCGGATATATTACTAGAATTTAAAAATAGGATGCACTTAGGTGATCATGAAGATAAAAACTTAATAAGCATCCTTTCTAAGTCTGTTACAGCATTAAATCGTGCCTGTGGTGATTATGATATAAAGACTCATGAAGAATTTAGAGAACTTGTTTTCGAGCGCAGCCGTTATGTTTATAACGATGCGCTCGAGTATTTTAATGAAAACTTTTTAAGTCAGATTAACGGTTTGGCAGTTAGTAAGGCTCTTGAAGAAATCACATTAGAAGGTGATACAGATGAAGCCGTTTAAATATAATCCAAACAATAATTCCGGATTGTTTAGGCATCGTATTACCTTTTTAAAAGCTCTCTCTGTGGAAGATGAAATTGGCCAAAGTGAAATACAATGGATTGCAGATAAACAAGCATGGTCCATAATTAAAACGATTAAAGGGTCAGAATATTTTTCATCTGGTTCCCAACAAGCTGAAATCATTTCTCGTTTTATTATTCGCTACATGTTTGGCATAACGGCTGATATGAGGATTGATTATAACGGTCGTATTTTTGATATTATCGAACCTCCTATCAATGACGATGAGGCCAATAAAACGCTCACGATTATTGCAAAGGAGCGTGTATGAATGATAAACGTTAACGACCTTTCTTTGTCTATCGCTAGAGAGTTGAAAAAGTATAGCGCAGAGATTGACGAGTCTATCCAAGTATCTAGAAAAGAGGTAGCAAAGGAAGGTGTCAAAACCTTACGGCGCACAAGTCTGAAAAAGACGGGCAGCTATTCTAAAGGATGGAGAGTCAAACAAGTTGGTATTCATTCGGTTATTCACAATGAAACAGATTACCAACTGACTCACCTTTTAGAAAATAGCCATATTATCCGAAACGAACATGGGACATATGGCAGAACGGAACCAATCAAACATATTGAACCCGTTGAAAGAATGGTTGTTCAGGAATTTACTGAACGAGTAGAGAAGGCGATAAAATGACACTCGAAGAATTTTATACCATGCTAAAGGCCACGGGACTCCCTGTGGCTTATTCTCATTTTAACGAAACTGTTGAGCCACCGTTTATTGCTTACTTAGTAGACGGGTCCTCTAACTTTTTTGCAGATAACAAAGTCTATCAAAAGTTTGATGGAGTTCGGGTGGAACTGTATACCACTAAAAAAGATTTGTTATCAGAAGGTAAGCTTGAGAGTGTACTGGACGCTAATGAGATTCCTTATGAGACGTTTGAAACGTTTATTCAATCAGAAAATCTATATCAAAAAACATATGAGGTGATTTTATAATGGCAGCACCATCAACGAATAAGATTAAGTACGGTCTTAGAAATGTTCACTATGCAGTAATTACAGAAACAGCAGGGGTTGTAAGCTATGGTACTCCTAAACGTTTGCCTGGTGGCGTTAACTTAACACTAACACCGGCGGGTGACAGTGCTGAGTTCTATGCTGACGATTCCAGTTATTATTCAGAGGCAACAAACAATGGGTACGATGGAGAGTTAGAGATTGCTAACTTAACAGATGAGTTTCGTGTGGATATTTTAGGTGATACTTACTCCAATGGCGTGATGTACGAAAATGCGGATCAGGTAACAAAACAGTTTGCTCTGTTGTTTGAGTTTCAAGGTGACGTAAAAGCAAAAAGAAACGTGCTTTACTATTGTACTGCTGCTCGTCCAACTGTATCAGGGGCTACAAAAGGGGCTACAACTGAACCGCAAACATCGGCTCTGACTTTTACCTCTCGTCCAAGACCTGATAACAAAGACGTTAAAGCAGATACAACACCGGAAATTGATGCTCTAGCTTATGATGCTTGGTACACAAACGTACATGAAAAAGGAGCTTAATAAATGGAAAAGCTGGTCCTCATTGATGGTCAAGAGGTATCTTTAAAAGTTAATGCTTCTTGTTTGCGTCGGTACAAAATGCAGTTTAGACGGGATTTTATACAAGATATTTACAAGCTCAAAAAGCTAGAAAAGTATGTTAATAAAGATGGTGTCTTGAGTGCGGAGGAAGAGATTATTGCTCAAATAGATTTTGAGCTTTTCTCTGACTTACTGTGGTTATTTGCTAAAACAGCAGATAAAACCATCCCAGCACCTTTGGAATGGGAAGAACAGTTTGAAAGAATCCCTATTCAGGATACTTTGCCGGTAGTACTTGAACTCCTGACAGTTATGTTAGATAGTTCAAAAAAAAAGTAGGTAATGGAGAGGGCAAGGGCTCTGTCAGCGCGGATGATTTGCCGACGACTGAGGAGTTTCTTGCTCTTTGTTATAAGTGCAAGTTGTCAAATGATGATCTTGAGTTTATGACCTACGGGGATTGCATTGACTATATTGACAGTTACATCGATATGCACGAAACCAAGGAACCACAAGCAAGAGAGGCCGGTCAGGTTGATTTTGACGTTTTTTGATAAGGTGGTGAAAACGTGGCAAGTAAGAAAATACAAGGTATTACTATTGAAATCGGCGGTAGTACTGTAGGCTTGCAAAAATCCCTCAAAGAAGTAGATAAAGCCTCCAGCAATACCACAAAAGAGTTAGGTAAAATAAACCGGGCTCTCAAGTTTGACGACGGGAATCAGGTTTTATTGTCCCAAAAGTTTGAGGTTCTACAGGATGCAATATCCAACACCTCCAAACGTTTAGACTCCTTAAAACAGGCTCAATCTGAAGTCGATAGAATGTTTTCAGCCGGTGAGATTGATGCGTCAGCTTATCGAGAGTTTCAAAGAGAGCTCCAAATAACCGAAAACAAGCTAGAACACTTTAAAAAACAAGCCGATGATGTCAAAGCAAAAATCAGTGTACAAGTTGATGATTCTGCTTTTGATAAAATCAAGTCTGAGCTCAACTCCCTATCCAATGAAGCTAAACAAACCGGGCGGGAAATTGGACAAGCTCTTGCTGCCGGAGCAACTGCCGGGGCGGCTGCCTTTGCGGGAATTACTCTTGGAATGCAAGAAACTAATCAGCAATTAGGTATGTTGAAAGTCCAAGCCTCTCAAGCCGGGTCTAATATTAGCAGCGGTATCAAAAAGATGTCTGACGAGCAGTTAAGCGCCATGCAAGACGGGTTAAAAAAGCAAGAGGACGCTTTGGAAGAGTCCCTGTCTGATAGATATGACGCTATTGTGGATTCATATGATAAGCAAAAGGACGAGCTAGACCATGCTTTGGACGCGGAGTATCGAGCTTTTGAAAAAGCGTCAGATAAGAAAATCGAGCTCATTGACAAGGAATATACTGAACGACTCAAGCTCATTGACGAGGAAAAGTATAATCAGATTAAAGCGATAGAGGTTCAAATTGACGGTCTAAACGATTTGACCGAGGCTGAAAACAAAGCAGCACGGGACAAAGAGAACGCGGAAAAGAGGACTTCTCTTGTTTCTGCCATCGAAAACGCTAGGACAAGCAAGAAAAAAGAGGCAGCGTTGAAAGCTCTTGCTGATTTTGATGAGAAGTTAAGGTTAGAAACCATCCAAAGTGAGAGAAAGGCTCAGATTGAGTCTTTGCGTGATCAAAAGGATTTAGTGTCGGATGAGTTTGAAAAGAAAAAGCAAGCCATCGAGGACGAATACGACCTCAAGAAAAAGGCGGCTCAGGATGAAATAGACCTACAGGCCGATAGACTAAGAGAAGAACACAGCCAAGCCAAAGAAGCCCTTGATAAACGAATAGACAGTCAGTTAAAAGCCGTTCAGAAGGCTCACGCTGTAGAGTTAGAGTCGTTTAAGCAAATGACTGATGAAAAGCTAGAAATAGCTAAGAAACCTGTACAGGTGTCTACTGTTGCTGATGTCCCTAAAGTGGATGATCAGAAAATAGGTGTTAGTTTTGACCTAGACGATATTGAAAAGGCACGAGTCCAGTTTGCTAGTGTGGGTCAGGATATTAACCAAACGACTGAGGCTGTCGGTAACTTAATCCGAGCCGGTTATGATTCTGCTGAGGGCATTAATGATATCTCAGAATCCCTTGCTGGCGCTGTTGTCCGATACGGGGAAACCTTTAATGTGGAAGGGTTAGCCGAGAGCATTGGTACTACAACGCAACTAGGTGAAGCAACGGGGCAGTTTTTAGACTTACTCGAAAAAGAGGGAGTCAGTGTTGACGATTTTAACAGTAAGATGCAAAGTATGTCGAGTGCTCAGGAACGTGCTGACTATATCGCTCAACTACTAGCCGACCAGGGACTATCATCCATGTATCAAAAGTATACGGAACTTAACCCCGAAGTAGTCAAAGCAGCAGAGGAACAATTAAAACTACAGACCGCATTGGCTGACCTGGCTGTTGTATTGAGTCCTTTAATTACTAAGATTGTTGAGTTTATTACCTCCCTTGTCAATTGGGCGAATGAAAATCCTATTGTAGCTAAAACACTAGCTATTTTGACTGCTGCTATTGCGGGAGTGTCGGGAGCTATTGTAATCATAACCCCTTTATTTACATTTATAAAAGAGATTTTGCCTATTGTTACTAAGTTATTCGGAGGGTTATCCAAGATGCTACCGGGTTTGGGTGGTGCTTTTACGGCTTTATCTGGTCCTATCGGATGGATTATTGCTGCTGTTGGTATATTGATATCTTTGGCTCCAACACTTATAGAAAATTGGGATTCTATCAAAGGATTCTTTATTGATTTATGGGATAAGGTTGTTAACGCCTTTAAAAATGCGAAAAAGTCTATCAGTGAAACCTTTAAAGCGATTGGAAACGCTGCAAAGGGTCCGTTAAATTCAATGATTAAGATGATCAATACCATTATCAGAGGGTTAAATAAAATCGAGATTCCCGAATGGGTGCCGAAGATTGGCGGGGAGAGTTTAAACATTCCTGAGATTCCGATGTTAGCAAAAGGGACTCAATATTTCCGTGGTGGTAGTGCCATCGTGGGAGAAAATGGACCTGAGCTTGTAACCATGCCATTCGGGGCGAAGGTTTACCCTAACAATAAAACTCAAGAAATGCTGCAAGGTAATATAAATATCAATGTTAGCAGTCTAGTAGTCCGAGAAGAATCCGACGTTAAAAAAATAGCTAGAGAGCTTTACAATTTACAAAGAAAAAAGGGAAGGGGTGCTGGCTTTGCGTGATGGAATAACGTTTCATGGAATACATTCTAAAACATTAAATTTAGCTCTATTATCGTCTAGCCGTCCTCTCCTGGCTGAAAATAAAGATACTTATGTGGAAATACCTCATAAATCAGGTAGTTATTTGATAACAGACCCATCTAAAAAAGATATTATTGTCACCTGTGATTTTCTGTTGACTACTCCTAAAGACTCTACCCTTTTTGTTGAAGCTAGAAAGGTTGCGGCATGGTTGACCACCGACAAAAGAGAACCTCTTGTTTTTGACGATGATCCGACTTATACCTATCAAGCAAAAGTCATAGGGAATATTGACATTGAGAAAATAAGAAAATATGGGACCTTTACCGTACAATTTAGATGTCTGCCTGACGAGGGTGTTTAATTATGAGTGAGTATACAATCACTATATGGTCAGAGGCCGGTATACCTACAGGACAACTGAAAAACATAACGGAGCCTCTTGTCGCGGAAGGTTTAGACGGGGAATTAACCTTTTCTTTTAAAACGGTTCTGCAACCTGACTTGGTTTATTTAAATGATCAACACCGTATCTTTGCTGATGATATTGGTTTCCGTCCGGCACGGGTTAGAAAGTCGCGGGGAGAATCAAATATCGTTACTGTTGAATGTGAAGCTGAATGTTATAAATTAAATGAACATGAGCATACATTCATCAATGAGGACGGGGAAGAGGAGCTTGTAAAAGAATATGAGGACACTTTGACAAATATCGTCCTGGAAATGTTATCAGACACCGATTTTGTTATAGGTGCTAATAACCTCCCTTCTGATGTTTTTCTTTATGAACCTAAGCCAAGTAAGACAAGAGCCCGTCTAATAGAGATTGCTAAATTAGGTAATTGTGAGATTCAATGGGATGAGCTGCAGATTCATTTTATTCCCCGTCGAGGTGCTGATAGGGGTTTGTCCATTGAGTTAGGGGTTAACTTGGTTAATCTAGTAGAGGAAATTGATTTCAGAGAAGGTGGAGCAAGGTACTCCTATGAGATTGATGCTCTTGACCTGTCGAAAATACCAGGTTATGAGAGCACTCCTTATATTCATTTAGGTGATGATGTTACCATCGTTGAGCCTACTCTTAATATCAACAGGAAACTAAGGATTGTTTACCACGAGTTTAACCCTTTTGACAAAACGATACCGCGTGTCCAAGTGGGTAACGTGGTTAGAGATTTAAGCGATATTGTCCACGAGCTTGTCACTGAGGACAAACCTTTGGCAGAGGTTGAGCCAATTGAGGGTATTGAAAAAGACGAGGATGGAAACATGAAAGTAACCCATGAGTCAGGTAGCTATATTATTGTTGGTCATGATATTAGAATCCATGCAAAAGGAAAGATTTACCTAGAGTATGAAGGGGTTGAGGCATAATGGCAACAGGTGTGGATTTTAATAACGCTATTCCAGTCCTTTCAGGTGGTTCGGTTGAAGCAACCTTATCACCTACTCTTGGTAAGATTTATTTTTCTCTTGATGTAGTCCAAGGCACCATGTACACCGTCGATGTATTAAGCTCTAGTGACACATACGGTCATTTATACAATAGTTCTCAAGTTGAGATAGATAAAGATGATGATGACGGGGAAGGGTACAATCCTTTAATTAAATTCGTTGCAGCAGAAACAGGAACTATCTTTTTCATGGTTCGTCCTTACGGTTCTATTTCCTCATCTATTCCTATAACTGTCCGACTGGTTGAGCACGAACCCTTGGACGGTGACAGCTTTGATAATCCTATTGAAGTACCTCTTGATGGTTCTGCTCAAGCTACTTTGATGAGTAGTTTTAAAAACATTTATTTTTCTTTAAATGTTACTCAAGGTATAACATATATTGTCGATGTATTGAGCTCTAAAGATACCTATGGACACTTGTATGATAGCTCCCGTGTGGAAATAGATAAGGACGATGACGACGGGGAAGGAAGTAACCCTCTCATAGAGTTTGTTGCTGCTGAAACAGGAATTATCTTTTTTATGGTGCGTCCGTATAGCAGTAGTATTAGCGCAGACATTCCTTTTACTGTCAGATTTGTTGAAAAGGTTATCGAACCTGAGCCGGAACCAGAACCCGAACCAGACCCAGGGACTATAACCCCTTTACCTGGTACGGGTAAAAGTAACGACCCTTATGTATTAACACTAGGACACATTTACACTCAAGCTCTAGTTGTGGAAGATTATTCTTTTTACCTGTTCCCAACTACACCGGGTACGAGTTATACGGTTGATATAATTCCATTAGAATCAAGTTATTTTTCTGTTAACGCGGTTGACTCTCCTGATACACTTTGGAGTTCGTATGACCCTGTTACTTACAATGGAGGTTCCCCTGATACTAAGACGTTTACTTACACAGCTTCTAACAATTATGGAGCAGTAAGGATATACGGAGGTGGTGCTGCTAATTTTAGAATAGCAGCCTATGTAACAGGTACAACACCGACTGACCCACCTCCGACGGGCGGAGTCAATACGGTTCCGGGTGCAGGAACAAGAACAGATCCATTTATTATAGAATCCGGTTTTATTTATCGTCGAAACTTCTCTAACATTGATGATATTTACAATATGGACATATACAATTTTCAAACGGTTCCTGGAGAATCCTACACCGTTGACCTAACCACTGATGAAAACCTTTGGGGCTTTTTAAGTGTAAAACAGGCAGACGGTAGTATTGTTAATCAAGACAGTTTTGTAAAAACAAGGACTGTTACATTTACGACCACCGGGAATAATGTCACTTTGCAGATAGCCTGTGAGGCTGCTGATATTGGTAAAATGTTTAGTTTGGCGGCCTATGTGACAGGTACAACACCGATTCCAGTAGAGGGAGAAACTGAGGAGAAACATTTAGAGTCCATTTCTATCAGTGGTGCTCCTATGATGGCTGTCGGAGAATCACAGTTTTTATCTGTGACCTATATTCCTAATGACACAACGGACGATAAGACCGTAACCTTTACAGCTACACCGGCTGACCTGGTATTCTTTAATACTAGCAATCAAATAACAGCGTCCAGGACAGGGGAGGTAACAATCCGGGCTACCTCTGCTGCTAATCCTGATATTTTTGCAGATTTTGTTATTAAAATTACCAAGGTTCAAAGTAAAAAGAGAGTGTCCATTGTTGGTGATGCTGCTGGAAATCATACGATAAGCACCGGAAACGATGGGATTTTAGTAAATGGAGTACCTATCGCGGTTCATGGTTCTCTTGTTACCGATTCCGATGGAGTTAGTCAAGGGACAGTCATTAGTGATAGGTATGTATTTTCTAATGATGTCAGTATTGCCGCCTCTGATGATGCGACAAGTAACGGGGATATTATCCCGACTGTTGAGGACAGAGGGGTTATTATTACTGATTTTCGTGAATGGATTCCAATTCGGACGGCTGTAGAACTGATGGGGATTGGTACGGTTAGCGGTTATCCGTCAAACGGTTTTTATTATCTAGCTAATGACATAGATTTTGCTTTACATGATGGAGAGCTCTTGCCGGAAAGTATTGATATTATCTTCACCGGCACTCTTGATGGTAGAGGAAATCGAATTAAAAACCTTAATCATAATAGGTTAGCAGAATCAGCCTCTAGGGATACTTACACATTGTTATTTAAGGAAATCCGAAGTGCTAGTATTTATGATATTACCTTTGTTGACCCATTTACTGACTTTGACAGTAGAAACAACCATGTTTTATTACTGGCATACAATGTAAAAAGTTCAGAGGTTGAAAATATTACAGTAAAAGGTAAATGCGAAACCTCATCGGCTTTGTTTTATACGGTTGAACACTCTGACATAACTACTGTATTTATGAACCCTTATTTGAGTGGTTTTGGTTTTTGCGATACGATACGAAATAGCAATATTAAAAAGGTGGCTCTTGTTGGAGGTTTGGAAAGTAGTGGCTCTCCTTCAAATATTGCCAATTTTGCTTATGACAGCGTAATAGATAGATGCGCGGTTATTTCTCTCAAGAGTATGAACACTTACACTTGTATAGTTGAAGAGTCAAGGCTCAATCGTATAAGTAATTGCATGGTCTATGCCTCAAACCCTAGATATATAAGTATAACGGCTTTTATTGTTGGCTCAGGACAAGTGGGGGATAGTATAGAAAACTGTCTAGTATTGGCTCAAGCCTCATATAAGAGGGGACAATACATCGGCGGTGTGGGTGTGGATAATTGTTATCTCATCCACCAGGAAGGGTTTGCGGCTGAGGTGGGTCAAGAGATTACACTTGTAGAAAATCAATATCAACGATACTACATTGTGAACTCCAATGAAGCCTACACACGTCAGAGCACCTACAATGGGCTTGATTTTACTAACACATGGAAGATAAAAGAAGGCCGAACAGTGCCTTATTTAAAATGGTTAGGTAAACATGGGATAAAGATATCTAACTATGAATTACTTAATATGTCTGACATCAAGGTTCCTGCCAACGATGGAACATGGACCCATCATTTCATGATACCTTACCCCTTGTCACGGTTTAAGATAGAAGCTCTTTACCAAGATAAACCGGGTTGGATGGAGGTCCAATTTGATGAGGTTGTCCCTCACCACAGTCCTGATTTTAAACTTGAGAGAGTGTTAAAAAATGGTGTGGACGTAACAGAAGACGTGTCGGTTTACATCGATAGTACCTCTGAGCTTAACGCAACGGTTGGATATGATTATTCAAATGTTAGTATAGATTTTTATATTTCTATGTGGACATCGCCTCGTTATGACCCTTTTAATGACTATGTTGTTCAATCTATTAAGATGACCATATGGTATTTCAGAAGGATTAGTTATGAAATCTTAGATTAAACAAGGAAACAAGTAACCAACTAAGTAACCAAACAACCAATATTCCAACCTCTTACACTCTTCTGTAAGGGGTTTTTATTATAGATATCAACTAATAGGAGGCTGTTACTATGGCAAATATCAATAGACATGCTGCAAAACCAGTCCGGCTAATCAAAGAAGATGGAACGATTGTAAACATTGCAGATCTATTATCGGCTAGTCAATCAATGGAGCAATACGGTACAACTGTGGCAGAACGTCCAGCTGCAAACACTGTCCGAGTCGGTACGATTTATATTGCTGTAAATACTCAAGAAGCTTGGATGTCAAATGGAACATCGTGGGTGGTGATATAATATGAGCTTTGCTTTGATTAAAGCGTTAAAAGCAGAAAAGAAAGTGAATGAGATTGTAGCACAAATGGGGCAAAGTAATAAACAATCCCAAGTGTTGAGCCATGGGGTGCAAGTGATTAACGCTAATCAGAATAGCGTGGCTGATTTTGAAATACAGGGTAGAACGTTGACAAGTTTAGGAAATAGTAATTTATTGAATGGAAAGAAATATGTCCTGACTGATAAGAAAACAAAGGTAAAAGTGGATAATGCTTATGTAACCGGGGTTAGTAAGTTTACAAAGGGTAGTATCCTGACTACAACGGGTAATTTTGTGGGGAAGGTTCGGGGAGACAATACGGTAAACCCTCATTATGCAAAATCAGGGTATACAACGACTTTGAACGCTCCTAATCTATTTAGTGATGAAAACGCGGACAGTCAATATACACAAATATCAAAACTAGATGGAATTGGACGAGCCTCCACAACAACGACAAACGGACAATACGCTCAACAACTATTCTCTTTCAACCTCATCGAACAGGTAGAGCGCAATCTTGGAGGACGTATCCCGGCAAAGGATACGGCGGGGAAGGTTCAATGGTTGAAGGATAATGTTAGTAGAATAGATTGTAACTGGTATGGTTTTGGATTGTCTGTCGGAGGAAACAAAGCAAGTGTGAGTATATGGTTTAATGGGAGTTGGTTGGCCGGTCTATCGAGTACTAGTAGCACGGTGTCTAAAATCAGTAGAGTTCTTGATACTCAAGCTAATATGAACTCATCAATTCAATCTGATGGTTTTGTCCACTACCTAGCTCACGCAGAACCAAGTGACGGGAATGTGGCAAGTACCATCAACACCGACTACATTGAATGTATCATCGAGCTCAAGTCCAGCGCTCAATTAGACACTAGACCGCAAGTGGTACGAGTGGCAAATTTTGAGGGGAAGGTTTCGGGGTCAACTGTTGAGGTGCCGCATGTGTCGAAGTTTACTGCTAGTTCTACTTTAATTCCACCTAGTGGTTCGTGGATGGGAGAAACTGCCGGTAATTTTACCTATGATAGACAGATGTCACTAAACGGTACTAGCGCGACTGTGGCAAGCTCTACAAATGGATTACAGGCACAAGCGTTATATTCATTCGACCTAATCTCTGAAATCGAGCGCAACATTGGACGGATTCCGAGAAGTACAACGGATGGGAAAGTTCAGTGGTTGAAAGATAATGTTAGTAAGTTGACTTGTAATTGGTGGGGGTTTGGATCATCGGTTGGAGGAAATAAGGCTGTTGTATATGTTTGGAACGTTCCATCAAGTCTATGGAACTCTTGGACCGTGAACTCCACAGGAAACGCAACCAAACTTCCAAACATTGTTTCCGATATGGTTAATAGAATTGATACGAACGGATATTTTCACATTCTAGCTGCAGCAGAACCAAGCAACGGCAGCGTTGCAAGCACAATCAACACGGACTATGTTGAACTCGAAATCGAACTCAAACCAGGAGCCGACATTCACAATCCTTTAATTCCTTTATACGAGGTGGACGATACAGAATATAACAATATCCTTGTATCCTGGGATGAATCAGCCGTGTTAAACCGTTATCCAAGGGTAATAGGTACGCAGCACTTAAATAGTCCTTATGTAATGGCAGAGGGAGAGAACCTTCTTCCACCGTTTAGTGAGTGGGCGTTGCATGGGAATGCGACTATGAAGGGTCCGTACGAGTTGGAGTTGAATGCGACGGGTGCGTTTCAAGGTACTGATATTAAAGTTAGATGTATGCCAAATACGCAATATACAGCTTCTTTTGACATCAATGGCTATGTTAATTTTTCAGCGTTCGACATAAACAATAACCTTATTTCTAGCATTAGGGGGGATAGCAAAACCATTCCTTATACGTTTACTACACCTAGTAACACATATTATGTGAGGGTTAATCTTACGAACTCAAATGAAGTAACTAAATTCACATTCAAAAATCCAATGCTCACCCTAGGCACCACACCAATACCATTCACACCGCGTAACCCGTCTTACCTTTTTGCTGACGTGAAACTAGGGCAGATTGGGAATGTAAAGGACAGCCTGTACAAGCAAGATGGACAATGGTTTGTGAGAAAGGTTATTGAGAAGGATGTTGAACTGTCAGGTTCTTTAGCGTGGGAATATCAATCTGACGGAGTTGGTTATAAGCGTGTGAAAATCCCTACAAGTACGACGACTTCGACAAAAGGGGTTGTGAGTAAATATAACGGATATTCATTGGTTAACTTATATCCTGTTGTAAGTGGAGATCAGTTTTATCATGATTCGTCGTTAACTTATATCACCATATCCGACTCAGACACTGGCTTTACAGAATCCCAAACTCCATCATCCGATATGATAAAAGCCTACTTCAACGGATGGCGCTACACAAGCGACGGCTCAACTCACTCCTGGGCCTCTATCGTCGATGGATCAGCACCAAGTACAAATACTATTGATTTTGTCAAAGCGAATAAAGCAGCCAATTATATACCGTATAAATTGAGTTATGTCCTTGCTACTTCTCAGATTATCAATGTAACGGATAAAGTTGAGGGTGAGGTTGTGGTAAATGGGGTTACTCAGGTTGAGGTAGGTTCTGGGGTGATTGTGAGGGAGAAGGTGGTTCCTAATAAAGTAGGTTCCGCAAATCCAGAGTACCATATCAACTCAACTGATATGCCTATTCCTTCCATTTTGACCAAACGTGTTGATAAAATTACTAATATTTATAAAAACGGTAGGATTGATACAAACAATTGGATTTTTCAAGTTATCGGAGTTGCGAATGGTAAAGTTAGAGCATATTGCAAAGGAGCTGACTACGACCCAACAGCCGAATACACAGTAACCTATCTAGTCCTAGACCGTCAATCCTTCACCAACAACGGGACGGAAATCAAGGCTATCTATGACACTTCTCTTAAATCTGTTGTAGACACCCTTGTTAACAGAAACGCTGACCAGGAAACGGCTATAGGGGTTAACGTGAGGGCAATTGCAGAGTTATATAAACGTGTGAAAGCGTTAGGAGGCTGAGAAAATGGATTTAGATAGATTAAGAGAATATCTTATTCAGAATGGGATTCCTGCTGAGGAACTGGATGAAACTAAAGAACCAAAAGCGTTATCTGATATTGGAAACACACTCATGATTACTCTCCAGAACGATAATCAACTTGGAGATTTGGTCATGAGTCTTTTTATGCAAGTGAATGACCTTGCTATGATGGTTTTACAATTACAAACTGAATTGGAGGAAATGAAAAATGCTTAATTTATATCGTTATATGGTGCAAAACGGAATGAAACAACTGGAGGACGTGCCGGAGCCGTATCAGTCTATGTTGCGGGCTGAAATGGAGCCGCAGCAGTCAGTTGTGGAAGAAGAGATTGTGGTTGAATAACGAAAATCTGACTAGATTACGTTGAAAACTTCTTTTCAAACAATTATGGTTTATATATTAATGTTTGAAATGGAGGAGATTGTGATGAGACCTTTAGCAAAAACAATATGTGATGGTGACTATTGTGAAGGGACAGATTTATCAATAGCAAAAGCTTTCACATTTAAAGAATTAGAAGGCCAAAGATTTTGCTCGCACTGCGCAGAGCAGATTGAAAGACATTATCGATTTAAATATGAAGAAGACGAACAATACGATGATGATTTTGAAGATGATGATGAATAGTTTAACATAACAGCGTGGTGTGACGATTATCGTAATCCCACTACTTAACTGCTATAATATATACAGATAGCGGTGGCGGAATAGGTAGACGCGGTTACCATTTTGGAACGTGTGCTACGGTAGTGGGGCCCGTGGTTAAATGAGGAGTAAATGAGGAACTAACAGCATATACAGGGTGCAAATCCCTGTCCGCTATTAAATCCCCCCTATAGTATATAAACTAAAAAGGGGGGATTAACTCATACTTGATACATTTTTTGTGATTCAATTGAAGCAACCGTATGAATTTTTACTAATTCATCAACAATAGGCTGAATAAGGTATTCCTCTCCATTAAACCTAATAGCCTTTTTAGATGTGTCGAAATGTCTAAAGTAATCATTTTGTTCCAATCCCGGAATCATATCAGTGGGCCCAATTAATTGATCCGCAAAATTATGACGGACGGACGTTTTGTTCCATTTTTCAATTCTTTCATCAAAGTGTTCAAAATGGTTTCGCATATCACGAATTTTTATAATAGAATCATCTGATACATTTAATGAATCGCGCAAAGGTTTTCTTGCAGCAGAAACCTTTTCTTTGGTTCCAAAAAGTAATTTTGAAACATTTGCAGTAGAATTTAAAAAAGATTGAATATAAAACCAAACTTGATTTGAATCAAACTTTGCTAATGGTGGCATCATTAGCTTGTTAATTGATTCAATAGAATGTAAGGCAAATTCACATTGATTTTTTATTTCCATTTGAAACAATTTAATTAATCTGTCATCCATATCTTTTTCACCTCCAATCTATCAAATATTGTAAATTATACACTAGATTTGGAGGTTCTCAAATTATTAATTTAAAGGAACCTATTGGCAATAAGCATTATCTTGAAGTTATACAATGAATCCTCCATAATATCGTTGGAGGGGATAAGTCATGATAGCCAATATATTACAGTTAGCAGCAGGTATTTTGTTAGCAATCTCTAGTTTTATAGTAAAAGAAACATTCCAGGTTCCTGTTTTTGGAGAAAAACTTCCTGGTCTTTATGAAAAGTTTTTGCAAGTTGGGATTATCCGTATAGGATTGATATTTTTAGTCGCAGGTTACGCACTACCAATTTTCGGGTGGGATATAAATATTCTAAAGGATTCATCTGGACAATTAAGATTGTTATTTGGATTTGGTATGACTGGTGTATTTGTGGCGAGTGGGTATTTTATTGCTTTTTTACTGGCAAAAAGAGCGTATAGAAAAGCACCTATATTTGACAAAAGTAGTCCTGCTGCACCTTTTATGATTGCAATTGATAATGATGACGATTAAAAAACAAGCGCATAAAAGATTTCATGTTCAGTAAGAGCTCATTTTGGGGCTCTTTTTTATTTTTTGAAAAGGGGTGTTTTTTGTGGATATATTATTAGCTGTTATAGGAGCTTTAGGAACTGTATTTGGAATTGTTATTGGATTTCTAACGTTCGGCAGAAACAGGGACAAGGATGTTAAAAATGATGCTGCTAAAAACGCTGTAATTGAAAACAAATTGGACAATATCAACCAAGGGGTAGAAAGTATAAGGATTGATATTAAAGCGTCAGAAAAACGAGTAAATGAGCTGTCAGAACGTGTTATTCGCATAGAGGAATCATCCAAGAGTGCTCACAAAAGGCTAGACTTACTTGAAAATAAAGAGGTGATGGAACGTGGCTGATGTTGCTTTATTAATTACGATTGTCGTGGCTTTTACACAGTTGGTTAAGAGTTTTATACCAAATAAATATTTACCTGCTTTAACACTAATTTTAGGGGTTATAGCAGGTGTTTTTTATGTAGATGGGTCTTTAAAAGAACAGATTATGTATGGCTTGATGATTGGATTAAGTGCTGCAGGGTTGTTTGATCAGTCGAAAATCATCACAAAGAAAGGTGATAAATGATGGTTGTCGTTAGACAAATGCTTGTAAAGGATAATAAATATAAGTATAAATGTCCAAATTCCATGACGCCGAAATATATTACTATCCACAATACAGCAAACGATGCATCGGCCAACAATGAAGTACAATATATGATTAATAATACTAATTTAGTTTCCTATCATTTTGCTGTGGATGATAAAGAAGTTGTACAGGGTCTGCCGATAGACCGCAATGCCTGGCATTGTGGAGATGGAAAAGGACAGGGAAACATGGCGTCAATCGGTGTGGAAATCTGTTACAGCAAATCGGGTGGAGAACGGTATGAAAAAGCAGAAGCGAATGCGATTAAATTTGTGGCCCAGCTGCTAAAAGAAAGAGGATGGGGAATTGACCGAGTAAAGAAACATCAGGATTGGTCCAGAAAAAACTGTCCTCACAGAATTCTTGATGAAGGTCGTTGGCAGCAGGTATTAAATGCTATTAAGGCTGAGATGGATGCTTCAGTTGCGTCAAGCTCAAGCCAAGCCGTGCCAAGTAAAGGGGAGGCATTATCAATGTTAATGGTTGATCTAGTCGGCGAGAAAAAACTAAACGAATTAGGACACATTTATCAGGAAGCTAGAATGGAAGGTCTTTTATCATCCACAGAATGGGAAATTTACTGTTGGAATAAAAGTTTAACTTTTGGACAAGCAATCTACTTAGAAACGGTACTTAATCATCGCAGATATAAGCGAATTAATAATCAACTACCCACAAAATAAAAGTTAATTGCGTCAGAATGTGTTTCTCAAGCATAGATAGAATAAAGCCTACACATAATATTCTTATATCATAGACTCAACCCTAATAAAATAGCCCCTTACTCTTCTAGTTTGGGGCTTTACTTCAAGCTAAATAGCTGTTTCATCATCTGCTTGTCTCATTTCTTCCAGATAATTAACCGGGTCTACTAATCTATTTAGATTATTAGATACCCTTTGAATTTGATTACTTATTCCAAATAAATTCAAATTAGGATATCTTGATATACCTATATCACTTGAAAGAATATTATTGACACTTAATAGATTAGCAATTGCGACATGCTTAGCATCGGGGTAGTTTCCACCATAAGTAGTATACAAATAATTGGTAACTTTTTCGACAATTTCCTCATCAACTCTAAATTTCTCTCCGTATTGTTCTAACAATCTAAAGACAGCATTTGTAGTATTATCTACTGTTTGATTTAGACTTATCATATTACTTTGATCAAGTGTGTTTTCAACATGCTTCCAATCTTTACCGTCATTATAAGGAGATTTGATGCCGTTTTTCTTTGCGTATTTTATATATTCAGAGGTATGGATGAAGCTCCTTACTTCGTCTACTGTGTGATTTGACCAAACAACAACACCATTAGACTTTCCAGCAAAATCTTGAATGTAGTGTTCCAGTTTTGCCCCAACTTTATTTGAATTAGGTGAGATTATATCTATTATTGGATTAGCATCTAAATATAAAAAATCATTTGGAAATACATTTGTAGAGTTATTATTTGTAATTCTATAAATATTTGTGGAAGGATGTTTAATACTCATCTATATAATCCCTCCCCTTAGATTTTTTGTACTCTTCGTATGCTTCAGCTGGAATATCGATGTTTAAAGAAGAAAAAGACACAAATTGTTTATTAATATTTTTTTTTCTCTTTTCTTGTGTTCTTTTTAATAATTCTTTTCGTATATCTAAGGGTTTTTTATAGTTCAATCGAACTCCCTCCCCATGATAAAAGTTAGAATAAATCATTTGATAACTCCCCTAGTTTCCCAGTATACGCCCATACTTCCAATAACATGTCAGTAAATTCTATGGATGATAAGGTGTTTATTGATTCTAAATTAATTGCATAGAATACTTTATTTCCTTCTCTTATAAAAGGCTCAACTTTAATTTCACCAGTCAACTCTTCATTTTGAATAATGTAGCGGTATCCAATACCAACAGTATTTTTGGGTGCTGTATAATTATATTTTTCAATAGATTTATTTAAAATAGAATACTCAAATGGTGATGAGATAAATTCTGATGTAAATATTAGTTTCACCTTATCTTGGATTTCTAATACTTCAATAATCTTCTCAAAAAGTGATTTAATTTCATTTATGTTTATATCTGTTAAATGATCACTTTTTCCATGGGCAATTTGATTAGGTCCTAATAAAATAAAACGATTAGCGTTTTTAAGTATCCAAACACCTGGCTGAATTGTTTCTAATAGCGGATAGTCATTAAATTCAGTTCTCAGTTTTTGTAATGTTTGTTCATTAAATATCGCATTGTCAAATCCCATAATAAAATTTAAGTTTAAAGCGTACATAAAAATTCCTCCTTAAAATCTACGGTCAAAAAACACTATGTATTTGAGTTAATATTTTTAAATGATTAGAATTATCTTTAAATTCCAATCTTTGTACATTAATATTACCCCTAATAATAATTAAATGATGTCGAAGTTTGTCGAATGTATAAAGTTTTAAAATAGGCTATTTTCAAAAAAATAACCCCTCAAAGAGGAGTTATCTTTTCTTAAAAGCATCCGTTCTATTATTCTCTACCCACTCTTTTCTCAATTTTTCTTTTCTTATCTCGTTTTTAATGGCATCTAAAAACAAATAATAACATTGTTTAATATTTTCCTCTTTATTGGGTCCGCGTATTTTATTAAGTCTCATTTTTATTTTTTCCCTCCTAATAAAATCTATATAAGTAATTTGCTAAAAGGAAGGAAACTCCTTGTTTAAGAATGGGCATTTGTGCTAATTGATACACTTTGGCTATAGCAGTATCTATATAGTTCAGCAGTCACAAAACAGTCGTGTAATGCTTCGTGTGATTTATATTTATCTAACTTCAAATATTGCTTTAAGGTTGGCAGTTTATGATTTTCACTATCTATAATATATTTGCGAGCTAGTGTCAAAGTGTCAATAACTTTATACGGTTTATATTTAATGTTATTTTTATACATGTTTGTTAATAAGAACTTCATATCAAATGACGCATTGTGAGCTATTATTGTGTCATCTCCTATAAATTGAAGTAATTGTGGAAGAATAACTTCAATTAATGGAGCGCTTTTTACGTCATCATCACTAATTCCGTTTATTTTGGTAATGCGAGATGAAATGTGTTCTTGCGGATTAACGAATGATACAAATTGATCTATTCTTTCAAAATTACGATATTTAACCGCAGCTACTTGGATAATTTTATTTGAATCAGCAGAAAATCCTGTAGTTTCAAAGTCTAATACTGTAAAATCAGATTGTAGTTTTCTTACTTTAGAATATTTAAGGAAATCATTTATACTTCCGTATGTATCTGATTTGATTTCCTCTTTTCTTTTTTCTCCAGCTGGTACTTCTTCAAGTGAGGATGTTACAATTTTCGGTTTTGAATCAGTTGTCGTTTTGTGTTTTTCTTTCAAATATAAGGTAATCTCAATACCTAAATTTAGTTCATTTATGACTACAACATCTTTGTCTTTTTCACTGTCGTAGTCTACTTCTTTGATTTTTCCGCCTAAAAAATTAGCGCTGATGTCGGCTATAGAATTGGACTTTAATAATTTCGCCATTTCAGTTCTATCTTTTTTAGATATATACCCAATGTGGAATTTATTATTATTTATGTTTACAATTACTTTGATTGCATTTTGATCAAATTCATTGTTAGGGTCTTTCTCGAATGATATAAGTTTTCCGATATCTACATCTTCAAATTCAGAAACTTCATGTCCGAATTCTATTATTTCTTGATTTGACCATCCTCCATAAGATTCAATGTCATTTTCTTTCGATATTTCCCTCCCGATTTTCCTCAGTAAAGTTTGAATATCCTTTCCTTTGTCATTTTCAAAAGTTACGCCAGCAACTTTAAAAGTGAAATGCAATTTCTGCTCATCCTTCTTTTGTTGCTTAACAGGTGAGATATTATCTTCAATAGTTTGAGTTGACGCAGCTACTTGGTTATGCCGACTATTTTTAGTTTGAACAGTTTCCTCGGATATCTGTATCGGCGCTGTTGCTTCCATAACAGTGTTGGATAAATTTTTAATACCTTTATTAAGTATATCCAGCCTCTGATTATCCTGTATTCTTTTAATAGCTTTCTTTCGATTTTTATGAATTGAGATATAATTTAACGATAGAAGTGCAAGAAACATAAAGGCTGCAAAATCTTGAACAGCTAAAAAGATTAGCGTTGCTAGGCACCATATACAAAAATAAATAATCAAAAACCATTTTTGCTCGTACCATTTTAAACTCTTTTTATCATCTTTTCTCATAGTTCAATCCTCCTAGATCAGTATAAAATAAGCCTACCAACTAAGGAAAACTTTGTAAATGACTTTCGAGAGAGTTCTACTCATTCAGAACACGGTTCCGAAGGATTTGCAATTATTCAGAATGACTTCCAAATGGCGTGAAAATAGGATTTAAAAGCCCGCACTCTTTTTCAGTATTTACCTGTATTATGTTTTGTATTATATGGGCGAAATTAATAACTGGGTCTGTTGAGCCTTGCGCTGATACATAAATGGAGGTTTCAGATCCAACCAGTGCGATATCAGCACCGCCTGAAACGAGGGTTGTCATCGTTTTATCGCCGCCAAACGTGGTCATTAATTCAATATCAAGACCTTCTTCCTCAAAAAATCCTTTTTCAATTGCGACATATTGGGGGGCGTAGAAAATAGAACGCGTAACTTCCGCTATTCGAACCTTTTCCAGCTTTTTCTCGTTATCATTTGATTTTCCAAAATTACAAGCAACAAGGCTTGACATTAATATAGTAATAACAAAAAGTAAAAAGCCAGCCTTCCACCATTTTTTCATGATAGGGACCTCCCTTTAATATATATAGATTTTCGATGCCTAAAATATCGTATGACATTCGGAAAAATGTGTGAGTGCCCATTTTCTTGCCATAAAAAAACTCTGAAATCAGATTTGATTTCAGAGTAAAGAGTTCACGACTTTTATTTATCCTACTCTTAACGGGCAGTAAGCCTCCCGCTTTAAGATTGTGACGATGTAAAGAAAATCGGTGGGAAATCCAACTGTCCGTAAAGGTCCGATTGGTGAGATAAGGATTTTCTTTGGGCTTCAGCCCTTAGAAAATTCAATCAGGCTCTGCGTGACTAACCATCAGTGGGGATAAAGAACCCCTTCACTGATGGAAGTTTCACTTTATTTTCCAATAAACATTTGTGTCCAGTGATTCCCGCTTGTTTCGTAACCTACACCGATATGTGTAAAGTCACGGCTTAGGATATTTTTTCGGTGTCCTTCACTATTCATCCAAGCATTAACAACTTCCTGCGGTGTTCTTTGTCCTTGTGCAATGTTTTCTCCTGCTGTTTTATAGGTTACACCTTGGTCTCTCATCATATCGAATGGAGAGCCGTAGGTAGGGCTTGTATGTGAAAAGTATCCTTTCTGCTGCATGTCAACAGACTTCATTTGAGCAACACTGTTTAATTTAGTATCCGCTTGTAAAGCAGGAAGACCGTTTTTCCGGCGTTGTTCATTTGTCAAATCAATTACCTGCTGAACAGCTTGACTAACATTAGCAGGAGTCTGCTGCCCTGCAGGAGCTTGCTGCTGCTGCTGTTTTTGTACCTCTGGTGCTTGTGCCAATTCCCGTTGTTGTCTAAGCATTGCCTGTAAACGGTTATCTTGAGTTGGGTTGACAGGAATAAATTGATATCTAGCCTCTTGAACTAGAACGGCCCTTGTATGTGGGTATTTGTTACTGGATTGAGACGTATTAAGGCTAGATAGATTTGGATTATCGCCGGTGTTATCATAATTTTGATTTCGAGCTGTTTTGTTTGTTTTGTTATTAGTTGCTTTAAAATTGTTTCTGTTATTCTGTCCTGTCCAATTAGCGTCGTTCGCATCATTGACATTGCGAAGTGCCCAAGGATTGGTTGTTCCGGCTCCCCAATTTCCTGTTCCCCAATCTCCATGGTTATCTCTGTTCTGGTTCACATTTGTTGCATTTCGATTGTTATTGTTATTGTTTACCCTAGCGATATTACGGCCATTATTACGATTATCATCATTGTTATTTTGAACAGTCCAATACGTTGGTCGATTATTGTTTGCTGTTCTATTTGTATTGTTATCGTTATCTAAGTAATCTTCAGTAAGCGGACCGCGGTGATCAAATCCATAGGTAGTGCGGTCGTCAATCTCACGATTTCTGTTATTGACTTGATATACATTTGTGCCTGTTCGATTCGTTGTATTTAGCTGATTGCCATTTTGTGTATCCATCGCTTCATTTGTATCATTATTACAAGCTGCTAAGCCTAAAATAAGCATAGGGGTCACAAAAATACTGAATTTTCGTTTTCTCAATTGAACTTCCTCCTTCGAATAGATGGACTACTCTCTTATTTTGCTTGCTCTCTTGAAAAAGTATTGATGGGAATAACCGTCTATTTTGGGAGTTGTGTTGTTGAAATAAAGGCTTTGTTAAATAATATTGTTGATTTTTGACTCATTTAAGCTGTATGGTCATGAAAAAATAGGAGAAAATGCATTTTCTCCTATTTTTTCATGACCATACAGCAACCTTTCAGCTATGCTGAAA
>Ga0182742_1000385_pt1 | contig 72667 bp, 72 predicted proteins | sample eDN5th37CBELigMG_FD_128880 | JGI IMG/M metagenome (GOLD analysis project Ga0182742, IMG submission 128880) | Enriched Miracle-Growth compost microbial communities from Emeryville, California, USA - eDNA 5th pass 37_C BE-Lig MG (version 2)... ...
CCGTCAGGTCGAACTCGTCGCCGAGTTCGCCGACGTCCTCCAGGTCGGCGCCCGCAACATGCAGAACTTCGCCCTCCTCTCCGAGCTGGGCCGCGTCCAGCGCCCCATCCTCCTCAAGCGCGGTCTCTCCGCCACGCTCAAGGAGCTGCTCATGGCCGCCGAGTACGTCATGGCCCAGGGCAACCGCGACGTGATCCTCTGCGAGCGCGGTATCCGCACCTTCGAGACCGCCACCCGCAACACCCTGGACGTGGCCGCCATCCCCGTCCTCAAGGCCGAGACCCACCTCCCCGTCCTGGTGGATCCCAGCCACGCCGGGGGCCGCGCCGACCTCGTGGCCCCGCTCGCCTTCGCGGCCGTCGCTGCCGGAGCGGACGGGCTCATCGTGGAGGTGCACCCCTGCCCGGAGAAGGCCCTCTCCGACGGCGACCAGTCCCTCACCCCCCACGCGTTCGCCGACCTGATGCGGCGGCTCCGCCCGTTCGCGGAAGCAGCGGGCCGCACCCTGCCGCAGCCGGCGGAGTGCGCCCGGGAGGCCGCGTGAGCCCGCGGGCCGGGGCCGCGGTGACGGCGAGCCCGGAGGTGCTGACACGCCTCCGCGACGAGGTGGAGCGGATCGACGCCGCCCTCGTCGCGCTGATCGCGGAGCGGGTGGAGCTGGCCCGCGGCGTGGGAGAGGTGAAGCGCGCGCTGGGGCTCCCCACGCTGGATCCGTCCCGCGAGGCGGCGGTGATCCGGCGGGCCGGGGAGCTGGCGCGGGGCGCGGGGGTGGACCCGGAGGAGGTGCGCGGCCTCTTCTGGTGCCTCGTCGGGCTCTCCCGCCGCGCGCAGGAGGAAGCCCGATGACCGGCGGCGCGGGGAGCGGGGCGGAGGGGGCGCCGCGGATCGCCTTCCAGGGCGAGTACGGGGCGTTCAGCGAGGAGGCGGCTCGCGCGTGGTTCGGGGGGGATGCGGCGACCCTCCCCTGCCGGGAGTTCCGCGAGGTGGTGGACCGGGTGGTCCGGGGGGAGGTCCGCTACGGGCTCCTCCCGGTCCGCAACTCCCTGGTGGGGAGCGTGGCGCCGGCTCGCGCCGCCCTGGCCGGCGCCGCCGTGCGCGCCGTGGGCGGGGTGACGCTCCCGATCCGCCAGGCGCTGCTGGGGCTTCCGGGAGCCGCCCTCGCCGGGATCCGGAGGGCGGTGTCGCACCCGGTGGCGCTCGCGCAGTGCGGGCGCTTCTTCCGCGCCCACCCCTGGATCGCGCCCACCACGGGCTACGACACCGCGGGCGCGGCGCGGGGCGTGGCGGCCGGCGGCGACCTCTCGGTGGCCGCGGTCGCGGGGCACGGGGCCGCGTCCCGCTGGGGGCTGGAGGTGCTGGTCGCGGAGATCCACGACCGTTCCGACAACCGCACGCACTTCGTCGTCATCGAGGCCGTGCCCCGGTCGCACGCCGGGAGCCCGGTCCCCGTGCCCGCTCCGGCCGCGAGTCAGCCGCCCTGCGGGTAGCAGTAGTCCGCGTCCGCGTACTCCACCTCGCTGCTCACCAGGCGCAGCGTGATCACGGGGCGGCCGGCGGAGTTCAGCTCGAAGAACCCGCGGAAGTGGTCGTCCGATCCCTCGCTCTTCCCGTAGGGGCCGGTGAGCCACTCGATCACGCCGGTTTCCGCGTCGAAGCGGTAGCGTCCTTCGTTCTCCGGCTTGTCCAGGTAGCGGTAGGTGCCGTCCGCCCGGAGCACGAAGAACCCCATGCTGCGGAGGGGGCCGGTGATCTCGTCGCGGCAGTCCCAGCGCCCCATGGGGAGCACGCCCTGGCCGGCGGCGTCGGCCGGCGCGGATTCGGACGTCGAGGCGTCCGCGGTGGCCGGAGATACCGGAGGCGCGCCGGTGTCCGCGGCGGGGGCGTCCGGGGCGCAGGCTCCGGCCGCAACGAGGGAGAGAGCCACGAGGAACGGCGCGGAACGGAAGGGTTTCATCGGTTCTGTGGAGGCGGAGGTGGAGTACGCGGAGCGGTGCGGACGGCTGGTGCCGCCGGGCTCGTAGCAGCAACTGGTGTGGATCCTGGCGCCCGGAGAAGAGGAGCGGGCGCCGGGGAAGGACGGGGCCGGGGATTGTCCGGCGTGGAGCGTCAGTTTACGTTGCCCTCCTGGCGTCTCGCAACTCCGTCCGGCCGTCCTCCTGGAGCCCTCCCGGCATCCCGGGACCGGCCGACCGTTTCCAGCATCCAAACCGCAACCGGATCACCCATGCCACGCCGCTTCCCTCACGGCGCGACGCACCTGTCCGCGTGCCTGTTCGCCCTGGCCGTCGCAGCGCCCGCCGCCGCACAGTCCGCGGCTCAGGCGGCCCCGCGCGCCGCCGAGCCCTTCGATCTCTCCGTCGCCAACGTCATGCGCGGCGAGCTGCTGACCGGCCGCTCGCCCAACGAGGTGCGCTGGTCGGAAGACGGGCGCTGGGTGTACTTCCGCTGGCGCCAGCCCGAGACCGCCGACACCACCACCTCCGTGTACCGCGTGGCGGTGGGACGCACCGCGCCGGAGCGCCTGGCCGACTCCGTGGCGGACCGGGTCGCCCCGGCGATGTCCGGGAACTGGTCGGCAGACCGGCGCCGGCGCGCCTTCGAGCGGAACGGCGACGTCTACGTGGCCGAGGTCGGCGGGCGGGAGCGGCGCATCACGGACACCCCGGTCCGCGAGCGCGCGGCCCAGCTCTCCGGCGACGGGCGGACCGTGTACTTCATGTCCGGCAGCAACCTGTTCGCCACGGCCGTGGACGGAGGTTCCATCCGGCAGCTCACCGACGTGCGCGCCGAGGCGGAGCCCTCGAAGAAGGACCCCGAGGGGCAGCGGAAGTACATGGACGAGCAGCAGACCGAGCTGTTCGGGGTCGTCCGCGACCAGGCGGCGGAGAAGCGGCACCGCGAGGCGCGGGACTCCGCCCGCACCACGGTCCGCCCGCTCTACATCGGCAAGAACGCGAGCGTGGGGAGCGCGCACGTCTCTCCCTCCGGGCGCTTCCTCCTCCTGGGCGTCGCCGACCGCGTGGAGAACAAGCAGACGCTCGTTCCCAACTTCGTGACCGAGAGCGGCTACACCGAGCCCCTCAACGTCCGCTCCAAGGTGGGCGACGTGCAGGCGGGGCAGCGCCTGGCGCTGGTGGACCTGCGCACGGGGGCGACGACCTGGCTGGAGGCCGGGCCGAAGGACCGCAAGGTCACGCTGATGTCGCAGGGGTGGGCGCCGCGCGAGGACCGTGCGGTGATCGTCGGCATCCCCTTCGACTACAAGGACCGCTGGATCTACACGGTCGGCGGGGAAGGGCAGCTGACCCAGGTGGACCACCTCCGCGACGACGCCTGGGTGGGCGGGCCGGGGCTCTTCACGACCGGGTGGCTCCCCGACGGGCGGGTGTACTTCGTCTCCGAGCGCACCGGCTACGCGCACCTCTACACCGCCCCCGCTGCGGGCGGCGCGGCGGTCCCCGTCACCTCGGGCACCTGGGAGGTGACGGACGTGCAGCTCTCCCCGGACGGCCGCACCTTCTGGCTCACCACCAGCGAGACGCACCCCGGCGAGCGGAACCTGTACTCCGTCTCCGTGAACGGCGGCCAGCGCACGCGGATCACCTCGCAGGAAGGCTGGAACGAGGGAGTGGTCTCCCCGGACGGCCGCTGGGTGGCCATCCTCCACTCGGTCGCGGACCGCCCCACCGACCTCTACCTGGCGCCCAACCGCCCCGGCGCGCGGCCGGAGCGGGTGACCGAGTCCACCACGGCGGAGTTCCGGAGCGGGCCCTGGATCCGCCCCGAGGTGGTGACTTTCCCGGCGCGCGACGGGGAGACGGTGTACGCCCGGATCTTCCGGCCGCGGGAGCTGGGCGCCCAGTCCAACGGCGCGGCCGTGCTCTTCGTCCACGGGGCGGGGTACCTCCAGAACGCGCACCGCGGCTGGAGCAGCTACTTCCGCGAGTACATGTTCCACCACCTCCTCGCTTCGAAGGGGTACACCGTCCTGGACATCGACTTCCGCGGCTCCGCGGGGTACGGCGCGAATTGGCGGACGGGGATCTACCGGCACATGGGAGGCAAGGACCTCACGGACCACGTGGACGGAGTCCGCTGGCTGGTCGCCAACGAGGGCGTGGACCCGGCGCGGGTGGGGATCTACGGGGGCTCCTACGGCGGGTTCATCACGCTCATGGCGCTGTTCACCGAGCCGGACGTCTTCCGCTCCGGCGCCGCGCTCCGCTCGGTGACCGACTGGGCGCACTACAACCACGCGTACACCAGCCGGATCCTCAACCAGCCGCAGGACGATCCCGAGGCGTACCGGCGCTCCTCGCCCATCTACTTCGCCGAGGGGCTGAAGGGCGACCTGCTCATCGCCCACGGGATGGTGGACGTGAACGTCCACTTCCAGGACGTGGTCCGGCTGTCGCAGCGGCTGATCGAGCTGGGGAAGACCAACTGGGAGATGGCGGTCTACCCGGTGGAGGACCACGCCTTCGTGCGGCCCGACTCGTGGACGGACGAGTATCGCCGCATCCTGGAGCTGTTCGAGCGGACCCTCCGCGCGGACTCCCCCGCGCGGTAGCTCCTGGAACGTCCGGTAAAGGCGCAAAGGGTCGGCCGTGTGGCCGGCCCTTTGCATATCCCCCGCGAAAAGCTCTCCCCTCCTCCCGCGCCGACCGTCCACGGATGTTGTCCGTGGTCTGCGTATCGTGTTCCCGTGCAACGTTTTGTGGGTGAAGGGCGGTCCGAATCCTGGCCCGCCCCTTGCAACGATGCATACTCGCACGTTGAAAACCCGCAGCGGACGATGCCCGGAGCCCGCTGAGTCCATAGATCGACCGAGGAGGCACACATGAACCGGATCCGCAACCTGATCGACTCGGCGCTCCCGCAGCCCAAGGGGCCGTTCACCGACGCAGAGGCCCTGGAACTGCTCATGGCGTACCGGAAGGACCCGTCGAACGTGCCGTGCCCGCGGTGCGGGCCCGAGCAGATCGAGGTCCTGGCCTTCATCGAGCCGGAGATCGACCCCAACGGCTTCGCCTCCGTGACCGATCCGGAGGGCGAGTACGCCGCGGCGCTCTACTGCCATACCTGCTGCCGCGCCGTGGGAATCCTCGCCGGGGCGACGCACGACTCGGAGACCTGACCCGGATGGGAAACGGCATCCTCTTCGGCACCACGGGCTCGGGCCCCGCAGGTCGGGAGGGGAGGAGGGGGAGGTCGGGATAGAGAGCACGAGGGGGGAGCGGCGCCGCCGCTCCCCCCTCGTGCTCTTCCGCTCCCCTCCGGGCGGTACCGGATTGTCTCCCCGTGGCCCTGCCGATATCTTCGGGCCTCCATTTCACGTCCGGGGGGTGCCGGTTTCCGATCCACCCCCCTCTCCCGTCCCTGCTCCGGTATTCCATGCGCTCCACGGCAGTTCCGCTCTCCGCGCTGCTTTGCTGCATCGCGCTCCTCCCCGGCGTCGCCCGGGCCCAGGCTCCCGCGACCCCGTTCCCGGCCTGTACCAGCCAGGGGGTCTCCCGCGTGGCGATCACCGTTCCGCCGGATAGGACCGAAGACCAGGTCCGGGCCACGCTGGTGGAGGCCAACGCCTTCCCGGCCGGAACCGAGATGCACTTCCTCACCTACGGCCAGGTCCCCGCGATCCGGAACCACGACCACGTCCGCAAGCGGTTCGAGGGCACGGTGAGACGGCTCCTCAACGACGGCTTCAAGATCGACGGGACGGTCTCCGTGCTGCTCCAGGTGGACGAGGACGGAACCGTTCGCCAGGCGACCCCCAACAGCGGCAACCGGGCGGTGGACCACCAGCTCCGCCGCCTCTGGAGCGAGGCGCGGTTCGAGCCGCTGGTGATCTCCGGCTGCCGGGTGAGAGCCTGGCTGCAGGTGCCCGTCGCCTTCGCCTCGGATTACTCCCTGGATATGCGCCGGCTCGAGGCGCGTACGGGGCCTCCGCCCCGGTGAGGAGCCCCACCCGGAGGGTGCAGGGGTGTTGAACGCAGCGCCCCCGCCGGGATCACCCGGCGGGGGCGTCTGCTTTCGCCGGTCGTCACCGCGTGACCCGGACGTCTCCCTGCAGCAGCGTCATGGGCCCGAACGTCGGCTGCCCGAGCAGCCCCGCGTCCACCCCCACCGAGCCGTCCAGGCGATAGCGGAGAGGCGACCCGGTCACCGCCCGCGAAAGCGTGTTCGCGAGGCCCGGGATGTCGGAGAAGCTGATGCTGATCTCCAGCGGCACCAGCGCCTCCTGCCCGGGCTGGAGCGGCACCCCCAGCGGGAAGTCCACCTGCGCGGCCTGCTGGCCCTCCAGGAGGAGACCCCCGCGGAGCGTGGAGAGCGTGATCCCCAGGGGGTTGGGGTTGGAGACCCGGGCGTAGAGACGGATCGCCGCGCCCCCGAGGGGGCGGGAGGTGCTCGGGCCGAGGAGCCGAAGCTCTTCCGGGCGGTCTTCGGCGATGCGGAAGGTGGGCGGCTGGACCACCTGCCCCAGGGTCGCGCACCCGGAGAAGAGGAGAGCGAGGGCGAGCAGCAGCGCACCGCGTCGGAGTGCCATCATGTCGTGTTCTTCCTGTCCGCCCCGCGATTCCGGGGCGCTGTGTCCATAACCCGAGAAGATGAAAACGGATGCGGCCTCCTACGCAACCGGTGTGCCCTGCGCCGCGCGGCGGGAGGCCCGGCCGGGAAACCGCGCCGCCGCCGGGCTTCCGGTCCCCCGGCTCCCCCGTCCCCGGCCGCCGCGGCACGGACCGGGTGACCTCTTCGGTGGACGGTGTCCCTCCGCCTCCATCCACGGCCTTCCGACGCCCCGAAGTGCTGGAATGGATACTGCATGCGCCTTGCCTTCCCCGGGAGCCGCGACGCGTGCGGGCGGCCGTTTCCGGCCCGCCGCGAGCAGGCCGGATCCCCGGAGCGACGCGGGAACTACCATCTCAAGGAGGCAAGGTTGGACACTCACGCGACCGGTCAGGCGGGGAACCGGACCCCCCCCGCATCCGAGATCCTGGACGGCCTGAACGACCTCCTCCAGCTCGACCACGACGCCATCGGCGCCTACGAGATCGCCATCGACAAGCTCCAGGACCGCGACCACGCCGACCAGATCGCCGGGTTCAAGCGCGACCACGAGCGGCACATCCGCGACCTGAACGAAGCCATCGCGGCGCTCGGAGGCACGCCCCGGAACGAGCCGCATGCGACCGGCCCCTTCAAGCAGGCGCTGCAGAGCCTGGGCGGGCTGGCGGGCGACCGGGGCATCCTGATCGCCTGGCGGACGAACGAACTGCAGGTGCGCAGCAAGTACGATTCGTACGCGGCCAGGGCGAACCTCTGGGGGCCGGACCTCAAGCGCCTGGTGGACCGGAACGCGCTGGACGAGGAGCGACACTACGACTGGGTCTCGCGGACGCTGGAGACGCTGGGCGTGGGCGGCGCCGAGGGAACGGAGCCCGGCGGCATGGCCCGTATGCGGGAGCGCGCCGGCGAGGTCCCCGGACAGGTCCGCGAGAGTGTGGCGGGGGGGCTGGAGTCGGTCGCCAACCGCATCTCCCACCTCGTGGACCCGAGCGATGGCGGGCGGATGGCCGGAATGGCGGGCGGGGTGGCGGGCGGCTTCGAGAGCACGGCCCGCTACGTCCGCGAGGGGAACCTGGATGAGCTGCGGCGCGATTTCGAGGTGCAGGTGCGCCGCCGCCCCGTTCAGACGCTGCTGGCCGCGGCGCTGACGGGCTTCGTGATCGGCCGAATCCTTCGCTAAAGGAGCGCCCACATGGCTGAGATGAGAACCCAGGGCGAAGGGACGCCGAGGCCCCGGTCCGACGTACACGCCCGGGAGAACCTCGGGTACCGGACCTCTGACCGCCTTCCCTCGGGGCACGCGCTCCCGGGCGGCGACCCGGGGCGGATGGACGCCGCCGAGACGATGACGGACGACCCGCAGGTGGTCCGCGCGGAGATCGAGCACACCCGCGAGCGGATGTCGGAGACGATCGACGAGATCGAGGGCGTGATCGCGCGCAAGCGGGAGCAGCTCCAGGACCGTCTCGACGTGCTCGCTCCCGTCCGCGAGCGGCCGCTCCCGGCGGCGGGGATCGCCTTCGGGGCGGGGCTCGTCCTGGGGCTGCTGACCGGCGGCGACGAGGAGGAGCACGAGTTCCACCCGCGGGCACGCTCCCTCCGGCTGGACGGGGAGGCGCACGACCCCTACGTGGGCGACGTCGAGGAGCGCGCCCGGATGTGGGAGGCCCGTGCCCGCCGCCTCCTGCAGGTGGCCCGGGACCAGGAGGAGCAGATCCGAGAGCTGCAGGAGCGCTACGGGAACCTGTACTCCCGCGACGTGGACCTGCGCGGCTGGGAGGACGGGGAGAGCCGTGACGACGGGATCGTGTCGGGCATCGACGACTTCCGCGAAACGGTGATGCACGGGCTCACGAGCTTCCTCACCGACGCGTTCCGGCAGATGGGCCGGAGCGGAGATCGCGACGCCCGCGACGAATAGCGGCCGGCGGCCGGGGCGCCCCGGCCGGGGAGACGGGCGGAAGCCTCGTAAGCGGCGCCCCCTCCGGGAGATCCCGGAGGGGGCGCCGGCTTTTCGCTCCCCGGCGCCCGGCTTATCTTCCGGGATGCCCGTTCCCCCCGATCCCGGAGAATCGTGAAGGTCACCTTCCGCGGCGTGCTCGCCGCGCTTTTCGTGCTCGTGGTCGCCGCGGTGTGCGTGCGGCTCGGTTTCTGGCAGCTCGACCGCCTGGAGCAGCGGCGTGCCCGCAACGCGGCCGTGGCCGCGGCGGAGTCGCGTCCCACCCTCCTTCTCGACTCCGCGGCCATGGAGAGGATCGTCGAAGATCCGGCCGCGTACGTCCACCGGCGGGTGCGCGTGCGGGGAACGTACGACCCGTCCGGAGAGGTGGTCCTGCGCGGCCGGGCGCGCGAGGGGCAGCCCGGTGTCCACCTCGTGACGCCCCTGAGGGTGGAGGGGCTTCCCGCGGCCGTACTGGTGAACCGCGGCTGGGTGCCCTCCCCGGACGGCGCCACCGTGGAGCGGAGCCCCTACGCGGAGCCGGGGACGCACGAGGTGACGGGGATCCTGCAGGAGATCCCCGTCACCCTCGACCGGGGGCAGCCGGCCGTCTCCGGGCGCGGCGGGGACACCACGTTCCGCCGCCTGGACCGTGAGGTGGTGCGCACCCGCTCTCCCTATCCCGTGCTCCCGCTCTACGTCCAGCAGCTCCCTGACTCCTCCGCCGTACCCGCGTCGCTCCCGGTCCGCGTCGCGCCGCCCACGCTGGACGAGGGACCGCACCTGAGCTACGCGATGCAGTGGTTCGGCTTCGCGGCCATCGCCGTGGTGGGGTTCGCGGTGGTGGTGCTGAGGCGGCGCATGTAGGGCGCGGCCAGGTGCACCGCGGTCGGGGCGCAGCCCCCGCCGGGAATCCCCGGCGGGGGCTGCGTACGTCCGGGCCGGGCGGTACGGCGGCCCGGGGTCCGCGTGCGCGTCGCGGACCCCGGCGGTGTGCCTCTTGCATGCGCTCCTCTCCCCCGAATCGGCAGGCCGGGGCGGGCGGTCCACGGGGTCGAAAACCCGGAGCCGGCCCGCGAAACGAGGAAACCCACCATCGGAAAGGGAGGACGTATGGCTCGCTATGGACGGGACTTCGACCGGAATCGCGGAGGGATGTTCGGTGGGCGGGGCGGCATGGGCCGCGACTACGGCAGGGACTACGGCTACGGGTACGGTGGCGCGGGGAACGAGGACTTCCGCGGCGGCATGTCTCGGGGTGGCGGGTACGGTGGGATGGGTTCCGACGCATTCGAGGGACGGGAGGACTTCGGCGGGCGGTACCGCGGCGGGCTGAGCGGCTTCGGTACCGGAGGGGGCGCCTACGACGTCGAGTACGGCGGCGGCCTGGGGTACGGCCGCGGCAGGTTCGGCGGGCGCGAATCGGGCTTCGGCCGCGAGATGGGCCGGGACATCGGAGGCGGCTACCGCGGCGAGTTCGGCGAGGAGGGCGGATTCGGGTTCGGCTCCCGCCGCGGGATGCGGGGCGGCTACGGCGCCTACCAGGGCGGGTACGGGGGCGGCTACGGCGAGTCCGGGTACGGGGAGGGCGGCTACGGTGGCGGGATGGGGCGGGGCCACGGCCCCCTTCGGGAGATCGTCCGGCGGCGAGTCTCGGAAATCATGACCCGCGATCCGGAGACGGTCACCTCGGACGCCACGCTCGCCGACGCGGCGAAGAAGATGCGCGACCTGGACGTCGGCATCATCCCGGTCATCGAGAGCGGCGACAGCCGGCGCCTCCGCGGCGTGGTGACCGACCGCGACATCGCCATCCGCGCGGTAGCCGAAGGCAAGGACCTCGGCAACACCCGGGTTTCGGACGTGATGACCACGGACGTCGAGACCTGCAACCAGAACGACTCGGTGGACGACATCCTGAACCTGATGGAGCGGGTGCAGGTGCGCCGCGTGCCCATCACGGACCGCGAGGGGCGCCTCGTGGGGATCGTCGCCCAGGCGGACGTCGCCCTCGAACTGACCGAGACGCCCGAGGGGATGCACGAGATCGCCGACACGCTGGAGCGGATCTCCGAGCCGGGGCAGGGGCGCCTCGGGCTGCGCGGCTCGCAGTCGCGCGGGGGGCTGCACGCCGGCGGCCGTGCCGGCGGGATCCTGCAGGGGAGGACCTCCTCCACCACCGGCCGGTCGGCGGGGACGCAGTCCGGCACGTCGCAGTCGTCCGGCACGCAGGGGCGCGGGCAGTCCTCCTCGTCCCGCGGCAGCCAGCAGCGCGGGTCGCAGGACAACTCGTAGTCCCCGGAGGGTACCGTACGCAGAAGGGGGAGCCGCGCGGCTCCCCCTTCTGCGTTGTGTGCCTCCCGGATCGCCCTGCGGCCGGCCTATCCGTCCCAGCGGCGCAGGGCGAGCGTGCTGTTGGCGCCCCCGAACCCGAAGGAGTTGGAGAGCGCCACCTCCACCTCCGCCTTCCGGGCGACGTTGGGGACGTAGTCCAGGTCGCACTCCGGGTCCGGGTCGGTGAGGTTGATGGTGGGCGGGAGGACGCCGTCGCGGAGCGTGAGCACCGTGAGTCCGGCCTCGATCGCCGCCGTCCCCCCGAGCGCGTGCCCCAGCATGGACTTGGTGGACGAGACGGCAAGCCGGTCCGCGTGATCGCCGAACACGGCGCGGATGGCCCGCGTCTCGGCGACGTCGCCCACCGGGGTGGAGGTGCCGTGCGCGTTGACGTAGCCCACCGTCTCCGGGGCGATCCCGCCGCTCCTCAGCGCCCGCCGGATGGCGAGGGCCGCCCCCTCGCCGTTCTCGGGCGGGGCGGTGACGTGGAACGCGTCCGAACTCATCCCGAACCCCACGACCTCCGCCAGGATGCGCGCTCCGCGCCGCCGGGCGGACTCCAGCTCCTCCAGCACCAGGATCCCGGCGCCTTCGGCGTGAACGAACCCGCTCCGCTTCGCGTCGAACGGACGCGAAGCCGTTTCCGGCGACTCGTACTCCGTCGCCAGCGCGCGCGCGGCGGCGAAGCCGGCGAAGGAGAGCGGGATGACGCACGCCTCCGTCCCGCCCGCGATCATCATGTTCGCGTCGCCCCGCTGGATGGCGTGGAACGCCTCGCCGAGCGCGTGGTTGCTGGTGGCGCAGGCGGAGACGGGCGCGTAGCTCGGCCCCATGGCCCCGGTGCGCATGGACACCTGGCCGGCCGCGAGGTTGATGATGCTGGCGGGGATGAAGAAGGGGGAGACGCGGCCCGGACCACGCTCGTCCATCAGCTTGGAGGTCTCCATGATGGAGATCAGCCCCCCCATCCCAGAGCCGATGATCACCCCGGTCTCCTCCGGCTCAGGCACCCGGCCCAGGCCGCCCAGGCCGGCGTCGCGGAGCGCTTCGTCCGCGGCCACCAGGGCGTACTGGATGAACCAGTCCATCCGGCGCGCCTCCTTGCGGTCGATCACCCCTTCCGGATCGAAGCCCTTGACCTCGCCCGCGATGGCGACCGACGGAGGAAACCCCTCGGGCGCGAACCGGGTGAGCGGTCCAATCCCGGAGCGTCCCTCGATCACTCCCTTCCAGGTCTCCTCGGTGGAGTTCCCCAGCGGGGTGACCATTCCGATCCCGGTAACGACGACGCGACGAACCAATCCTCCCATCCCTGTTGCTCGTTTCGAACGCTGCGGGGCCGCGGGTCACTCCGCCCGGAGGAGCCCCTTCCGGAGCGCGAACCGTACCAGCTCGCTCCGGTGGTGGAGGTCCAGCTTCTCCATGATGCGGGCCCGGTAGGTGTCCACCGTCTTGGGGGAGATGAAGAGCTTCTTCCCGATCTCGCTGGAGCTGAACCCCTCGACGGTGAAGGAGAGCACCTCGCGCTCCCGGTCGGTGAGGCGGTCGATGGGGTCCTCCTCCCCCGCCTCCGCCTTCTGCTTCAGGCCGCGGAGCAGGAGCTTGGCGGCGCTGGGGTAGAGGAACACGTCGCCCCGGGCGACGGTGCGGATGGCCTCGATCAGCTCCTCGTCCGCGCTCCGCTTGTTGACGTACCCGGATCCGCCGGCCTCCAGCACCGGGAGGAGGTGTTCCTCCTCGCCGTGCATGGTGAGGACGAGCACGCGGGTCCCCTGGTTCAGCGCGGTGATGGCGCGGGTGGCCTCCAGCCCCCCCTGTCCCGGCATCGAGAGGTCCATCACCACCACGTCCGGCCGCAGCTCCGCCGCCTTCGCGGTCCCCTCCTCGCCGGTCCCGGCCTCCCCGACCACCTGGAACCCGGGCTCCGCCTCCAGCAGGGCGCGGAGCCCGGCGCGGAGGACGGCGTGGTCGTCCACCAGCAGCACCCTGATCGTCTCCGGTTCAGGCGTCATCGAGGACTCGTTTGGAGGAAGCGTGGGCGCGGAGGTGACCCCGCCCGGACCGGGCGGAATCTTGCGGCTCCGGCGCCCGGTCGCAAGCGAATGCCGTTACAGACGCTTCATCAGCACGTCCGGCGTCCAGCGCGCCAGCAGCGCGGCCAGCGTGGAGAACGAGCCGGACAGGAGCAGCACCCCCACCACCACCAGCAGCACGCCGCTCGCCCGGCTGACCCAGGGAAGGAGGTGCCGCATCCGGCGGAAGGCGCCCAGGAAGCGGTGGATCAGCAGGGTGGAGACGAGGAAGGGGACCGCGAGGCCGGCCGAGTACACCGCCAGCAGCCCCATCCCCTCCACCACGGAGCCCCGGGTGGCGGCGAGGGTGAGGATCCCGCCCAGGATGGGGCCGATGCACGGCGTCCACCCCGCCCCGAACGCCACCCCCACCAGGACCGTCCCCAGGTACCCCACGGGCTTGTCCGCCAGGTGCACCCGCCATTCGCGCGAGGCGCCCGGGAGCCGGAGCGCCCCCAGCAGGTAGAGCCCGAACACGACGAGCAGCGCCCCGCCGAAGATCTCCACCCAGCGGCTCGCGTAGGAGAGCAGCGCCCCCAGGAACGTCGCCGACGCCCCCAGGAGGATGAACACCGAGGTGAAGCCCAGGATGAAGAGGAGCCCGTGCGTGAGCACCGCCCGCTGCTTCCTCCCCGACTCCTCCTGCAGCTCGTCCAGGCTCATCCCGGTGATGAACGTGGCGTAGCTCGGGATGAGCGGGAGGACGCAGGGGGAGAGGAAGCTGAGCACCCCGGCGGTGAAGGCGACGACGAGCCCGAGAGATTCGGCCTGCATGTACGGACGGCTGGCGAGGGAGGTTTCCGGCCCGCGGGGACCCCGGACGATCCGGAATCCGCCGGTAGACGAAGCTACCTGTACGAAAGGCTCCGGGCGAGCCCGGAGCCTTGATTACACGCCAATTGGCGGGTGGGTTCAGTCGCCGGCCACCCCGGCGGCGAGGCTCTCCTCCCGCCGGGTGGCGCACCCCAGCCGGTGACGGATGCCGGAGAGGAGGTAGTCGAGCACGTCGCCGGCGGAGTAGGCGAGGCGCCCCTGCCCCAGGAAGCGGCGGATGAGCTTCAGGTCGTCGCCGCTGGTGATCAGCGGCTTCTCCGTCCGGCCGTCGTCCCGCACCTGGCCGTGGCCGACGTCCGCCATCAGCGCGTTGCAGAGGCACTTGCGCCCGACGGTCTCCTCCACGGCGCCGCCCTTCTTCATGAACTGGTCCACCGGCTCGGCGGGGCAGCGGTACCCCAGACGCCCGTTCGCCATCCGGTAGGTGCTGCGCAGGTAGCCCAGGTCGCACACCCGCTCGCGGGCCGCGTACTCGCCGGGCTGCGACATGGTCCCGCCGAGCTGCACCACCTTGAAGGGGAAGCCGGTGGGGGAGGCGCGCCCGTCCGTCAGGACGTCGATCTCGTCGTCCAGCGCCTGCCGGAGCACGAGTTCCTTGAGGTCCGTCCGGAAGCCGGACTCCTCGGTGTAGGCGAAGAGGGTCCCCACCTGGATCCCCGCCGCGCCCTCGTCCAGCGCCTCCTGCAGCTTCTCGGGGGAGCCGGCGCCCCCGGCGAGCCAGAACGGAAGCCCCAGCTCCCGCATCTTCGCCAGGTCCACCTCGTCGCGGGGGCCGTACACGGGCTCGCCGCGGTCGTTGAAGTGCGAATCGCCCCGGGGCGGTGCGTTGTGCCCGCCCGCGGTGGGGGCCTCGATGATGAAGCCGTCCACCCGCCCGCTCGCCTTGCGCGCCAGCATGGTCGCCAGCGAGTTGGACGCGATGATCGGGAGGAAGAAGGGCCGCATCATCTCCACCGGCGGCTCGGCGGAGTGGTCGCGCGGATCGAAGGTCATGACCGCGGTCTCCCCGCCCCCCTCCACGTCCAGCTTCAGGGACGCCGGCTGGTGCGCGGCGAAGCGGTCGAGGATGCCCGGGATCTCCTTGGGGATCCCTGCGCCCATCAGCACGTAGTCCACCTGGGCGAGCATCGCCCCGTAGAGCGAGTCGAGGTTGGGCATCTGCACCTTGGTGAGGAGGTTGATCCCCACCTTCCCGTCGTGCCCCTCCTTGGCGAGCCACACCTCGCAGAAGTTGGCCGCCATGGTGAGCTGCTGGCGGACCCGCGTCACCACTTGCTTGTACATGGGAACGGCCTTGTACGGCTCGTCCTCCGGACGCCCTTCCGGGCGGAAGTACCGGTCCAGGATCTCCTGCGCCACCCCCGGGATGGGGAAGTCCTCCAGCGCGCGCCGGAGGTGACCGCCGATGTCCCCGTCCTGCAGCCGTCGGACGAAAAGCGTGTCGAGGGCCGTCCCCGACACCACCCCCAGCTGGCCCCGCATGGAAACCGCCTTGGCGAGCACCCAGCAGGAAACTCCGACACCCATTCCGCCCTGGATGATCATGGGGTGTGCGAGCGCGGCAGCGGTCATACGCGGTCCTCGGTTGTATGGCAGGTAAGAGGGGGAGTCCGGCAATTTATGCGACATGTCGCGGGTCCGCAACGACTTGCGGACCATCCTGTACTCCGGTGAGCAGTGCTCAGTTCCGTCCGGGGCACAATGCAACCCGCGGGCCACACCCCGAAAAGGGGGCCGACGCGTGACTTAGCCTCGCCCTACGGGGCTCGCTCCGGGAGTTGCCCGCGGCCTCGGGGCGCGGATATCTTCGCGGCGTGAGCGGGGCGGGCGCCCCGCCGTCACCCGAAGGGGAACGTTAACATGGCCGAGATGCATCCCGCCACACTGGAAGGGTGGTACGCCCTCCACCAGGCGTGGACGACCGACTGGACCGCGCTCCGGGCCCTGGAGCCCCGGGCGCGCGAGGAGATCGCCGACGAGGCGCGCGCGCTGTTCGAGGAGTTGGCCGCGCCGGCCGAGGGCTGGAGCGCGCCCTTCCGCCTGGTGGGCGGGGGTGCGGACTGGCTCTTCGTCCACTTCCGCCCGACGCTCGAAGAACTCTCCGACGTGGCGCTGCGGGTCCGCCGCTCGCGGCTGGCGGACTTCCTTCGTCCCGGGTTCGACTACCTCTCGGTCACCGAGGCGGGGCTCTACCACGCCACCGCCGAGGCCGCGCGGGAGCACGGGGCCGGAACCGAGGCGTTCCGGCGCGCGCTGGACGAGGCGGCGGAGGCGGAGCTGCGGAGCCCCCACGTCCGCTCTCGCCTGTACCCGGAGGTCCCGGAGGGGATGAAGTACGTGTCCTTCTACCCCATGAGCAAGCGGCGCGCGCCCGGCGCCAACTGGTACACCCTCCCCGTCGAGGAGCGGAGCCGCCTGATGCGCGAGCACGGGATGACGGGGCGCCGCTTCGCCGGGCGGATCTTCCAGGTGATCACGGGATCGGCCGGGCTCGACGACTGGGAGTGGGGGGTCACGCTCTTCGCGCGCGATCCGCTCGACTTCAAGCGCATCGTCACGGAGATGCGCTACGACGACGCCAGCGCCCTCTACGGCGAGTTCGGCGAGTTCGTCACCGGCATCCGTTTTGCCCCCGGCGACTGGACGAAGCTCCTGAGGGTCTCGGAGTGACCGCGCGCGGGGCGTTTTCGTGCTGGCCCGTGCCGGACTGGTACGGTATCTTCCCGCGATGAACTGGACACGACCCTTCGCGATCGTCGGCGCCGTCACGCTCCGCCTCCTGGAGCGGCTGGGCGTCTTCGCCCACTTCTCCGTGCAGGCCGGCCGCGCGGTCGCGGGGGTCGCGACCTGGGGGCCCCTCCTGGTGAGCCAGATGCGGCGCCTGGGGGTGGATTCGCTCCCCATCTCGCTGTTCATCTCCGCCTTCACGGGGGTGGTGATGGCGCTCCAGGCATCGTACACCTTCACCGGAGCGGTACCCCTGTACTTCGTGGGTACTCTGGTGGGGAAGACGATGATCCTGGAGCTGGGCCCCGTTCTCACGGGGCTCGCTCTTTCCGGCCGGGTGGGCGCGAACATCGCCGCCGAGCTGGGAACCATGCGCGTCTCCGAGCAGATCGACGCGCTGGAGACCATGGCGTACGACCCGATGGCCTACCTCGTGGTGCCGCGGGTCCTCTCGGGGATCCTGATGTTCCCGATCGTCGTGGTGTTCGCGAACCTGATCGGGGTCGGCGCGGGGTGGATCACCGCCATCAACCTCCTGGACATGTCGACGCAGGAGTTCGTGAAGGGGCTCCAGCTCTTCTACGTCCCCTTCGACCTCACCTACTCGCTCATCAAGTCCACCTCGTTCGGGCTCGTGGTCACGCTGATCGGGTGCTTCCAGGGGTTCACCGCGAGCGGCGGCGCGGAGGGCGTGGGGATCGCGACCACCCGCGCGGTGGTGATCGCAAGCATGCTCATCCTCGTCCTCGACGCCTTCTGGGCGGCGGTGCTGCTGCGATGAGCATCGAGCTGATCGACGTCCACAAGGCGTTCGGGGCGAAGCGGGTCCTCACCGGCCTCTCCATCGAGGTGGGGAGCGGCGAGACGCTCTCGCTGATCGGGTTCTCGGGGGCGGGGAAGTCGACGATCCTGAAGCACGTGGTCGGGCTCATCCGGCCGGACCGCGGCAGCGTGCGGGTGGACGGGCAGGAGGTGCCCCGCCTCTCGCGGGCGGCCCTGTACGATCTGCGGCGAAGCATCGGCTACGTGTTCCAGTTCGCGGCGCTCTTCGATTCCATGACCATCGGCGACAACATCGCCATGGGGCTCCGTCGGGACGCCGCGCTCTCCGAGCCGGAGATCCGAGAGCGGGTGATGGACGCGCTGGAACGGGTGGACCTTCCGGGGTACGACACACGGTTCCCTTCGGAGCTCTCGGGCGGCCAGAAGAAGCGGGCCGGCCTCGCCCGGGCGATCGCGTTCCGCCCGCGCTACCTCCTGTACGACGAGCCCACCAGCGGGCTCGACCCGGTGACCACCACCACCATCGACCGGCTGATCCGGAAGATGCAGTCGGACCTGGGGACGACCTCCCTGGTGATCACCCACGACATGGAGAGCGCGTACCGCATCAGCGACCGCATCGCGATGCTGTACCAGGGACGCGTTGTGGAGGAGGGGGCCCCGGACCAGATCCGGAACACGCGGGACCCCATCGTGCGCGGCTTCATCGAAGGGAAGCCGGAGCTGGTCGAACAGGCGGAGGCCGACCGGGCGAGGGCGCCCACCCGTCCCGCGGTCCCTCGTACCGGAGAACCTGAATGAAGCTGAAGAACGAGGTGATCGTGGGGCTGGTGGTGGTGGCCGGCCTGCTGGTGCTGGCCGTGGGCGGCTACTGGCTGACCGGGCGGCAGTGGGGAGGCGAGCAGCGGGAACTCGTCGCCACCTTCCAGCGGGTGGGCCTCCTCGCCGAGGGGAGCCAGGTGAAGTACCGGGGCGTCAAGATCGGCCGGGTGGAGCGGATCCGCCTCTCGGAGGGCGGCGACGGCGTCTTCGTGACCATGACCGTGAACCCGAACGTGACCTTTCCGGAGGATGCCGGGGTGCTGATCTCGGCGGAGTCGTTCTTCGGTGACTGGCAGGCGGAGATCGTCTCGCAGAACAGCTATCCGGAGCTGCTCTGGGCGACGTCCAACGTGCCGGGCGTGTTCCCGGGCGCGGCGCTCCCCGACATCACGGAACTCACGGCCGTAGCGGCGCGGATCGCGACGGACATCGAGACGCTCTCCGAGCGGGTGGAGCTGGCCTTCACCGAGGAGACGGCCATCAAGATCCGCGAGACCATCGAGAACATCCAGGAGGTCAGCGAGCAGCTCGGCGGCTTCGTGGACCAGCAGACGGGCACCTACCGCGACGTGTCGCAGAACGTCCTGCAGGCCACGGCGAACATCCGCGACGCCACCGCGGCGGCGGAGCGCGTCGCCAACGACCTCGGGGCCGCCGTGAACCAGGGCGACATCCAGGCGGTGCTCGGCAACGCCCGTGCGGCGAGCGAGAACCTGCGGGTCTTCAGCGAGCAGCTCCAGGCCGCGGGCCAGGGGATGCCCGGTCTGGTGGCCCGCGCCGACACCACGCTCGGCTCGCTGAACCAGACGATGGCCGGGATCCAGCCCCAGATCGAGCAGATCGGCCCCACGCTGGAGGAGGCCCGCGCCGCGATGGCGACCCTGCAGCGCGCCGCCGCCAAGATCGAGCAGGGGCAGGGCACCCTGGGCCGCCTGGTGGAGGACCCGGCGCTCTACGAGGAGACGCAGCGCGCCGTGGCGACCCTCCGCCGCCTGCTGGCCGACATCCAGGCGAATCCCGGAAAATATATCGGCCAGTTCAAAGTCTTCTGAGCCGCGGGGGAGGCGGCTCGGTAAACGGCGCAGCTCTGCGTTACCCTGCGGGGGGCTCCCTGCGGCGTACATGAAGTACGCCTCAGTCGCCCTCCTCGGGCGCCTTGATCTGCACCATTTCCCTTCGCCTCGGAGCCCGGAGTGGAACGGACGGCAGGCATCCTGCTGGGGGGAGCGGCTGCGGGTTTGGTAGTTGCGTGAGGGATGCGAGCCCGGAGGGGCGAGACCCCGCGTGGTTTGCGGGGGCTCGCCGCACTTGGCCGGCGTCGTTTGCCGGCCTAGTGCGCCGCAGCCCGACCCCCCGCGAGGGGGGGCACGCCCGAATAGCGGTTACAGGTCTTACTCCGAAAGCCATGCTGATCGTCCAGAAGTACGGAGGCACCTCGGTCGGGACGCCGGAGCGGATCCGGGCGGTCGCGCGTCGCGTCGCGGGCGTGCGGCGGCGCGGGGACGACGTGGTGGTGGTGGTTTCGGCGATGGGCGAAACCACCGACGACCTGCTGGCCCTCGCCGCGCAGGTGACCGGGATCGACGCGCCGGGCTCGCGGCACCCGCGCGAGCTGGACATGCTCCTCAGCGCGGGCGAGCGCATCTCCATGGCACTCCTGGCGATGGCGATCCGGGACGAGGGGGCGGAGGCCATCTCGCTCACCGGGAGCCAGGCGGCCATCATCACCGACGGCGCCCACACGGCGGCGCGGATCCGCGAGGTGCGCGCGGACCGGGTGCGGGCGGCCCTGACGGACGGAAAGGTGGCGATCGTCGCAGGCTTCCAAGGCGTCAGCCTCGCCCGCGAGATCACCACCCTGGGGCGCGGCGGGTCCGACACCACGGCGGTGGCGCTCGCGGCGGCGCTGGAGGCGGACGTCTGCGAGATCTTCACCGACGTGGACGGCGTCTTCACCGCCGATCCGCGGAAGGTCCCGGGGGCGCGCGTACTGCCCCGGGTGTCGCACGCGGAGATGATCGAGCTGGCGGCCGCGGGGGCGCAGGTCATGCATGCCCGCGCGGTGGAGATCGGGGCGCGGTATGGCGTCGACATCCGGGTCCTCTCCTCGTTCCGGGAGGACGAGGGTGGCGACGACGCGCCCCGGGGAACACGGATCACCAGGGAACCGGACCGAATGGAAGAGCTGGCGCTCACGGGGATCACCTCCCAGCGCGGACACGCCAAGATCTCGATGCGCGGCCTCCCCGCGGGCATGGCGACCGCCACCGAGGTGCTGGTCCGCCTGGCGGAGGCCGGAGTCCCCGTCGACCTGATCTCGGAGCACACGGAGCCCACGGGGCGGGTGTCGCTCCAGGTGACGACCTGGGAGCACGCGATCGAGGCGGCCCGCGGCGTGGTGGAGGAGCTGGTCGGGCGGCTGGGCGGGGGGGAGTGGGAGATCCGCCAGGGGCTCGCCCGTGTGGCGCTGGTCGGCAGCGGGATGACGGGGCGCCCGGGGGTGTACGCCCGCGCGTTCCGGACGCTTCTCGACGCCGGGGTGGACGTTCAAGCCGTCTCCACCTCAGCCATCTCCATCACCCTCCTGGTCGCCCACGACCGGGAGGACGCCGCGCTGGAGGCCCTGCACCGCGCATTCGAGCTGGAGCGCGCGGCGGATCCTTCCCGCGCCGGACCCGACGCTTAGGAGGAGCGAGGCCATGCACGTCGCCATCCTGGGCGCCACGGGCGCCGTCGGCCGCACCATGCTCCGGGTCGTGGAGGAGCGCCGCCTCCCGGTGGAGCGCCTCACCCTGCTCGCCTCCGAGCGCTCCGCCGGCACCGTGGTGCCGTGGGGCGGACGGGAGTGGACGGTGGGGGTGGCGGAGCCGGGCGCCTTCCGCGGGGTGGACTTCGCCCTCTTCTCGGCGGGCGCGGACCGGTCGCGGCAGTGGGCGCCGGTCGCGGCGGACGAAGGCGCCGTGGTGGTGGACAACTCCTCCGCCTGGCGGATGGACCCGGAGGTCCCGCTGGTGGTGCCGGAGGTGAACCTCCACGCCGCGGGGGTCCGGCCGAAGGGGATCGTCGCCAACCCCAACTGCTCCACCATCCAGATGGTGGTGGCGCTCCGGGCCGTTCACGACGCCTTCGAGGCGCGGCGCGTGGTGGCGACCACCTTCCAGTCGGTGAGCGGGGCGGGGGAGACGGGGCGCACGGCGCTCCGGGCGGAGCTGGAGGGCGGCCGGGCGGAGGACTCTCCCTTCGCGCGCCCCATCGCGGGGAACGCGGTGCCGCGCATCGGCGACTTCGACGCCGAGGGGTGGACGGGCGAGGAGCGCAAGATGATGAACGAGACGCGCAAGATCCTCGACCTCCCGGACCTCCCGGTCATCGCCACCTGTGTGCGCGTGCCCGTGGAGGTGGGGCACTCCGTGCAGGTGATGGTGGAGACGGGGCGCGACCTCACCCTGGAGGGCGCGCTACGGGCGCTGGAGGCGTTCCCCGGGGTGGTGCTGGCGCGGGAGCCGGACGCTTTCCCCACGCCGCTGGAGACGGCCGGGCGCGACGAGGTGTTCGTGGGGCGGGTGCGGGTGGACCCCGACTTCCCGCGGGCGCTCCACTTCTGGGTGGTGGCGGACAACCTGCGCAAGGGCGCGGCCACCAACGCCGTGCAGATCGTGGAGGGGCTCGCGGGTGGGTAGACGCCGGCGGGGCGGGACCCGGCGCGGCGGGCAGGCGCGCATCGAGACCAGTGCCGGGGGAGTCATCTTCCGCTGGCACGGGGAGACCGCGCACGTCCTCCTGATCCGCGACCGGTATCACCACTGGGGCTTCCCCAAGGGACACCTGGAAGGCGAGGAGACGCCGGCCGACGCGGCGCTGCGGGAGGTGCGGGAGGAGACGGGGCTGGGCGACCTCGTGCTGGGGCCGCGGCTGCAGACCATCGACTGGTTCTTCCGGTTCCGCGGGCGGCTGATCCACAAGTACTGCCACTTCTTCCTGATCGAGGCTCCCACGGGGGACACCTGCCCGCAGGAGGAGGAAGGGATCACGGAGTGCGTGTGGCTCCCGCTGCAGGAGGCCATCGATGCGATCTCCTACGACAACGCCCGGGAGGTGCTGCGGTTGGCGGCGGAGCGCCTCCTGGCCGAGCTGACGCGGTCGGCCCCGGCGATGCGGTCCGGGGCGGGCGAGGCGGAGGCGGCGGGGTGAGCGCACCCGCGGTGAACGTGGGGTCGCGAGGCCGCTCCGGGACGGATCCCGGGGCGGCTTCGTAGTTCACGGGATGCCGACCCCGGATCCGGCCGTGTCTCGCGGGAGGGCGGCGGCGGTGGCTCCCTCCGCGGCCCGGGCCTCCAGCTCGGCGGCCACCCGCGTCACCACCGGCTCCCAGTCTCCCGGTCGCTCCTGTCGGAAGAGGCGCATGGTCGGGTACCACGGGGAGTCGTCGCGGTCCCGCATCCAGCGCCAGTCCGGCTCGGAGTGGAGCAGCGTCCACACGGGCACGCCCAGGGCGCCCGCGAGGTGGGCGGGCATGCTGTCCACGGTGACCACGAGGTCCAGCGCGCGCATCACCCCCGCCGCGGTCCGTACGTCGTCCGAGCCGGACACCGGGCCGAGGTCCGCGTCCGGGCGGGTGAGCGCCTCGCCCCGCTGCAGCACGTGGAGGGAGACGCCGGGGATCCGGGCGAGCGGGCGGAGCAGGTGCGCGGGGAGGGAGCGGCGGCGGTCCCAGTCTCCCGCCTCCCACACCAGGCCCACCGCGAGCCGCCCGTCGCGCGGGAGCGGGGCCGGGGGGGCGTGGAGGTACGGGACCCCGGCGGGGAGCGTGGCGAGGGTGCTGCGGAAGACGTGCGCCAGCTCCATCACCTCCACGTCCACCTCGTACGAGGCGTCGGGGGGGCCGTCGTGGAGCGGAAGGAGGCGGTCGATGCCGGAGGTGGTGCGGAGCAGGGGCAGGAGCGCGGGCTGCGCCCACACGGCGACCTCCGCGGCGACGGACTTCAGGAGCGGAGCGTAACGGACGAACTGGAGGGTGTCGCCCAGCCCGTGGTAGCAGTGCACCAGCACGCGCCTCCCGTTCGGCGGGGTGCCGTCCCAGACGGCCTGCTCGTGCCGCGGGAGGTGCCAGGTGGGGGCGCCGGCGCGGGCGCGAAGGACCTCGTCGCTTACCTTCCAGGCCGTCTCGAAGTCGCCTTCCAGCATGTGGCGCGTCCAGCGGTCCAATCGGGTCCTCCGGGTCGTGGGGAGGTACGAAACGCGGCGCGGCACGGGGAGTCCCGTGCCGCGCCGGGTGTGCCGGCCGGGGCCGGCGCCGTGTCTACACCTCGTCCTCGCGCAGCCTGCGGCCCAGCCAGAGGCCCAGCGGAACCGCGACGGCCGCGGCGCCCAGCCCCACCGCGGCGTTGCGGCCGAGGGCGTTCCGCTTGGGCGCGGGGCGCACCCGCTGCACCGCCCACTGCGTCGCCTTGAGTAGAGCGGCCTTGCGCGGGTTCTTCGCGGCGAACATCATCTTCGGTGCCGCGGCCCACGCCACGGCGTTGACGATCCGGTTCTTCTTCATGGGGGCTCCTCCCTTCCGGTTGCGTTTCGATGGTCATCGCCCGCCTTGCAGGAAGCGTGCACGCGGCGGCGCGGACGGAGCCGTCGGACGTATCCCGGGGAGCGGTTCCCGGCCCCGACCCCGGTCCCGATGCCCGATTCGCAGATCCCGTCCCCGGCGCCCGGAGCGGACGGCCCGAGCTGGCGCGCCATCCACGCGGTGGTGGTGGTCGTCGTCCTCGCGCTCTTCCTGTTCTCGCTGCGGACGCTCCTCAACCCGTTCCTGCTCTTCCTCCTCTTCCTCTTCCTGGTGTCGCCCGGTGCCGGATCCAGGCACTACGTGATGCTGGTGAGCGCCACCGCGGTCCTGACGCTGGTGTGGCTGCTGGAGACCACGGGCTTCCTGCTGGCGCCCTTCTTCCTGGCGCTGGTCCTGGCATACGTCCTCCACCCCGTTGTGAGCCTGCTGGAGCGGCGGGGGCTGTCGCGCACCCTGGCCGTCTTCCTGCTGGCGGTGCCGATCGTGGGGATCATCGTGCTGGTGATCGGGTTCGCGATCCCCGCCCTCGGCGAGCAGGTCGCGGGGTTCATCCAGAACGTCCCCGGCTACCTGAACGCGGCCACGCTCCAGGTGGAGCGCTGGCAGGTCGTCCTTCAGCGGCGCGACATCCCGTACCTGGACGAGGAGGCGGTCCTGGAGCGCCTGCGCTCCATCCGCCCCGAGGCGGTGGTGGCGTACCTGCAGGAGCGCCAGGCGCAGCTCGCGAGCGCGGCCTGGCGGGGGGCGCTCGGGGTGGGGCGGGGCGTCAGCTCGGTTCTCACCGTGCTCGGCTACGTGTTCCTCACCCCCATCCTCACCTTCTACGTACTCCGGGACTGGCGCGCGATCGAGTCGGCGCTGGCGGGGCTGGTGCCGCCCGCCCGGCAGGATCGTATCCTGGGCTTCTTCCGGGAGTACGACCGGCTGCTCTCCGGCTACCTGCGGGGGCAGTTCCTGGCGGCGTCCATCGTGGGGGTGCTCACCTGGCTCGGCTTCTGGCTCGTCGGCTTCCCCTACGCCCTCCTCCTGGGCGTCGTGGCGGGCGTCTTCAACGTGATCCCGTACATGGGGCTCGTGGCCTCGCTGATCCCCGCCGTGGTCATCGCCCTCTTCTCCGGGAGCGTACTGCTGAGCCTGGGCAAGATCGCCCTCGTCTTCACCGTGGTCCAGGTGCTCGACGGCTCGGTGCTGGGCCCCAAGATCGTCGGTGAGGCCGTGGGGCTGCACCCGGTGTGGGTGATCCTGGCCCTCGCCGTATCGGGCTCGTTCTTCGGCTTCGTGGGGCTCCTCATTGCGGTCCCCCTCGCCGTGCTCGTAAAATTGCTGCTCTCCTCCGCACTGGACCGGTACCGCGGCTCCCGACTCTTCCAGGGTGGGGAGGCGAGGATCGCTACGGGCGAGCCGCTGGGAGCGGGGTCCGTCGCGGAGGCGTAGGAAGGGGGACGGCCCCGGAGGGCCGTCCCGGGGCGGGCAGGGTGGTGGGGGAGCCGGTAACCTTGTCCGGAGGTGACGATGAGCTACAGGATCGACCAGGGGCGCAGGTCGGTTCGTCCCGGGACACGCAGGCGCGGCTGGGTGTCGTCGCTCGTGACCACGGGGGTGGCGGCGGTCCTGGCGGGTGTGTGGGCCTGCGTTCCGCGCGGCCCGGTGCCGGCGGCGGGGCCTTCCTCTTCGCCGCCGCTCGTGGCCGTGGCTGCGGCCCGCCCGCTCGTTTCGCCGCAGGCGGAGCCGCTCCGGGTGGAGCCGGCGCTGGACCGCGAGCTGAAGGAGAGCGTCCACGCCCCGGAGGCCCCCGCGGCCGAGGCCCCGGCCGCCCGGGCTCCGGCGTTCCGGATCGCGGCGCGGCACGAGATGACCTCCACCATGTACTGCCTCAAGGGGCGGACGCGGACGGGGATCCGCACTCGCGACGGGGTGGCCGCGGCCGACCCGGAGTTCCTTCCGCTCGGCTCGGTGGTGCGGCTCTCGCACCGGGACGGGCGTCCCCTGGGCGTGTTCGTGGTGATGGACACGGGCGGGGCGGTGAAGGGGCGGAAGATCGACATCTACGTGGACGACTGCCGGGAGGCGGCGCGCTGGGGGGTGAAACGCGTGACGGCCGAGGTGCTGGACCTGGGCCGCGACGCCGTCTGACCGCCCCCGGACCGTTCCTCCGGGGACCGTGTACGAGAGACGCGGAGCCGTGGACACGGCTCCGCGTCTCTCGCTTCGGGAGGTTTCTCCCGCACCTTCTTCATCCGCAGGGATCGAACGCGTGGCCGGGCTGCTGAACCTGATCCTCTTCCTTCTCGCCGCGGCCGGGGTCGCGGCGCTGGTGCTCCGGCTCCTGGGAGCCCTCTTCCGCGCCGGGCTCGCCGCGGCGCAGAAGTCTCACAGCGACGGGCTGCTCGAAGTGAGCCTTCGCCGGGGCGACCTCACTGCGCTCGCGGAGCGCCAGGCGGAGGTCCGGACGCTGCGCCGCTCGCGGACGCGGTCCGCGCTGCTGGTGTCGCTCTGGCTCGGCGCGCTGGCGGTGCCGGCGCTCGCGGGCGTGGGCCGGGAGGCGTACGCGCTCGCCTCGCTTCTCTGGCTCCTCCCAGGCCGTCCCGTCCTCCCCGGGGTCCGCGTCCACCGGCCGTAAGGGGCGTCCGGGGCCGAGCCGGATGGCCTCCCTCCCGCACAACCCCTGCGCTTCGCTTCTCCGTGACGCCGCCGTTACCGGATCGTGCCTTGCGGGTCGGCGCTCGCGATACGTCTCCCGCGATACTCCCTGTCGGCAGGAGGGCGGAACGACACGCGGACGCGCGCACAGGAGGCGGACCGGCGATGAGAAGAAGCAGAACGGAGCCGTTGACGGACGAGCGGCTGGCGGAGATCGAGGCGAGGCTCTCCCGGGCCACGCCGGGACCGTGGGCGTACAAGGACCGGATGGGGGGCGAGGGGTGCTTCGTCTTCTCGGAAGAGACCTTTCACGTGGTGGCGGTCGAGGACGACGAGCCTTCCGTCGCCGCTCCGCTCGGGAGGCCGGACGCGGCGTTCATCGCCGCCGCGCGGGAGGACCTGCCCCTCCTGCTCGCCGAGGTGCGGCGCCTGCGGGCCCTGCGGCACGCGGGGGAGGCGTCGGCCGCGGCGTAGGGGGCCGGGTGCTGGGGAGGCGGCGCCCCTCCGCTCAGAAGCAGCGGATGGGCACGTCCAGCGCCTCCCAGTGCCCCGCCAGCCCGAAGTGCCACCACTCCTTGTCGTAGTTGGCGAACCCCTCCGCCTCCATCGCCCGCACCAGCCGCATCCGGTTCGCCCTCACCTCGCCCTCCGCGTTGGCCGTGTGCGCCGCCGGGGAGAAGTGGTCGTACGGCGTTCCCATTTCCAGCTCCCGCCCGGAGTCCAGCCGTACCAGCGTGAGGTCCACCGTACCTCCGCGGTTGTGCCCGCTGCGCTCCGCCACGTATCCCTGCCGGATCACCCACAGGTTGCCGGTGCGTCGCGCCCAGGCCACCATCGCCTGCGTCGCGCGCACGGGGCGGTAGGCGTCGAACACCTTGAGCCCGAACCCCTCCTCCCGGAGTCGCTCCTGCACGCGCGCCAGCGCCCGCGCCGCTTCCGGGCGGAGCAGGGCCCGCGGGCTCTCGTACCCCGGGAGCGGCGCGGCCGTGAAGTTGTTCGGGGTGGCGTAGCGGATCTCGGTGCGGATGGACGGGTCCAGCTCCCGCACGTCCACCAGGGCCCCGCGCACCGCCGCCGAGCACTCGGCCTGGCCGGCCACGGGTCGCGCGGTGGCGGGGGCGCACCCCGCGAGCAGGGTCAGCGCGGCGGCGGCCAGGAGGGGCGCGCGGGCCGCGGAGCGGATCGTCGGCGTGTCCATGGGCGGCGGAGGGTGCGGGGGGTCAGAACGGGTGCCGCTCGCCGTCGGCGCCCAGCTCGATGCGGGGGAACAGGGAGCGGGCGCGCGACAGCTCGTCCGGGTCCACCTCCGGGGGGAGGTGCACCAGGACCAGCCGCCCGGCCTCCGCGCGGGCGGCCACGCGAGCCGCGCCTTCCAGCGTGGTGTGCCCGCCGAAGCCGCCCGTGGCCTCGTGCACCAGGAGGTCCGCGCCGCGCGCCAGCCGGGCGATGGCGTCCGACTCCTCCGTGTCGCACGAGTAGGCGGCGACGCCCCCGCCGCGGCGATCCTCCACCCGTACGCCGATCACCGGGACGCTGTGCGTCCCCGGCGCGGCGGTGACGCGCCACTCGTCGCTCTCCAGGACCGGGGCGCCCTCCTCCAGCGGCACCTCGTGCCAGAGGATCTCCGGCACCTCCTTCCACCCGCCGGTGGAGAACGACTCCCAGCACCGCCGGGCCTGCGAGATCGCGGAGGCGGGGCCGTACACCGGGATGGGGCGGCGGCGGCCGGCGAGCCAGATCTTCTCCATGAAGAGCGGAAAGCCCCCGACGTGGTCGGCGTGCTCGTGTGTCACGATCAGCGCGTCGATCCGGTCCAGGTCCAGCCCGCAGGCCATCAGGCGCTGCACCACGTCCCCGCCGCAGTCCACCACCACCACGGAGCCCGCGGACTCGAAGGCGAGCATGGTGGTGGTCCGGCTCGCGTCGCTGAGGGCGGCGCCTGTGCCGAGGAGGTGGAGTGTGGGCATGGAGCGCTCCGGAGCTGTGGGTGCATGGAATCGGGAGAGAGGCGCGGCGGCCTGTGCATGCCCGGGGCGACCCGCAAGGGGAGCGCCACCCGGGCGCACGGAGGCCCCGGCCGTCGCGTGGGCGGCCGGGGCCTCCGTCCGGCGGGGACGAGTCCCGGCCGCGCTACTCCTCGTCGGAGATGGAGGTGTTGCAGTAGTGGTTGGGGTCGCCGCGCGTCGTGGCGAAGTTGCGCTCCCACTCCTGCGAAACGTTCCCGTCCAGGGTGCCGGGCTCGCCCGGGCGCACCACGAACTGCGCCGCCCGCTGTGCGTAGCGGGTGGAGTCCGCGGGAGTTTCAGCGATCATCGCGGAGTCCATGTACGCCAGCGCGGAGGAGCGCAGCTCGGCGAAGTTGCGGTAGACGACCGCGAAGGTGTACGTGGCGCGGAGGGGCCCCTCGAGCCCCCCGCTCATGGCGGCCAGGGTGTCCAGCGACGCCATGTTCTCGCGGGCGCGGATGGTCAGCTCCTCGGCCACGCAGGCGTTGCGTGCGGCGGCGACGCGCGCGGCGCGGCGCTCGGGGTCTTCCCCGGTCGCGCGCTCGCAGGCGCCCAGGACGACGGTGAGGACGAGGAGGGCGGCGGCGGGACGAAGGGTCATCTGCGGCAAGGTTCGTGGGTCTCCGGGCGGGGCGTCAGGCCGCCGCGCCCCCGTCGGGGAAGAACAGGTCGCGCTCCAGCAGTTCGCAGAGAAGGTGGATGACGGTGATGTGCCCCTCCTGGATCCGCTCGGTCGCGGAGGAGGGTACCACCAGCACCTCGCCGCACAGTGCGCGCATCCGCCCCCCGTCCTTCCCGGTGAGGCCGATGGTGAGGGCGCCGCGCTCGTTGGCGGCCTCCACGGCCGCGAGCACGTTGGGGGAGTTTCCGCTCGTGCTGATGGCGACCAGGACGTCGCCCTCGCGGACCATGGCCTCCACCTGCCGGCGGAAGGCGGTGGCGTAGTCGTAGTCGTTGCTCCAGCAGGTGAGCGTCGGGGCGTCCAGCAGGTGGTGCGCCGGGAGTCCGGGCCGCTCCCGCTTGTAGCGCGCCACCAGCTCCTCCACCAGGTGCATCGCGTCGCAGGCGGAGCCGCCGTTGCCGCAGGCGTACAGGCGGTTCCCCGCGCGGTACGCGTCGGCCACGCGGCCCGCGATGCGCACCACGTCCGGGGCCATGTCCTTCAGCGCCCGCTTCACGCGGGCGGAGTCTTCCAGTGCGTCGCGGACCAGCGCGACGGGATCGTACGACGTCATGGGATCGTTCCGGGAGCTGCGAAGGTGCCGCGATGCACAATCTACCGCTTCGGGCGCCCCGGCGGGAGGCGGCGGTCCTGGTCCAGGGCGCCGTAGCGCGCCAGCACCTCGCGGACCCGGTCCAGCGGGAGCGCCTCCACGGTCCCCCGGTGCCCCCGCGTGGTCGTGGCCCGGAACATCGAATTGTAGATCGCCTCCTCCGTGGCCTCAACCACCGCCTCGAAGAGAGGGGAGAGGAGGTCGTTGGGGAGCAGCTCGACGGTGTGGAGCGTCCCGCGGCGCTCCGGCGTGCGGCGGACCGCCTCCGCCGTGGAGAAGGCGACGGCGTAGTCGCCGGAGCCGTTGGTCATGGGCGAGCCGGTGCGTCCCACCCCCAGCATGGCCCGCGCGGCCATGCGCTCCAGGTTCCGGGGATCCAGCGGCGCGTCGGTCGCGACGACGATCATGATGGACCCGTCCGCATCGCCCCGGTCCAGCTCCTGCTTGAGGAAGTAGCGGTCCAGCTCGCGCCCGACCGGGGCGCCCAGGACCTGCAGGATCCCTCCGTAGTTGCTCTGCACGAGCACCCCCACGGTGTACCCGCCCAGCGAGGCAGGCAGGACGCGCGACGAGGTGCCGATCCCCCCCTTCCACCCGAACGCGACCGTCCCCGTGCCGGCGCCGACCGAGCCCTCCTCCACCGGACCGCCGCGCGCCTCGCGGATGGCCTGGAGCACGTGCCCGGGGCGGACCGGACGGGCGCGGATGTCGTTGAGGAAGCCGTCGTTGGTCTCGCCCACCAGGGCGTTCACGCTGCGGGCCTCCGGGTTCCGCTCCAGCGCGTGGTCCAGGACCCCGTCGGCGGCGCGGGGGACGCAGAGCGTGCAGGTGAGGACGACCGGCGTCTCGATCTCCCCCAGCTCGCGTACCTGCGTTACCCCCATCAGCTTGCCGAACCCGTTCCCCACGAACACCGCGCCCGGTACCTTGTCGGCGAACAGGTTCCCGCCGTGCGGGAGGATCGCCGTCACCCCGGTGCGGACGGAGTCGCCCTCGCGCAGCGTCACCTGGCCCACGAGGACGCCGGCGACGTCGGTGATGGCGTTCAGGGGGCCGGGGGGGAGAACCCCGGGCGCCACGCCCAGCTCCCGTGCCCGCGGCCGGGGCGCTTCGTGCGCGCCCTGGGACGCGAGCGGAGCCGGGAGCGCGAGCAGGACGGCGAGGGCGGCGAGGGGACGGAGTCGCATCGGGGGCGAGGTGGGGGTTCGTGCCCGGCGCGGGGGTGGCACCCCCGTTGCGTCCGGCGCGGCGGGAGGCGCCGGGGCGCCGTGATCGGTTTCACGTTCAGGTAAGGGTTGATGAAGCGAGCCGCAAGGCCGGGCCTCCACGCCCGGCGCCTCCTTCCCGCGCTGCTGGCGCTCTCCGTCCTCGTCCCTGCCTGCCGTCGCGCGGAGGAGGGCGCCGTGCCGGCGGGGCGGGCGGTTCCTCTCCCGGCCCCGGTGGACTCCTCCGCATCCCTGGCCCCCGCGGCCGGGGGGCGGATCTGGGTGGCGGACGCGGGGGGGCTCGCCCTGCTGGACACGGCTTCCCGCACCGCCCCGGAGCGGGTGGAGCTGGGGGTTCCCGGCCCGGCGCGCGTCGTGGGGGCCGACACCGCCGCCGTGTACGTGGTCGTGGGAGGGCAGCTCCTGGCGGTGCTCCCCGACAGCGCGCGGGTCCGCGCTCGACGGAGCGGGGTGGGAGAGAGCGGCTTCGCGCCCGACCCGCGGGCCGGGGGCGGCTACGTGGCGACGGGAAACGGCGGGGTGCTGGGGGTGGGGGCGGGGTCGCTGCTCCCGCTCTGGAGCTGGCCGGAGCGGGGCCCCGCCGGGACCGCTCTCGCGGTGTCGCCACTCGGAGACCGGGTGTACCAGGCCCTCGGCGGGGACGAGCCGCGCATCCTCACGCGCGACGCGCAGACCGGGCGCATCCTGGCGCAGACGCCGGTCGCGGGCGAGGTGGGCGCGCTGGAGGCCGGGCCGGACGGAACGCTCTACGCGCTGATGGGCGGAGGCCGCGGAGCGGCCGTGGCGGCGCTCCGGCCGGTCCCGGACGGGCTGGAGGTCCGCTGGGACCGGCCGCTGCGGCGCATGGAGCTGGGCGACTCGGCGCGCCTGACGGTTTCCCCCGCGGGGGGGCGGCTGGCGCTGGTCGAGCGCCGCGAGGGGGGGACGCTGCGGGTTCTCGACGCCCGTACGGGCGAGGTGATGGCGGGGGAGCGCGGGGTGCTCGACGCCGACTGGGGTCCGGACGGCGCGCTCCTCCTCCTCACCCCCGGCGCGGTGCGCGTCGTAGGGCCGCGGTAGCCGGAGAAACGAGGAGGGCGCCCCGCGCAGCCGCGGGGCGCCCTCCTCGTCGCCTCTTCGACCGGATGGGCTTCAGTGGCCCAGGTCTGCCGAATCCTGTTGCTTCCGCAGCATGAACGCGGCCACGACGAAGGGCAGGGAGTTCATCGCGAGCACCACTCCCGCCGCTGCGAGCATCAGGTAGTGCCCCGTGAAGAGGGCGTAGAAGGCCGCGACGATCGCGGGGAGGGTGATGAGCACCGCGCCGATCAGGAAGAGTCGCATAGCAGGGTCTCCGAAGAAACGGTCTCGTCGGACGGCCGGGCCGGCACGACGCTCGGAAGCAGGTGTGGATCGGGCCGCATATTACCCGGGGTCGGGCGCTCCCGCAAGCCAGGGCATCTTGCGTGCCGCCGGGGGAAGCGCCGCACGCGCCGTGGGAGATTCCCCGACGGGGCGAGGCTCCGGATCCTCCATCTTCCCGACTTGCAGGGGTCGCGGCGGGGCGGTGATCTTTGGGAAGGGGTGAGGGAGCCGACAGACTCGAGGACGAGAACATGGTGGAGACGCAGAGCCGGGGCGCGGGGCGCGCCCCGCGCCTCGGTACACGGATCGGCCGCGCGCTCCGGCTGCGCTGCCCGCACTGCGGAAGGGGGCAGGTCGTGGCCTCGTGGTTCCGGATGCGCGAGCGGTGCCCGGTCTGCGGGATCCGCACCGCGCGCGGCGAGGACGACTTCATGCTGGGCGCCATGGTGTTCAACATCGCCTTCGCGGAGGGGCTGCTCGCCCTCGTCCTCGTGGGGATCGTCGTGGCGTCGTGGCCGGACGTGCCCTGGACCTTCCTCCAGTGGGGCGGCCCCGCGCTGATGGTGCTCGCCCCCATCTTCTTCCTCCCCTTCTCCCGCACCCTGTGGATGGCGGTCGACCCGATCTTCCACCCGGTCGGCCCGGAAGAGGCGGAGGAGGGTCGGGAGTGGGCGAGGACCCACGGAGGAGGCCGGGCGTAGCGCCGCCGCCGCCCGGGGGCACGCTTCCGGGCGGCGGCTCCTCCGGTGGCACGCCCGGTGCAGCGAGCCGGGCGACATCTCGAAACCCACTCATTCACGCGGTGGAGGCGGTATGACGGACGTGGTTCGGGGGAAGTGCGCGGTGGTGACGGGCGGGAGCAAGGGGATCGGCTACGCCATCGCGGAGGCGCTGGCGGGGGCCGGGGCCAACGTGGTGATCTCCGCGCGCCACGAGGACGAGGTGAAGGACGCGGCCCGGCGGCTCAACGAGGTGTCGGAGGGGGAGGTGGAGGGCGTCGTCTGCGACGTGCGTCGCTACGAGGACGTGCAGCGGATGATCTCCACTGCGGTGGAACGCTTCGGCGGGCTCGACGTGCTGGTGAACAACGCGGGCGTCGGGGGCTTCGCGCCGGTGGACCAGATGCCGCCGGAGAAGTGGAGCCAGATCATCGACACCAACCTGACCGGCGTCTACTACTGCTGCCACGAGGCCATCCCCCACATGCGGGAGCGGGGAGGCGGCTGGATCATCAACATCGCGTCGCTCGCCGGGAAGAACCCCCTGCCGGGAGGCGCCGCGTACAACGCCTCCAAGTTCGGGCTGGTGGGCTTTTCCGAGGCGCTGATGCTGGACGTGCGCCAGGACGACATCCGCGTCAACTACATCATGCCGGGGAGCGTGGCGACGTACTTCAACGACCACACCCCCTCCGAGGAGGACGCCTGGAAGATCCAGCCGGAGGACATCGGGCGCCTGGTGATGGAGCTGGTGACCTTCCCGTCGCGCTCCCTCCCCTCGCGCATCGAGATCCGGCCCAGCCGGCCGCCGAAGCGGTGAGTCCCTCTTTCCCCGAGCCCGCTGCCATGAACGACCCTCGCAAGCCGAAGGCGGTGATCTGGGACCTGGACGGTACCCTCTCCGACGACCGGGCGCGCGCGCACTTCGTGGAGGTGGAAGAGGGGCGCTCCCGCGACTGGGAGTCGTACTTCGACGCCATCGACCAGGACCCGCCGATCGCCGCGTCCATGGAGATCGTCCAGGCGCTGCGGGCGCACGGCTCGCGGATCGTGTTCCTCACGGGCCGCCCGGAGTACACCCGCGACAAGACGGAGAAGTGGCTCCGCGCCAACGGCCTGGACGAGTACGACCGGCTGGTGATGCGTCCCGCGGGGGAGCGCCGCCCGGCGGGTTATTTCAAGGCGGACGCGGTCGCCGCGCTCCGCGACGAGTACGAGCTGGTGTGCGCCTTTGAGGACCGCATCGACGTGGCGGACTTGCTGCGGAAGGCGGGAGTTCCCGTGTTCCTCTACGGCGCCGGGATGGAGGCCGCCGCGGAGGCGCTGGAGGTTCTGGAGGTGGAGCAGGACGAGCTGCTGGAGGAGGCGCCGCGGGAGGGGGGCGGCTGACGTCGCCCGGTCCCCGCCGCTCCCGCCGACCCGCGGTTCCGCGACCGTCCCCGCACCCGCTCCGCGCGGATGCGGGGACGTTTGCATTCTCCCGGTTGCGCCCCCACATTTGCGCCGCAGTACGTACGTCCGGATCCGGGAAGGTCGGGAGTCCGCCGATCACATGCGCGATTCAGCCGGCTTCGGTTCGACACCCAACGAAGGTATCCCCGACACGAGCGACATGGCCAACGAGACCGACTTCCGCACCGAGCGCGACTCCCTGGGGGAGATGCGGGTTCCTGCCGACGCGCTGTACGGCGCGCAGACGCAGCGCGCGGTCGAGAACTTCCCCATCAGCGGGATCCGCTTCCCCCGCCGCTTCATCCACGCCCTGGGCACCATCAAGAAGGCGTGCGCCGGGGCGAACCTGGAGATGGGGTGGCTCGACCCGCAGGTCGCCGACGCCATCGCCCGCGCCGCCGACGAGGTGGTCGCGGGGGCGCTCGATCCGCAGTTCGTGCTCGACGTCTTCCAGACGGGGAGCGGCACCTCGTCGAACATGAACACCAACGAGGTGATCGCCACCCGGGCCACGCAGCTCCTGGCGAGCGGCAGCCGCGTGCACCCCAACGACCACGTCAACATGGGGCAGAGCTCCAACGACGTGATCCCCACGGCGATGCACGTCTCCGCCCGGGTGGCGCTCCACGAGGACCTGATCCCGGCCCTGGAGCGCCTCCGCGACGCCCTCTCCGCCAAGGCCGTCGAGTTCGACGACGTGCTCAAGAGCGGCCGCACCCACCTGATGGACGCCACGCCGGTCCGGCTCGGCCAGGAATTCGCCGGCTACGCCTCGCAGCTCGACCACGGGATCCGCCGCCTGCGCAACGCCTCCGACGAACTCGCCGAGCTGGCGCTGGGCGGCACCGCGGTGGGCACGGGGACCAACGCCCACCCGGACTTCCCGGCCAAGGCCATCGAGCGCATCAGCGAGTCCACCGGCCTGGAGTTCCGCGAGGCCGAGAACCACTTCGAGGCCCAGGGCGCCAAGGACGCCTACGTCAGCGCCTCCGGCGCGCTGAACACGCTGGCGGTGTCGCTGATGAAGATCGCCAACGACGTCCGCTGGCTGGCGAGCGGCCCCACCTCCGGCCTGGCCGAGATCACCCTTCCGGCCGTGCAGCCGGGCTCCTCCATCATGCCCGGGAAGGTGAACCCGGTGATGAGCGAGGCGCTGATGATGGTGTGCGCGCAGGTTATGGGGAACCACGTCACGGTCACCGTCGGCGGGCAGCACGGCAACTTCGAGCTGAACGTGATGATGCCGGTGATGGCGAGCGCATTCCTCCAGTCCGTGGAGATCCTGGCGAACGCCTGCGACGCCTTCCGCACCCGCGCCGTCGAGGGGATCGGAGCCAACCGCGAGCGCGCCCGCGAGCTGCTGGAGAAGAACCCGTCCATCGCCACGGCGCTGAACGCCTACATCGGCTACGACGAGGCCGCCGCGGTCGCCAAGGAGTCGGCGAAGAACTACGAGTCGGTGCGCGAGGTGGTGAAGCGGCGCGGCCTCCTCTCCGACGAGCAGCTCGACCAGGTGCTGAACGTCCGCGAGATGACCGAGCCCGGGATCCCGGGCGGCGGCGCGCCGGGCGGCGGGGCCGGCTGACCCATGCACGTCCTCCCCTGCGGCCACGCCGTCCGCGACCCGGACCAGACGCACTACTGCACGTACCTGCGGCTGGACGAGCTGCTCCGCCTCCAGCCGGAGGGGGAGCAGCTCCGGCACCCGGACGAGCACCTGTTCGTGGTGACGCACCAGGGCTTCGAAGTCTGGTTCACGCAGCTCCGTTTCGACCTGCGGCGGATCATCGACGCGCTGCAGCGGGACGACGTGGGGCTCGCCACCTGGCTGGCGCAGCGCTGCACGGCCATCACCCGTCTCCTCTCGCCCATGATGCGGGTGCTGGAGACGATGACGCCGTCGGACTTCTATGCCTTCCGTGCCCACCTCTCGCCCGCCAGCGGTACGGAGAGCTGGCAGTGGCACGAGATCGAACTCCTGGCCGGGGCGCGCGAGGAGCGCTTCCGTGCTTACCTGGAGAGCCCGCTTTCGGAGGTGGCGGGGAGCGGGACCCAGGCGTTCCTCTGGACGGAGCGCCTAGCGAAGCTGTGGGACGAGCCCTCGGTGGCCTCGGCGTGCCGTGAGCTGTTCGCGCGCCGCGGGCTGGAGCCCGCCGACGCGTACCAGGTGGCGCCGGCGGACAACCCTCACGCGGACCTGGTTCTGCTCTCGGAGGCGCTGATGGACTTCGACGAGGAGGTGAAGGTGTGGCGCTTCGTCCACGCCCGCACCGCCGAGCGTACCATCGGCTCGGACAACGTGGGGACGGGGCATACCACCGGGGTGCGCTACCTGGACATGGCCGCGCTCCACCGGCAGATGTTCTTCCCCTTCCTGTGGGAAGCGCGCGCCGTGCTGTGGGAGCGCGCTCAGTCGGGGGCCGGCGGCGGCTGAATCCGGCGACGACCCCGGGGTAACGAGCAGGAACCGGAGGGGGGTGCCATGACGGCACCCCCCTTCGTTCTGCATGGCGATGCGAGGGTTCGCCGACCGTCGAAACCGGATCGCTGAAATCACGACTGAAAATGTGAAGATCCGTACGCGCCGTCCGATACTCCTCTTCACCGGCCCTGCTTCATGCCGGGAAATCATGCGGAAGGTCTTCACCCACGGCGGCGCCCGGCGGGCGCCGCGACCAACGGAATCCCGATGCGAACACATCCCAGCCGCGCCGTCGTCGCGGCCACCGCCACACTGGCCCTGCTCTCCGGACTCCCCGTCGCCGCCCAGCAGAACCCGCGGGATCGCGCGGTCCGCACCTCCGAGACCGTGAACCCGAGCGAGATCGTCTCGCAGGGCGGCACCCTGAACGCGAAGCTCACCATCGCTCCCGGGACGGTCACCTTCGGCGATTCCGTCTACAAGCGGAACCTTTACAACGACAGCTACGTCCCGCCGACCCTCCGCCTGAACCCGGGCGACAGCGTCAACCTCACGCTGGTCAACGGCCTGCGCGCGCAGATCGACCCGTCGCTCTACAACGGGAACTGGACCAACCTCCACTTCCACGGCTTCAACGTCACCCCGATCAAGCCGGGCGACCAGGTCATCACCACGGTCGTGGACTCGGCGTCGTCCTACGACTTCGCGTTCCGGCTTCCGCCCTGGCACCCGGAGGGGCTGTTCTGGTACCATCCGCACCCGCACGGCATCAGCGACGGGCAGGTGCTCGGCGGGATGTCGGGAGCCATCGTGGTGGGCGACCTGCTGAAGTACTTCCCGCAGTACCGCAACGCCCCCGAGCGGATCCTCCTCATCAAGGACTTCCAGGGGCAGCAGAACGGCGGCGCCGTCACCATCCTCAACATCAACGGCGACCCCTCGCCCAACTTCTCCATCTACGGCGGGCAGAACCAGTTCTGGCGCATCGCCAACGTGGGTGCGGACAGCTACGTCAACCTCCACCTGGAGGGGCACCAGTTCCTTCTCCTCGCCCGGGACGGGAACCGGGTGGTGCAGCCGGTCTGGCAGGACTCGCTGGTTCTCCCGCCCGCCGCACGCGCCGAGGTCATCGTCAACGGCGGGCTCCCGTTCCGCACGTCCCGGCTCTATGCGGCGCCCATCCAGTTCCAGCAGGACACGGTGTGGCTGGGTACGCTCCGTTCGATGGGGCCTCCCGTCGCGGCCGGTCCGGAGACGGCGCTCCCCCCGCGCGACGCCACGCTGGCGGACTCCATCCGCGCGCTCTTCGAGGCCACGCCCGATGCCGCGCGCCGCTTCGTCTTCCGGAGCCCGTCGGCGGGTTCGCAGGCGTACACCATCAACGGCGACACCTTCGCCGTCTCCACGATCAACACGCGCGTTCCCCTCGGGAACGTGGAGGACTGGACGATCGTCAACGACTCGGACGAACTCCACGTGTTCCACATCCACCAGCTCGACTTCCTGGTGACGGACGACGGGACGGGGCGCCCCGACACGCTCAGCCTGCGCGACGTGGTGAGCATGCCGCCCAACAGCACCATCAAGGTGAGGATCCCCTTCACCGAGCCGCTGATCGAGGGGCTGTTCGTCTACCACTGCCACGTCCTCTTCCACGAGGACCGGGGGATGATGCAGTCCATCTGCGTCTACGATCCCGAGAAGGGACCGGGGAGCTGCGACCAGTGGCTGGCCGGGGCCGCGCACGCGCACCCGACTTCGTAGGGGAGAACCGGAACGGTTACGGGCCGGGGGCGGCGCGGGTAGATTGCGGGTGTGGCGAACCGCTTCCCGGGACCTCATGCGCCGCTCCGCGCTCCTCGTCGCCCTGCTCCTCGCCGTCCTCCCCGCCTGCGCGCTGAACCTGCGGCAGGTGCAGGACCCGCCGCGCTCGATCGCCTTCACGACCGGCTATCCGTGGACCAGCATGGTCTACCTCGCGAGGACGGACAGCGGGATCGTGGTCATCGACCTGGGGTGGTACGGGGCGGGGAGGTCCCTGCGGAGGGGGCTGCGCCGGATGGGGGCCACTCCCGGGGAGGTGACCGCGGTCTTCCTCACCCACAGCCACCGCGACCACATCGCGGCCTGGAGGAGCGTGCGGGAGGCCCGCTTCCACGTGGCCGCGGCGGAGGTCCCGTTCCTGGAGAGCGTGAGGCGCCACGGGGACCTCCCCTCGCGGGTGGGGGACCACGTGGCCGGGAACCCGGCGCCCTGGCGAGGGGAGGTGGAGGTTCTGGGCTTCGGCTCCGACACCGCCTTCACCTTCGGGCGCGACACCCTGCGCGCCTTCCGGGTGGCGGGCCACACGCGGGGGAGTGCCGCCTACCTGTTCCGCGACGTGCTCTTCGTGGGCGACGCCGTGTCGTATTCCTACCTCTTCGGCTTCCGCGCCCCCCTCGGGATCTTCTCGGAAGACCCGAAGCAGGCCCGCGCCAGCCTCGCCTCCCTGTGGGTCCGCGTCCGTCCGTACTCCCCCCGCTGGATGTGCACCGCCCACGCGAAGTGCGCCCTCGCGGATTCGGCGCTGATCCACAAGGTGCTCCGCTAGCGGAAGGCCGGAGGGCCCGAGCGAAACGGGGCGCCCCCGGTGCTCCGGGGGCGCCCCAGCGACGCGCGGCGGTCGGGCCGCTCAGGTGCGGAAGCCGCTCACCAGCTCGCGCATCCGCTCGGCCGCGTGGAGAAGCTCGGCGCTGGAGGCGGACATCTCCTCCGTGGCGGCGGACTGTTCCTCCGCCGCGGCGGAAACCTCCTGCGCGCTGGCGGCGTGCGACTCGGAGGTCCCCGAGACCTCCGACATCCCGGCCTCCACGCCGGCCATCGCCTCGTGGTTGCGGGTCACGGCGTCCACCACCCGGTCGGCGGCGAGGCGCACCCCGTCCACCGCGGCGATGATCTGCTCCAGCGCAGCGTCGGCGCTCTTGGACACCTCCTCCACCCCCGCCACCTTGTCCGTCCCCTCTTCCATCGTCTCCACCACTCCCTCGATGCGGGAGCGGATCGCGCTTACGTTCTGGGCGACCTCCTGAGCGGCGCGCGCGGAGCCTTCCGCCAGCTTGCGGACCTCCTCCGCGACCACCGCGAAGCCGCGGCCGTGCTCCCCGGCGCGGGCCGCCTCGATGGCCGCGTTCAGCGCCAGGAGGTTCGTCTGCCGCGCGATCCCGGTGATCGTCTCCACGAACCGGTCGATCTGCAGCGACGACTGCCTCAGCTCCGCCACCTGCTGCGCCGACTCGCGCACCACCTCGCGCACCTCCAGGAGGAGCTGCAGCGCGGTGGACACCTGGGTCCGGCTCCCGCCCGCCACGTTGGAGATCTCCTCGCCGAGGGCGGTCACGCTCTGCGAGGCCGCGGCGATCTCGCGGGTGCGGCGCCGCATCTGCTCCAGCGCCGTCATGGTGGTGAGCAGGCCACGCGTCTGGCTCTCGGCGCCGCTGGCGATCCCCACCATGGCGGTGGCGACCTCGCTGCTGGAAGCGGCCACCTCCTCGCTGATGCTGGAGAGGTCGGACGCGAACGCGGAGATCTGGGACGAGGTGCTCACCGTCTCCGAGACGATGTTGCGGAGCTGCGCCGCCATGCCGTTGAACGTGTCCGCCAGGGAGGCGAACTCCGCGGTCATCGTCCCGTCCAGGTGGATGCGAAGGTCGCCCTGCCCCAGCTGTTCCGCGGCCCCCATGAGGCTGTCCAGGGGCGTGTTGATGTCGCGGAGCGCCTTCCAGATCAGCCCGATGGACGCCAGGACCGCCGCGATGGAGATGACCACCAGGATCAGCTTCCGCTCGTTCGAGGTGTGGGTCAGCTCCGCGGCGGCCGCGGACACCTTCTCCGCCTGCGACGCGCTCACCTTGCGGATGGTGCCCTGCAGCTCCTCGGTAAGTGGGCGGACCGCCGCCACGCGCGCCACGGCCCGGTCCTCCCGGCCGAGGTCGGCGAGGGCGTGTGCGAGCGCGTACTCCACCTCGATGCGGGAGTGGCGCTCCTCCACCTGCTCGATCTCCCGCCGCTCCTCCGCGGAGAGGTTCTCCAGCTCCCGGTACTGCATCTGCTGGCGGTGCGCGTCCAGCCCCTGCGCGGCGAACGAGCGGGCGATGGACGAGTCGCGGCTCACGAGGTAGCGCTCGCCCGCGGCGATCTGCCCCAGGATCAGCGACTCCAGCGAGCCGCCGATCTCGGTGGTGCGGCGGAGCGACCCCAGGCGCGAGTCCATGGCGCGGGTGAGGCTGTCCACGGTCAGCACGCTCACGACCGCGCCGGCGGCGATCAGGAGCACCAGGAACGCGCTCCCTGCGTACAGCCGCCCCCGGAGGGTCGAGAGCCAGGAGCCGGACCTGCGGCGGGGTACCGCGTTCATCGGGACGTCAACGGGGGAGGGCCCGGGTGCCTCCGCGGGGCCGTGACGGTACACGTCGCGGGGGAGCCGGAGCGGAGTGCGCGCCGACGCGGGTGAAGCAGGATCCTGCTCCGGGGGAGTGCTCATGGGCGGAGGGGCCGGGAGTTCGCATGCACCAATTCGGGGATCCCGGAGCGGGCCCTATGCGATCCGCCGGAATACGGACCCGGCGCGCGGCACGGAGAGGCCCGCCACTGCGGAGGACGGCCATCACCAGGGAGCCGAAGAAGACGAGCGGTCGGGCGGCCTGTGAGGAACCGGCAAGGTACCCGCGGTCCCGGGCGCTGTCAACCGGTTCGCCGTTGCCCGCCCGGAGGGGAGCGACTACGTTTCGGCGCACAGATGGAGTCAGCTTTACGCCGGGAGAAGGGTGTGAGCCAGAAAGACAGGAGCCGGGAGGAGGAGACCGCGGGAAAGGCGTACGACATGCGCCTCATCCGGCGCCTGCTGCGCTACCTCCGCCCCTACCGGCTGGGGGTGGCGGGGTCCATCGCGCTCCTCTTCGTGGGGGCCGCGCTGGAGCTGGCCGGGCCGTGGATCACCAAGCTCCTCCTCGACCGGGTGGTGCCCGAGCGCGACGAGGGGCTGCTCCTCGTGCTCGCGAGCGCGTTCGCGGGGGCGCTTCTCCTGGCCTTCGTCCTCCAGTACGTGCAGACGGTGCTCACCACCTGGCTCGCCCAGCGGGTGATGTACGACATCCGGGTGGAGCTGTTCTCGCACATGCAGCGGCTCTCCCTCCGCTTCTTCGACGCGAACCCGGTCGGCCGGCTGATGACCCGGGTGACCAACGACATCGAAGTCCTCAACGAGATGTTCGGGGCGGGGATCGTCACCATCTTCGGCGACATCTTCGTCCTCCTCTTCATCGTGGGGGCCATGTTCTACATGGACTGGCGCCTGGCGCTGGTCACCCTCACCATCCTCCCCTTCATCCTCTTCGCCGCGTTCCTCTTCCGGGCGCGCATCCGCGGGGCGTACCGGGACATCCGCGTGCGCCTGGCGCGGATCAACGCGTACCTGCAGGAGCGCGTCGGGGGGATCCGCGTGGTGCAGCTCTTCGGGCGCGAGGAGCAGTCCATGCGGCGCTTCCGCGAGGTGAACGACGAGCACCTGGAGGCCCACCTCCGCTCCATCACCTACTACGCGCTCTTTTTTCCCGTCATCGAGGTGCTCACGGCGATCGCCCTGGCGCTCATCCTCTGGTACGGGGGGCTGCAGGCGCTGGAGGGGGCGGTCACGGTGGGGACGATCGCCGCGTTCCTGCAGTACGCGAGGCGCTTCTTCCGGCCCATCCAGGACATGTCGGAGAAGTACAACATCCTGCAGGGGGCCATGGCTTCCTCGGAGCGGATCTTCGGGCTCCTGGACACCGAGCCGGAGATCCGGGACGACCCGGACCCGCTCCACCTCCCCCCGCGCGCGGAGGGGCGGATCGAGTTCCGCGACGTCTGGTTCCGCTATGGCGAGGAGGACGGCTGGGTCCTACGCGGAGTGAGCTTCACCGCGCGTCCCGGGGAGCGCGTCGCCATCGTGGGCGCCACCGGGGCGGGGAAGAGCACCATCATCAACCTGCTGATGCGCTTCTACGAGCCGGAGAAGGGGGAGATCCTCTTCGACGGCGTCCCCGTCCGCCGGGTCCCCGTAGGGGAGCTGCGCAGCCGGGTGGGGCTGGTGCTTCAGGACGTGTTCCTGTTCAGCGGCGAGGTGAGCTACAACATCCGGCTGGGCCGTACCGACGTCACGGACGAGCGGATCCGCGAGGCTGCCGTGCGCGTGGGGGCGGACCCGTTCATCCGGCGGCTCCCCGGCGGGTACGAACAGCCCCTGGGAGAGCGCGGGATCTCCCTCTCGGTGGGGGAGCGCCAGCTCGTCTCCTTCGCCCGGGCCCTGGCCTTCGACCCGCCGGTGCTGGTGCTGGACGAGGCGACCAGCTCCGTGGACTCGGAGCTGGAGGCGCAGATCGAGGCGGCGCTGCGGGAACTCATGCAGGGGCGGACCTCGCTGGTGATCGCGCACCGGCTCTCCACCATCCAGGGGGCGGACCAGATCCTGGTGCTCCACCACGGCGAGATCCGGGAGCGGGGAACGCACGCGGAGCTGCTCCGCCAGGGAGGGCTGTACGCGCGCCTCCACGAACTCCAGTTCGTGCGCGCCGACCTCGCCCACCTCCCCCCGGAGCAGGTGGACGTCGAGCCGGAGGCGGAGACCGTCCGGGCGGACCGGGACGCCTGACGGGCTCCGTCACGGGTCCCGGCCCGCGCACTCACGAAGCGGACTCGACGCCCCCACCGGGACTCCCGGCGGGGGCTTTGGCGTGTACTTCGCGCGGTGTTGTAGATGTAACATGATGCGGGAAACGGATTTGTGGGCCGATGGCCTGCTTCTTGCCCGTTCTGGCGCCGATTCGGGCAGCGGCGGACCGCCGCCCGGACGGAACCCGGACGGGCGGTTCGGCGCCCGGGGTCTCCTCCCTCCCTACCGAAACCGTACGGCGGTATCGTGAAAGACAAGACGATCCTGGTGGTGGACGACAACCGCGACAACCTGGAGATCCTCCGGGCGTTCCTGGAATCTCGCGGATACGCGGTCGCGGAGGCCCCGGACGGACGCACCGCGCTGGCGAAGATGGAGCAGGTGAGGCCCGCCCTGGTCCTGCTCGACGTGATGATGCCCGGGATGGACGGCTGGCAGGTGTGCCGCACCATCAAGAACCACCCCGACTTCGGGGACACCCGGGTGGTGATGGTGACCGCCAAGGGAGGGTTCGAGGACAAGTTCGAGGGCCTCCGCTCGGGTGCGGACGACTACGTGGTGAAGCCGGTGGACCTGAAGGAGCTGGCGGAGAAGGTGGAGCGGAACCTGGCGGCCCGGGAGAGCGGCGCGTGAGAGTGCTCGCGCGGGTGAAGGACCCTGCCCTGAACGAACACCTCGTCACCGCGGCGACCCGCCTCGGCGCGGACCTCATGGTCGTCAACGCGCCGGCCGGGTCCGCGGTGGGCGCAGAGGACCGTCTCCTGGACGCGGTCCGGTCGCACCCGGACGTGGTGATCGCGGAGGCGGCCGGGAAGGAGGAGATGCTGCTCCTGCGCGCGGAGACGGAGTCGCGCGGGATCGCCCTCGTCGTCGCGTGCCCCTCGGAGGGCGCCGCCCGCTGTGCTTCCGATGCGCGCGCGGACGAGTGGCTGCTCACCGACAGCGGCCCCGCCGAGATCGCGGCGCGCATCGAGTCCGCGATCGCGCGGGCCGAGAAGCCGGAGCGCCCGGAGGCGACCGCGCAGGCGGCGGAGCACCTGCGGTACGAGGAGCTTCTGTACGACCGCTTCACCGGCTTCCCCACGCTCCCGGTCATGCTGGAGCGCGGGCGCGAGATCCTGGAGCGCACGGGCCGGCTCACCATCCTCTACATCGAGTTCGTCCGCTACTCCAAGCTGGAGGAGATCTACGGCTGGCAGAAGCTGGACGAGGTGCTCCAGACCACCGCCCGCTCGGTGCGGGAGTTTTACGACCGGCAGCGGGGCGCGTCGGAGAGCCACCTGATGGTGTCCCACACCGGCGACGACGACTTCATCTTCTTCACCGACCTGCAGGAGCCGGTGGAGGAGGCGGAGCGCCGGATCAACGAGATCGCCGAGGAGCTGGAGCGTTACATCGCCGACCGCCTGGAGCGGGAGCACGGCGAGGACATCGCCGGGCTCTTCGGGATCTACGTGGGCTCCACCACCCTGTTCCGGAACCCCAAGATCCGCACGGAGCGGATGATCTACCGGGGGATCCGCGAGGCCGCCCAGGCGGCCCGGAGCGTGGAGCACCGCGAGCGCAGCCGCAAGGTGGCGGACCTCAAGAGCACGCTCCGCGAGGGGGCGGTCTACATCGTCTACCACCCCATCGTGGTGACGGAGACGCGCGAGGTGTACGGGTACGAGGCGCTCGCCCGCGGGCTGCTGCGCGGCCTCCGCTCGCCGGAAGTGCTGTTCGGGGTGGCGGAGGAGGCGAACCTCATCTGGGAGCTGTCGCGGCTCTGCCGCAAGCGCGCGATCGAGGGGATCGACGAGAACCTGAAGCCCGGCGAACTCCTCTTCCTCAACATCGACCCCCACGACTTCCGCGACCCCAAGTTCCGCTACCTGGACCTCGACGAGCTGGGGGTGGAGCACCCGGAGCGGATCGTGCTGGAGATCACGGAGCGCACCGCCATCACCGACTACCCCACCTTCCAGGGATACCTGAAGGAGTTCCGCGACCGGGGCTTCCGCTTCGCCGTGGACGACGCCGGATCGGGGTACGCGGGGTTGGGGAGCATCGCCAACCTGGCGCCGGACTTCATCAAGCTGGACATCTCCCTGATCTCCAGCATCGACAGCAACTTCATGAAGCAGAACCTGGTGGACACCATGGTCTCGTTCGCGAACGACCACGGGATCCAGGTGATCGCCGAAGGGGTGGAGCGCGAGGAGGAGTACGAGACGGTCAAGGCGCTGGGGGTCCACCTGACGCAGGGGTTCCTCTTCCACAACCCCCACGGAAACGGCAAGGGCGAGGCCTGAGCGATGGACGACGGAGCCAGCCTCCCCCTCCGGGCCGGGGGCGCGAAGACGCACGCCGGGACCCCCGCGGTTCCCCCGCCTCCCGCCGACGAGAGCGCCGTCCGCGCCGCGGCGCTCGCGGACCTCCTCTCGCCGCGGCGGGGGGAGCGGCACGTGGTCGCCATCCAGGACTTTCCCGACCCCGACGCGATCTCGTCCGGGATGGCGTACCGGGAGATCTCGCGCACGTTCGGGATCGAGACGGACATCGTCTACGACGGCCAGATCAGCCACCCGGAGAACCTCGCCCTCGTCAACCTCCTGGACATCCAGCTCACCCGCTATCGAGAGGGGATGCCGCTGGAGAAGTACGACGCGGCCGTGTTCGTGGACAACCAGGGGACCACGACCCACCTGACGGAGCGGCTCGACGCCGCGGGCGTTCCCACGCTGGCGGTGATCGACCACCATGACCCGCAGGACGTCCTGGACCCCGTCTTCAGCGACATCCGCCCCGTGGGCGCGGCGGCCACGCTGTTCACGGAGTACCTGAGGAGCGGACGGATCCTCCGCCTCGACCCGGAGAACCGCGCCCACGTTCAGCTCGCCACGGCGCTCATGCACGGGATCCACAGCGAGACGGGCGGGTTCATCCGCGCCCGCGCGCCGGAGTACCGGGCCGCATCGTACCTGAGCGGGTTCGTGGACTCGGACCTGCTGGAGCGGGTGCTCTGCGTGCAGAAGTCGCACGCCACCATGGACGTCATCAACGCCTCGCTCGCGAACCGGGTGGTGCAGGGCGGGTTCTCGGTGGCGGGGGTGGGCTACCTGCGGTGGGCCGACCGGGACGCCATCCCCCAGGCGGCCGACTTCCTCCTCACGGAGGAGAACGTCCACACGGCGGTGGTCTACGGGATCCTGTGCGGCGACGAGGGGCGGGAGCTGGTGTCGGGGAGTCTGCGCACCGCCAAGGTCACGCTCGCGGTGGACGCCTTCCTCAAGGACGCGCTGGGCTCGGACGGGCGGGGGAGCCCCTACGGCGGAGGCCGGAGCCGCGCCGGCGGCTTCGAGATCGAGGTGGGTTTCCTCGCGGGTGGGGAGGAGGACCCCGGGCAGCGGGAGGCCAAGTGGACGCTCTTCGACCGCCGGATCCGGCGCAGGATCTTCCGGGCGGCGGGGCTGGAGGACACCCACGACGACCTCTGCGGGCCGGAGGACTGAGCCCCGGTCCGGCCGCATGACGCGAGGTCGGCGGAAGGAGGAACGCGCGCCCCCACCGGGACTTCCCGGTGGGGGCGCGTTCGTGGAGGAGCGGGAAAGGCGCGTTCGTCCGGCGAACTCCTGCCCGCGGGCCGGTGGAGTGGATCCTCCCGGGCGTTCGAGTGTTCCAGGGGGCTGCCGCGCGTCGGGAGCGCGGCAGTCGTCGGGGACTTTTGGTGACAGGCCGGTATGGATGCTCTGTTCGCCTCCGCGTGGGGGCCACTGCTGATCTTCTCGCTCCGCATCGTGGACGTCTCCCTCGCCACGCTGCGGATGCTGCTTTCGGTCCGGGGGCAGAAGCTGGTGGTCCCCGTGATCGGGTTCTTCGAGGTGACCATCTGGATCTTCGCGGTCGGGAACGCGATCCAGCACCTGGACTCGCCGCTCCACCTGATCGGGTACGCCGCCGGGTTCGCCACGGGGTCGGTCGTGGGACTCCTCATCGAGGAGAAGATGGCGATGGGCCTCGCCACCGTGCGCGTGATGTCGCAGCACGGCGGCGTCGAGATCGCCGAGGCGCTGCGCGAGCGCGGCTTCGGGGTGACCGAGTTCGCCGGGTACGGTCGCGAGGGCACGGTGGAGGTGGTGTACGCTGTGCTCCGGCGACGGGACCTCCCGGCCGCCTTCGAGCAGGTGGGGATCTGGGACCCGGATGCCTTCGTCACCGTCGAGGAGCCGCGCGCCATCCACCGCGGCTGGATGATGGGGCGGCGGCGGAAGTAGCCCGCGGCGTCCCCCGCGCCGGTCCTCCCGGCGCGGGATCCTCCTACGGCGAGCCGTGTGACGCGCGGCGCGCCCTCACCGTCTAACCGTGGCGGCCGTTCCCTGGGCCGCCGGTCTTCCTTTCCGGGCGAACCTCCATGAATTCCCGTTCCGCAACCATCGTCCTGGTCCTGTCGCTGCTGCTCGGCGTCGCCTCCCTTCGCGCGCAGGCTCCGGACGGTCCCGGCTCGGTGCTCGGCACGGTGGTGTCCGAGGCCGGGCCGCCGATCTCCGGGGCCGTCGTCACGGTGCGTCTCGCGGCCGATACGGCCGTCGTGGCGCGGGGCGCCGCCGACGGAGAGGGCCGCTTCCGCGTCGGAGGGCTCGCGCCCGGCCGTTACGCCGTGACCGTTTCGCACCCGGGCTTCGCCCCGCGCGTGGCGGCGGACGTGGAGCTGACGGCGGAGGCGCCGGTCCGCGACCTGGGGACGATCCGCCTGGGTGCGGCGCCCCTGGCCCTGGAGGGGCTGGAGGTCCGCGCCGAGCGCGCCCCGGTGGCCGTGGCCCCCGACCGTACCCTCTATTCCACGAGGGACATGCCCGTGGCCGCGGGAGGGAGCGCGACGGACGTGCTGCGGAACGTCCCCGAACTGGAGGTGGACCTCGACGGCAAGGTCACGCTCCAGGGGAACGCGGCCGTCACCATCCACCTCAACGGGCGCCCCGCTCCCATCCGCGGGGAGGGGCTCGGCACCTTCCTCCAGCAGTTTCCGGCCAGCCGGATCGAGCGCATCGAGGTGATCCCCAACCCGTCGGCCCGGCACGACCCGGAGGGAAGCGCGGGGATCGTCAACATCGTCCTCAAGGACAACGTGGACCTGGGGCTGAGCGGCACCCTCTCGGTGAACGGCGGGACCAGGGGGAACGGCGGCGGATCCGGCCGCCTGGCGTACCAGCGCGGGCCGCTCACCGTCTTCGGCGGGAGTTCGGGGACCCTCTCTCGCCGCCGCAGCACCAGCTACGACCTGCGTCAGAACCTCGCGGGGAGGGAGGTCACCTTCCACGAGCAGGAGCTGAGTTCCCTGAACCGGGGCGCCTTCGGGATGATGGACCTGAGCGTCGAGCTGCGGGTGGGGAAGCACGGGACGCTCTTCTCCTCGCTGTCCGGCTTCGCCAACGGCTCCGACTCGGAGGGGGTGTCCGTCTACGCGATCATGGACTCGGCGCAGGCGCCCGTGCTCCGGTACGACCGCCAGACCGGGAACGACTGGCGCGGCCGCACCACGGACTACGGCCTGGGCTTCCGCTTCGCCCCCCAGCCGCAGCAGCACGAATTCTCCGTGGAGCTGAGGAGCAACGGGTGGGACAACGGCAGCGAGGGGCGGTGGCTGCAGGAGACGTTCGCCGCGGCGGGCGACCCGGCCGACCGGCCGCTGGAGCTGACGCTCAACGGCTCCGACGTGACCGACCGCACCCACTCGCTCCAGGCGGACTACTTCCGCCCGCTCGGCGCCGGGGGGAAGCTGGAGGCCGGCTACCGCGCGTCGCTCCGCACCAGCTCGAACGACGACGCCATGCGCGTCTTCTCGCCCGCGGAGGCCGCGGATCCCACCCGGGGCGTCGAGAGCGGGTACACCTACGGCGAGGACACCCACTCCCTGTACGTTACACTCGGGGGCAGGGCGGGGAAGGTCGGCTTCCAGGGAGGGCTGCGGGCGGAGCATGCCTCCACGGAGTTCTCGGCGCGCCCGGGGGGGCAGGGCTTCGACGACACCTACCGGAGCCTCTTCCCCAGCGCCCACCTGTCGTACGACCTGGGGCAGGGGAGGCAGGCACGGGTGACGTACTCCAAGCGCATCGAGCGCCCCTGGCCCTTCTTCCTCAACCCGTTCGTTCCGGCCCCGGACTCGCTGAACCGGACGGTCGGCAACCCCGACCTGCGCCCCAAGTACACGCACTCCGTGACCGGGGACCTGAGCTGGACCGCGCCGTTCGGCACCGTCCGCATGTCTCCGTACTACCGGCTCACGGTGGACAACTGGGAGCAGATGAAGCGGGTGGACTCGGCGGGCGTCTCCACCCTCACCTGGGAGAACCTGGCCTCCATCCGGTCCTACGGCACCACCGTCACCGCCTCGCTCCGGCCCACGGGACGGGTGAGCGGCTTCGCCAGCGTGAGCGGGTACCGCGAGGCGCGCGATGCCGGCGACCTGGGGGCCGAGTTCTCGCGCGACGTGCTGCGCTGGTCGGCGAGCGCCAACGGCACCTTCCGGGTCACCTCCGCCCTGAACCTGCAGTCCATGGTCCGCTACTCTCCGCCGCGCGAAATGCCGCAGGGGCGCTATTCCGCCACCTTCATGTCCAGCATCGGCGCGCGGCAGGAGCTGTGGGGGAAGAAGGCGTGGGTGAACGTCTCGGTCACGGACCCGTTCGACCTCTGGCGCTTCAACTTCGAGACGTTCGACCGGACGCACCAGCAGATCAGCCGGAACAGCTGGGGCATGCGGATGGCGACGGCGAGCTTCACCTACAGCTTCGGACGGCCCCCGCAGCAGACCGTCCGCCGCAGCACGGAGGTGGCCGCTCCCCCGCAGGAGCCGGTGATGCACTGACCGGCGGCGGGGGAGCGCGCTCCCCCGCCGACCCCGAGCGGGAAAACGAGAGAGCCCCTCGCCCGGTCCGGGTGAGGGGCTCTCTCGTACGTCTTCAGGCCGGAACCTGCCGTGTTGCGCAGGGTCGGCGGGATTCAGGGGTCCGGTGTCAGGCCGTCGCCAGCGCGGTCCACTCGCAGGCTTCGGCGCCCCGGGTCTCGCACGCCGGGTGCTCCGGGAGGTGGTCCTTCCCGGTGTAGCGTTCCATCAGCTCGGTCAGGGCGCCCGCGTACAGCGCGCAGGCGGCTCCGCCGGGGTCCGCCCGGGCGGTGAGGGAGCCGGTGATGCGCACCATCAGCGGGCGGCGCGGCACCTGGAGGCGCCCGTTCCCGGAGATCTGGCGGAAGAGGCGGAGCGCGGCGCGGCGGGCGGACCGCAGCGCGAGGGCCGGCGGAAGGTGGGGAACCAGGCGCCGGAAGGTGCTGCTGCGCTCGTTCCAGGCGAGCCGCGCGATGCGCCGGCCCGCCTCCGAGAAGATCTCGTCCGCGTCCGGACGCCGGATCACCAGGCGGATCAGGTTCTCGATGTCGGCCTCGCCCTGCGGACGCTTGCGCCGCACTTCCTCGCGGAAGCGGTGGATCTGGGTGTGCACCACGTCGTTCAGCCCGAACCGCCGCGGCAGGCTGGCGGCGAGGTCCTCGCCCTCCAGCACCTCCTCCGGACGATCCATGTCGCGCATCGTCTCGAAGAGGATGAGCGGGAGGAGGGGCGTGATCCCTCCCTTCCCCGGAGATCCCGCCGAGCGGCCCTGCTGCAGCCGGTCCTTCTTCGCCATGTGGGCTCGGTGAACGGATGGTGTGCAAACGGGCGCGGAATTTCGCCGGTCCGGTCCGCCGCCGCAACCCCGTCCCGGCCCCCGCCGGCCCGCCTCTTGCTTGCCGTGGGGCTCCGGAACCTGCCAAGCGTCGAACACGGAACCTCGGAGGCCGGAGTGGACCCCAACCAGCACCCCGACTGCGTCTTCTGCCGGATCATCGGCGGGGACGAGACGGTAAGCATCATCCACGAGGACGAGGAGGTCATCGCCTTCCTGGACATCCAGCCCCTGTACCCGGGTCACGTCCTGGTCGTCCCCAAGGAGCACTACAAGAACCTGTTCTACGTCCCCGAGGAGCTGGCGGCCCGCACCTTCGCGACGGCGCGCCGGATCCTGCCGGGGATCCGGCGCGCGACGGGGTGCCGCGCGGTGAACCTCTTCTCCCCCAACGGGGCGCATGGTGGGCAGGACGTGTTCCACTTCCATCTCCACCTGATCCCGGTTCCGGAGGCGCAGCCGTTCCCGCTCCAGCTCCCGGATCCCTCCGCGCCGGTCCCCTCGCGCTCGCAGCTCGACGTGATGGCGACGCGCATCGGACGCTGCATCGCCGACGAGAACTGCGCCGAGGATCCGGAAGAGGCCGTGCGGGCCGCGGGCTGATTCGCGGCGCGATGTCCGAAGCGCCCCCCGGCCCGTACGGGCCGGGGGGCGCCATTGCGGTGCGCCCCTCCGCGGCGTATCCTGCCGTGATCGCGACGTCCGACGTTTCCCGCCACCGCCGTCGTCCGGACCCATGAAGCGCTTTCCCGCTTACGACCCCCCCGAGTACGCGAACTGGACCGCGGACCCCCGGCTGGTGCGGGAGTACCGCGAGCGCGTGGACGCCGACCCGGAGCGGGCCCGGCTCATCCGCGATCTCTCCGAGGAACGGCTCCTGGGGATGTACGAGGGCCTGCTCCGCAACCGGCTCCACGACATCGCCCTGAAGCGCTGGGTGAAGAGCGGCACCATCTCCAAGGCATGGCTGGGCACCGGCGAGGAGGCCGCCACCGTCGGTCCCGTCCACGCGCTGCGAAGGAGCGGCCCGGACCACGACGTGGTCGCGCCCATGATCCGCAACGCGGGCGCCTGCCACGAGATGGGGATGTCCGTGGCGGACATGCTCCGGGGCTACCTGGGGACCGACGACTCCCCCTCGGGCGGCCGGGACGGCCACGTGGGCGATCCGGGCTGCGGGGTGATCCCCCCCATCTCGCACGTGGGCGACATGGTCCCCGTGGTCGCCGGGGTGGCGCTCACCTTCCGCCAGCGGGGCGAGGACCGGGTGGCGCTCACCTGGATCGGCGACGGCTCCACCAAGTCGGCCGCCTTCCACGAGGGGATCAACCTCGCCGCGGTGTGGAAGCTTCCCGCGGTCGTCGTCATCCACAACAACCAGGTGGCGCTGGGAACCCGCCTGGAGCAGGGGGGGATCGGCCCGTTCTCGGAGTGGCCCCGGATGTACGGGGTCGCCGGGGGGACGTTCGACGGGAACCACGTGCTGGACGCCTACGCCGCGGCGAAGATCGCCGTGGACCGCGCCCGGGCGGGAGAGGGGGTGACGCTGCTGGTGGCCGAGACCTTCCGCATGGGCGGCCACGCCACACACGACGAGCGGGAGGCGCGCAACATCTTCGACGCGGAGCTTTTCGCCCGCTGGGGGAAGCGCGACCCGATCGGGATGTACGAGGCGTGGCTGGAGGACGAGGGAGTTCCGCGGGTCCGCCTGGAGGAGATCGAGGCGGCGGTGGCGTCGGAGGTGGACGCCGCGGCGGAGGAGGCGCTCCGCAGCCGGGACGGGGCGATGCCGGTGGGCGAGACGGTCACCCACGGCGTGTACGCCTGACCGCGGGAGCACGCGGGGCTTGCTTCCGCGCGGTCGCGCGCGCATATTCCCGATCGTTACCCGTCACGATTCGCAGGTTCTGCAGGCATCACGCGGGTTCCGGCCTTCCCGGGTCGGATCCGTCTCCTGTCCGGTGCGGCTCCCAGCCGCTCCTGCCCGGCGTCCGGCTTCCCGGGCGCCGCTCCACTCCCTCACGTCGGAGGCGTCTCATGCAGATCCGCAACAAGAAGCTGCAGCTCAACCGGGAGACCGTACGCCGGCTGGTGATCATGCCCACCGTGGACACCATGATAGAGACCGCGGAGCCGTCGCTCTGCCCCACGGACGGCACCAAGACCTGCGTGATCGGTCGATAAGCTCCGGAGACGCCGCCGGACGAACGAAGCGAGGGGCCCCGCCAGCCGGCGGGGCCCCTCGCTTCGTTCGAAGGCCGTTGAGGAATCGGGTGACTCTGCCGGCCCGGTTGCTTCGACGCTCATCTCGGCCCACCCGTGGAGAGTAGCTCCGCGCGTCCTAAGACGCTCCGGGCGCGTCGTCCCACTTGATGAACTCGAAAGCCGTCCGGCAGCTCCGGCACCAGTACTGCGCCACGGAGAGCTGCCCCCCGAACGGGTTCACCAGGTGCGTCTCCCTGCCGTCGCAGAACGGGCACGGCGCGCTCTCCGGGAGCAGCTCCGGCTCGGCGTCCGCCGGCCGCGGAGGGTGGCCGTCGCGCTCCCTCATCAGTCCAGCAGCAGGGCGCGGTTCTTGTCGCCGCGGGCGCGGGCGGCGGTCCCCTCGTCCAGCGATCCGCCCGCACGGCGGGTGGCCTCGTCCCAGCCGCTCCGGTCCAGGGCCCCGTCGTACCCGCCGGTGGGCGAGAGCCCGATCTCCCCAGCCAGCCCCGTCTCCGCGAGCACCGGGGCGACGCGGGCCAGGAAGCGGTCGCGGAGTGCGGATGGGCCGGCGCAGACCAGCCCTTCCTCCACGAGCCTGCGGGTCCCCGCCGCGTCGTCGTCACCCAGCCAGAGCAGCGCCTGCGGGAGGTAGCGGCGAAGCGAATCCGCCAGCTCGGCCCGCACCTCCGGCACCGCCGCCATGCGCCGGGCCCACCCCGCGGCGTACTGGAAGTGGAAGCGCTCCTCGTCCAGCATCTTCTGCACGCGGTTGTGCGCGGGCACGTAGCGGCTGTCCACCAGCGCGGAGTACTGGACGGCCAGCGCCGTGTCCACCAGGAGCCCCGCGGCGATGGTGTCGGCCCAGGAGCCGAAGGCCGCGTCCAGGGCGGGGTGGCTGCGGTACTCCGCCGCCGGGCGTTCGTGCTCCAGCGCCTTGGGCTCCTCTCCGAAGTCGCCCAGGAGCGCGTAGGTGAGGCGGGCGTGGCCCCACTCGTCCTGCGCCATGGACGACGCGGCGATCCCGGCCTCCAGGGTGGGCGCGCCGAGCATCCGGTCGCTGTAGCGAAGCCCCAGGACGCGCTTGCTGTCCGCGAGCGCCAGGAGCAGCGCCTTCAGCGCCTCTCGCGCGTCCTCCGGCAGCTCCGCCGCCTTCTCCACGCGCGCCTCCGTCGCCGCCGCGTTCACCGGCCCTCCTTCACGGCGAGTTCTCCGCCGCCGTACGAGCCGGCGCCGCGGGAGTGTACCAGGGCCTGCTCTCCGTCACGTCCGAGAAGGGTCACGAACTGGCTCTCTTCGGGGTCCACCGGGAGGATGGCGGCGCGCGGGACGACGCACATCTCCTCCCAGTTCTGCTCGTCGTAGGTCTTCCAGGCGTACACGCGCGCCAGGTCGCCGGTCTCGGCGTTGATGAAGCCGATGTGGCGAAGCGGCTCGCCCCGCGACTTGCGCGCGAACACTTCGAAAACGGGCTCTTTCACGGGAGTGCGTGGGTACGGGGTGCGAACGACGCTACATCGAGACGCCGAAGCGCCTCAGCGCCTCCCGGCCCTCGGGCGAGATGCGCGCCTTGGTCCAGGCGGGGGTCCACGTCTCCACGACGCGCACCTCGTCCACCCCGTCCTCGCGACGCAGGCGGTCCTGGATGTCGTAGTGGATGAACGCCATGCAGGGACAGGCCGTGGCGGTGAAGGTGAGGTCCACCTCCACCGTGCCGCCCTCCCGGCGGACGTCGTAGATCAGCCCCAGGTCGACGAGGGAGATGGGGATCTCCGGGTCCATCACCTCGCGCAGCGCGTCCCACAGCGGACCCGTGCGCGCCTCGGGCGGGACGGGGTACGCGGCGGGCGCGTCGAGGACGGCCGCGCCGCCCCCGCCGAACCGCTCCGCCGAGGTGGGACAAGACATCAGGCCGCCTCCAGCATGCCGCGGAACGCGCGCCCCTCCTGGATGCTCTCCACGAACTGCTTGTTCGCCGGGCCGCGCCCCTTCCAGCGCTCGAACACCTGGCTCCAGGAGATCTCGCCCTCGTCCATGAGCCAGCGCTTCTCGTCCTCGTCGTACTGGCACGGGAAGGGGTAGTCGAGGACGAACTTCTGCTCCTCCTCGCTCCAGTGCGCCGGGACGCGGACGCCGATGGACTCGCAGAGCGGAACGGTGCTCTTCATCCACGTCTGCCGCAGCTCGTCGTTGGTCATCCCCTTGAGCCGGTACTCAAGCTGCCCGGAGTGCCGCTTCATGTCGTCGGGGAGGCCGAACCACTCCACCGCCATGGGGAACATCCAGTCAACCGCGCGCTGCACCTTCTCCTTGGCCTCGCCGCCCGCGGCGGAGAGCCGCTTCATCCACATCTCGCCGTGGCGGAGGTGGAAGGTCTCCTCCTGGTCCACTTTCACCAGCGCGCGCTTGAGCGGGCCGTAGCTGGTGTTCTTGAAGACGTCGCCCAGCAGCGTGATCCCCGCGCGGTCGTAGAGCCCGTTGGCGACCACCAGCTCCGCCCAGTTCTCGAGCGGGTGGTCGAACCCGTAGGGGTGCTTGAACTCGTGGGGCTGGCGTCCGTACACGAGCTGCTCCTTGTCCATCCCCAGGTCTTCGAGGAGACGGTAGGCGATGTTGGCGTGCGCCAGCTCGTCCTGGATGATCGCCGTGGCGGAGACCATGGTGTTCGTGGACGGGGCGTCCTTGGCCGCGCCGAAGTACGCCGGGGCGGAGACCAGCTCCGTGTCCGCCTGCACGAGGAGCTGCACGATCAGGGCGTTCCGGTACCCCTCGGTCATCTCGTCCGGGTACTCCACGATGAACCCGTTCTGGACCTTCTGCTTCAGCTCCTCGTCCGTGTATCGAGCCATGTGCCCTCTCCCGTTGCCATGAATGAGCGCGTGCGCCGCCCGATGGCCGCGCCGCGCGCCCCGCCCGTGCCTCTACGCCACGCCCTTGCGGAGCTGTTCTCGCTGCACGTCGAAGACGAAGCGGGCCAGCTCCCGGCGCGCCGCGGGGGACACCCCCGTGAACATCACCGCGATCCAGTAGCGCTTGTCCGCCGCCGCGTTCGGGTTCTCCCCGCTGCGCAGCACCCGCCCGGTGCATTCCGCCGCCGCTCCTCCGGTGAGGTTCAGCCGCACCTCGAGTTCGGTGCCCGGACCCACCGGCTCGGGCAGGATGACGCGCATCCCTCCCTCGCTCACGTCGGTGGTGGTGCCCGCGAGCGTGCGGGGCTCCTCGCCCGGGGCGGCCGTCCTCAGCTCCACGGGGAGCAGCACCTCCACCCGCACCGCCTCGCGGCGCTGGACGCGCCGGACGGACTTCGGCCAGTCGAGGCGGAGCGCCGGGCTCGGCGCGCTCTCCCGGCGCACGACGGTGGTGGCGAAGACGCGGAGCCCGTCCGTGTGCGTGCTCTGCACGTCCACGGTGGAACCCGCCGGCACACGTACCTCGTACCCGCGGAGGGTGGGCACCCCCACCAGGATCTCCTTCCCTTCCTCGAAGTCGAGGACCAGGCTGGGATACCAGCCCGCGGCTTCACCCTCGCCGACCCGGAGCGAGACGGGCTGCATGTGGCGTAAAAAGCTCTGCTGCATCGGTTCACGTCGATAGTACGATCCGCGCGGCCGGGACCGATGCCGGAGTGCCCGCCACTCCGAGTGGAGGAAGCGTCGTTCGAACGCTCGTTCGGCCTCGAAGCTACAACCTCGCCCCGGGCCCCGTCAACCCGCCCTTGGCGCGGGCGGGAGGTGGGGGACCTCAGACCTTGCTGTTGGGCGTCTCCACCGTTTCGGTGCCGTCCGCCTGCGGGACGGCGTGCATGTCGCCGAAGATGTTGGGCGCCTCCTCACGCAGCGCGCCGAGGACGGCCGCCGCCAGGCGGCGGATCTCCACGTCCGCGGCGCCGCTCCCGCGCATCTCCACGAAGTGCCGCCACGCTCTCGCGTTCCCGGTGACCACGATCTTGGTCTCGGCGCAGTTGGGGAGCACGGCGCGTGCCGCCTGCCGGGCCCGCTTCTTCCGCATGGTCGCGGGGCCGTCGTCGCCCACCCGCTCGGACATGGCGCCGAGCAGGTCGCGGTAGGCGTCCAGCGACGCGGCGCACGCCCGAGTCCAGATCCCGTACGCCGGCGATTCCTCTTCGATCTCGGGCGGGAGGACGAAGCCGATGTCCGACTCGTCCACGTACCGCTGGCTGAGCTGCGAGAAGCCGAAGCCGGCCCGGTGCCTCACCAGTTCGTGCGTGAGCGACCGGCTCACCCCCTCCAGCAGGAGGGTCCACACGGCGTGCTCCAGGACGCTGCCATGCTTCACCTTGAGGATGTTCGCCAGGTACGACTCGTTGGTCGTGCGGCCCGGGATGGAGCGGTGGCCCCCCTCCAGCCCGGCGTCCTCGCCGAAGGAGAGATAGCAGAGCCGCCCGGCGAACTCCGCGACTACCTCCCCCGCGACCTCGCTGTCGCTCTCCCAGCGGATGTGGTCGGGGTAGATGAACTCCTGGCGTGCGACGACGGTCACGCGAGGGGTGCGGATGATCTGCATGGGGCTCGTCTCCGGGTCGAGGTCTGAGGCGCGGAAAGCTAGACCTTCCGCTCTCCCGCCACAAGGCGCGGGCGGCCCGTGTCCGCCGTTGCGCCGCGGGTGCCGCGGCGCGCATCTTCCGGCACGCTCACCCCGGCCCGGAGAATCGCCTTGCGTATCGTTTCGCTCCTTTCCAGCGCCACCGAGATCGTCTACGAACTCGGGCTACAGGGCCGGCTCGTGGGGATCTCCCACGAGTGCGACCATCCACCGGAGGCGCTGCGCCTCCCCCGCGTCTCCCGGTCCCGCTTCGACCCGGCGGGGCTCACCAGCGGCGAGATCGACGCGGCGGTGCGGCGGTGCATGGCGGAGTTCGGGAGCGTGTACGAGGTGGACCGTGCCCTCCTCCGCGAGCTGCGCCCGGACCTGATCCTCACCCAGGGGGTGTGCGAGGTGTGCGCCGTCCCCACCGGCTCCGTGCTGGAGGTGGTGGAGGAGCTGCCGGGCGGCCCCGCGGTACTTTCCCTGGACGCGCACACGCTCGAAGGGATCCTGCGTACGGTGGAGCAGGTGGCCGACGCGGCCGGCGAGCCCGGCGCGGGCGAGGCCGCCGTCGCCCGGCTGCGCGGCCGGATGGAGGGCGTCGCCCGGCGGGTGGCGGACCGCCCCCGTCCGCGGGTGCTCGCCCTGGAGTGGCTGGAGCCCCCGTTCGCGCCGGGGCACTGGGTCCCGGAGATGGTGGAGCGCGCGGGCGGGGAGAACCTGCTGGGCACCGTGGGAGGCCACTCCGTCGAGGTCCCCTGGAGGGAGGTGGAAGGGCTCGACCCGGAGCTGCTGCTCCTCCTCCCCTGCGGCTACGACCTGGAGCACGCCCGCGCCGACGCGGACCGGAGCCGCGACCGCCTGCATGCCCTGGGCGGCGGGCTGGCCGGCGCGGGAAGGGCGTGGGTGGGGCACAGCGCGTACTTCAGCCGCTCGGGCCCCCGGGTGGTGGAGGGGATCGAGGCCCTGGCCGCGGCCTTCCACCCGGACGCCTTCCCCGGCGCCGACACCCGGGGCCGGCTGGAGCGCTGGGGGTAGGCGCGTCGCTTGCACGCCGGGGCCGCGTGGGTGCCGGCGTGCGCCCCCCCCCGGACGACGAGAGGAGGCGATCCACAATGCGGCTGTCCACCCGAGTACACGGCGTCCTGGACTACCTGGCCGGCGCGCTGGCCGCGGCTTCCCCCTGGCTCCTCGGGTTCGCGCGTGGCGGGGCCGAGACCTGGGTGCCCGTCGCCGTGGGCGGAAGCGTCGTCCTCTACTCGCTGTTCACCGACTACGAGGCGGGGGTGGTGAAGCGCATGCAGGTGCCGGTGCACCTCTGGCTGGACGCCCTCGGCGGGATCGTGCTCGCCGCCTCCCCCTGGGTCTTCGGCTTCGACGAGCACGTCCGGGCTCCCCACGTGGCGATCGGCCTGTTCCTCCTGCTCGCCGCCGTCCCGACCGACACCATCCCCTCCTACGAGCGTCGACGTGCCCCGAGAGTCTGAGCCGATCTCCACCGCTCCTTCCCCGACGGACGCGCCCGCGCCACGGGCCGAGTCGCGCGCCTGGGCTTCCGGCCCCAGCGGGATCCACGCCATCTCCCTGGACGACGCGGTGCGGCTGTACCGGGAGCGCGCGGGCCCGGGGGTGAAGGGGGAGGGGAGCGAGGTCGTCTGGATCGACATCGTCCGCCCCGGGGAGCCGGAAGCCGCGTTCATGCGCGAGACGCTGAAGCTACACCCCCTCGCGGTGGAGGACTGCATCCGCGGCCGGCAGCGCCCCAAGGTGGACCGCTACCCCGGCTACTTCTTCCTCGTCTTGTACGCCGCCCGGAGGACTCCGGGAACGACGGAGACCTCGCTCGACGAGGTCCACATCTTCCTGGGAGCGCGGTTCGTCGTCACGGTCCACGACCGGAAGATCCAGGAGGTGGGCGAGGTGGTGGCGCGATGGCGCTCGGCTCCGGGGCGCTTCCCCGACACCGGGGCGCTCGCGCACGCGCTACTCGACGGCATCGTGGACGGCTACTTCCCGGTGCTCGACTCCTTCTCCGAGCGGGTGGAGGAGATGGAGGACGCCCTGCTCTCCGGGGCGGACGACCCGGACGCGATGCAGGAGATGCTGGCGGTGCGCCGCGAACTCACCGTCTTCCGGCGGGTGGTGGCGCCCGAGCGCGACCTTGTCGCCACGGTGCTGCGGCGCGACATCCCCTTCCTCCGCCCGGAACTCCTCCCGTACTTCCAGGACGTCCACGACCACGTCCTTCGCGTCACCGAGGAGATCGACGCGCTGCGGGAGCTGCTCGCGGCCGCCGTGGAAGCGTACCTCTCCTCCGCCTCCAACCGCCTCAACGCCACCATGCGGATCATGACCTCCTGGTCCATCATCCTCATGGCGGTGGCGTGGATCGCCGGGATCTACGGGATGAACTTCGCAGGCATGCCGGAGCTGCGCTGGAAGTACGGCTACCTGTGGGCCCTGGGGGCGATGATCTCGCTGGGAGGAGGGCTGTTCGTCTTCTTCCGGCGCCGACGGTGGATCTGATCCCGGGTCGGCCGGATCCTGTGGGGTCGGCGGAGGGAGGCTCCTCCGTCGGTGCGGACTCGCCCGGCCTGCGGTGTGAGCCGGGAGTGCAGCGCGGGCTCACACATACGCTCTTCTGCGGAGCTTCCCTCCACCTCCCAGTTCTCTTCCCGTTTCCCACGGATTTCGCACGGGGGAGTCCTGCCTCGCGATGAAAAAACCCCTCCCCCGGAGTCGGGGGAGGGGCGGAAAGGGGGCGGCGCCCCCGTCGTTCGAGTCCTCTCCGGGTACTTCTCGTCGAATGGGCTTCCGGTCTGCCGGGCGTCAGAACGAGATCTCTGCGCCGATCCTCGCGAAGAGCTGGCTCATCCAGCCGCGGTCCCCGTCGAAACGGGAGACGTAGTCGGTCAGGCCGTAGCGGAGCCCCAGGCTGGGGCCCAGCTGAATGGCGCCCGAGATGCCCACGTTGAGCGCGAGGTCCGTGGGGCCGTCCTCGTAGCGCGCCTGCCCCAGCCCCGCCGAAAGCGAGAGCGGCAGCATTCCCTCCGCCGCGTCCCGCGGGAAGTAGGAGTATTCGAGGCCCGCGCTCCAGTGGTCCACCGTCACGTCGCCGCCCGAGACCACCACGCCGAACGGGAGCTGGCCGAGGACCTGCGGGGTGGTGCGCTGCGCGGTCCCGAACACGGCCCAGCGGGGCGTGAGCTGGACGGCCGCGCGCCCTCCCACTCCCCAGTCGCCCTCGAGGCGCGCGTTGGTCCCGGGGAGCTTTCCGTAGAACCCGTAGGTGGCGAACGGCTCCAGCGAGACGTGCTGCGCGGCGGCGGGCGCCGCGAGCCCGGCCGACAGGAGCGCCGCGCCGAATAGGATCTTCCTGGTCATTTCACTCGTCTCTGTTCCGTGGGTGCGGGATCATGGCGGATCGGGGCCGCACGCGCAAGCGCGCCGTTGACAAGCGGAACGGGCCTCGGGAGATTCCGCGACCCGTTTCCCCCCACCCCGGAAGCCCGTCATCCCATGCAGCTCCAGCCGTCCTTCCCCGAGTTCCTCCGGTCGGCGCGCGACGCCACGATCGTCCCCGTGTCCCGGGAGTTCCTCTTCGACACGGACACCGCGGTGTCCGCGTACCACAAGCTGGCGCGACCGCCCTTCGGATTCCTCCTGGAGTCCGTGGTGGGCGGCGAGCGCTGGGCCCGGTACACCTTCCTGGGGACGGAGCCGCGCGAGGCGTGGCGGCTGGTGGGCGACCGGATCGACCGCTGGACGCCGGGCGGCGGGTGGCACGAGGGGGAACGCTCCCCGGATCCGCTGGCGGAGTTCGACCGGCTGGTGGGGCGCCACACTCCCGCGGAGGTTCCGGGGCTCCCCCGTTTCTGGGGGGGAGCAGTGGGTTTCTTCGGCTACGACGTGGTCCGCCACGTGGAGCGCCTTCCCTCCCCGCCCGCCGAGGGACCGGACCTCCCGGACGCCCTCTTCATGCTCACGCGGGTGGTGGTCGCCATCGACAACCTCTTCGGGCGCGCCCGCGCCGTCGTGGGGGTGGAGACGGAGGGCGCGGACGAGGCGGAGCTGCGCAGGCGATTCGACGCGGCGGCGGCCGAGGTCGAGGAGACGATCGCGCGCATCCGCGAGCCCGGCGGGCCCCGCCCCCTGGCGGTGGACGGTCCGCCCGCGGAGGACCCCGCCTTCCGCAGCACCTTCACCCGCGAGGGGTTCGAGGACGCGGTGCTCCGCGTGCAGGACTACATCCGGGCGGGCGACGCCTTCCAGGTGGTGCTCTCGCAGCGTCTCTCGCTCCCGCTGGCGGTGCCGCCCTTCGACCTGTACCGCGCCCTTCGCACCCTCAACCCCTCACCCTACCTGTTCTACCTGGACCTCGACGGCTTCCAGCTCGTGGGCTCCTCGCCCGAGGTGATGGTGAGGCTGGAGGAGGGGCGGGTGACCGTTCGCCCCATCGCCGGGACCCGTCGCCGCGGGGGAACCCCGGACGAGGACGCCGCGCTGGCCGAGGATCTCCTCGCCGACGCGAAGGAGAGGGCCGAGCACCTGATGCTCCTGGACCTGGGCCGCAACGACGTGGGGCGCGTCGCCCGCTACGGGAGCGTGCGCGTTCCGCAGCGAATGGTGATCGAGAAGTACTCCCACGTCCTCCACATGGTCTCCACCGTGGAGGGTGAGCTGCGCGACGGCCTCTCGGCCATGGACGTGCTGCGGGCCTCCTTCCCCGCCGGGACGGTGTCGGGCGCCCCCAAGGTGCGCGCGATGGAGATCATCGACGAGCTGGAGCCCGTGCGGCGGGGGCCCTACGCCGGCGCGGTCGGGTACTTCGCGCACGGAGGGCGGACCATGGACACCGCCATCGCCATCCGGACCGTCGTGGTCCGCGACGGAGAGGCCCACGTTCAGGCCGGAGCCGGGGTCGTCGCTGACTCCGTCCCCTCCGCCGAGTACGAGGAGACGCTCAACAAGGCCAGGGCGCTCCTCCGGGCCATGCAGATGGTTTCCCCGGAAGTTTGCGCCGGTTCTTGACACGGCAGGTATTGGCGTCAAATATGTAGCGGCCCCGCCGCGGCTCCCGGTCCCTTCGAACTCCTTTCCTTCGACGGGGGCGGCGGCTGGGGTCTCGTCCTGTCCTTCGTTCCAAACAGCTCGTCCGCAGGTGCGGTAGTGGTGATGTAGAGGCAGCCGGGCGTGCGCGCCCCTCCCTTCTCAACCTCGGCCGCAAAGGAGGTTTACCCCTCGCCGAACGTCGTGCGTATGGGGGCGCCCCCGTTTTCCCTTTTTTCGGGGGAGCCAGACCCTCGCGGAGCCGCTCGCGCGCCGCGAACAGTCCTCTTCAGCCTGCGGCCCACGGCCGCGGCAACCAAGGAGAACGGGCATGAGAACGATCCGTTGGATCCTGGCGGCATGCCTCGCCATGGCCCTCGCACCGCAGCCGGCGCCGGCCCAGGAGCCGCTGACGGTCACCGGGCGCGTCACGCGCGAGAACGGCACCCCGGTGGCGTCCGCGAACGTGCGCATTCCCTCGCTGAACGTGGGAACGGTCACGGGCGAGGACGGGGGCTACCGCCTGGTCGTGCCGGCATCGCGGGTCCGTGCCGGGCAGCAGGTGCAGGTCGTCGCCTCGCAGGTGGGCCTCCAGCAGCAGTCCCGCAGCATCACGCTCGCCTCGGGGGCCAGCCTCTCCCAGGACTTCCAGCTCGGCGTCGACCTCCTTCAGCTGGACGCCATCGTGGTCACCGGCGCGGGCACGGAGAGCCGGGCCGAGCGGCTGGGCACGGCGCGCGCTGCAGTTTCGGGCGCGGCCGTGCAGCGCGCCAACGAGAGCAACGTGATCACCGCGCTCGCCGGGAAGGCGGCGGGGATCCAGACCATGCAGTCCAGCGGCGAGGCGGGCGCCTCCACCGCCATCCGCATCCGAGGCACCAAGACCTTCTCGGGGACCAGCGAGCCGCTGATCGTGGTGGACGGCGTCCCCGTCAGCAACACCACGCGCTCCACCAGCTACGGCCTCAACGGCTCCTCCGGGACGGGCTCGGCCCTGTCGGGGACCGTCGCGACCAACCGCGCGGCCGACATCAACCCGGAGGACATCGAGTCCATCGAGATCCTCAAGGGGCCCGCCGCCACCTCCATCTACGGCGCCAGCGCCGGGGCGGGCGGCGCGATCCTCATCACCACCAAGCGCGGCCAGACCGGGCGCACCACCTACACGCTCCGCTCCTCGGTCCAGCTCGACGAGGTCACCAGCACGCTGCCGCTGCAGCGGAGTTTCGGCGTGGGCACGGCCGGCCGTTCGCCCGCGTGCCTCGCCGGCGGGCCGGCGAACTGCTCGGTGCCCTCGGGGCAGTTCTTCAGCTGGGGGCCGCGGCTCGGGGCGGGGACCCCCACCTACGACCACTCCGCCGAGCTGTACGAGACGGGACGCATCTGGGACAACGCCCTCACCGTGTCCGGGGGGAGCGAGCGCACCACGTTCTACCTTTCCGGCGGCTCCGTGCGCCAGGACGGCTACATCGTGAGCGACCGAGACCGGTACGACCGCCATTCGCTGCGCCTCAACGCCACCCACCAGCTCCGCGACGACCTGACGCTGGGCGGGAACGTGTCGTACGTGCAGACGAACGGGCAGTACGTTCCGCGCGGCAACAGCATCAACGGCCTCCTGCTGGGCGCGCTCCGCACCCCGCCGGAGTTCGACAACCGCGACTACATCACCTCCGACGGGCTCCACCGCGCGTACCGCTTCCCCAACCCGCAGGCGGGCTCGGAGCTGACGAACCGCGGGTTCGACAACCCCTTCTACGCGCTCCACGAGGGCGTGAACACGCAGGACGTCGGCCGGGTGTTCGGCAACGCCAACGCCGCGTGGCAGCCGCTGGGGTGGCTGCGGGTGAACTACACCCTGGGCGTCGACTACTACGGCGACGACCGCCTCGAAGGGCGCCCCTACCAGAGCGCGGGCGCGCCGGTGGCCGGATCGGTGACGCGCTGGCAGTTCCAGGAGCGCATCGTCGACCACAACCTCGTCGCCACCGCGGACTACTCCCTGGGATCCGCGATCTCAGGGTCGGTCACCGCGGGGCAGAACCTCAACGAGCGGCGACTCCGGCAGGTGTACGTGGTGGGCAACAGCCTGGTCGCGCCCACCCCCTTGAAGCTGGAGAACACCACGGACCGCAGCCCGCCGTCGGACGACGAGGAGAGGCGGCGGCTGGAGGGCTACTTCGTCCAGGGGACGATGGACATCGCGGACCAGCTCTTCCTGCTGGGATCCGTCCGGAACGACGGCGCATCCACCTTCGGGGAGAACTCCCAGCGCGCCTGGTACCCCAAGGGGAGCGTGGCGTGGAGCTTCACCCGCACGCTGGGAATGCCGGAAGACGTGCTCTCGTTCGGAAAGCTGCGCATGGCGTACGGGGAGAGCGGGCAGGAGCCCGACCTGTACCTCCTCCAGGACTTCTTCACCACCGCCGCCTTCGCCGACTTCAGCCCCGGCGCCGAGCTGACCCCCATCCTGGGCGGCGTGCCCGCGCTGTACACCAACCCCATCCGCGGCAACCCCGACATCAAGCCGGAGCGCATCGGCGAGCTGGAGGCGGGGGTGGACCTCAGCTTCTTCCGCGGCAGGTCGGACCTGAGCGTGACGTACTACAACTCCAACGCGAAGGACGTGATCCTCAACCTCCCGGCCGCGCCCTCCAGCGGGTACTTCTCCCAGTCGCGCAACGCGGGGCACATCCGGAACGAGGGGTGGGAGGTCTCGCTCAACCTGCGCCCCTACGACACCGAGGCGTTCGGCTTCGACTTCGGCGTCAACTGGGCGCGCAACCGGAACCGGGTGATCAGCCTGGGCGAGGGGATGGACGCCCCGGTCTCCTATCCGTTCGCGGGCGCCTCGTTCACCGGGAGCGGCACGTTCGCGCAGGTCGGCGAGGCGCTCGGGATCTTCCGGGGCTTCGACTTCGCCCGCTGCGGCCGGGGCCTGACGACGATCACCTCCGGCGGCGTCTCCCACGACATCGCCGGGGCGTGCCAGGGCAAGTCGGACGGCGCGCTCTACATCGGGCCGAACGGCTTCCCCATCCTGGACCCGAACGAGCGGGTGATCGGCGATCCGAACCCGGACTGGACGGGCGGCTTCAACGCCGAGGTGCGGGTGCGCGGCGTCCGCGTGGGGGCGTTCGTCGAGACGCGGCAGGGCGGCGAGACGCTGAACATGACCAAGGGCTCGCTCTACCAGTACGGCACCCACAGGGACACCGAGATCCGCGACTCCCAGCGGACCTTCGGGAGCGACTTCTTCCAGGGAGCGGTCGCGGGCCCCGGCGCGGGGCAGGCGGTGACCATCGGCGAGGGGTGGTTCACGGGGCTCGGGAGCCTGGGCTCGGTGCGCGCCCAGTTCATGGAGGACGCCTCGATCACCCGTCTCCGCGAGGTGTCGGTGGCCTACACCTTCGACCAGCCCTGGGTGAGCCGCACGCTCGGCCTGAGCAGCATCGACGCGAAGATCGCGGGCCGCAACCTGTTCAACTGGACGGACTACACCGGCTACGACCCCGAGCCGACCGTGGGCGGCGCCGTGCTCGCGAACCGCGGGATCGACTGGTTCGTCAACCCGCTCTCGCGCGCCTGGGTGTTCTCCGTCTCCATGACCCGCTAGAAGAGTGTTGAAGAAACCGGGCCGGCAGAGAAATCGTGTGAATCAAGGCGGACCCGAGCAGCGCAATGAGGCGTGGCATTTTCACGCCGCAGTGAGCAGCACAGGGTCCAACGTAGAGTCACGCGATTCCTCAACGGCCTTCTAGCTCACGCCGAGAACCAGAAGGATAGACCATGCGCAGACACACAACCATCGCGGCGGGGCTGGCCCTGGCGCTCGGGGTCGCCGGGTGCGACGACTTCCTCACCGGACCGGGGCTTACCGAGAACCCCAACGCACCGCTCACGCCCACCTCCCGCCAGCTCCTGGCGGCGTCGCAGGCGGCGCACTTCAACCTCCAGGAAGGGCAGCTCGCGCGATTGTCCTCGATCTACATGCAGCACGTGACCGGGACCAACAACCAGCAGCTCAACTGGGGGACCCAGTACGCCGTCACCGAGCAGGACATCACGGCCCGCTTCAACCAGTTCTACAACGGGGGCGGACTCGTCGACCACCGCAAGGTCCAGGAGCTGGCCCGGCAGGAGGGAGACGCCAAGCTGGAGGGTGTCGCCCGGATCATGGAGGCGCTGCTGATGGGGACGGCCACGTCCATCTGGGGCGACATCCCCTACCGGGAGGCCGCCACCGGCATCGCGACGCCCAAGCTCGATCCGCAGGAGCAGGTGTACCAGGACCTGCAGAAGGCGCTGGACGACGGGATCGCGCTGCTGGGGGGCGCGGGCGTCGGCCCGACCACCTTCGACCACGTCTACGGCGGCAACGTGGAGCGCTGGCGGCGCGCCGCGTACACCCTCAAGGCGCGCTACCACCTGCACACCGCCGAGCGGCTGGGGACGCCGGCGTACCAGGCCGCGCTCGCCGCGGCGGGGCAGGGGATCAACGAGGCTCCCACCTCGGTGGCCCAGGCGACCCACGGCCAGGCGCCGGGCGACTTCCGCGCGCTCCACGGGGGCACCGTCACCGACGGGAACCTCTGGGCGCAGTTCCTCAACTCCCGGCAGGACATCGTGGCGGGCGGCGCCATGGTGCAGCTCCTCTCCTCGCGGTCGGGCGACCCCCGTCTGGCCGGATACTTCGACCCGGCGCCCGCGGTGGCGGCATCCGCCAACTGCGCGGGGTACGCGGAGGGGTACCGCGGGGCGGATCACTTCGGGCGCTTCGTGCCGGCTCCCTGCGCCGGGGCCTCGCCCGTGGACGCCGAAACGCGTCGGGCGTACCCCTTCCGCCAGCCGATCGTCACCTGGGCGGAGAACCAGCTCATCATGGCGGAGGCGCTGGTCGCGCTGAACCGGGCGGGCGACGCGACCCCGCACGTCAACAACGTGCGCCGCGCGGTGGGGATGGGAGACCTCCCGTCGCCGGTGACGCTGGAGCAGGTGATGCAGGAGAAGTACATCGTGATGTTCCAGAACATCGAGTCCTGGAGCGACTACCGGCGTACCTGCTTCCCCCGCCTCACCCCGGGCGGCACGGTCGCGTCTCCGGCGCGCGCGATTCCCGGCCGGCTCCCGTACGGCTCCGCGGAGCGCCTCAACAACCCGGACAACATCAAGCCGCCGTCGGAGTACGGCGAGCGGAACTGGAACGACCCCAACCCGTGCACCACCTGACGGGACCGGCCTGAAGCTGCAGGACGGGCGGTCCGGTGCCTCGCGGGCGCCGGGCCGTCCGCGCGATCCAACCACGAACGAGGCGGTTCATGACGTCACCGATGGTATGCTTCGCCCGGAAGGGCGCCCTCAGAGCCGTTTCACGGGTGCTGCTCGTATCCCTGCCGCTCTCCGGCTGCTACACGCTGGCCCCGCTGCCGGCCTCGGACCCGTCCCCGAGCACCCGCGTGCTCGTGCGGCTCACCGACCAGGGGACGGTGGACCTCGCCCCGCGCCTCGGACCGGGGGCTGCGGCGCTGGACGGAACCGTGGAGGCGGTGAGGGGCGACACCCTCGACCTGCTGGTGCGGACCGTGGAGCTGCGGGGCGGCGGCTTCACCACCCGCCCGGGAGACTACGTGGCCGTGCCCCGCCCGGTCATCGGCGGGGTGGAGGAGCGCCGGCTGGACCGGCGCCGCAGCTGGCTCCTGGGAGGGGCAATGGTAGTGGGCGCGGTGGTCCTGGGGAGGGCCCTGGGGACCTCGGGGATCCTCGCCGGGCCGGACGGCGGGACGGGAGGAGTGCCGGTCCAGTAGCACCGGGAAGAGGACGTGAGCGGCCTCTCCCGGGAGGGGCGGAAGGGGCCGTGGCGAGGGGGATCGCCGGAGTGCGTCCGCATGGTCCGAGACTTGCGCCCGCGTGGCCGTCATGGCAGACGGAAACAAGATCCCGAACGACCGCCGCAAGGGGAACGACCGGCGCGTCAACCGCGGCCCCGAGGGCCCTCTCGACAACCGGAAGACACGGTTCTCCGTGGGCTATCTGGTGATGGCGTTCCTCGCCATCTTCCTCCTCAACCACCTGATCGCCGGACAGGGGGCGACGCAGCTCCCCTACAGCGAGTTCAAGGAACGGGTCCGCGCGGGGCAGGTGGCGCAGGTGCGCATCGGCCAGGACGTGATCCAGGCCGAGCCGGTGGACTCGATCAAGAAGGCGGAGGGTATCAACTCCTGGTCGGTGGTCCGGACCGGGATCGAGGACGACACGCTGCTCCCGCTCATGGAAGCCCGGGGGGTCAAGGTCACCGGGCTCCCCCCCAACTGGCTCTCGGGGATCCTGAGCTGGGTCCTCCCCTTCGCGCTGATCGCCCTCTTCTGGCTGTGGATCATCCGGAGGATGAGCCCGACCCAGGGGGTGCTGACGGTGGGGAAGAGCCGAGCCCGGATCGTGGGCGAGGAGGGGACGGGCGTCACCTTCGACGACGTGGCGGGGGTGGACGAGGCGAAGCAGGAGCTGGTGGAGATCGTCGAGTTCCTGCGCACCCCGGAGAAGTTCGCCAACCTGGGCGCCAAGATCCCCAAGGGGGTCCTCCTGGTGGGGCCGCCGGGGACGGGGAAGACGCTCCTGGCGCGCGCCGTCGCGGGAGAGGCCGGCGTCACCTTCTTCTCCATCTCCGGTGCGGAGTTCGTGGAGATGTTCGTGGGCGTGGGCGCGGCGCGGGTGCGCGACCTGTTCGCGCAGGCCAAGGCGCAGGCGCCGTGCATCATCTTCATCGACGAGCTGGACGCCCTGGGGAAGGCCCGCAACCCCGGCGGGATCATGGGGGGGAACGACGAGCGCGAGCAGACGCTGAACCAGCTCCTGGTGGAGATGGACGGCTTCGACCCCCACATCGGCGTGATCATCATGGGCGCCACCAACCGCCCGGAGATCCTCGATCCCGCGCTGCTGCGCCCGGGCCGGTTCGACCGGCAGGTGCTGGTGGACCGGCCGGACCTCAACGGCCGCCTGGCGATCCTGAAGATCCACTCCAAGGACATCAAGATGGCCCCGGACGTGGACCTCGAGCGGATCGCCCGCCGCACGCCGGGGTTCGTGGGCGCGGACCTGCAGAACCTCCTCAACGAGGCAGCCCTCCTCGCCGCCCGCCGCGACAAGCCCGCGGTGACCATGCGCGAGGTGGACGACGCGGTGGACCGCATCACCGCCGGGCTGGAGAAGAAGAACCGGCTGATCAACGACAAGGAGCGCACCATCGTCGCCTACCACGAGGCGGGGCACGCCATCGTGGCGGAGCGCGTGCCGACGGCGGACCCGGTGCACAAGATCTCCATCATACCGCGCGGTCTCGCCGCGCTCGGGTACACGCAGCAGCTCCCCACGGAAGACCGCTACCTGCTCACCAAGCAGGAGCTGATGGACCGCATCGCGGTGCTGCTGGGCGGGCGGGTGGCGGAGGAGATCGTCTTCGACGAGATCTCCACGGGGGCGGGGAACGACCTGGAGCGGGTCACCGACCTCGCCCGCAGGATGGTGGTGGAGTACGGGATGTCGCGCGAGCTGGGGCCCCTGAACCTCTCGGGGCCACGGCGGTCCCAGTTCCTCCAGGGAGCCGAGCCGGACGGTGGCGGCGGCAACTACTCGGAAGAGACGGCGCGCCTGATCGACCGGGAGATCCACGGGATCGTGGACGGCACCTACGAGCGCGTGCGCGAGATCCTGCTCGCGGACCGGGAGGTCCTGGAGGTGCTCTCGAAGCGGCTCCTGGAGGTGGAGGTGGTGGACGAGGCGGAGCTGAGGCAGATCATGGGGCTCCCGCCTCGCGCGAACGAGTCCGTGGAGGGGCGGACGATGGAGATCCCGCCCCCGGGCTCAGGAGGCCGGGACGTCACCTCCGTGCAGCCGGCGGCCGACGAGGCGCGTGGCACGCTGGACGGGTGAGCGTCCGCTTTCCGTGAACCAGACGCCCGGGGCGGGCTCCGTCCGGGCGGCGTCCTTCAGCAGCGGGGTGGAGATGGAGGAACGAGACAGGCACGAGCGGGGGAAGAGCCCGCTGCCGGCGGACGAGCAGGACTCGCCCGAGCCCGAGCGCCCCGTGCCGCCGGAGGAGGACCGGCGGAGCGACGGGCAGGAGGGCAAGCCCTCGCAGGCGGAGGGCGAGCGGGACACGGCAGACGGCTGAGGGACGCCGCGTCCCTTCCGATCCACGTCCCTTCTCCGGGCTCTCCCGGAGGAGGGGCGTCGCGCTTCCGGCAGGATCCGTCCGCAGACGCCGTCTACCTTCCCGGCACCGCCTCCGATCCGGGCACCAGAAGCGCCTCCACCACGGCGGCCCCGCGCTCCGCCGCGCCCAGGCCCTCCTGCACGTAGGCGCGAGCCCGCGCCCCCGCGGCGCGCCGGGCGGCCCCGTCGGACAGCAGCGACCGCAGGCGCCCGGCCAGGGTGTCCCCGTCCGGCAGCGACCAGGCGCCGCCCGCCTCCACCAGATCGGCCGCCTCGCGCGCGTTCGCGTGCCGCGGGCCGAAGAGCACCGGGAGGCCGAAGGCCGCGGGCTCCAGCACCGAGTGCAGCCCGGCCGTCCCGAAGCCGCCGCCCACGTACGCCAGGTCGCCCGCGGCGTACAGGTCGCCCAGGATCCCCACCCGGTCCACCAGCACCACGTCGCGCGCGGCGGCGCCCGCCTCCACGGCGGAGAGCCGCGCGTTCGCCAGACCGTGGCGGTCCAGCAGCGCTTCCGTCTCCCCCAGGTGCGCGGGGGTGGGCTCGTGCGGAACCAGCACCAGCCGGACGGGCTCCCCCGCGTCCAGGCACGCCCGCACGGAGGGGACGAGGCGCTCCTCGTCCGGCGGCCAGGTGGACCCGGCCACGAGGGTGGGGCGGTCCGGGGCGCCGGCAGCGCGGAGGTGCGGGGAGCCCCGGTCCACGTTCGCGGCGCGCTTCCAGACCTGGTCGAAGCGCGCGTCGCCCATCACGCTCCTGCGCTCCGCGGAGACGCCCAGCGCGCCGAACCGCTCCGCGTCCGCGGGGGAGATCGCGGCGACGCGGTCCAGCCGGCCGTAAGAGGGAGCGAGGAGGGCGCGCGCGCCGCCCGTGAGGCGGCTGGAGCCGGGCGGGAGCGTGCCGCTCAGCATCGCCAGCCGGACGGCGCGCCGCTTCGCCTCGCGGGTGAGGACCGGCCACACGTCGGTCTTGGAGAAGGCCAGCACGTCCGGGCGCAGCAGCTCCAGCGCGCGGCGGACGTCTCCCGGGAAGTCGAAGGGAAGGTAGTCGACGAAGTCGGCCGGGACGGTCATGGCGAACCGCTCCGCCGACGGGGAGAAGAAGGTGTAGGCCACCTGCGCGTCCGACCGGCGGGCGCGGAACGCCTCCACCACGGCGCGGGCCTGCAGCCCCTCGCCCACGCTGGGGGCGTGGAACCACACCAGCGGCCGGGCGGGGTCCCGCTCGGTGAGCGCCCACGCCTCGATCCGGTCCAGCACGCAGCGGCGGCCCCGTATCCCCTGCGCGAGCTTGCCGCTCCCGCGCGAGAGGAGGGGGAGGACGGGGGACGCGGCGAGCACCGCAGCGACGTAGAGAGACTCGGCGATCAGCATGCCGGAAAGCTACCAGCCGGGGCGGGGGCTGGGAAAGCTCCGGCGGGCGGCCCTACGGCTGACATAATACCAAGTAGCTGAAGAGAAGGCTCAAATCCTGCGGAGGGGGGTGGAAACGAAAAGCGCAGGAGGTGAGCGATGGCAGGAGTGGTTCGGCGGATCGAGTGGAAGGAGAGCGCAGAAGAGC
>Ga0182742_1000386_pt1 | contig 72279 bp, 80 predicted proteins | sample eDN5th37CBELigMG_FD_128880 | JGI IMG/M metagenome (GOLD analysis project Ga0182742, IMG submission 128880) | Enriched Miracle-Growth compost microbial communities from Emeryville, California, USA - eDNA 5th pass 37_C BE-Lig MG (version 2)... ...
CCCTATGATCCAGGCGATGGGACGGCAAAGCCGGCTCTAACGATGAGGAAGAATCCCCTATGCGCAACGGAAGGCTGCTCGGGCCCCTCCTCCTTCTGGCCGGCGGCATCGCGCTGGCACTTCCGGAAACTTTGGAACAGCAGGCGGGCCTGCCGCTGACCAGCGCGGAGATTGGCTATGGCAGCCAGGCACTGGCCACGCTTGGGCTGTTGCTGGCGCTGCAAGGCTGGCGCGCCGGCTTGATGCGGGCATCCTTCTCTGGCTGGGCTGCATTGCGGCAGGCGACGGGCCGATCCGCCGGGATCGGGCCTGCCAAACGGATGAAAATCCGCATACGGTGCGCGCGCTGACGGAGCAGGACAGGAGAATTGCCGGAACGTCCTGCGATTGCTGCTCCTGCCTCCAGAATGGAAGGACAAGAAATGAGTGATCCCCTGAACGGCCGCGAGATCTGGGTGGTCTGGGGCGGGATCTTCCGCGATACGAGCTTCGCGGAGTTGGAACCAGGCACTGAGGAGCTGCATGGCCCCTTCCACAGCATGGAAGCCGCCGAGAAGGCTTGGCTGGAGCGCATGCGCCGGATGGTAGATATCGCCTCCCACCGCCTTTTCGTGCTACGTGCCCTTCCGGCGCCGGGCAAGCCGTGACCCCGGGCGGCGCCTTGGCCCTCCTGATGCCAGCCTGGGCGCCGCGCCTTTCAGCGGCCGGGCGCGCTGCCTGGACTTGGCGGCACCGTTGCCTTGCTCTGGAGCAGACACTGAACGAGCTTACCGACCGGCTGGCGCGTACGGAGATTGCCCTGTGCCGCGAGGAGCAGGCCAGCCAGCAGGCTCAGCTCCGGCTGGCCGAGGCGGAGGATGCGCTGATCAGGGTCCAGTCCACTTTGGATAGGTTCCGGCAGTCCCGGGCCGAGGCCTCGCCAACCACGCTCTGAGCGGCGGAGCCGCGGCGAGAAACTGTTATTCGCGGAAAACGCGGGCGAAGCGCTCCGCCCTTTCAGCCGGCAGAAGAGCGCCATAACGCCCTTCCGCGCAGGGGGAAGCGCAGGTGGCCGGCTGTACGGGCACCCCGAGAGAAGCATAGCCAGCCAGCAGCAGAACACCGCCGGTGCTTCCAAGAACCAGCAGGGCGAACAGGGCGAGAAGGCGAAGGGGCATGGCAAAGGCCTCGCGTTCGGGCCTTCTGGCCGATGGACAAAAATAGTCTAATTTTTACTAGTTTAATAATCAATCGTAAATTTTGATACCAACGCGAAAAATGAGGCACGCTGAAGGGCGCTGAAATGGTGCAGGGCGGCTAACTTCCCCCCAGCAGCGCGGACCTCTCTTCATGCTGGAATCAACGCCCTTCCTGTTCCGCTTCCTCGCCGCTCCTCTCCGTCAAGGAGGCGCTGTGCGATGAGCAAAGCCCAGACTCCCCGCTTCATTGCTCCCCATTTTGTCGAGATCGAGGGCAGTTCGGATGTTCCCGGTCCGGTGCGCAGGGCCTGCGCCTTCACCACAGCCGCACCGGGCTGGCCGCGTGATGCAAGCGGCGCAACGCATCACCATTTCTGTGTGCTGTTTTCTGAAACCGGGCGCTGGCATGAGACGGGCGCAGTCCAGTGGCGCACCGAGAGTCGCGCCCTCTCCTCCGGTGCCCTGCCCCGCATTGCTATCGGTCGGGCCCCCGACCTGATGCGTGGCATCGTGGCGGCGCTGGGCGCGGCTCATACACCGTTGCACCCGCGGGATGATGCAACGCTGCCGGCTGCCGCAGTGCTCTGCATCGCGCCAGCCTTTGTCGCCATGATACGCGAGAGGGGCTTGCCTGATGTCTGGGTCTGCAGTCACCTGAACGCGGCGGGGCCGGTCTCGGCGGAGCAGCCCTGGAGCCATCTGCAGACCGCCTTTATCCGGGCTTGGCCGGGTGGCAACGGTCCGGCTTTCCGGTGCGAGCTCGAGACATTGCCCTTTTCCGCGGTCATGTCAGGCACGGCGGGCGCCGGATCGGCAGAGCGCGAAACCACCTTCTGGTCGGCAGAAAGTCTGGAGGAGGCGATGCGCGGTTGCCTCGCCCGCATCTTTGCGCCGCGTGCAGCGGCAGTGAGGGGCAAGCTATAGGAAACTAATCATAATCCGCTTATCTTTGCGAAACTTCCTGACTTTATGGATGCACTGGATGTGCACATCCATGGATGTTCAGGAGGTGTTTTGCCCTTTCCCGCCTGTGCGGGGCTTCTGGCCCGCGGACTGGTTCCTGTTCTACTGCTCTGGCTTGGCAACAGCCAGGCACGAGCTTCCCCCGAGAATGACTGCCTGCAGGCCACCTTGCTGACTGAGCGACAGGCAGGCCTGCCCCGTGGCCTGCTGCTGGGCATCGCCCTGGTCGAGAGCGGGCATGACGGGCGGCCACATGCGGCCGCGCTGCGGGGCCGGGATGGCAGCAGCCACTGGGGCAGCGAGGCCTGGCGTCAGGTCCGCCGGGGCGGCCTGAAGCATGCGCATCTCGGCTGTATGCAGCTTTCCGTCCTCTGGCATGGCGACCAGTTCCCAGACCAAGCCGCCATGCTCGATCCAGCGCGCAACGTCGCCTATGCGGCGGCCTACTTGCAGAAATTGCGTGGCCGCAAAGGATCGTGGCGCAAGGCGGTGTTGCACTACCACGGCGGCAAGACGGCTGCATCGGCGGCCTATCTGTGCCGCGTCCATGCAGCACTGGTGGCGCTTGACGCCCCGGCCGCCCCGCTGCTCCGGCGCCGCCGCTGCGCCGAGCTGCCAGTGGTGGATGGTGCGCTGCGCCTGCGGTTCCGGATGAGCCTCTCTGGTGCGGAGGCCGGGCGCCATCGTTCCGGCACGCCGCGCACCGGAGAAGTGGAGGCTTTACGGCGCGTTCCTAAGCCATAAAGTCAACTGTCAACTAATAAAGTTGACGTTGACGGAACTGACTGAAGGCGGCAGCTTGTTCCTGTGTTCTGACCTCAGAACACAGGGGGATCACGGGGGTGAGCCACATGGATGGTGAAGCGCTGCGCCTGCTGCGGCAGCAGCTCAGGCAGAGCCAGTCGGAACTGAAAGAGGCTCTGAACCAAGCCTTGGGGCGATCCTACGATAAGCCGCGCATCTCCCGCTGGGAGAACGGCCGCGAGCCGATCCCGGAGGAGGTGGCGCGCGCCGTGCAGGCCATGGCCAGCGGTCAGCCGCGCCATGCCCGCATCCTGGTGCTGGCCAACCAGAAGGGCGGCGTCGGCAAGACCACCTCAGCCCTCAACCTGGCCTGCGGCCTGGCGCGCCAGGGCCGGCGGGTGCTGCTGGCCGATCTCGATCCGCAGGCCACCGCCTCGGTCGCGCTGATGGCCGGCAACACCGTCGAGGCCTATCGCCAGGGTCGTACCATGGCGCAGGTGATCCTGCGCGATCTGCCCCTGGAACAGGCTATTTTCAGCCATGCCGACCCGTTGCTGGTTGGCCGTGGCGGCTTCGACCTGGTGCCAAGCCATATTGACCTCGCCGAGACCGATGGGCGGCGCGAGCCGGGCTTCGACGTGGCACTGCGCGAGGCGCTGGAGGCTGTCCGTGACCGCTATGACGTCATCGTGCTGGATGCTCCGCCCAATCTCGGCATGCTGACGGTGATGGGCCTCGCCGCCGCGGATGAGGTGATCATCCCCGTGCGTACGGAGCCCTATGACAGCATGGGCGTTGGGCTGATCCTGGCCACCATTGGCAAGGTGCAGCGGCGGCTCAACCCGGCGCTGCGCCTGGGCGGCATCCTGCCCACCCAGTTCGGCCCTCGGAAGTCGGTGGACCGCGAGGTGCTGGAGCAACTGGTCAGCGTGATGGCCGGCAAGGCGCCGGTGCTGGAGCCGGTGCCGGCCAGCGCCGTCTTCGGGCATGCCGCGCGCAATGGTCGCATTGCGCTGGAGGCATCGCCCAGCACGGCTGCCGTGGCGGTCTACGGACGGCTGGCGGCGGCGCTGGCGGCGGGCGAGCCGTTGCCGCAGGCGGAACTGCTCATGCCCGCCGAGGAGGGCTGAGCCATGCCGCCCTCCCGCAAGCCCGCCTCGCCCGTGCTGGGCGCCGCCATCTCGGCCATCGGAGCCGCCAGCGACGGGCTGGTGCCGGGCGACAGCCGCTTCCGCCACTCCTTCGAGGCGCCGCTGGCGCGCATCCGTCCCGATCCCGGCCAGCCGCGCAAGCGCTTCGAGCCGGCCGAGATCGCCGCCCTGGCAGCCACCATGGCCGCCGAGGGGCAGTTGCAGCCGGTGCTGCTGCGGCGCGACCCGGAACAGCGCGGCGGCTGGATCCTGGTTGCCGGCGAGCGTCGCTGGCGCGCCGCAAGGCACAATGGATGGACCAGCCTGCTGGCCATCGAGCACGCCGGAGATGCGGCGCTCGCGGCCCTGCTGGAGAACCTGCAGCGCGTGGACCTGACCCCCGCCGAGGAGGCGCGCGGCCTGCAACGCCTGCTGGCGGAGCGGGGCATGAGCCAGGCGGCCGCCGCCACCCTGCTGGGCCGCAGTCCGGCCGAGATCAGCGCCACGTTGCGGCTGCTGACCCTGCCGGAGGATTTCCTGGACCGGGCGGGCAATCTGCCGCGCAACCTGCTGGTGGAACTGGCGCGGCTGGAGCCGGGCCCCTTGCGTGACCGGATGCTGCGCCAGGCGGAGTCGGGCAGCCTGACCGTGCGTGCGCTGCGGGCGGCGCGTGCCGCGCCGGCTCCCGCGCCGAAGCCGCCATCCTCCCTCGGCGTCACGCTGAAGGGTTTGGCGGCGAAGCTGGAGCGCCGGAAAGCAGAGGGGCGGCCCCTGGCAGAAGAGGAGCGCGCGCATCTCACCGCGCTGCGGCAGCGGATCAACGCGCTGCTCGACTTCTGACGTCAGAAGTTCCGAGGTCCCAACCTGGGGCCGAAGGGAACACTGCCCCCCCCTTGGAAACCCTATCGGGATGGCCACGGCCACCCCGAACTGCGCGGCAAGGACGAGGGATCGAAGTTCTGACGTCAGAACTTTGGCCTACCCCTGGAGCCCTCTCCTTGTTTGCCCGTTTTCGGGTCTGCATCCGGCGATGGCTTTCCATCACTGTGCTGACGGTAGCAGTCGCGGGGCGGCTTCCACCCCGGCCTACTTGCGCTCCGCCAGCGCGGCAGAACTGGCAGGAAAGAGAAGATGGGGTCTGGGGGAGAATGAACTCTCCTTCGGTTCTGCTGCTGGCCAGTGTCTAAGGATACGTCCCCTGCACTGCCGCCGGGGAAGTGCCTCCGGCTGCCGCATGCAGGTGGCGGATATTCTCCTGCACGGCCTGCAACAGCTTCGTGGTGCGGCTGGCGAAAGCAGGAGGAAGGATCTGCTGCGGCATGGTTGCCGCCTCTTGCAGCAACCGTGCCGCCTCGGCCTCCACCGTGCCAAGTTGCTCCAACGTTGCGCGCATTGTCGGAGGTAGCGGCTGCGTCCCGTCCAGTCGCTGCTGGATTGAATGCAGACTATGGGTCAGCTCCGCCATCGCCGTCACCTGTTGCCGCAGGGTGTTCAACTCCTCACGCAAAGGCGCGGTCTCCGCCTCACGGCTGCCGGTAATGCTGATCATCGCCTGCAGCCGCACCGCATGTGTCTCCAGCGCGGCGAGACCTCCGGTGAAGCGGTCCGTCGTCTCGGTCAGGTAGCGGGCAGCATCGCCAAGTGTCGCCTCGTTGCGGAGCACGCGCTCGACATGATTTCCTAGACTGCGCACCAGCTCCTCCAGCCGCTCGGCTGGCGCCGTGCTGTTCTGGGCCGGGCTGTCGCCCAGGCGACCCATCGCCTCTTCGAGCAATCCTTCCATCACAGACGATTGCAACTGCACCGCTTTGCTCTGCTCACCCAGCGCCTGCGCGGCGGCGGACAGTGAGCGGGTGCTGTCCGGCAGATGATCCAGCGCCCGGGCGGCCACCTCCAACCGCTCTGCGCCCGCAGCCATCCGGACCGCCGCAGCGGGAAGGGCCTGCAGCATGCCCTCGGCCGCCGCCACGGCCACCGCACTCCGCTGAAGGTGTTGGCTGCTCTCCTCCATCCGGTGCGCGAGGGCGGGCAGGGTCAGCAGCTTGTCGCCGATGCTCTCGGCTTGCCGCGCACAGGCTTCGAGGCGCGTAAGCATCGCTTCGGACCTTGGGCTCTCCAGCCGCCCCGGCAAGGCTATGGAAGCGACGCCGGAGACAGCATGCTCCAGCGTCTGGCGGAACTGCTTTTCGACATCATGCGCAAGTCCTGAAAGCTGTGCGGCGGTAGCCACAGCACGGCTCGCCGCCGCAGCGGCCTCATGCACCTGCCATTGTTGCTCCTCCAGCAACTGGCGCAGCCCGGTGATCAGTTCTCGCGCCTCCGCGTTGTCTGAAGCCGGATCCTCGGCGGCGCCGCACAGCAGGGCACGCAGTGTGTGCAGGCCGCTGCCGAGCGCGAGCAGGGCGGCCGCCGCCATGGCAGCCAGCGCAACCTCGCCATTCCAGGCCGAAGCCGCGGCCTCTGCCCCTCCAGTCTGCGGCAGCCACAGCAGGACCGCGCCGGATGTCAGCAGTGCCAAGGCCAGTTTCCACGGCCAGCCCATGAGGGTGACCAGTTCTCCCCAGCGGAGATCTTCCTGTCTCATCGTTCCGGCCTCCTGCCGGGATAAAGGTTCCTGGTCGCTGCGCCAGATCAGGGGGTACTGCCCGCCTCGAACGCTGCCCGCTTGCTGGCAGCGCCGCCTCGGGAAACCGCCAGGGAGATGCAGGCGAACCAAGCCTAGCCTTCTGCCAGGTTATGCGAAATTCGGCATGAATAATGCGAAAAATTACTATAAAGGCAAGCGGAATGCCGGCGGGGCGACGACTTGTGCTTTCAGGCGGTCATAGGCCGATCGCGCTACCTCGGCAGCACAGGACCGCCTTCAGATTGGCCGATGCGGCGAGGCGGCGTAGAAGCAGGGTGCGGGACGGGCCGGACGCTTCCGCGGGGAAGACGGCTTTCGCGCCGGCGGCATCGGGAAGAAGCAGGAGAGGACGGAATGGAGCGCATTCTCGTCACCGGCGCGGCGGGCTTTGTCGGCCATGCGGTCTGCGCACAGTTGTTGCGGGACGGGTTCACCGTGCTCGGCCTCGACAACCTCACGCCCTACTACGATGTCCGGCTGAAGCAGGCGCGGCTGCAGAAGCTTGAGGACCACCCGGGATTCTCCTTCCGCCACCTCGACCTGGCCGATGCGGCGACAACCCGGGAGGCTTTCGGGACCTTCCAGCCGGAGGCGGTGGTGCATCTCGCGGCGCAGGCGGGGGTGCGCTACTCGCTCGACAATCCGGCCGCCTACACCTCCGCCAATGTCGACGGCTTCCTGTCCGTGCTGGAGGCCTGCCGTGCCCATCCGGTGCGGCACCTGGTCTATGCCTCCTCCTCCTCCGTCTATGGCGCCAACACCAAGGTTCCCTTCTCGGAGAAGGACCCGGTGGACCGGCCGGTCTCGCTTTATGCCGCGACCAAGCGGGCCAATGAGCTGATGGCGCAGACCTATGGCCACCTGTTCCGCATCCCCGCCTCGGGGTTGCGCTTCTTCACGGTCTATGGGCCATGGGGCCGGCCGGACATGGCCTATTACAAGTTCACCGACGCGATCTTCGCTGGCCGGCCCATCGATCTCTACAATCACGGCCGCATGGCGCGCGACTTCACCTATATCGACGAGGTGGTGGAGGCGATCCGCCGGCTCACCCTGCAGCCGCCCGCTGACCGCGTCGCCGGCGAGGAGCCGGGCCGCATCGATCCCGGTGTGCCGCACCGTGTCTTCAACATCGGCAATCACACGCCGGTGGAACTGGAGCGCTTCGTTGACGTGCTGGAGGCGGCGATCGGCCGCAGGGCAGAGCGCCGCCTGCGGCCGATGCAGCCCGGCGACGTGGAGCGGACCTATGCCGATGTGGAGGCGCTGCGCCAGGCCGTGGACTTCGCGCCGCGCACCTCGATCGAGGAGGGGTTGGCGCGCTTCGTCGCCTGGTACCGCACCTACCACCAGCCCGCCTAGGGAATGGCGGGGTCCGGGGGGATACTATCCCCCCGGCTGGCCCCCCGGTGGGGTCTCAGGGGCGGAGCCCCTGGCCGTGTCCCAGATCGTGCGGGTCGGGTTGTTGCGCCAGAGATCGGCCGGCCGGAGATAGCCGAGCGCCACTTCGGCGGAGCGGTGCCGGGTCTGGCGCATGACCTGGGCGAGGTCGGCGCCGGCCTCGCCGGCCGCGGTCGCCAGCCCGGCCCGCAGGGAATGGCCGGAGAAGCGTTCCGGTTCCGGCAGCCCGGAGGCTCGGGCGGCGTCCTTCACCAGCCGCCACACCGCCTTGTCCGAGAGCTGGTTGGCGCTGAGCCGGCCGGCCTTGCTCATCCCGACGAAGAGCGGCCGCTCGGCATCCGAGGCGGCGCCGGCGAGGTCGCCAGCCTGCCGCCGGAAATGCAGCCAGGCTTCCAGCGCCGCCAGGGGGCAGAAGGCCGGCTCGGCCGGATTGGCCCAGACCGCGACCTCCTGCCCGGCGCCGCGCGGGTCGGTCTTGGAGCGGCGGATCAGCAGCCGCAGGCCGCGCCCGGGGACCATTTCTACATCCCCGAGCGCCAGGCCGGCCAGTTCGCTCCGGCGCAGCGCCGCGCCGAAGCCGAGCAGCAGCAGCGCGCGGTCCCGCGCGCCGAGGGGGGTATCGGCGGCACGGCGGGTCGCCAGCATCAGGCGGAGCACATCGGGTCCGGCGGCGGCGGCCCGGCGGCGTGGCCGGGTTCCCTTGCTGCGGGCGATGCCTTCCAGAACCATTGCCAGCCGCGCATCGCGCAGATCGAGGGCGATGCCGGCCAGCCGGTGAGCGGCCTGGATGGCGGCGAGATGGACGCGCAGGGTGGCGAGGCTGAGGCCTCGGTCGGCGCAATGCACGGCGTAGAGGGCCAGGGTATCGGGGTCGCCGCCCAGGGGCGCGCGGCCGAGCGCCTCGCACCAGGCCTCATAGGTCTTCCAGGCCGAGCGATAGGCCCGGCGGGTGCCCTCGCCACGGGCGCGGGTGGCATAGACGGCGGCACGGGCGGAGAGCGCCTGCAGTTCCGCCGCCCGTGCGGCGCCGCCGGGGATGGTGAGCTCGCCCAGCAGGCTGGTGTGGAGGGTCAGGGAATTCCCGGGCTGCGGCTCTTGGGACATGCGGCAGGCTAGGGGGCATAAGAACGTGATTGGCAAGGGCTTTATCGCGCCGCCTGGTTGTTTCCGCGCCGCGGCGATGCGGGGAATGCCCAGGAGATCCACGAGGAGTTCGACGGCCCCACTCTCTTCAAAGGCCGCTGCGATGTGCGCTTCGATCGCCCGCTTGCCCGCCGTACCGGCGGCGCTGTGCACATGCGCGATCGTGTCGATGCGCGTGTAAGACGTGATCATGAACTGGCAAACGGTTTCTTCGGTACGGCAGGTCATTCTGGCTGCCTCTTGAGTCGTTGTGCCTGGCTTCCTGCGCTGCCGGCCCTGGCCTGATCGTGGCCATGACTGTTGCTGTGCGGCCCATCCATGACAGTGCGTCGAACTCTATGGCACGGCAGCTAATCCGTTTTGTCCGAAAAATCTTATTAGCGGACAAAATTATGCGGAGAAAAGCGAACGGTCTGATGCTCAAGAGGCGGAGCGCGGCGCCCTGGCACTGTTATGAAACCAAGGGCGGAATTGCTTTTCAGCGGGAACTTTGAACTGCAGATTTTTCAGTAATTCGGGCGGAAGGCGCAAGGGCAAGCCAATCGTACCGATAAGTCTGCCCAGTCTCCGATAAAGCGAGACAGTGTCGAGCTTCCAAGCCTCTCATTCTCCGCTCCCACCAGCCCAGCAGGGTGCTGGGCGCGCGATCTGACGGTTCCCTCCCAACGACTTTGTATGTCCGGCGAGGCCGCAACAGCCTCTCTGAGGCCGCATGCAGAAGGGGAACATACTCTCCGGGGTTAATCCAATCGAGAAAATATCTGAGGGTTCCATAGTAAATGGTGCGGAAATTATGGGTGAATTCATATGTTGTTTAAATTGAATCGAGATTCATTTTAATAGAAGACGTAGTGTTGCTTTCGTGTTCATGTTCAATCTTGCGGTATCGGGATGATGCAAGCCATTGGACTGCCTGATCCTCTTGCGCAGGCTGAGCGGCAGGCTCGGGAGGCCGGAGATCGCGTCGCCCGGCAACGGGCCATGATCATGGCCTTGCAGAGGGGTGGCCACCGATGTGAGGCGCGCTTGGCCGGCAAAGTGCTGGCGAAGTTCGAGAGCCATCTCAGACAAGCACAGGAGGAAGTGCTGCTCGAACGCTGGGTCCATGACTGGCTGGATGGCGTTGGTCCTTGAAGGCTGCCCGGACAGGCGAGCTCTGCGGCAGTCCGAGCGCGGGCAAGGGGTTCGGGCAAAAGCCCGGAGTCGGATAGGGCAAGCTGCCCATCATGTTTTCTCCGCCACGAAAATGTTTTGGAGGGAAAAATGGCCGTCATCTTTGGTGGGAACGGTAACGACCAAATCAACGGCTTGGCCGAATCCGACACGATCCACGGCGGCAACGGCGATGACACGCTGGCGGGCGGAGGTGGTGACAACTGGATCTACGGCGACAACGGCAACGACAGGATTTTCGGAAGCGGCCAGGAGTTCGTGTTCGGGCACAACCATCTCTTCGGCGGCAACGGCAACGATTTCCTTTCTGGCGCCATCGGCAACGACACCCTGGATGGGGGCAATGGCGACGACATCCTGATCGGCGGCGATTATGCCTATGAACAGGGTAGGTCCGGCGGCGACCTGCTGCTGGGCGGCAACGGCAACGACCTGCTGGACGGCAGCGGCGGCGTTGATACGCTGGTGGGAGGGAGAGGAGCCGATACCTTCCGCTTCGGCGTGGCCGGCGACATCGTCCCCGTCGCCGGCACCGGCATCGGCGCGGGCAACCGCGACATGGTCCTCGATTTCGAGCAGGGCCGGGACATCATCGACCTCTCGAACTACCAGAATTACGTGCACTTCGAGTCCCAGTCCGCGCCGGTCTTCCTGGGCACCGGCAGCTTCGGGCAGAGCAACGGATTGCAGGTGCGCTACGACATCCAGGGCGACCACACGATCATTCAACTGATCGGTACGGTCCATCCGTCCTCCCCCTGGCCCGCGCCTGCGGGGGAGATCGATCTGGCCGGCGTGTTCCACCTCACCGCCAGCGACTTCCACCTGGTCTGACGCCGGGAGCGATGCCGCCGAAGGCGGGGGCGGTACGGCCCATTTTCCTCCTCACCATGAGGCGGAAGGCCGGATCTCCTTGAACGCGGCGCGCCGGCGCGTTGTAAGTGCTGCCGGCGCCCGCCCTTTCCAGCCGCAGGGCGGTTGCCGGCAAGCAGGGGGAAGGCCGATGCCCGCCGACATCTTGGACGACCTGGGACCCTGGCCGGATGAGGAAGCCTGGCAGGGGGAGGAACGGGAGCCGGAAGCGCCCTGGCGCCGCAGCCGGCCCCCCGCCGCCGAACCGGACCCTGCAGCCCTCCTGCAACCCCTCTCCGCGGCCGATGATGTGCTCTCCCGCCTCGACGCGCTGGCCGGCGCGGCCTCCCCCGCCCTGCGGGAGGGGTTGGTGGCGCGGCTCGCCTTTGCCGAGGCCAGCGGCTGGCTGGTCCAGGAGGGTGTCCAGGTGCATCCGCGCGACCTCGCCTTGCGGGCCAACCGCCTCACGGGCTCCTACACGGCGGCCGCCATGCTCGGGCGGCTGGAGCGGGAGTTGCCGGAGACCTGGCGGGATACGCCGGGCCCGGCCGGCGCCGTCGGGGCGGAGCACATGATCGAGCAGGCGCTGGCCTTGGCCCGGCTCCTGCAGCGACTGGCCACCTTGCGCACCGTCGATCCGCTGGATGACCGGCAGGGCTTCGCCCGTGCGCTGGGAAGCCTGGGGAGCAGCCTTTGGCCGGCTGAGCTGCAGGCTGCCGGCGCCGCACCGCCGGATTTTGGGGCATGGCGCCGGAACTGGCTGGGCGCGGAACGCCAGGAGCCCGCCCTGCTCGCGGCCGCTCGGGGCGCCGCCCGCTGGATGCAGCAGGCGGGGGCAGGGGACGTCGCCAGTCCCGGATTGCAGCAGGCCCTCTTCCTCGCCGCGGTGCTGCTGCGGCGACGCGGGCGGCTCCACCATGTGCCGCTGCCCTTCTGGTCAGCGGGGCGGGCGGGCCGGCGACCGCTGCGGCGCCCGTCCGGTGACCCGGCCGGCTGGCCGCTGGCCTTCCTGGAGCGGGTCCAGGCGGCGACGCTCAGGGCACTGGACGAGCTGGACCGGCTGAAGGGCCTGGCGGAAAAGGCGGCGCAGCTGGCGGCAGGACGCCGCACCTCGTCCTCGCTGGCGGCGGCGCATGACCTGGCGCTGCGCCTGCCGGTGCTGACGGCAGGCGTCCTGGCGGACAAGCTGGACCTGACCCCACAAGGCGCCCTTCTCGTCCTGAATCAACTGGCCAAGGAAGGGCTGGTGCGCGAGGCCACGGGGCGGGCGCGCTTCCGCGCCTATGTCGCCTGAGGCGGCACTCCGGCGGGGAAGGCCGGTTTCAGACTTCCGGCTCCTGGGTGGCGCTGTGGCCATAGATGCGGCCTGGCACGTCGGCGGCATGCAGGTCCGGGTCGCCGCCCCCCGCCGCTTCGAGATGCGACTTCAAGCTTTGCAACGCCGCCTCGGCGCTGAACCGCGCGGCATCTTCTGGCGTCTCTGGCCCCGTGGGATCGGCGGCGGGCGCGGTGTCGCGCGTCAGGTGCAGCGTGAGCTGCGTCACACCTTGCACGGCCCGCACGCGCCATTCACCGGCAGGGTTGAAGGACCAGCGTATGATGCCGGCTTTCGGATCACTCTTCAGCCCGCTGGTCGGCAGGTCGGTTTCCTCACGCCGCAACTGCGGCAGCCAGTCACGCAGGTGGGCGGGGTCCGCCAGATAGGCGAAGACCTCGCCGGCCGGACGGGCGATGGTGATCTGCTGCTCCATGCCCGCGCAACGCCTCAGGCGGGGCGGGGTTGCGGCTAAGTATCCTTGATCCGCAAGGCGCGGGGCATGTTTCGGGAAACTGCCGGGCGCTTCCGGCGTCACTCCCAGAGCAGCGGGAGTGACACGCGACGATGATGCCGCCGTCCTGGCCCCAGCCCAGCGTGGTTCTGCCCTGCCTCGCCCGACAGGGTGAGGGGCTGACGGCCGATCTGCGGGCGGTGCCGGAGGAGACCGCTGTGGCGCTGACCTATGGCAGTGCCACCCACGCCGTGATGATGGCGACCCCCGCCGACCTGCCGGAGCTCGGCCTCGGCTTCAGCCTGACGGAAGGGCTGATCACGCATCCCGATGAACTCACCGGTCTGGAGCTCCTGCCGCGTCCAGGCGGCATCGAGATCCGCATGGATCTCGCCGCCCCGCGAGAGGAGGCCTTCGCGCGCCGCCGGCGGCGCCTGGCCGGGCCGCTGGGCTGCGGCCTCTGCGGCATCGAGAGCCTCAGCGAGGCCACGCGTGACCTGCCCAGCCTCATCGCCCCGACGCGCCTGCCGGCCACCGAGGTCGGCGCGGCGATGGCGGCGCTGTCCGGTGGGCAGGCGCTGCATCACGAGACCCATGCGGTGCATGCCGCCGGCTTCTGGCACCCTGGCCACGGCCTCGTGGCGCTGCGCGAGGATGTCGGCCGGCACAACGCGCTGGACAAGTTGGCCGGTGCCTTGCTGCGGCAGGCGGTGCCGCCCGTCGAGGGCGCGGTGGTGCTGACCAGCCGTGTCTCCGTCGAGATGGTGCAGAAGACCGCCCTGCTCGGTGCGCCCATCCTGCTTGCCGTCTCCGCGCCGACCGCGCTCGCGATCCGGGTGGCGGAGGGCTGCGGCATCACCCTGGTAGCGCTGGTGCGCGGCGAGAGGTTTGAGGTCTTCACCCATCCCGGGCGCATCGCCTGAAGGCCACAGGCCTAGAGCCGCGCGCAGGCCGCGCCTATCCTGTGGCTTTCCAGCCGCCGGATCTTTTCGCCTGATGCGCTCTCCCTCCCTCAGCCATTCCCTCCGGGCCTGACGCATGGCGCAGCAGGACCCAGGCGGCTTCACGCAGCAGGAGAAAGGCGGCGGCGTGGTGTTGTTCACCGTGCGGCCGGCTCGCGCCTCGCCCGCCTTCCTGGCGGCGACGGTGCTGCTGGGCGCCTTGTTCGGCCTGCCGGCACTGGCCGTGCTGCTCGATCCGCGGCGCCACGACGCCGTTTCCCTGGCAGCCGCCTCCTGCGCCCTGCTGATCCTGCTCGGCGCTGCCATGGCTTTCCGCCGGGCGCGGCGCGGCCGGGGGGAGCGCCGTATCCGCGTCGGGCCTACGGGGATCACGCTGCCGGAGCAGCATGTGCCCTGGTCCGCGTTTCGGGAGCTGCGCGTCGAGCAGCCGGCGACGGAGCGGCTGCCGGCGCTCGGCATCTATGGCCTGGCCGCCAATGTCGCGGCCCAGCAGCGCGCGGCCGAGGCGCGCCTGCTGCTCGATGGCACGGAGAGCACCGAGCCGCTGCTGGTCGCGGGCGGACTGGGCACCGCCGTGGCCGAGCGGCTGCGCACGGCTATCCTTCGGCTGCGGCCGTAAGAAGGCTGGGGAATGAAGGCGCGTCCTTGAACCTCTGGCTGAAGCGGAAGTTTGGGGGAGGGAACTCCCCCAAACCCCCTCCTTCTTCTGTCAGTTTTCGGCTCCGCCCGAGGTGAGGGCATCGCCTGCCCATTTGCGGCGGCAGTCGCCAGGGCGGCTTTCGCCCCGGCGTGAGCGCGTGCCGCCCGCGCGGCAAAACTGACAAAAAAGAAGAAGAGGGGGTTCCGGGGGAGAATTCATTCTCCCCCGCTTCCGCCCTTCGGCAGATTCGAGGACAGATCCGAATTCTCCCCCGGACCACCGGAACTTCTGACGTCAGAAGTTCCGCGTCAGTAGGGCAGCACCCTGTCCATCAGCTGTTGGCCCCAGCGTGGCCGCTGCAGGTCGCTCGAAACGCCGCGCCCGCCATAGGCGATGCGCGCCTCGGCGATCTTCTCCGAGGCGATGCGGTTGTTGGGGCGGATATCCTCCGGCCGCACCAGCCCGCGCAGCTGCAACTCGCGCAGCTCGTTGTTCACGCGGATTTCCTGCGAGCCGGCGATCTCCAGGTTGCCGCTCGGCAGCACGCGCACCACGGTCGCGGCCACCTGCAGGCGGATCTTCTCGTTGCGGCGGATCTTGCCGGTGCCGTTGGCGGTGCTGCTGCCGCCCAGTTCCGCCGCCGGATCCAGGTCGCCGCCAAAGGCCTTGCCCAGTACCCCCTGCAGACCGAACAGGAAGGGCACCTTGAAGTCCTGGCTGCCCTTGTGCTCCAGCTCGGTCTTGTTATCGAACTGCGCGCTGTCGTCGATCTCGATCTCGACGGTCAGCAGGTCGCCCACCGCGCGGGCGCGCTGGTCGCGGAAGAAGGTGCGGCTGCCCGGCCGCCACAGCGAGCCCACCATGGCCGGGCCGCCATGCATCGGCCGCGGCCGGGTCGCCACGTCCATCGGACTGTCCACCATCTCCTCGGCTGGAATGCTGTTCATCGCTCCAGGGGCCGAGATCGGCGGCGGCTGCTGGAAATGACCCCAGCTATCGCAGCCGGCGAGGCCGAGCAGCAGAGCCGCGCCAGCAAGGCCGCGGGCCGTCGAAATCCGGCCTGGATGCATCGGCTTGTCTCCGTTCATGGCGCACCGCGCACCTCGGCCGTGCCCTCGGCCACCACCACGGCGCGGACGGTGCGGCTGCTGCCGGGATTGTGCACCCGGATCTCCTCGCCCACCGCGCCGCTCTCCACGGCGCGGCCTTCCATTTCGAGCGTCACGCCGCCGCTCTTCCAGAACACCCGCACCATATCGGTGGAGTGCACCGCCAGCGGCTCGCCGACATCGCGGTCCCGCAGCGGCATGCCGTCGCGCACGCGGCGGCGCAGCTCCTGGCCTACGAGGTCGCGCTCCGCCTCGATGAAGGCGGGGTTGTCGCGGCGCGGCGCCATCGCCTCCAGGTCCTGCGGCCGCAGGATGTCGCCGCGCTCCAGGGTGCGGGCGGCATGCCACACCTCCCGCGCCAGGGCCGGCGCCGGAGTGGCCCCCGCCAGCAGCAGTGCCGCCGCGGCGAGGGGGGAGAGAAGGCGCATCGCCGCTGCCCTCAGCGCACGTTGTTGGCGGTCTGCAGCATCTGGTCGGTTGCCTCGATGACCTTCGAGTTCATTTCATAGGCCCGCTGCGCCGCGATCAGCTGCGTGATCTCCTGCACCACGTTGACGTTGGACGCCTCCAGGTACCCCTGTCTGATTTTCGCAAAACCGGGATCGGAGGGCAGGCCGGTGGTCGGCTGGCCGGAGGCGTCGGTCTCCAGGAACTTGTTGCCGCCGGTCGCCTCCAGGCCCGCCTCGTTCGGGAACATGTACAGCTCCAGCCGGCCGACATTCTGCTGCTGGCCATTGGCGTCGGTGACCAGCACCTCGCCGGCCTGGTTCACCGTCACGTCCTTGGCGTCGGCGGGTACGGTGATGGCGGGATTGACCGGATAGCCCTCGGTGGTGACGAGCTGGCCCTCGGGGGAGAGCTTGAAGCTGCCGTCGCGGGTATAGGCGACGGTACCGTCCGGCAGGGTGAGGCCGAAATAGCCGCGGCCCTCAAGCGCCAGGTCATAGCGGTTGCCGGTGTCGGTCAGCGAGCCCTGCAGGGTGATGCGGTTCACCGCCGAGTTGCGCACGCCAAGTCCCACCTGCGTGCCCACCGGCAGCACCGTTCCTGCCTCGGAGGAGGAGGAGCCGACGCGTTCGGAGGACTGGTAGATCAGGTCCTGGAACTCCGCCTTGCGCCGGGTGAAGGCGGTGGTGGAGACGTTGGCGATGTTGTTGGCGATGACCTCGACATTGGTCTGCTGGGCCTGCATGCCGGTGGCCGCGATGCTCATGGCGCGCATGGTGTGTGTCCTTCTGAAGCGGCGCGTGGGTCAGGGGAGGCCAGGGGGACGGCGGGTCAGTTCGAGCGCCCCAAGGTCTCTATCATTTTTCGCACACGATCGTCGTCATCGGCAACGATCCGCTGCATGCTTTCATAGGCCCGCTGGATCAGCGTCAGGTTGGAGAGCTCCTGCACCGGCTGCACGGTGGAGGCCTCCAGCGCGCCCTGATGCAGGCGCACTCCCGGCGCATTGGCCGGCACCGGCTGCACGTCGGCGGGCGGGATCTCCAGCAGACCGTCGCCGCCCTTGCGGATGCCGCGAGGATCGCCGCCGCGGAACAGGCCCAGGCGCCCGGCCTGCTCGATCCGTCCGTCCACGGTGGCCAGGATGGTGCCGTCGGTGCGGATCTCGACCTTGCTGACCTGCTCCGGCATCAGGATGGGCGCGCCGCCCTCGTCGAGCACCGGGCGGCCGCCGCTGTTCACGAGGGTATTGTCCGGGGCGATATGCATCCGGCCGTCGCGCGTGTAGCCGCGGCCGCCCCCCTGGCGTTCCACCGCCAGATAGGCGTCGCCCTCGATCGCCACGTCGAGCGGGTTGCCGGTCGCCGCGATCGTGCCGGCGCGGGTGTCGAGATAGGTGGCGCGGTCCTGCACGAAGGCGACCTCCCGCCCCGGCACCTCCAGGCGGCTGACATGGGTCTGGAACAGGGTGCGGTCGCCGCGGAATCCGGTGGTGTTGGCATTGGCCAGGTTGTTGGCGGTGACGTCGAGCTGCTGGCGCAGCGCCATCTGTCCGGAGAGGCTGACGATGCTGGGGCTGTCCATCTCAGTTCTTCCGTGTCTCCGGCAGCAGCTTCTCGATCTGCCGGCTGCGCGCGATGGCCGCCCGCATGGCCGCCACGCCGTTCGCCGGTGCCGCCGCATGGCCCGCGCTGAGCTGCAGCAGCGCCGCCGTGCCATTCTGCGGCGCCAGCAGTTCGGCGGGCACGGCGGGGCGCTGGCGCGCCAGGGCGGCGGCGCTGGCCAGCCGGGTGGTGGCCTCGCCGCGTGCTGCCGGCTCCAGCGCCGGGTCGCGCAGCAGCTCGGCATAGGCTGCGGCGGCCTCCGGCCAGGCCTTGGCCTGGAACAGCAGCGCGGCGCGCGCCTGACGGTCGGCCAGGCCGGAGAGGCCCGCCAGTTCGGCGGCGGCCTGCTGGATCTGTCCCATCCGCGCCAGGGCGGCGCTGGCGGCACGGTGCACCTCCGCCGAAGGCGGCAGGGCGCGCAGCAGCGCCATGGCCCGCTGCATGTCGCCCTGCGAGGCGCCCGCCTCGGCACGGGCCACCAGCAGCATCGCCTCGGGCTGCTGCTGCGTGGCGGGGGTGAGCTGCCGCGCAGTGTCCAGCGCGGCATCGGCCAGCCCCTCGTCCAGCATCAGGCGCAGCGCGCCCTTGCGGATGTCGTCGCCGCGCTCGCCCGGTGTGGCATAGCCCTCATACTGCCAGTACAGCGCCAGCCGCTCGCTCGGCGGCGGCAGCGCCATGCCCTTGGCATCCACCAGCAGCAGGCGCAGCGCCTGCGCCGCCAGCCGGGCGCCGCGGCTCTCCATGCTGGGCCGCAGCGAGGCCTGGCTGGCGCCATCGGCCACCGCCAGGGCGCCGCCCAGGTCGCCGCGCTCCAGCAGGCGCTGGCCGTAGAGGATGGCGGCCTCCTCGCCGAGGGAGTCGAAGCGGTAGGTGCGGCTGACGTCGAGCAGCTGCTGCTCCGCCCGCTGCCCCTCCATTCCCGGGCGGTCGAAGTTCAGCGCCGCCAGCCGGGCGCGGGCACGCAGCGCGGGCACCCAGCGCCCGGCCTGGATGGCCTTCTGCAGGTACAGCACCTCATCGGCGCGGTTGCCCTCCAGCCGGGCCAGCCGTGCCAGCAGCCAGCTGCGCAGCGCCGCCTGGTCCGGGCGCAGATCGCTTGCGGTGCGGATGGCGCCGACCAGGCCGCGCAGCGTCTCGGCATCCTCCTCCACCGCATCGGCCATGATGCCGACGAAAGCGATGCGCAGGTCCTGCGGCACGTCGCGCAGTGCGGTGCGGATGGCCGGCGCGAGGCGCGCCAGCACCGTCGTTTCGCCGCCGAGCGCCGCCACCAGCCCGCGCCACAGCGGCAGGTCGGGCCGGGTGCAGTCCGCCGCCTCGGTGAGCAGGGGGGAGGCGGGATCGATCGGCTGCCGCGCCAGCAGCCGCGCCACGTCGCGCACCCGCTGCAGCTGTTCCAGCGTCTCGCCGCCGGGCTGCTCGTTCAGCGGTGCGGACAGCACCTCCAGCGCCTCGGGGGCCAGTTCGTGGCCGGCATAGAAGGCGGCGAGGGTGGCTGTCTCGGCGGCGCCCTGATCGGATTTGGCCAGCGCGGTGCGCAGGATCACCAGCCGGTCCGTGAAGTCTTCCGTGCCGGCCCAGCCCTGCAGGCTGAAGGAAGGGGCGAGGCAGGCCGGCTTGGCAACGTCCTCAGGCGGCGGCGCGAAGCGGGGGTTGGGCGCGGGACCGGCGGCACGGGCGGGAGAGGGGGGGGAAGCTGGCACCGCCGGCACCTGTGCCCCGTTCAGCAGCGCGAGCTTGCGCACCATCTCCTCGCGAAGCCCCGCCAGGTCGTCGCTTGCACCGGCCGTCTTCCCTCCGCCGGTCTGGCCTGCGGCCACGGCGGTGCCCGGTGCGGGCGCAGGTGCCTCGGCGGGAGCCGCAGCGGAAACAGGCGCTGGCGCCGGAGCGGAAGGTGCCATGGCGCTGGACGTGGCGACCGGAGCGGGCGCCACAACAGGAGCGGACGGTTCAGGGGCGGCCACGGGTGCCGCGGCTCCGCCGGACGCGGTCGCGCGTGCGGTGCCGCGCAGCAGGGTGATGGCCTGCTGCTGGCTCATCAGGCCGAGCTTGACCGCGTCGTCCAGCAGGCGGCGCCGCGCGGCGGCGAGCTGGGCCGGGCTCTGCGCCTCGCGCGGCGGTTCGCTGGCCGCCGGTCGCAGGTCGATATAGAGCATGCCGTCGAAGGCGCCCGTCTCGGCCACGCAATCGCAGGCCAGGCGCAGCCGCAGCACGGTTTCGCCATTCTCCTGCCGCGTCTCGGTGCCGGCCAGCTCGTTGATGCGGCGAAGTTCGGAGGCATCCAGCCGGTACTGGCCGCGCAGCCGCAACTCCCAATCGTCGCCGGCGCGCCGCAGCGTGTAGGGCGGGATGCGACCGAGATGCAGCACCACGCGGCCACGATCGACATGCTGGCCGCTGCGCAGGCGCACCGGCGTGGCCGCTTCGGCGCGGGCGGCAGTGGTGGCCGGCGAGGCTTCCTGGGCCTGTCCGGGCAGGGCGAGCAGCGGCGGCAGCGCCAGGCTGGCCAGCAGGAGGGCGGGGCGCATCGGCGTTACTCCCCGCCGCCCTCGCCGTCCGTCTTGGCGCGCCCGGCCTCGCGCAGCTGCTCCTCCATCTGGTCGAAGCTCGGCTGCAGCTTGGTCGGCACCGACTGCCGGCCGACCTCGACGCAGATCTGCGGCGAGAGGTTCTCGAGATAGCTGGTGATCACCGAGCGGGTGACGTCGAGCATCCGCCGCTCCTCCTCGAAGATCGCCTTCAGCCGCGCGGCCATCGGCCCGACCAGACCGTAGGAGAGGAAGACGCCGAGGAAGGTGCCGACCAGCGCCGAGCCGATCATGTGGCCCAGGATTTCCGGGCTCTCGCTGATCGCGCCCATCGCCTTGATGACGCCGAGCACCGCGGCGACGATGCCAAGCGCGGGGAAGGCGTCGGCCATGGTCTGGATCGCCTTGGCCGGCTTCAGGTTCTCCGCGTGGCGCTTGTCGATGGAGGTTTCCATCATCTCGCCGATGCGGTGTGGGTCCTTGTTGTTCAGCGTGACGGTGCGCAGCGTATCGCAGATCGTCGCGCGCAGCGCCGGGTCCTGCATCAGGCGCGGATAGCGGCTGAAGATTGCCGAGCTTTCCGGCTGCTCGATATGCTTTTCGAGCTTCGCCGCGCCCTCCTTCTGATGGGTGCGCAGCAGCAGGTAGAGCAGGCAGAGCAGGTCGGAGAAGTCCTTCCGCTGCCAACTCGAACCCTTGAACACCTTGCCGAAGGCCTTGAGCGTCTTGGCGAGCAGCGCACCGTCGCCGCCGATCAGCAGCGTCATGAAGCCGCTGCCGCCGATGACGAGCAGTTCCGGGCCGAGGGCACCGAGAATGACGCCCATCTTGCCACCGGCGATCAGGTAGCCGCCGAAGACGGCGAGGAAAACTCCGAAGATTCCGGCGATCTGGATCATCGACTGGGACAGCCCCGCAGGTTGCGACGGTCGGCGCTGAAGCTCACCGATGCGTTGCTCTTATCATTTCGCATCCTGCCGTGCTATGAGCATTTTTCGCAAAAGCGACAGAAAGGCCTGACCATGCCGACCTCCGTTGCCCTCCAGGCCGCCCTGGAGAAGACCGGCCTGAGCGCCACCCGCCCGCGCACCGAGACGCTGGGCCGCTACAAGGTGGACAGCGCCGTCACCGGCGCGCTGCGCAACGCCGCGCAGGCGACCGGGATGGATTTCGAGGTGCTGGCCGCCAAGGCGGCGATGGAGAGCGGCTTCCGCGCCGATGCGCAGGCCTCCACCTCCTCCGCCCGCGGCCTGTTCCAGTTCATCGACCAGACCTGGCTGGGCGTGGTGCAGGCGCACGGCGCCGAGCACGGCCTGGGGGATGAGGCGGCGGCGATCACCCGCCAGGGCAGCCGCCTCACCGTCTCCGATCCCGCGCTGCGCGGCCGCATCCTGGCGCTGCGCGACGACCCGGAGATCGCCGCCCGGCTCGGCGCCGAGCACCTGAAGGACCTGACGGATGCGCTGGCCTCGAATATCGGCCACCGGCCGGACGCGACCGAACTGTATCTCGGTCACTTCCTCGGCCTGCGCGGGGCGAGCGAGCTGCTGCAGAAGGCCGCCTCCGACCCGCAGATGGCGGCCAGCCAGGTTCTGCCCGACGCCGCGCGTGCCAATCCCGCAATCTTTCGCGGCAGCGACGGGGCGCCGCTCTCGGTGCAGCAGGTGATCGACAAGCTGCGCGACCGGGTGAACCAGACCTATGCGCAGCTCGGCCTGGAGGCGCCGAGCGGCCCAGTGACGATCGACCCCGCCACCCTGGCGCAAACCTCGAAATCCGGCGCGGCGGTGGCCAGCAACGAGCCGTTCTGGTGGGGCAGCGGCGCGCCGGCGCGGGTGGCGCATGCGCCCGAGCAGGCGATGCTCTCGACCTTGATGGAGGTGTTCACGCGCATGAACAAGGCGGGCGCGCAGCGCAGCTCCGGCGAGGATCCGCGCGCCCTGCCGGCCGATGTGGTGGCGGCGATGCGCCAGAGCGGCGACACGGCGGCCGAGGCACGCAAGGCTTACGGCGCCGGCTGAGGGCCTCTCTCCCGCCGGCGCCCGCCCAGCGGGCGCCGGCGGCTTTCCGGGTTCAGGCCTGGGCCGCCACGGCCATCATCGGCGGGCTGGCCAGCCGCCCCGCCCGGCGCCGGCGCCCCTCGCGCCGCACATCGGCGCCATGCACATGCCCCGCCGCGTAGCAATGACGCATCGCGGCCAGCAGGACGTCGGGAACCGGCCTTTCCCGCAACCCCGGCAGGTCGGCGGTGCCGGCGATGTCACGGTGCAGTCCCTGCAGGCCATCCCGCCGGCCCAGCGCCACGGCGCGCCCTAGCAACGCTTCGGCAAGGCCTTCCCAGTCCAGGGCGGGGGAGAAAAGCGCGAGTCCATTGTCGGGCATGGGGGGGAGGCTCCGGGAGGGGATGGGAAACGGACCGGCATCTCGGGGCCGACCGTCCAAGGACATACTGTCGTTTCCGCAGTCACGTATCAAGAATTTTTCGCATGACTTTGTAATGCCACGCCCGGCCCCGCGTGAGGGTCTCTCCAGCCCTGTACCAGCAGGCTGGAGCGGCGCAGCGGGATCATCAGCGTGACACCCTCCCCCCTCCCCCGGAGCGCCTCTTCGCTTCCCTGCCCCTGCTGGGCGGCCGCCCATCCCGGGTGGCCATCCGCCAGGGTGAGATGCGCGCCCGCGAAGCCGAAGCGGACCACGTCCGCATCCAGGCATGGGAGATGCCGCAGGCACTCGCTGGAGCCCGGCATGGGGACTGGCACGACGCGCAGCGGCAGGGTGGCGTGTTCTCCCGCGATGCTGGGACGGGCAAATAGGCCCGGCGCAGGCTCATCCGTGCCGCCGGATCGGCCTCGGCCGCCAGTTGCTCCGCCAATCCCAGAAAGGCAATCGCACCCTCCTGGCGAAGCGCCCACAGGCGGCGCAGCCGTACCAGGGGGCACGGCCAACCCAGGCGCCGGCGCCCGGTGCGACGGAATCGAGCAGCAAGGAAAGGGGCGCGGCCGTCGTGCTGGAGCGGAGGGTTTCCATGCGGCGAAAATCGCATGTGCCTGGCCGAGCCGAACAGAGGATGGTGCCACGCCGGAAAGGATTTGCGAAAAATTGTGGAATTCCGTGCGAAGCCTGTGCTTCTGTCAGGCTCCCGCGGAGAAGTCGCCATGCCGCAGCATCTTTCTCTCATCCGGCCGCTTCCGGCGGCCACCCTGCTGGGGATGGCGGGGCTGGGTGCCGGCCTGGGCGCCGGACCCGTGCTTCCCGCGCTCGGCTGGCACAGCCTCGCGGCACTGGCCGCCGGTGCCGCCGCCGCTGTCTGGCTGGGCCGGCGCGACCGCGCGATGCGGCGCCGCTTCGCCGCGCTGCGGCTGCAGGTGGAGCCGTTGCCGGACGGCCCACAGACCCTGGCCGGCGTGGTCCGCTTCGCCAGCACGGCTCCGCTGGCCTGGTGCGCCCGGCAGGGGGAATGGTGCCTGGACCTGGCGCGCACGGAGGCGAGTGACCTTCCCTGGCGGCTGGACCTGCGCCGCGCCAGCCCGCCGGACGCACCGATGCCTCTGGCGCAGGCGGCCACGCTGGATGCCGTGCTCACCCTCTCGCGGCGCCTTTTCACGGGACAGGGCGCTGCCCAGGCCAGCGATCCTGCTTTGCGGGAGGCGGCTGGCCTGCTGGATTGCGACCTGGAATTCGTGCTGCCCGCGCCGCAGGGGCGGATCACGGCCCTGGCCGAGGGCGGCTATGCCCTGCACGATGCCAGCGGCAGCCGCGCCCTCTGTGCCGTGGCCGCGGATACGCTGCTGGGCGAGACCAGCCGGATCCGCTCCGGCGAGGCCTGAGCGCCCGCCCAAACTGACAAAAGGAAGATGGAGGGTTCGGGAGGAAGGAATTCCTCCCGATCTTTTCCGCCTGCGTGCGTCAGGGTACCGGAGTGCGGAAGGCTTCCCGGCGCCCGGCGATTTCCTGCGTCACCGCCAGCGCCGCCGGCGGCTCCATCTGCGCCAGGATCGGACCGGCCTGCCGCTCGGGGATCTTCAACAGGATCACCGCGGCGCGCGGCGCCTCCAGCCGCTCCAGCACCTTCGCCGCCTGCTGCGGCCGCATGTTCACGTAGAGCGCGACCAGTGAATCGATGTCGCCTTCGGCGGCCGTGCTCTCGCGCGCCACCATCTGCTCCACCTCCTGGCGCAGCCGCGCCAGTTCGGTGATCTGCGCACGGGCCATCTCCTCCGCCGCCTGCAGGCGGGCTTCGCGCGCCTCCAGGTCGCGCGCGCGCTGGTCGATCTCGGACTGCCGGCGGGAGACTTCCATCAGCAGCCGGCCCTCCCCAGGGCGTTCCTCGCCCAGGGGGTTAGGGCGCACCGCACCGGCCAAAACCGGCGAGATGGTGGGGCGGGCGACCACGCCCTCGCGCAGCGCCATAGGGACCGGGGCAGTGGGAGCTTCCCGCGCCTGCAGCAGCGTGGTGCCGAGGCGCGGCAGAGAGAATCCGCTCTCGGTCAGGCCGGCGATGCGGCCGGGCAGCAGGGCGGCCAGGCTCAGCGCCATCAGCGGCAGGCCGGCGAGTGATCGCAACCGCCGGCGTGGCGTGGAGAGGTCGAAAGCGGGCGCAGGGGTCATGCAGCTCAATCCAGCTTCACGCGGATGGTGCGCGCCTCGGGCACCGGGGTCGCCGGGCTGGCGAAGAGCAGCTCCGCCGCCAGCACGCTGCGCAGCGGCGGCTCCTCCGGAATGGCGGGCGCCAGCGCCTCGGGCGCGGCGGGAAGGGTCAGCAGCGGCGGCCCGAAGACGGCGGCGGGCTCGGTCAAGGCGGGCATTGGCCGCCCGGCCAGGCGCTCGGCCAGGCCCAGCGGCTCCACCAGCTCGCGCGGCGGCGCGGCGGCACGGGCGCTCTGCAGCTTGCGGTTCTGCCGCAGCGCCAGGTCCAGCCGGGTGGCCACCTCCTCGGCCTGGCGCGAGGCGGTGGACAGCTCCTGCACCAGCCGCCGGCAGGCGCCGAGCTTGCTGTCCACCTCGCCGATGCCGTCGCGCACCTTCTGCACGATGCCGCCGGCCGCGTTGTCGAGCCGGCACGAGGCCTCGTCGAGCTGGCCGATCACGTCGCCGGCGCTCTCCAGCGCCACGCGCAGCCGGCCCATCCGGCGATAGAGCAGGCCGATCCATCCGGCCTGGGCAACCAGCGCCGCCAGGGCGGAGGCGTCGAGGATCTGTGTCAGCGTCATGGGATTTTCCTCAGGCGTCCTGGCTGGGCGCGCTGCCCGGCCAGCTTCTGTCGATCACGCACTCCTCCACGCGCAGCACCACGCGCTCGTCCTTGCTGGCGATCGCCGCGCGGCAGACCATCAGCCCCTGGCAGTACACCTCGATCGGGTCCTCCTGCCGCCGGTCGAGCACGAAGACCGAGCCGGGCTGCCAGGCGGCGACCTCCGAGAAGGGCATGACGCGCCGCTCGATGACGGCGGTCAGCTCGATGCCGGCGCGCGGCAGTTCCTCGGCGAGGTGGTTGCGCCAGATGCTGTCGCCGCCCTGCTTCTTGCCGAGCACTTCCTGGCTCAGCAGGTCGCGCACCGGCTCGATCGAGGTGTAGGGCAGCAGGAAGTCGATGTAGCCGCCGCGCCCTTCCATGGTGATCTCGGCGCGGAAGGTCAGCGCCGCGGCGGTCGGCTTGGTGATCATCGCGTAGCCCGGCGTGATCTCGAACCGCTCCAGCCTGAATTCGGCGGGCGAGACCGATTCGAAGGCCTTGCTCATGTCCTGCGCGATGATCGAGACGAACTTCTCGACGAAGGTGCGCTCGATCGGCGTGTAGGGGCGCCCCTCGATCGGCTGCAGCGCGTTGCGCCGGCCGCCGAGCAGGATGTCGACGATCGAACCGATCAGCCGTGAATCCAGCGCGGCCAGGCAGTAGCCGTCCCATTCCTCGATGCGGATGACGCCGATCAGCGCCGGCAGGGTGATGGTGTCGAGAAAGGCGCCGACGCGCACCGGCCGGATGCGGTCGATGACGACATCGGCATTGTCGGCGGTGAACTTGCGGCTGGAGGTGGTCATCAGCCGCGCCAGGCGGTCCACCACGATCTCCAGCATCGGCAGCCGCTCGTAGCGCACCGCCCCGCCGACCAGCGCCTCCAGTCCGCGGCGCGGGCCTTCCTCGGCCGCCGGTTCCGGGCCGCCGAACAGGTCGTCGATGTCGCCCTGGCCCATGGCGACGCCGGCGGCGCCCCAATCGGCCATGGCATCGGCCATCGGATCGGGCTCGGCGCCGCCGGTCTCGTTCGTCTCGCTCATGCCTCAGGCCACCACGAAGCCGGTGATCAGCACGTCGCGCACGCGGCCCGGGCCGAGCACCAGGTCGAGCCGCCGGTGCAGGTCGCCGCGCAGCCGGTCCATGGCCAGCGCGCCCTCCATCTCGCTGTCGTGCAGGGTGCGCAGGTAGAGCACCAGGCTGTCATAGATGCGGGGGCTGAGCAGGTCGGCCTGCACCACAGCGGGGTCGCCGTTGATCTCGACCGCCAGCTTCAGCCGGAGCTGCCGCGGGCGGCCGCCATTCGGCAGGGAGAGGGTCATCTCCGGGAACTCGACGAAGCTGGGCTTGCCCGGCAGCGGCAGCGCGGCGGCCGCGGCGCCCTCCTCCGGCGCGGCGTCCAGGCCGGCCAGGTGGCGCACGGCATCCGCCGCGCCGGGGATGAGGAACCAGGCGCCCGCCACACCGCCGCCGAGCAGCAGGGGCAGCAGGAGGAGGACCAGGAGCAGGCGGCGCCTGCCGCCCTTGCGTCCCGACTTTTCCGGATTTTTCGCGGACTTCTCCGCGGAGGGTGAGGCCATGCAGCGGATCTCCCGGCGATTGCGATTTTTCGCGCGACAAGCGGAGTGGGCGAAGGTATAAACCGACGCGTCTTCGCATGCCATGCTAAAAACATCCGTTCCAGGATGTTCGCACGGGATGGCAGGCGAGTGGGAACGGGGTCTGGGTGTCACGCCCGGCTGCCCTGGCGCGTCGGCCAAGGATGCGCCGGAAGGCCGGGTGGGGCGCGCGCCAGCATGAGGCGATAGAAGGTCGATGCAGCAAGTTCGGACCCTGGGGCCTGGTTTCGATCTGGGGGGGCTGGGCGCCACGCTCAGGCGGCTCGGCCCTGCGAAAATCGGTGCTCTGGTGGCGGTGGGGCTGGCGGCGCTGATCGCCGTGATCCTGGTGGCGCGCTCCGCCAATGCGCCGGATGGCCTGCTCTATGCCGGGCTGGAGCCCGCCGAGGCCGGGCGGATCGCCACCCGGCTGGAGGAGTTGAAGGTCCCTGTCCAGGCGCGCGGCGACGGCGCCATCTTCGTGCCGGCCGAGCAGGTGGCGCGGCTGCGCATGCAGCTTGCCGCCGAGGGCCTGCCGCGCCAGGGCGGCGCCGGCTACGAGCTGCTCGACCAGGCCAGCCCGATGCAGATGACCTCCTTCATGCAGCGCGTGCAGCGGTTGCGGGCGCTGGAGGGCGAGCTGGCGCGTACCATCATCACCATGCAGGGGGTGCGCTCCGCGCGGGTGCACATCGTGCTGCCGGAGCGCGAGAGTTTTTCGCGCGACGCGCCGCCGCCGACCGCCTCGATCACCGTCACCACCCAGGCCGGGCAGCGGCTCGGCGCCGCGCAGGCGGCGGCGATCCGGCTGCTGGTGGCCGGCGCCGTGCCGCGCTTGCGGCAGGAAGACGTGTCGGTGGTCGACCCAAACGGCATCGTGCTGGCGGCCGATGGCGGGCTGGGTGCCGCCGCTGGTCGTATCGGAGAAATTCGCATTGCCCAGGAGCAGGCGCTCCAGAAGGCGGTGCTCGATCTGCTGGAGCCGATCCTCGGCCGCGGCAAGGTGCGCGCGGTGGCCTCGATCGACGTCGAGGGCGCCCGCACCGTGGCGCGCGAGGAGACCTATGACCCCCTCGGCCAGGTCGAGCGCGGCCGGCAGACCCAGACCGAGCAGGAGAACAGCGACGACGGCCGCGGCCAGGCGCCGGTGACGGTCGGGCAGAACCTGCCGAACCAGCAGGTCGGCAACAACGCCACACGCAGCACCTCCTCCAGCCAGCGCCGCAACGAGACGGTGAATTTCGAGATCTCCTCGAAGGTCGAGGAGACGGTGCGCGAGCCCGGTGCGGTGAAGCGCGTCAGCGTCGCCGTGGTGGTGGACGAGGCCGCCGATGCCGCGGGAAAGACGGTGCCGCGCCCGAAGGAAGAGCTGGACCGCCTGGCGGCGCTGGTGCGCTCCGCGGTTGGCTTCAACGAGAAGCGCGGCGACATCGTGACGGTCGAGACGCTGCGCTTCCTGCCGGAAGAGGGGTTCGGCACGCTGGCCTCGGCCGATGCCGACGGGGTGCTGCTGAGCGGCCGGCAGATCGCGATGATCGCGGGCGGGCTGGTGCTGGCCCTGGTCGCCGCCAGCCTGCTGTTCCGTCGCCGCCAGCGCCGCCTGGTGGCCGAGGCCGCCGCGGCTGCGACTGCCGCGGCCGCCGCCGCCGCCGCTGCGGCCCAGGCGGACAGCATGGACGACGCCATCGCCACGGTCGGGCAGGACATCCAGATCCGGCTGTCCTCCCTTTCCGCCTTGCAGGAGATCATCGACCAGCGGCCGGATGAGGCCCTGGCGGTGGTCCGCTCCTGGATCGAGGAAGGGACGCCGGCATGATGCTGCGCCCCTACCAGCCGCCCGCGCTGCTGGCGCTGGTCGCCGATGAGGATGGCAGCGCCGCCGCGCGCCTGCGGGCCGAGGAGCGGATCCGCGCCACGGCAATGGAGGCCGGGCGGCAGCGCGGCCTGGAGGAGGGCCTGGCGCGGGGCCGCGCCGAGGGCGAGGCCGAGGGTCGCGCCGCGGCGGAGCAGGCGCTGCGGGCCGAGATGGCGCAGCGCAGCCGCCAGGGTGCGGCGGCGGCCGCCACGGCGCTGGAAAGGTTGCTGGCGGACCGCGTCGAGGAGCGGCGGCGGCTCGACACCGAACTGCGCGCCACGGTGGTGGCGGCGCTGGAGACGCTCTTCCCCGTGTTGCTGGCGCGCGCCGTCGGCGGCGAGGTGGCGGCGCTGCTGGCCGCGGCGCTGACCGAGCGCGAGGCCGACGCCATCACCCTGCGCGCCCATCCCGACACCCTGGCCGCCGCGCAGGCGGAGGGCTTCCCGGGCGAGCCGCATGCCGGCCGGCTGCGGCTGCTGCCCGATGACACCATGCCGCCGGGGCAGGCCGAGGCCGCCTGGGCCGATGGCGGCCTTGTCTACGATCCGGCCGTGCTGCGGGCGCAGGTGCTCGCCATCCTCGGCGCCTCCGCCCCCACCCAGACAGACGCGGCCATGGCCGCACAGGAGAACCAGTCGTGAGTGAGAGCGCCACGCCCGAAAACCCGTTCCTGACCGAGCGCAAGCCGCGCATCATGGACATTCCGGTGAATGTGCAGGTGGTGCTGGGCAGCAAGCGCCTGCCGATGGCGGCGCTGTTCAACCTCAGCCGCGGCTCGGTCATCGAGTTCGACAAGAAGGTCGGCGAGCCGGTGGACCTGATGGCCAATGAGCGGCTGATCGCCCGCGGCGAGATCCAGATCACCGATGACGGGCGGCTGTCGATCTCGATCACCGAGATCGTTTCCTCCGCCGGCTGAGAAACACCCCCTCCGATGGCGCGCAGAATGCCGCTCGCGATGGCCAGGGGAGGCGCTGCCTCCCCTGGACCCCTCCGCCGGGGTGACCGTGTCACCCCGGACCCCGCCATTTGTCCGGAAGGTCCAGGAAACCCGGTTTCCTGGTGGGGGGCGTTTGAGGGGGGCAAAGCCCTCCTCAAGGCCGCCTTCCTGGCGCTTGGATTTCTGTTGATGGCCGCGCCCGCCTGGGCGCAGAGCGTCTCGCTGAGCCTCGGCCCGCAGGGCGCCCAGGCGGCGGCGAGCGGCGGGCAGAGCCTGACCACCAACGTGGTCGGCCTGATCGTCGCCACCACGCTGCTGGCCATCGCTCCCGGCATCCTGGTGGTGGCGACCTCCTTCACCCGCATCGTCGTCGTGCTCTCCATGCTGCGCACCGCGCTCGGGCTGCAGCAGTCGCCGCCGAACACGGTGATCGTCAGCCTCTCGCTGTTCCTTTCGGCCTTCGTCATGGCGCCGGTGCTGGAGCATGTCTGGAACGACGCCGGGCGGCCGCTGCTCGACGGCGCCATCACCGAGGAGATGGCGGCGGAGCGGGCCATCCAGCCCTTCCGCGGCTTCATGGAGGCCAATGTGCGGCCGCATGACCTGGCGCTGTTCATCGACATCGCCAAGTGGCAGCCGCCGGAGAGCGCGGACGGGGTGCCGTCGGAGGAGGCGGTGAAGGATGCCAAGCTGCGCGCCGTGGTGCCGCTGCACATCCTCTCCGCCGCTTTCATCATCTCGGAGCTGAACAAGGCTTTCCAGATCGGCTTCCTGCTGTTCCTGCCCTTCCTGGCGATCGACATCGCCATCAGCTCGGTGCTGATGGGCATGGGCATGATGATGCTGCCGCCCGTCGTGGTGAGCATGCCCTTCAAGCTGATCTTCTTCGTGCTGGTGGATGGCTGGTCGCTGGTGGCCGGCGCCCTGACGCGGAGCTTCACCACATGAGCGGCGCGGCCGCCGCCCCGCCCCGCCCGCGCCGCCGCCGCGCCCTGGCCTCGGGGCTGCGCCTCACGCTGGCGCAGGACGCTGTGGCGGACAGTGCTGCGCTGGAGGAGCGTCTGCGCGGCATCGCCGCCAGCCAGGGCACGCTGCTGCCGCCCGAGGCCGACCTGCCCGAGATGCTGGCCCGACTGGAACCTGGCGGCGGCCTGCCGCCCGAGCTGCCGGCCCTGCTCGCCACCCTGCTGCTGCCCCTGTTCCGCCCCGATCCCGCCGAGCCGCGGACGCGGCCAGAATCCCCGCTGCGGAGTGCTCCCCGATGAAAGCCCCTGAATCGCGCCGCGCGGTGCGCCCTGTCGAGAAGGCCGACCCTCTGGCCGATGTCGCCGTGCTGTTCATGGCGCTCGACGAGGAGCGCATCCAGAGCCTGTTCGACCGGCTGGACGAGCCCGAGATCCGCATCGTCAGCCGCGCCATGGCCAATCTCGGCAAGGTGGACATCGACCAAGTCGAGCGCGTCATCAACCGCTTCCGCAGCGAGGTCGGCCGCACCGGCGCGGTGATCGGCACCGCCGAGAGCACCGAGCGCCTGCTGCGCCGCCTGCTGCCGAACGAGAAGGTCAGCGAGATCATGGACGAGATCCGTGGTCCCGAGGGCAAGACGATGTGGGAGAAGCTGGCCAACATCTCGCCCGAGGTGCTGGCCACCTATCTCCGCACCGAGCTGGCGCAGACCGCGGCCGTCATCCTCGCCAAGTTGCCGGCGCAGCACGCGGCGCGCGTCCTGGCGCTGCTGCCCAAGGCCTCGGTGGACGAGATCATCCTGCGCATGGTGCGGATGGACAGCATCCAGAAGGGCGTGCTGCAGGACATCGAGCAGACGCTGCAGAAGGAGTTCATCACCAACCTCAACCGCAGCTACGAGCGCGACAGCTCGCAGATCGTGGCGGAGATCATGAACCGCGCCGACAAGTCGCTGGTCGATCAGCTGATGAAGCAGATCGAGGCGCGCGAGCCGCATGCCGCCTCGCGCATCAAGCGCATCATGTTCACCTTCGACGACCTGATCCGCGTCGATCGCTCGACCTTCGCCACGCTGGTCGCCGAGTGCCCGGTGGACAAGCTGCAGATCGCCCTCACGGCCGCCTCGCCGGACCTGCGCGACCTGTTCCTCGGCAGCATGTCGGCCCGCGCGGCGACACTGATGCGCGAGGAGATCGAGAACATGCCTGCCCAGCGCCGCAAGACGGTGGAGGACGCGCAGGCCGACATCATCACCATCGCCAAGCGCCTCTCCGACGAGGGACGCATCTTCATCCTCGAGGAGGATGAGATCGGGGAGGAGTGAGGAAGGGCGGTGCCCCATGAGCTCGGAGAAGGCACTCTCTCCTGTCCTGCCCGTCGCCGCGCCGGCGGAGCGCGAGGCGGGCGCCGGCTATGCCGCCGCTGCCCGCGCGCTGAGCGCCCTGCCGCCGCGCGGCGAGGCGGAGGCGCCGTTGCAGCCGGCCGCGCATCCGCGGCTCGACGCGGCGTCGCTGCGGTTGGCCGGGCTGGAGGCGCTGCTGCCGGGCGGCTCCGCCGGCCTCGTGCTGCCCCTGGCGCTGGCGATGCTGCGGCCGGATGTGCGCCGCTGGCTCGGGCCCGAGCGGCTGCAGGCCCTGGCCGGCCTGCTGGACCTGCCACAGCGGGAGGTGGCGGCGGTGCTCGACGCGCCGCCGCCGCCGCCTGCCGCGCTGGGCGACCCGGCGCGCTGGAGCGGGCGGCAGGTGCCGCTGCTGACGCCCCAGGGCGGCCTGGCCTGGCTGGACCTGTTCTGGCGGCCGGACATGGCGCGGCGCCAGCGGCTGCGGGACCGGCATGTGCTGGCGGCCCGCCTGAGCTTGCCGGCCACCGGCCGCATCGAGGTGCGGGCGCGGCTGGAGGATGCACGGCTGGACGCGGTGATGGAAACCGCCCATGCGCTGCCCCGCGCCGTGACGGCCGACCTGTCGGACGCCTTCGCGGCCCTGCTGCAGCGGCTGCGGCTGCAGGGCAGCCTGACGGTGCGGCACACGCAACAGGATCGTGGCACTTGAAATGCGAAAAACGGTGGTAGTAAAGATGAGCCTCGCCCCGCAGAGAGGCCAGCCCGCCGCATGAGCGCTGACGACCATCCGAAACGCCCGATCATCGTCAAGCGCCACCACGGCGAGCACGAGGAGGAGCATGGCGGTCAGTGGAAGATCGCCTACGCCGACTTCGTCACGGCGATGATGGCCTTCTTCCTGGTGATGTGGCTGCTTTCCTCGACCACTGAGTCGCAGCGTGAGGGCATCGCGCAGTTCTTCACCTCCTCCAGCATCCTCGACCTGCCCGCCGGCAACGGCGTGCTGGAGGGCGGGCGCTCGGTGCTGGTGGCCGGTGAATCCCGCCAGGATTCCCTGACGCCGGTGAGCGATGGCGGGCTGCGTCAGGATCGCGAAGGCGGTGAGGCGGCGGGCGAGGGCGAGGCGCCGCAGGCTGCGGTGACCACCGCGAGCGAGGCGGCGGCGCGTGACCCCATCGAGCGCCAGCGCTTCGACGCGCTGAAGGCCGAACTGGAGCGCCAGATGCAGTCCGACAGCCTGCGCGAATTCGCCCAGAACATCCAGCTTGAGATGACGCCGGAGGGGCTGCGGCTGCAGGTCTTCGACCGCGACGGCGCGGCGATGTTCCAGCCCGGCAGCGCCGAGCCGACGCCGCGCCTGGCGCGTATCCTGGAGGTGGTCGGCAGCGTGCTGGCCACCGTGCCGAACGAGGTCGTGGTCGCCGGCCATACCGATGGGCAAGGCTTCTCGCGCGGCGGCTACGGCAATTGGGAACTCTCCGCCGACCGCGCCAACGGCGCCCGCCGCGCGCTGGAGCGGTCCGGCCTGCCGGCGCGGCGGATGTTCCGCGTCGAGGGCAAGGCGGCGGTGGAGCCGCTGCTGCCCGAGACGCCCGACGATCCGCGCAACCGGCGGATCGCCATCACCGTGCTCCGGTCCGACGTGGTGGCCGAGGCGCGCGCGGCAGCACGCCGCAATTCCAGTGAGCCGCGGCGGTGAAACCCCGCGCAGCCTCCGGTTCGCCGGCAGAAGCCGGCGCCGGTCCCCAACCGACCAGGGCCGGCCGCCGCCGGCCGCCCCCGCACCGCACCGTTTCCTGAGGGACCGCCGATGACGGCCATCAACGCACTCCGCACCAGCACCTCCGGCCTGAACGCTCAGGCGCAGAAGCTGGCCGGCATTTCCAACAACATCGCGAACAGCTCGACCGTCGGCTACAAGCGGGTCGATACGCAGTTCTCCAGCCTGGTGCTGGAAGGCAGCAGCAACGGCTCCGCCGCGCTGGCCGGCACGGCGGCGCAGAACCGCATCGAGATCAGCAAGGTCGGCCAGGTGCAGAGCACCGGCATCGACACCGACATCGCGGTGAACGGCAACGGCTTTCTGGTGGTGAACGAGGAGAGCGCCAGCGGCGGCAAGTACCTGGCCACCCGCGCCGGCTCCTTCCGCCCCGACGCCAATGGCAACCTGGTGAACGCCGCCGGCTACTATCTGCAGGGCGTGCCGCTTGGCGCCGATGGCATGCCGGTCGGCAATCTGGGCGACAACAACCTGGAAAGCCTGAGCACCGTCAACATCAGCAACACCAGCGTTGCCTCCTCGCCGACGACGCAGATGACCTTCTGGGCCAATCTGCCTTCCGCACAGACCGCGCCGAGCCTGACCCCGCCGGACCACAACGCCTTCATCAGCAGCGTCGACTACTACGACGCGCTGGGCGCCAGCCAGACCCTGACTTACCGCTTCACGCCGGTGGTGCAGGATCCCGGCGCCGGTGCCGCCAATACCAACACCTGGACGCTGGAGATCTTCGACAGCGCGACGGGCAGCGGCGCCACGGCGACCGACGACGGCCACATCGTCGGCCGGATCGGCATCGAGTTCTGGGACGAGACTGCGGGCACCAACAAGGCCGGCACGATCAAGGCCCTGACGGATATCGACGGCACCTACAGCAAGGCCGCCGGTACCGTTGCGGGCGATGTGCCCAATCCGGCCACCTATGGCCAGGACCGCACCAGTTCTGATCCCCTGAAGACCGCGACCGTCAGTGCCCTCGGCGACTACGACCCGATCACCGGCACGCTGAACATCAAGGTGGCGGGCAATGCGGTGGACCTGCCGATCAAGATCGGCGTCCCCGACAGCGTCTCCGGCATGACCCAGCTCGCCGGCAACTACACGCCGGTGAAGGTCGAGAAGGACGGCTCCGCCTTCGGCCTGCTGGAGCGCGTCTCGGTGCAGGACGACGGCAAGGTCATCGCCACCTTCTCGAACGGCCAGTCGCGGGCGATCTACCAGCTCAAGCTCGCCGTCTTCCCGAATGCGGACGGGCTGAACCCGGTGCGCGGCGACGCCTACGAGATGTCGCGCGAGGCAGGATCGGTGCGCCTGCTGACGGCGGGTGAGGGCGCGGCCGGCACCACCTCGGGCGGTGCGCTGGAATCCTCCAACGTCGATATCGGCACCGAGCTGACCAACCTGATCGAGACGCAGCGGGCCTACAGCTCCAATGCCTCGGTGGTCCGCACCGCCGACCAGATGCTTGAGGAAGCCACCAACCTGAAGCGCTGAGCCCGCCGGGACGCGGCGGTGGCCTGTCCACCGCCGCGCTTTGCGAAAAATAGACGCAGGACCACGACCAGCCACCGGAAGCCGAGACATGAGCATTCAAGGCGCCCTTTCCAACGCCCTGTCCTCCCTGGCGGCCGAGCAGCGCCAGTCGATGATCCTGGCGAACAACATCGCCAACGCCAACACGCCCGGCTATGTGCGGCGGGAGATGCCGCGCAGCGAGCGGCTGGTCGCCGGGGTCGGCGCCGGGGTCAGCACCGGCGCCACCACGCGCGCCGCCGATGCTGCGCTGGCCGCCACCTCCCGCGCCGCCGATGCCAGCGAGGCCTATGCGCTGCGCATGCAGACGACGCTGGAGGCCTATACCGGCGCGATCGGCCAGCCCGCCGACGCGCGCTCGCTCTCCTCGCGCCTCGGCGCCTTCCGCGAGGCGATGACCACCCTCTCCTCCGCCGCCGACAACACCGTGGCGCAGTCGCAGGCGCTCTCCGCCGCGCAGGACCTGGTGGATACGCTGCACGCCATGGACGGCGCCGTTTCCAACGCGCGGACCCAGGCGGACCTCGGCATCGCCAGGGATGTGGCGGCGGTGAACACCGCGCTCGACCGTCTGGCCGAGGTGGACCGCGGCATGGCGCAGGCCAGCGCCCGCGGCGCCTCCACCGCCGAATACGAGGACCAGCGCGACACGCTGCTGGCCGAGATCAGCGCCAAGCTGCCGGTGCGCGTCCATGACAACGGACCTGGCCGGCTGGTGCTGATGACCGAGGGCGGCAGCACGATCTATGACAGCACCACGGTCCATCATCTCGACTTCACCCACACCGCCTCGATCCCGACGGAGGCGCGCTATCCGGCGCAGCTCTCCGGCATCACGGTCGGGGGGCAGCCGCTGCGCCTCTCGGACAGCGGTTCCATCGCCGCCTCCCTGAAGCTGCGCGACGAGACCCTGCCGCAGTTCGCCGACATGCTGGACCAGGTGGCCGGCCGCCTGGTGGACGCCTTCCAGGAGGCCGACCCGACGCTCGGCAGCGCCACGCCGAAGCCCTTCGGCCTGTTCACCCGGCCGACCGAGGCGAGCTGGGACCCGGCGAGCAGCCCGGTGCTCGGCCTGGCGCGCGACATCGCCATCAATCCCGCCGCCGATCCGGAACGGGGCGGTGCGCTCTGGCACCTGCGCACCGGCATGAACGCCGGCAGCGAAGGGCTGGCCACCGACAACGGCTTCATCCTGGGCGCGCTCGACGCGATGGATGCCGATCGCGGCTACGCCGCCGCGAGTGGCCTGCCCGGCAGCATGACGCTGTCGGAGGCGGCTTCCCAGAGCGTCGGGCTCATGCAGGGCGCGCGCGCCGTCTGGACCGACCGGGCGGAGACCCGCTCCAGCCTGGCGCTGGAGGCGCGCCAGGACCTGACCAACAAGACCGCCGTGAACATCGATGACGAGCTGCAGCGCCTGTTGCTGGTGCAGCAGACCTATTCGGCTTCCGTACAGGTCATCAAGGCCGCCGGCAGCATGCTGGACGAGCTGACGCAGATCCGCTGACGGCGCGGCAAGGAGCAAGGTGATGGTTGATCGTGTCGCTCCCATGGGGGTTTCGCTCGGGCGCCAAGCCCAGCTGCGCGACCTGCAGAACAATCTGGCGGTGCTGACCGCCGAAATGTCCTCCGGCCGCAAGGCCGATCCGGCGCGCGAACTCGGGGTTGGCGCCTCGCTGCTCTACAAGCTCTATGACGACGTGCAGCAGGGCGAGGCCGTGAAGAACGGGACGAGCCTGGCCGGGCAGAAGCTGACCGCGATGCAGACGGCGCTGACCTCGGTGGGCGAGCTGATGGACCAGATGTCGCCCGAGATCCTCAAGGTCGATGCGCTGAAGGGCAATGGCTACGACATCATCGCCAGCAATGCGCGCGAGATGCTCGCCAGCATGACGAACCTGCTGAACACGAGCTGGGACGGCCAGAACCTGTTCGCCGGCACCGACAGCGCCTTCCCGCCGTTGAAGGACTCCGCGAACCTCACGGGCTGGGCGCAGGACCGGCTGGATGCCGCCGCGAGCGCGGCCGGCGGCCCGCTGGACGCGACCGAGGCAGCGGCCCTGATTGGCGATTTCGACGCCATGTTCGCCAATGCCGACCGCGATGCCAGCGGCGGCACCTCCTTCTACGGACTGGTCTACCAGTCCACCAGCCGCACCAGCATGGCCGGCAGCAGCGACGCGGAATCCGATGCGCCCTCGCTGGTCCGCATCGGAGCGGGCGAGACGCTGAGCTACAACATCCGCGCCGACAACCCGGCCTTCAAGGACGCCTTCAAGGCGCTCTCGCTGCTCTCCACGCTGGATGCGCCGGACAGCAAGCTTTCCGATGATGCGAAGAAGGCGCTGCTCGACCAGGCGGGCGAGCTGATGCGCGGCGCCCGTTCGCAGCTCACCGTCGTCGCCGGCGTGCTCGGCAGCAAGCAGCAGCGGCTCGACAGCGTGGCGCAGATCCAGGATCGCGCCGTCAGCGCCGCGACCGCGCAGATCAACGATCTGGAAGGCGTCGACTACTACACCGTCTCCGACCGGATCAACACGCTGCAGATCCAGCTGCAGGCGACCTACTCGATCACCGCCCAGCTCTCGAAGCTGAGCCTGGTGAACTACCTCTGATCATCCCGACACGAACGGAGAAGCCGGACATGAACACGCTCCCCGCTCACACCGAGGCGCAGCCCTTCGTCCCCCTCGCATTGGAGGAGGAGGACCTCGCCGTCTATGCCAGCATCGGTACCGCGCTGGACTGCGGCACCGAGATCTGCGCCGAGGCCTTCATGCTGGCCACGCCGGCCGCGCGCGACACCGCCGTGCGGCTCTGGCAGGCGGTGCAGCTGCTGAACACGCCGCGGGAGGGCGGCCCCGACCTGCGCGCGCAGTGGCAGCTGCAGGCGCGGCAGGCGCTGGAGGCGATGCGCGCACTCCTCGGCCTCGACCCCGAGCGGATGCCGACCGCCGCCCTCGCCGCTGCCGGCCTGCGCTACAGCGCCTGAAGGGGATGGCCATGCCTCGCCCCTCTCGCGCCGCGCTGCTGCTGGCGGCGGCGCTGTCCTTCGGGGCCCTGCTCCCGGCAGGGGCGGCGCAGGCCCAGGTCCGGCTCAAGGACGTCGTCAGCATCGAAGGCGTGCGCGGCAACCAGCTGATCGGCTACGGGCTGGTGATCGGCCTGCAGGGCACCGGCGACCAGCTGCGCAACACCCCCTTCACCCAGCAGAGCCTCGCCGCGATGCTGGAGCGGATGGGCATCAACGTGGCGGATGCGCGGGTGCAGACCCGCAACACCGCCGCCGTCATCGTCACCGCCACCCTGCCGGCCTTCGCGCGGCAGGGCTCGCCGATCGACGTGCAGGTCTCCTCCCTCGGCGACGCCAAGAGCCTGAACGGCGGCACGCTGATCGTCACGCCGCTGATGGGCGCCGATGGCGAGGTCTATGCCGTGGCACAGGGGCCGGTGGTGGTCGGCGGCTTCCAGGCGGCGGGGCAGGCGCAGAGCATCTCCAGCGGCGTCACCACCCAGGGCAAGGTGCCCGGCGGCGGGCTGGTGGAGCGCGAGGTGCCGGTGAACCTGCGCGACTTCGAGACCATCCGCCTGGCGCTGCGCTCGCCGGACTTCACCACCGCGGTGCGCGTCGAAGAGGCGATCAACACTCGCTTCGGCGCCGGTGCCGCCACGGCGCTCGATCTCGGCACGGTGGAGATGCGGGTGCCACCCGGCTATCGCGACCGGCTGCCGAACCTGGTGGCGCAGATGGAATCCCTCTCCATCCGGCCGGAGACGCCGGCCCGGGTGGTGGTGGACGAGCGCACCGGCACCATCGTCGTCGGCGCCCAGGTGCGTATCGACCCGGTGGCCATCACGCACGGCAACCTGGTGATCCGCGTCACCGAGAGTCCGATCGTCAGCCAGCCCGCGCCCTTCTCCAATGGCGAGACCACCGTGGTGCCGCGCACCCAGGTGGAGGTGGACGACCAGCGCGGCCGGCGCCTCGCCACCCTGCCGCGCGCGACGACGCTGAAGGACGTGGTGGACGGGCTGAACGCGCTGGGCCTTGCCCCACGCGACCTGATCTCCGTGCTCACCGCCCTGAAGGCTGCGGGCGCGCTGCACGCGGAGCTGCAGTTCATCTGAGCCGGCGTGGCATTCGGCCGGTCAGCAACGGCCAGCCGGGCGCTTCCAGCCTGGATGCGCCAGCTCGCCCAGATGCTCCTCCAGCCCCGCGGCGCGCAGGGCGGCGATGCTGGCCCAGCCGCCGGGGCGGTCGATGGTGACGGGGTGCAGGATCAGCTCCGCCTGCGCCTCATCCTCCGGCCAGCCGCCTTCCCACAGCTCGACATGCCAGCGGGCCAGTGCCTCCGAGGGGAAGGTGGCGACTGCGTCGCGCCCGCCGGCATCCAGCTTGGACCAATAGGACAGGCTGGGCGTGCGCCCCACATAGAGCCCGAGGGCCGCATGCACGACCACGAACCCTTTTCCATAAACCTGCGGCATTGCGTCTTCCCCGGCGCGTGATGGGCCGGGCCGCGTGATCCCGGCCCTGGCGAACCCGGAGCATACTGGCCGCACCAGAGGTGGGTATAAAATAGAGACAGTGTCTCAAAAATTGTATTGACTGGAAGGTGAGGCGAAGTCCCTCTGGCCAGGGAGGCGCCTTGCGCCCGCCGCGGCTCAGCGCAAGCTGCCGAAGCCGTTCCGGCTCCATCCGTCGCTGAACATCCCCTTGCCCGGGCCACGCATGGCCGTGCTGCTCCCGCCCGGAGCACTGGGCAGGGGCGCCAGGCTTGCCTCCTGATGGCTTCCCGTTCCGGCGGCGGGCTGCGCCTTCCCGTCCTTCGGTGCCATCGCGGCGACCGCCGGAGCAGCGGAGGAGGGCAGCCCCAGCGGGTCAAAGGCGCGCACGTCGAAGCTGTCGGAGCTTAGCGGAATGGAGGCAACCGGCGGCAGTTGGCGCGGCACTTCAGGCCCCTGCGCCCAGGCGCTGCTGGCTCCTGCCAGCGACAGGGCGGCCACAGCTGCCCGCAGGCCGTAGGTGAGGAGGGAGGAGGGGGCGGCGCGGGGCATGTGCGGAACTGCTCACTTGGTTGATTGACGCAAAAGAGCCTCAACGGCGCCGTGCGGGTCACGAGGAGCAACGTCCATAGCCTCCCCGCCGTTCCAATGCCTCACACGGCTTTGTGCCATCTTGCCGCGCCTGAAAGGCTGATCAGCCTTTGTTAAGGCTTGTTCGTCATACTTCCACCATTCGCTGAATGCGGAGAGCAAGCCAGAATGGCGGCACCACTCGCCCCCCTGCGTCCTGCTTCGCTTCAGGCATGGAGGTGCTGATGTCGCTTGGTCTGAACCTGTTGCTGAACGCCGCCGGCAATGCGCTGGACCAGCTCTGGATGCTTCGGCTCGGGCGCGACATCGGCGTGCTGCTGCCGGATTACCTCGACCCGGGCCGAGTCTGCCCGGTGGAGGGTCCGGCTTCGGCCGAGGAGACCGCGCTGCGCGAGACCTTGCTGCAGATCGGCCGACAGATGCAGGCCATCGGCGCAGCCGCCGTGGCGCGGGCCGTATTGCAGGCGCCACTGCCAGATCGGCGCCGCGCGGCGCTGCTGGCGCTGGCCGGCAGCGATGCCTGGGAGGATGTTGAGGGCCAGCCGGGGCTGCAGCAGCGCAAGGGGAGGCACGGGCGGCGCTATCTCCTCTCGAGCCAGGCCGCAGGCGGGGCAGCGCATGCGCCGCACGCCATCCGGGCCTATCGCCAGCAGCTCTGGGTTCTGGACCGCACGGCCGGGTCCGCCAAGCCGCCGGGCACCACGCCCTGCCTGTCACGGGAGGATGCGGCGGACTGCCTGTCGCTCGATCTGGCGCTGGAGGAGGTGGGCCTGGCCCTGCGCGAGAGCGGTGAGGGAGGCTTGGCGGCACAGGTGACGGCGCTGCGCGGCTGCGCCGGAACGCTCGCCCTGCCGATGCCAGCATCCACAGCGGTTTACCATCGCGAGCCCGCCGCCGCCTGACCGGCCTGCCGCGGAGCGCCTCAGCACGAGATCCGGCGCGTGGCCCGGGCGGCGCGAGCCTGCACGGCGCGCCAGTCCGGTGCGGCCGCCGCCGCGGCGGTGCGGAACAGCGGCGCCACGCCGGCGCGGGCCAGGAACTCGCGCAGGTCTTCCAGCGGGACGACGGAGGTGAAGCCACGTGCCCCGGCATAGACCACGCCGACCACATTGCCTGCCGCGTCCAGCACCGGGCCGCCGGAACTGCCGCCGCTGGAGGACGCGTCGATCTCCAAGCGCCAGCGCAGGCGATCCGCCTTGTCGGCGCCGAAATAGCGCAGCCCGTCCTCCCAGCGCGCGGGGATCTCATGGCCGTCGCGGTCGGTCATGACGAAGCTGATGGCGCGGCCGGTCTCCGGGTCATGCACCGTCAGGGCTGCACGGCGGATCTGGCCGGGCGTGGCCTGCAGCAGGCCGGCCCCCCCGTCGCGGACAGGATAGCCCAGGACCAGCACGGGCATGCCGGGCGGCAGACGCTGCGCGGCGGAGAGGGGAAGCGGCGCCTCATCCAGGGCCGGCCCGGCGAGCAGGGCCAGATCGGTGCTGGGGTCCTCGGTCAGCACCCGCCAGGTGCCGGGCAGGCCTGCCACCTCCAGGGGGCGGGCCTGCCCCCGGCAGCGTAGCGCCACATGGGCATTGGTCACCAGCAGGCCGGGCGCCACCAGGAAGGCCGAGCCGCCGACCCGTTCCTGGGCTTCCGCGGGCAGCGGGAGGGAGACCGGTCGGGCCGCCCGGCCCGGCCCCGCCAAGCCGATCGCCATAGTGGCCATGACCGTGATCCCCAAGCCTGGAACCAGCCAGCGCAGCCAAGCTCCCATTCGGCCTCGACCCCTTTGCGAAAAACGCATAATTTCTATCATGGCGTTTTGTCGAGGGCCAGAGCTGCCTTGCGGCTGCGCGATCTGCAAAGGAATTTTCGCATGCGTAGCCTTCCTCTCCTGATCCGGTTGGCGCGGCAGCGCGCCGATGAGCGGCGGCTGGTGCTGGCTGTGGCCGAGCAGGCGCGGTTGGCAGCGGAGGCGGCGCTGACGGAACAGGAGGCGCGGATGGCCACCGAGCGGGCGCAGGCGGCTGGCGATCCCGAGGCCATGGCCCGCTGGGGAGAATGGTCACGCGCCGCCGCGCGGCAGCGGCGGCGCCTACTAGAGGGGCTGGGGGCGCGACAGGAGCGCGAGGAGGCGATCCGCGCGGCGCTGGCGGAGGATTTCGCCGCCCTCAAGCGGCTGGAGCTTGCCCTGCAGGCGCAGCAGCGGAACGCGGCGCGCGAGAGGGAGCGCAAGGCGGAGAAGGCGGCAGAGGATACAGAGTTGCGGCGGCTCCGCTGAAGCGGGCCGCGCCCCGCCGTCAGGCCGGCAGGCTGAGCCGCTCCAGGTCCGGCTTTTCCTTGAACCGGCTCCAGGCGCTCAGCAGCTCGCGCAGCTGCTCCTCCTGGCTGGTGCGCTCGCGCCGCAGGACCTGCATGCGGCGGCGCAGTTCCAGGATCAGGTGGCCGCGCGGCAGGTCGGCGCCGCTCTCGAAGCGCTCCAGGAAGATGCGGCCGAGCTCGGGATCGTCGCGCTCGATGCAGTAGGCGGCATAGGTCAGCACCGAGCCGCGGCCAAACTCGATCATCTTGCGGCCGAAGGTGCGCAGCTCCAGCAGGCGCGGGTGCTGCTCGACGATGCGCATCACCTCCGCCGGCGTCGGCTTGGCGTTGCGCGTCCCTGCCGGCTTCAGCTCGCGCTTCCACAGCAGCACGGCGGCGGCGGCGATCAGCGGCTTGTCGCCGAAGCCGTCGAAGGCGGCGCCGAGCTGCGGCCCCTTCTTGGCGTGGATGTCGTAGGTGTCGTAGGCCTCCTCGGGGAGGTTGCGCATGACCGGCACCTCGATCGCCTCGCCCGCCTGGATCACGGCGGAGAGCCGGTGCTGGCCGTTCAGCAGCCGCCCCGAGCGGCTGAAGCAGATCGGCTGCGCGTTCATCATCCAGTTGCCGGCGCGGATGTCGCGGGCGATGGCGTCCACATGCGCGGCGACGATTTTGCGGTTGCGTGTGTTGTGGCCGAGATAGGCCTCCGCCAGCTGCGGCGAGATAGTCTCGATCACCAGCGGAAAAACGTTCTCCTCCTGCACCAGGCGCTCGACCGCCTCGCGCAGCTTGCGCGCGGTCTCCTCGGTATCATCCGCATGGCCAGGATCGTTCAGCCCGGGGTAGCCCTGAAGCGCCGGGAACTCCTCGCCCTTGGTCGGGTTGGAGGTCTTGTCGATCCAGGTATAGGAGCGCAGATGCTCGCCGGTGAAGGTGGCGTTCAGCGCCTTGATACAGAGGGCGAAGAGCATTACCGGCTTGAGCCGTGTCGCCGGATCGCCGCGGGTGATGTCGATCAGGTCGCGGATGCGCGCGCCCGGCTCCATCGGCGAGTACTTCTCCGGCCAGGCGACGGCGTCGAGGAAGCGGCGCGTCGCCGTCTTGTCCACCCGGAATCCCATGAACAGCAGCGGCGTGCGCACCGCCTCGGAAAGCACGGTCGCCTCGCTTTCCAATGACATCTTCACCGCCTGCTCCAGGTCGGGATTGGCGCGCAGCACGCGGTCCATGCGCGACCAGGAGGCGGTGCCGGCGCCGCGCAGCATCTTGCCGTCGTCGTAGCGGATCAGCTTCACCAGCGCGGATTGCAGCGCATGCGCATGCGGCACGCCGCGTGCCTCCAGCACGCCGGCGAAGGAGCGGCGGCGCTGCTGGTCGATGGTGTGCAGCACGTCGTCGGGGATGTTCTGCGCCAGCACGGTGAGGAAGGGAACGCCGGCCTTGATACAGGCGCGCAGCCGCTGCACGCCGTCGAGCAGAACGCCGGTGCGCGAGAGGATGAGGGGCATGCCGTTGAGGATCCAGCGGCCCTCCCGCATCGCCTCGGCATAGGCGTTGATGGCGTTGGGGTTCTCGGCGGCACTCGGGCGCTTGCGCTGCAGCAGCTCGGTCGCGCCTTCCGGCGTGACCAGCTCGACCGAGAAGGCGGGCCCATCGGGGTTCTGGCCCTGGACCTGCACGATCCTGCCGCTCGGCGTGCGCGCTGCGGTCTTGCTCTTGCGTGCCGCCCCGTTCGCCCGTGCCATCGGTTTCTCTCTCCGTCCCGCTACGCTGTGCTGGTCAGACCCCTGGCCGGGGCCGGGCAGCGAATAATCGCCTGGGTGATCGCCGGCGGTTTCGCCCGTTTAGAGTTTTTTCGCTCTTTAAGCTAGATGCAAAAATCTCCAACAGGAAAAAGATTTTCTCTGGAGGGTTTTTCGCAGAAGAATGCTGCGGCGAAGCCAAGTTCAACAAGATCAAAGGGTAACCCGTTCGGATAAGATCTGCCCTTAGGGATTTCTTCACCATGTTCTCAAACCTCGGAATAGAAGCTTGTCCTGCATGATGCTAAATACGATGGGCTTTCTGATGAAACCGCATTTCGTGCAGTAAGGCAGGCCGGGCGCGCCTCCCTCCGAGGGCGCCGACAGCCTGTGCGCGCCATGCACCTGATCCCTCGTCCCCGCAGGAAGGAGAATCCCTCCCCATGACCGGATCCAGCCCCTTCTTCGTCAACCACACTATCCGCCTGAGCCGCGCTGAGGTGCTTGAGGCCCTGCGTGGCGCCGCGCTGGCGCGGGCGCGCGAGGCGCTGCGCCTGGTGGAGCCCGCCCCGCGCGGCGTGGAGATGGAAACCCGTCTGCTCTCCGGCTCGGTGGTGGAGATCGATGGTGCCACCATCGTGATTGAAGGCCGTTTGCCGGATGACTTGGCCGCGCTGCTGCGCACGGCACCGGCGAGCACCGTTCCGGCCGCTCCCCTGCCGACCGCGGCCATTGCCGAGCCGGTGGACGAGCCGCTGGTCGCCGCCTGACGGCCTCGCCGCACCGCGTCCCTTTTCGGAGGCGCGGTGCCCTTGCGCCCTGCTCCCAGGGCGCCGGCTTTGCTGTGCATGGCGTTCATGGTCATGCGAAATACCACAATTTAGTTGGTTTGCGCGCCTGCCCCTGGGGCTCGGCTGCATTTTGCGGTGCCGATCGCACAAGACCCTTGCCTTGACCCGCCGGGATCGGTCTTCTGCTCACACTAATGTGAGGTTGGCGATATGCTGACGCGCGTGCGTCCGGGACAGGATGGAAGCTGGCAGGCCGTGCTGGGCCAGGCCGCCATGGGCTTCGGCCGTGACGGCTTTCCCGACCGTGCCGCCGCGGAGGACTGGGCGGCGCGCGCCGGTCTGGCCGCCCGCGAGTGTACCATCCGCATCGGCAGCAAGCGTTTCCTGGGCACCGCCGCCGAAGCGCTCCGCCGCTGGGCGATCGACCAGGGTACCCTGCCCCGTGCCGAGGGCGGCACCCAGGTGGCGCCGCTGCAGCGCCTGGCACCACTGCTGGAGGACTCCGACTGCGCCCTTCCTCTGGCCGTGTTGTCGCCCGAGGATCTCTCGGCCCTGCGCCGCCGACGGCTGGTTGCCCTGCAGGACACCGCCGCCATGCTGGCTGAGCAGGCCGCCATGGCGGCGGCGCTGGAGCAGTTCCGCGACTTCCACCTGCCGGCGCTGGACGATCCTTTCGGCGAGATTGCGCCGGATGGCTTGTGCGTGCTGGACGAGCCGAGCTGCGCCCAGGCCATCGGTTGGGCCGGACAAATGAGCGAGGCCTGGGGGCGCTTCGTCGCCCTGTTGCTGCTCACGGGCGCGCCCGTTCCCACGCTGCTTGGCGCCTGCTGCGGGCATGCGGATGCACGGAGCGGCCGGCTGCATCTGCCGGGCGGCCCGGTGCTGACGCCGCCACCTGACCTGTTCCCCGCCCCCGCCGCGGCACCCGAAGCGCCATTGCTGCCTGGTCTGCAGGCGGCGGGGGTGGTCGCTGAGGGAATGCGGGAGATCGGCAGGCGCCTGCAGCGTCCGGGGCTGCGACCGGAGGCGCTGCAGTTGACGGCGCTGGTGGCCGCCCTGAACCAGGGACAGCACCTGGACGAGATCCTGCTCCTTGCGGGTGCCCTGAAGACGGCACGGTAGAGGGCGATTTGTCGCCACAGATTGTGCGAAAAAGTTTGCGGAAAGAGCGCGAAAAAAGTAGAAGGGGATGGCGGTGCGGTCCACCTGCACCAGGCCTCCTAGAACGGGATTGCACATGAGCTTCTTCGGAAAGCCAAGCGGTGGAGAGCCGCGCATCACTTACGAGCGCATCGACCTCGCGGCCGAACCGCCCGGTGCGCCGGTGGAGCCCCTGCCTCTAGCCGGCGCACGCAGCCTGGCGGACCGGCTGGAGCCGCGCATCGATCGTGCGAAAACAAATCATGATGCGCCTGCCGAAGCGGGCATGATGCTGGTGTCTGCCGACAGCGAGGTGGAAGGCGAGCTGCGCAGCCGCGGCGCGGTGCGCGTCGAGGGCGTGCTGCGGGGCAGCCTGCATGCACCCCTGCTGCTGCTGGAACCGGGTGGGCTGGTGGAGGGCACGGTGCATGTGGAGCGCGCGCGCCTCTGCGGCACCCTGCGCGGCACTCTGATCGCCCGCGAGGTGGAAGTGGTCCGCACCGCTGCGCTGGACGCCGAACTGGTCTATGACGAGATCAGCATCGAGCGCGGCGCACGCGTGCGCGGCCTGCACCGCCAGCGCGACCCCGAGCCGGCGGCCGAAGTGGCGCCGGAGGCCCTGGTTCTGCCGGAGGCCGAGGCGGACAGGCCGGATCCGGCGCTGCTGGCCGCCGCGGCGGCCAGCACGGCGGCGCTGGTGGCAGAGGCGGAGGCAGCCCTTCAGGAGCTCGCGCAGGCCACCCAGGCGGCCGCGGGCGCGGTGACCGAGCTGGCTCAGGACGGCATCCAGGATCTGGTCGATCTGGAGGCCGAGCTGCGCGAGACGCCGGAGAAGATGTTGCGCGACCCGCTCGCCGCCTGACGCCGCCGCGTGCCCTCAGAAGGCCGGAGACGCCTCGGGCAGCCCCGGGGGGGTCTTCGGCCTCCTCGTTTCCGGCGGACGGTTCAGCGGTACAGCGGCGTCAGGCCGGGATAGGGTATTTCCGCCAGCCCACGTTCCCGCAGTAGCCGGTTGGCGGCACGCGCCACTTCCTTCGGCCCAGCCTCGAAGCCATCCAGCACATAGTAGCCGTTGCGCAGCGGCCGCACGCGGTGGCCCAACAGCCCGCAGGCATACTGCAGCGGCGTCATCTCCTCATCCGCCTCCTTGAAGCCGCTGATGAACGGCGACTGCTCGTCATCCTTGCTGACGCGGCTCAACACACGCTTGGCCCGGCGTTGCGCATACCAGGGCTCGATCCCGAAGATGCGCGCCAGGCTGTTCACCTCCTCCCCGGCCAGCAGGCGGCGATCGAACTCGCCGCGCAACTCGACCGCCAGGGCACGGCGGCGGATCTGGTGGCGCCGCTTCGGCCTGGATTCCATCGACAGAGCTTCATCCTCGCCCACGGCGTCGGTTCCTCATTCCCGCATTTCGCGGCTGGGGTCTGCTCCTTCTGGAGACGCAAGGAGCCATCGCTTCTCGAGGCCGGGTTGATGCGCGATGTTATGCGAAAATTTGCTGATGGCTCGCTAACATCCAGGGTGAGGCGCAGCGAAACATGCCGCGCCGGGCAAGAAGGCCAACCGATGGAACCTGGAACCCTTTTACCCCTGCCGCAGACACGGCAGCTGGCGCGGCAGCTGGAGACGAGTTTTGCGGCCGAACTGCTGCGCGCGGCGCGCCCGCAGCAGAAAGCCAGTGGCTTCGCCGGGCGCGGCACCGGCGGCGACGCTTTCGACAGCTTCATGGACGAAGCGCTGGGCGCGGCGATGGTGGCCCGGGGCGGGCTGGGCCTGGCACCGGCACTGGAGAAGGCGATCGCCGGCCGCAGCCAGGGGGTGCCGCGATGAGCGCGCTGCTGGAAGCCGCCGGCCGGCTGCGCATGGTGCTGCTGCAGGAGGCGGCGGCGGCGCGCCAGGCGATGCTGCCCGAGCTGGTGCAGCTGATCGGCGAGAAGCGTGTGGCGCTCTCCGATCTCGCCGCGGCGGGCATGCCGCAGAGTGAGGCCGAGCGGCAGGCTGTCGCCGCCATGATGCGCGCGGCGGAGGAGAATGCGCTGGCGCTGGGCGCCGTGGCCGGGGCGTTGGAGGGCGTGCGCGACCGGCTGCGGCGCGACGTCTCGGAGGCGGCCGACCCGGGCGTCTACGGCCCGGTCGCCGCGCGCCGGCGGCCGCTGCGCCACACTCTCGCAGCGAGTCTGGATCAGCAGGCGTGAGAGTCACAGGCAACCGGCGATGACATCGGCGCAGTGAGGCACCGATTGGCTTGCGAAAAATTTTGCCGCGACGCTAGAAATGCTGGCCGCAGTCGGACCGACCCTGGGCCGTGCGCAGCGAGATCCGCGTCAGAAGGCGCTCCCCAGAACCGGAACCCTTGAAGGGCGCAATTATGGTCAGCTCGATCCTTACCAATAACGGCGCGATGACGGCGCTGCAGTCGCTGAAGGCGACCCAGAAGAACCTGCTCGACACGCAGAACCGCATCTCCACCGGCCTGAAGGTGGGCACGGCGAAGGACAATGCGGCGACCTGGGCCGTGGCGACCTCGATGCGCAGCGACATTGCCAACTTCAAGCAGGTCAGCGAGAATCTCTCGGTCTCCTCCGGCGTGGTGAAGACCGCTTCGACCGGCACCGAACAGATCGCCAGCCTGATCTCCAAGATCCGCGAGCAGGTCACCTCCGTCCAGGACGGCGTGAAGGACGCCAAGACGGTTCAGGCGACCATCAACGAATATGTCGGCCAGATCCAGGGCATCATCGGCAGCTCGTCCTACAAGGGCGTCAACCTGATCAACAACAGCCAGAGCGGCAACACGCAGGTTCTGGCCTCGGTCAATGCCGATGGCGACAAGCTGAACCCCTCCTACATCAGCATCGCCTCGCAGAACCTGACGATGGAATCCGGTGGCCAGCTCGCCGCCCTGTCCCGCCTGACGGTCGAGCGCGCCGAGAGCAGCTACTCCTATGCGCCGGCGACCGGCACGGTCGCCACCAATGACAAGCTGAGCTTCACCTTCAAGGTGAACGGCGTCGAGCGCGTGGCGACCTATGCCGCGAAGGCGGGCGACACCGCCGCCGACATGATGACCGGCCTGAAGGACGAGATCAACGCGCGGGCCGGCAGCGGCAACGCCTTCGCCGACATTGACGTGAACGGCAAGCTGGTGGTCAAGGCCGGCTCGGCGGCGGATGTGGTGACCTTCGATGGCGAGACCGCGCTGAAGAAGGTGACGGGTGCCGGCCTGACGCTGGGCGCCAAGACCGATCTGGCTCCGGCCGCGCCGAAGTACTCCTATGGCCTGGGCGGCACCGCGCCGGCGGAAGGCGAGGTTTACTCCTTCCAGTTCAAGGTGGATGGCCAGGAGAAGACGGCCGAGTACACTGTCCTCACGGGCGACGACGCCGCCGCGGTGATGAAGGGCCTGAAGGACGCGATCAACTACGCGGCCGGCACGGGCAACGAGATCGCCAATGTCGATCCGAACACCGGCAAGCTGATGGTGGATGCCTCCCTCAGCGCCAGCGCGATCACCTTCGAGGGTGACAGCGCGCTGAAGGTGAAGTCCGACCTGGATGGCGCTGTCTCCGTCATGGCGCAGTCCTCCGCGACCAAGGCGAGCTTCGACACCGCTGCCTGGGGTGGCAGCGTCACTGCCGGCGACAAGCTGAACTTCACCTTCACGCTCAATGGCGCGACGGTGGTCGCTGAGGGTGCGGGCTCCGGTGGTACGGCCGCTGCCATCAAGTCGAGCGCGACCAGCGCGCTGGTGGCCGACATCAACAGCAAGGCCGGCTACAACATCGCCTATCTCGACAGCGCTGGTAAGATGGTGGTGGACGCGGGCGTTGCGGGCTCCGCGGTGAGCTTCAATGCCAGCTCGGCGCTGAAGGGCGTTGACGCGGACAATAGCACCGCGACGGTTGCCGCCTCCACCGCCGATACCTGGGCCTCGGCCTCTGACTTCCCGCTCTTCACCGCGGGCGACTCGCTGGAGTTCACCTGGACGGTCAACGGTGCGACTGTCACGGACACGGCCTCGGGTGCTGATGCTGCCACGGCGCTGACCAACCTGGCGACGGCGATGAACGCCCGCCTGGCCACTGCCGGCATCACTGGCGCCACCATCGACTACGGCACCACCGCGGCGGGTTCGCTGACCGTTGACCTGAGCGGTGCCACGGGCGGTACCGCGACGAAGGTCGATGCTTCGGCCATGAAGGTCGTGGACAACGACGCCAGTGGCCTCGGTGGCATCAGCGGCACGGCCGTCGCCGTGGCGAACAAGAGCATCGTCTACACGGCCAACGATGCCGACCGCCTGGACAAGCTCTCCCTGGTGATGACCTCCGGCGGCACCAGCCCGGTCGAGGTGACACGTCAGGCGGGCGAGACCAACAAGGAGATGCTGGTGCGCTTCGCCGCCGCCATCAACAGCGCCTCCACCGATGCGAAGGACATCGCCTTCATCGACAAGGAAGGCAGTCTGGTGATCGATGCCGACCGCGCCACCACCACGGCGGTTGCGATCAACCGGACTTCTGCGCTCACGGTGACCAGCGCCACCACCGCCGGCGCCAGCACCAAGGAGACCCCCGCCTCCAGCACCGACTACTCGGACCTGCTGGCGACGCTGAAGACGGTGGAGACCTCGGTGCTCGCCGCCGGTGCCGCCTTCGGCGCGGCGCAGACCCGCATCGACCTGCAGAAGGACTTCATGGACAAGCTGGTCGACACCCTGACCAGCGGCGTCGGCGCCCTGGTGGATGCCGACATGTCCGAGGAGGCTGCCCGCCTGCAGGCCCTGCAGGTGCAGGAGCAGCTCGGCACCCAGGCGCTCTCGATCGCCAACCAGGCGCCGCAGAGCATCCTGTCGCTGTTCCGCGGCTGATCCCGACGGGGGCGCGGCCGGTGCCGCGCCCTCCCCGAGGAGGTGGCCCTGGCCGCGCGGCCGGGGCCATCGCCCGAAGCCCTGCCCAAGGCACCCGCGCCCGGCCGCGCAACCGGCCCAGCCGTGACTGAGGAAGAATCCAATGCTGAGCGTCGTCCAGGAATCCCCCTCGCCCGCGCCCCTCATGCGGCCCCGCGGCATCGCCGCCGCCTACAGCTCCGTCATCCGTGGCACCGAAGACCCGCGCGAGATCGAGTACCGCGTGCTGGCCCGCGCCACTGCTCTGCTGGAAGGCGCCGGCCTGCCGAATGCCGGCCCTGCCGACCTGCCCACCGCCATCCATGAGAACCGCATGGTCTGGACCGCCTTCGCGGCCGATCTGGCGGCGCCGGAGAATGGCTGGGAGGCGGCGACGAAGGCCCGCCTGCTGTCCCTGGCCCGCTGGATCTTCGCCGAAAGCGACCGCGTGATCCGCGAGAACAGGCCGCTGCATGCGCTGATCGATGTCAACCGCGCCGTCATGACCGGCCTGAAGCCCGGCACTGTCGCGCAGCCGGAAGCCAGCTGATGTCCCTGATCCTGAAGCTCGCCCCCGGTGAGCGCCTGTTCATCAACGGCGCCGTGGTCACCAATGGCGACCGCCGTGCCTATCTGATGGTGGAAACCCGCGCGCAGATCGTCCGGGAAAAGGACGTGATGCTGCCGGAGGATGCCGTCACCCCGGTGCGCCGCGCCTATTTCGCCGCACAAAGCGTGCTGCTGAACGCGCAGCCCGCGCTTGGCTCGATGGAGGCCTTCCACGAGCAGATGGCGCGGCTGCGCACCGTCTTCATCAAGCGCGAGCATGTGCAGCAGCTTGACGAGGCGGAGCAGCACATGCGCGAGGGCAACACCTACCGCGCCCTCTCGGCGCTGCGCGACCTGGTGCTGTACGAATCCGCGCTGCTCGACATGGAGCCGCCCCAGCGCTTCCGGCGCAACGGTTCCGTGCCACGCGCCGAGGCCGCCGAGGAGATGCCGGTGCGGAGCAGCACGCTGCGTCTGCCGCCCAGCCGGAGTGAGGCACATACGGGCTGACGCGGCAGCTTCAGTCCGCGCCAGAAACGGATCGAGCCAGAATCCCATCCCCCCCGATGCGAAAGGCAAGGAACCCCCGCCGATGATCGATCCCACTCCGGCGCTGAAGCCGCGCCATGGTGGCGCCGAGGCGTCCGCCACGCCCGCCGCGCGCCCCGAGGCGGAGGATCCCAAGGCGCCCGCCCGTCCCGGCGAGGTGCAGACCGCGGAACGGCAGAAGCAGGTCGTCCCCGCCGGGCCAACCTTCGACGTGCGGCTGGATGGCGAGACCATGCGGCTCTATTCCGAACTGCGCGACCCGGTGACCGATCGCGTGCTGATGCGCCTGCCCGCCGGCTATGAGCCGGGCAAGGACGAGCCGCCGGCGCCGCCTGGCGCCCCGACCGAAGCATGAGCGTCAGCCTTGTCGGCGTCGGGCTGCCGACCGGCATGGCCGGCTGGAAGCTGCTGCAGAACAAGACGCCGACGGACTTCAAGGCCTTCAGCAAGGACCCAATCCTGCAGCGCGACCTTGCCTATTTGCGCGAGACGCTGCCGGGCAAGCTGACCTCGAAGGATCTGCTCGGCGACCGGCGCCTGCAGGAGATGGTGCTGAAAGCCTATGGGCTGGACGCGCAGGTCGGCATGAACGCGCTGATGGGCAAGGTGCTCGACAGCGACCCCACCGACACCGGCTCGGTCGCCTACCGCATGACGGACAGCCGCTACCGGCAGATCGCCAGCGACTTCAACTATGGTGGCCTCTCGGTGCCTGCGGTTCCGGCGGTGCCGAGCACCGCCCGGGTGGCGGTCGAGGGGCTGCGCATCGGGGCGGGCTTCGCCGGCTTCAGCGGCAGCTTCGGCGGCGTCACCGTGAAGGATCTCTCCCTGCGCGACGTGCAGAGCTATTCGCAGCTCGCCGCGCGCCTGCAATCCGCCTTCCGCGCCGCCGATGGCGGCAACGGCGACATCCGTGTCGTGGCCGCCGGGCCGGAGCTGGTCTTCACCGACGCCAAGGCACGCGCGCAGTCCCCCGCCCTCGACTTCACGCCCGTCGCGGGCAGCGCGGTCACCACGAAGGTGTCCGGGAACACCGTCACGGTCAACGGACCGGTCGCCACGGGCTCGGCCTTCGCCAGCTTCAGCGGCAGCTTCGCCGGCGTCACCGTGCAGGGCTTGGCGCTGGACGGCGCGGCGAACCTGGCAGCGGTGGCCAGCACGCTGCAATCGGCCTTCCGTGCCGCCGATGGCAAGCGCAGCGACATCAGCGTCACCGCCGACGGTTCGAAGCTGGTCTTCACGGATGCGAAGGCGCGTAACAACGCGGTCCTGAGCTTCATGCCGGCCATTGGCAGCCGGGCCAGCGCGACGGTGACCGAGAACACCAGCGGCACCCCGGGCACTGCCGCCCAGGGCGGTCCCAACGTCACCCGCTCGGACTTCGTCGAGCAGATCGTCCAGCGCTATACCCAAGCGCGCTTCGAGGAATCCCTCGGAAACACCTCCGAGACGCTGCGCAAGGCGATCTATGCCAAGCGCAGCCTGCCGCAGATCACCAGCTGGTACAGCATCATCGCCGACCGCAACCTGGCCGAGGTGGTTCAGTCCACACTTGGCCTGCCGGACAGCTTCGGCCGGCTCGACGTGGACCGGCAGAAGGAAATCCTGGAGAGCCGCATGTCGCTCTCCGATTTCAAGGATCCGGCGAAGCTCTCGAAGCTGCTCGACCGCTACGTGGCGCAGACCAGCGTGGCGGAGGCCAAGGCGTTGAGCAGCAGCTCGGGCATCCTGTCGCTGGTGCAGCCGGTGGGCTGGCGGCAGGACAGTTTCTCCGGCGCCAGCGGTGCGGCCCTGTTCTCCATCCTGGGCAGCCGCTGACGGGCGTATTCCCGGGGTGTGGGTGCCCCCGGGAAGCGCCCGCCTCAGCCCTCCTGCAGGATCTGCTGAAGCCGGGCGAAGGAGTCCTGCGCCGCGCTGCGCTCATCCAGCCCCTGGTTCAGGAAGGCCTCCAGCGCCGGCTGCAGCCGGATCGCCGTGTCCACCTGCGGGTCGCTGCCGCTGCGATAGGCCCCAAGCCGGATCATTTCCGCCATGTCGGCATAGCTGGCGAGGTGCCGCCGCGCCCCGGCGAGCAAGGCATTCTGCCCGGCATCATGGCAGCGCGGCAGGGCGCGGCTGACCGAGCGCAGGATGTCGATCGCCGGCCAGCGGCCGCGCTCGCCGATGCGCCGGTCGAGCACGATATGGCCGTCCAGGATGCCGCGCACCGCGTCGGCGATCGGCTCGTCATGATCATCGCCATCGACCAGCACGGTGAAGATGGCGGTGATGTCGCCCTCCCCCTCCGGCCCGGGTCCGGCGCGCTCCAGCAGCGCCGGAAGCTCGGTGAAGACGGAAGGGGTGTAGGAGCGTGCAGTGGCCGGCTCGCCGGCGGCCAGGCCGACCTCGCGCTGCGCATGCGCCAGGCGGGTGACGGAATCCAGCAGCAGGAAGACCTGCTTGCCCTCGGCGCGGAAATGCTCGGCGACGGCGAGCGTCGCCTGCGCCGCGCGGCGGCGGGCCAGGGCCGGCTGGTCGGAGGTGGAGACCACCACCACGGTGCGGCGCCGCCCTTCCTCGCCAAGCGTGTGGTCGAGGAACTCGCGCACCTCGCGCCCGCGCTCGCCGATCAGCCCGACGACGATGACGTCGGCCTCCACGTTGCGCGCCAGCATGCCCATCAGCGTGGACTTGCCGACGCCGGAGGCGGCGAAGATGCCCAGGCGTTGGCCGCGGCAGATCGGGGTGAAGACGTCGAGAGCGCGCAGGCCGGTTTCCAGCTTGGCGCCGACCAGGCGGCGGCGCATCGCGTCCGGCGCCGGCTGGCGCAGCGGCACGCCGCGCTGCCCCTGCGGCAGCGGTCCCCGGTCGTCGAGCGGCTGGCCCGTGCTGTCGATCACCCGCCCCATCCAGGCATCGCTCGGGTAGAGCATCAGCGGCGGCTCCAGCCAGACCCGGCTGCCGGGACTCAGCCCCTCGATGCCGCCTTCCGGCATGCCCAGCGCGGCCTCCGCGGTGAAGGCGACGAACTCGCCGAGAACCGGCCGGGCCTGGTCCTGCCGCTGCAACCGCATACGGTCGCCGATCGAGACGCCCTCGCCCAGCCCGGTGACCGAGAGCGCCGCGCCACGCACGCTGGCCAGAGTGCCGAAGCGTTGCCAGCGCGGCAGACGGCCGAGTTGCGCGGCCAGGTCGCTGGGCGGCGCGGCAATGGAAGAGGGGTGGGGAACAGTCATGCGAAAAATTCGCCTTGTGACGGCAGAACGGCGTTCCGTCCCGGCTTTCAGGGCTGCACGGTGCGGGCATTCTCCGCCAGGGCACTGGAAAATGCTATGCGAAAAATATCGACATGCGGCGCGGGCGCGGCTATTGCTGCGGGAGCACCGCCAGAGGGGCCCCGAAATCCCATGCTCGACGGCATCGACGTCTTCCGCATCACCGGCGCGCGCATGCACCAGCTGGCGGAGCGGCAGAGTGTGCTCTCGCAGAACATCGCCAATGCGGACACGCCGCATTACCGCGCCCGCGACGTGAAGCCCTTCAGCTTCGACAGCACCCTGCTGCGTCAGCAGGCCGGCCTGCCGCCGCTGCGCCTCGCCGCGACCCGTCCCGGCCATCTCGGCCTGGCCTCTGGCGGCGCGGATGTCACGGCCGACCGCGCCCGCTCCTACAGCGAGGACCCGGACGGCAACACCGTCAATCTGGAGGAGCAGATGGTGAAGCAGGCGGATGTGGCGAAGGCCTATGACCTCGCCACGCTGGTCTACAAGCGCAGCACGGCGCTGCTGCGCACGGCTGCGGGGGGCCGCTGATGCTGCGTATCGCCCCCGTCACGGGCTCGGGGCCGCTGGTCCAGGCCATGGCCACCGCCGCCTCCGGCATGAGCACGCAGGCGACGCGCATGCGCGTGGCGGCGGAGAACATCGCCAACGCGCAGTCCACCGCCGCCGTCCCGGGCGGCGATCCCTATCGCCGCAAGCTCGTCACCTTCGGCCAGATGGTCGATCGCGGCACCGGCGCCGAGCTGGTCCGGCTCGACAATGTCCGCAGCGACCCGCGCGGCTTCCGCACGGTCTTCGACCCCGCCCACCCGGCGGCGGACGAGCGCGGCTACGTCAAGCTGCCGAATGTCGATCCGCTGATCGAGCAGGCCGACATGCGCACCGCCGCGCGCAGCTACGAGGCCTCCATCTCGGTGATGCAGCAGGCCCGCACGCTCTACAGCAAGACACTCGACATCCTGAGGTCCTGACCGCATGTCCGAGCCCATCGCCGCCATCCCCCCGCTCTCCGCCGCGGTCCGCGCCTATGGCGCGAGCGGCGCATCCTCCGTCGGCGACTTCGGCACCATGGTGGGCGATGCCGCCCGCGCCTCGCTGGCCACGCTGCGCAACGCCGAGGTGACCGCCGCGCGCGGCGTCGCCGGCATGGCGGACGTGCAGGAGGTGGTGCAGGCCGCCGCCAATGCCGAGCTGACCGTGCAGACCATGACGCAGCTGCGCGACAAGGTCGTCGGCGCCTACATGGACGTGCTGCGCATGGCCGTCTGAGCCGCCCAGCGCGCCGGAGAATCCGCGATGAATGAAGGCGACGTGGTCGAGGTGCTGCGCGGCGGCTTCTACACCACCATGATGGTGGCCGGGCCACCGCTGCTGGCGGCGCTGCTGACCGGCGTCACGGTCTCGGTGCTGCAGACGCTGACGCAGATCCAGGAAATGACCCTGTCCTACGTGCCGAAGATCGTGGTGACGCTGGTCGTCACCATGCTCTCCCTGCCCTTCGGCTTTGCCGCGCTGCGCTCCTACATGGAGGAGATCGCGCAGTTGATCGTCGGGCTTTAGCCGATGGAACTCCTCCGCAAGCTGCGCGCCGGCCTGGGCCACCAGGACCTGCTCTTCGCCGCCGCGATGGTGGTGCTGCTCTCCGTGCTGGTGCTGCCGATGCCGCGCTGGCTGGTCGATCTCGGCCTCGCCACCTCGATCACCCTCTCCGTGCTGATCCTGATGGTCGCCATCTGGATCGAGCGGCCGCTCGACTTCTCCGCCTTCCCCACGGTGCTGCTGGTCGCCACCATGCTGCGCCTGGCGCTGAACCTCGCCACCACGCGGCTGATCCTGGCCGACGGGCACCGCGGCCTCGACGCCGCAGGCAGCGTCATCCACGGCTTCGCCTCCTTCGTCGTGGGCGGCGACTTCGTCATCGGCGTGATCGTCTTCGCCATTCTGATCATCGTCAACTTCATCGTCGTCACCAAGGGCGCCGGGCGCATCGCCGAGGTCGCCGCGCGCTTCAGCCTGGACGCCATGCCGGGCAAGCAGATGGCGATCGACGCCGACCTCGCCGCCGGCTCGATCGACGATGCCGAGGCGAAGCGCCGCCGGCGCGAGCTGGAGGACGAGAACGGCTTCTTCGGCGCCATGGACGGCGCCTCGAAATTCGTCCGCGGCGATGCCGTCGCCGCCATCATCGTCACCATCGTCAACGTGCTCGGCGGCATCGTCGTCGGCACGCTGCGGCACGACATGGCGCTGGCCAATGCCGCCGCCACCTATGTCACCCTGGCCGTCGGCGACGGCATCGTCTCGCAGATCCCCGGGCTGATCGTCTCGATCGGCGCCGGCATGCTGGTCTCCAAGGGCAATGTGCGCGGCTCGACCGACAAGGCGCTGATCGGCCAGCTCGGCGCGCAGCCGAAGCCGCTCTATCTCGCCGCCGCCCTCGCCGGGCTCTTCGCCGTGCTGCCGGGCCTGCCCTTCCTGCCCTTCCTGGTGCTCGGCAGCATTGCCGCCGGCGGCGGCTGGCTGGCCAGCCGCAGCGCCAAGCGCGCCGCCACGGAGGCCGTTGCCGCGCCGGCCGATGCGGCGCCGCGCGAGGAGACCATGGCCGAGCTGATCCGGGTGGACGATGTCCGCCTGGAGCTCGGCATGGGGCTGGTCTCGCTCACCTCGGGGCGGCAGGGCGGGTTGTCGGAGAAGATCAAGAAGCTGCGCCGCGCCTTCGGGCTGGAGTTCGGCTTCGTGCTGCCGGCGGTGCGCATCAAGGACAACATGGATCTCGGCTCGGGCGAGTACTCGGTCCAGGTGCAGGGCGTGGAGGTGGCGCGCGAGACGCTGATGCTCGGGCGCCTGCTGGCCTTCGCCCCCGGCGGGCAGGAGATCACCGTGCCCGGCATCGACACGCAGGAGCCTTCCTTCCACATCAAGGCGCGCTGGATCGAGCCGGCGCTGCGCGAGATGGCGATGGCGCAGGGCCTGACGGTGGTGGACATCGAGACGGTGCTGACCACCCACCTCTCCGAGGTGCTGAAGGGCTACATGGCCCAGTTGCAGACCTATGCGGCGACGCAGAAGCTGCTGGACGGGCTGGAGAAGGAGCATCAGCGCCTGATCGGCGACCTGATCCCTTCGGTGCTGCCGCTGGCGACGGTGCAGAAGGTGCTGGCGGCGCTGCTGGCCGAACGGATCTCGATCCGCAACCTGCCGCTGATCCTGGAGGCGCTGCACGAGGCGGCGGGCTTCACCCGCAACGTCTCGCTGCTGGCCGAGCATGTGCGCCAGCGGCTTTCGCTGCAGATCTGCCGCGGCCTGACGCAGGAGGACGGCTACATCACCGCCCTGCTGCTCTCGCCGGAATGGGAGCAGGAGGTGGGGGGCGCCATCGTCGAGGAGGGCGACCAGCGCTCCTTCGCCATGGCACCTTCCAAGGTGCAGGAGCTGGTCAGCGCGACCCGCGCGCGCATCGCCGAGGCCGCCGCCAGGGGCGACTGGCCGGCGGTGCTGACCTCGGCCGTGGCGCGCCCCTTCGTGCGCCACCTGGTGGAGCGCATCAACCCGACCATCGCGGTGATCAGCCACGCCGAGGTGCATCAGCGCGCCAAGCTGCGCACCGTCGGCCAGATCTGAGCCGGCGGCGATGCAGGCGGCGCTGAACCTCGACGGCTGGCTCTCGGCCGAGCTGTACCGGCTGTTCCTGGTGTTCTGCCGGGTTTCGGCGGCGCTGTTGCTGCTGCCGGGCGTGGGCGAGACGCAGGTGCCGGCGCGCATCCGCATCCTGGCCGGGCTGGTGGTGGCCTTCTGCATCGCCCCCCTGGCCGGCCCGGCGCTGCCCACGCCCCCGGTCTGGGTGGTGGCCGTCGCGGTTGGTACCGAGGTGGCCGCCGGGGCGCTGCTCGGCACCCTGGCGCGGCTGCTGCTCTCGGCGGTGCAGACGGCAGGCCAGTTGATCGGCCAGAGCATGGGCATCAGCAACGCCTTCATCTTCGGCATCGGCATGGACAATTCGGCGGTGATCGGCACCGCCATCTACGCCGCCTGCCTGGCCGCGCTGTTCGCCGTGGACGGCCACCATCCCGGCCTGCGCGCGCTGGTGGAGAGCTACACGCTGATCCCGCTCGGCGGCCCGCTGCCCACCGCCGCCGCGGCGCGCGTGACCACCGAGGGCCTGACCACCGCCTTCCGCCTGGCCATGCAGCTCGCCATGCCCTTCCTGTTCCTGGCCATGCTGTTCAACGTGGTGCTGGCCGGGATCAACCGGGCCATGCCGGCCATGCCGGTCTTCATGATCGGTGCCCCCGCCTTGCTGATGGCCGGGCTTTCCCTGCTGGGCGTCACGGCGCCGGGCCTGGTGAGCGAAGTGCTGGGCGCCTATGGCGCCGTCTTCGTGCTGCCGCGCTGAGGCCGCGCCATGGCGGAGGAAAGCGGCCAGGAAAAAACCCTCGACGCCTCGCCGCGCAAGCTGCAGGAGGCGCGCGCGCGCGGCGACGTGCCGGTCTCGCGCGAGGGCTCCAGCTTCGGCGTCTATGCCGCGCTGCTGCTGGCGCTCGGCCTGGCCGGAGGGCTGGTCGCGCAGCGCTTTGCCGAGATCCTGCTGCCGCTGATCGAGCAGCCGGACGCCTTCCTGGAACTCACCGAGGAAGGCTACCGCCAGGCCGGCGCGGCCTTCCTCGGGGCGCTGGCGCTGGCGCTGCTGCCGGTCTTCGGGCTGCTGCTGGCCGGCAGTCTGCTGCCGCATCTGCTGCAGAACACCCTGGTGGTGGCGGGCGAGCGGCTGGAGCCGAAGCTCTCCCACCTCTCGCCGATGGCCGGCCTGAAGCGCGTCTTCGGCCTCAAGGCGCTGTTCGAGTTCGGCAAGGGCCTGCTGAAGGCGCTGGCCGTGGCCGGCGCCTGCTGGGTGGTGGGCAAGCCGCTCTATGACCGCAGTGGCCAGTTGGTGGGGCTGGACCCGGTGGTCTTCCCCGCCCTGGCGCATGAGCTGCTGATCAAGGTCCTCTTCGCCGTCACGCTGGTCGCGGCGGTGGTGGCGGTGATCGACATCAGCTTCCAGCGCTTCGAGTACAACCGCCGCCAGCGCATGACCCTGCAGGAGATGCGGGAGGAGATGCGCAGCACCGAGGGCGACCCGCATGTGAAGGCGGCGCTGCGCAAGAAGCGGCGGCAGATGTCGCAGCGGCGGATGATGGCCGAGGTGCCGAAGGCGACCGTGGTGATCACCAACCCCACCCATTTCGCGGTCGCCCTGCGCTATGAGCGCGGCCAGGACGAGGCGCCGGTCTGCGTGGCCAAGGGGGTGGACAAGATGGCGCTGCGGATCCGCGAAATTGCCCGGGAGGCCGGGGTGGTGGTCATGGAGGACCGCCCCCTTGCCCGCGCCCTGCACGCCTCGGTGGAGGTGGGGGAGGTCATCCCGCCGGCGCATTTCGAGGCGGTGGCCAAGATCATCGGCATCGTCTGGGCGCAGAAGCGGCAGCGGGCGGGTGGCCGGACCTGACGAGGGGTGCGTCGCAAAATTTGTACGATTTTCTTGACGCGTGACATCGCGCTTGCGAAACAAGGCCCCTCCGGAACAGCGAGGCCCGCCCCCATGATGTTTCCCCCCCTCCGACGCGCCCTGCTGACCGCCGCTGCCGCCGCGATGCTGCTGCCGGCGGTGCTGGGCTCCGCCCTGCCCGCCCATGCGGAGGAGGCGCCCAAGAAGGAGTTCGAATACGTCACGCTCGGCGATTTCACGGTCAACCTGCCGTCCGGCAGCCGCCGCATGTCCTATGTGGTGGTGTCGGTGACGCTGGAGACCAAGGCGGCGCAGACGCAGCAGTTCCGCGACCTCTCGCCGCGCCTGAAGCAGGCGGTGCTGCAGCGGCTGATGGCGATGTCGGTGCGGCAGGAGCTGCGCCCGGGCCGGACCGATCCGGGCGTGTTGCGCGACAACCTCTTCGACAGCCTGGCCCAGCTGCAGGAGGAAGGCCTCAAGGACGTGGTCATCACCCGCCTGCTCTACAGCTGAGGTGAGGCGCGCCTCCCGCCGGCCGGGTCAGCCGGTGCCGAGGCGCGTGACGTCGCCCGCGCTCACCTGGGCACCGTTCTCCAGCACCAGCGAGACGCCGCCGTCGCTGCCGCGCCGCACCTCGGTGATCTTGCCGGAATTGCTGACCGTACCGGCGTTCTGCCGGGCGCCGCTGGCGTCGTCGCCGACCACCCGCACCTTGTAGGTGCCGGCCGCCAGCGCCATGCCGTTGCTGTCCTTGCCGTCGAAGGTCAGTTCGGTGGTGCCGGCCTTGAGGCTGAGCTTGCGCACCACGTTCCCCGAGCCGTCCAGCACCTCCAGCCGTGTGCCGGCCAGCGTGCCGGGATTCACCTGCGCGGTGAGCGGCACCGTCGCGCCGGCGCTGGAGAGGGTGATCTGCGAGAGCTGCGTCTGCACCGTGCGGCCGAGCAGCGCGGCATTCTCCGCCAGATTGGCGCTGCCGCTCACCGCGTCCAGGATCGACTTCAGGTAGGTGTTGCTCTTGGTCTGCTGCTCGACCTGGGAGAACTGCGCGAGCTGCGCCACAAACTGGGTGGGGTCCGTGGGCTGCATCGGGTCCTGGTACTTCATCTGCGCGGTCAGCAGCTTCAGGAAGCGGTCATAGTCCTGGCTGCTGTTGCCGGACAGCTGCGTCGTGGCGGTGCTGTTCGCGCCGGCCATCGCATTGGCCGTGCCGACGCCGCTGATGCTGGAAGTGGTGGCCATCGGGATTCTCCGGTCGGGCGGGGGGTCTCAGGTGAGGATGTCGATCAGGCTGTCGGAGGCCGCGCGGCGGGGCGCGGCGGCGCCGGCCTGTGCCTCGGCGTCCGGCTCTGGTTCGGCCGCGGCGGGCCGGGCACTGGCGAAGGCTTCCTCCGGCGAGGGCTTCGGATGCGGCAGGGGGCCGTGCTGCAGGTCCAGCCCGCTGCCGCCAAGCTGCAGCCCGGCCTGCTCCATCTGCTGCACCAGGTTGTGTCGCTCATGCCGCAGCGCGTCGAAGGTCTCGGCCTGCTCGGCCCGCATCACCACCTGCACCGCGCCGTCGCGGAAGGTCAGTTGCAGCTCGACGCGGCCGAGCTCCGGCGGGCGCAGATCGACGGAGATCGTTTCCACGCCGTCCTTCCGGGCGGCCTGTGCCATGCGCAGCACGAGCTGCGGCGCGGCTTCGGCGGCCAAGCGGTTCTGCGGCAGCGGCGCCTGCGCTGGCATGGCGGCGGGAGGGGGCACGGCCGGGCTGGTGCCCACGGCCTGACCCTGTCCGACCGACAGGAGCAGTGGCTCCGGTTCCGGCAGCGCCTCCACCAGGGCCGGCGCTGGTCCTGGCAGCGGGGTGCTGCCCGGTTCCGCCGTGGTCGTCTCGCTCACCGGCACGGCCGCGCCGGGATGGGCGGGAGAATGGAGGGCCACCTCGCCAGGCGGTGCGGCAGTGGTGATGGCGGTCGGCAGCAGGACGGGGGCGGCCCACGGCGGCGTGGCGACTTCCTTGCTGGCTCCGGATGGTCCCTCGCTGAGGGCGGGGGTCGCCATCGCCGGCGTGCCGGGGCGGAGTTGTGGCTGCGGCGGGATCGCGGCGAGGGCCTGCGTCTCCTCGGGAAGGATCGACAGGGCCGGGGTGGCCAGCTCTGTGGGGCGCGGGAGCCTGCTCGTGACAGGTTCCGCCGCCGGCATGGCATCCGTTGGAGGACGAGGCGTGGCGTCGGGCGAAGGCACCGCTGCGGCCTGCGGCATGGCCTGAACCGGCAGGCTGGCAGGCGGTACGGAGGGCGGAATCTGCGTCGTGGCAGGCAATGGGTTGCCCGCTTTTGCCACGGCTTCCGCGGGTCCGGCCGGGAGAGGCGCCGGCGAGGGTGGCTGGGCGATGGCAGGCCTTTCGGACCGCGCTTCCGGCAAGGGTTGCTGAGGGCTGGCGTCCAAGGCCCCGCCCGGAATGATGCCCAGGGGCTGGGCGGCAGGCTGGGAAGGCGCCGCCGACGCCAGGGACGCCGGCGGCGTGGTTGGATCCGGTATCGCCACGCCTGGATCTACCATTTTTGGCATTCCACCCGGCAGGGCCAGAAGGGTCGGAGGTGAAGCTGGTGCAGGGGCGGCGGGCAAGGTGGCCTCCGGCTCCTCCGGTATGGCGACAGCCAGGGCGCCCTGCGGCATCTGGAAGGCCGCGGCCAGCCGGCCGGCCTCCTCGGCGGCGGCGGCCAGCGCGTCCCAGGGCAGCGCGCCTGTCCGTCCGGAGGGTGCCGGTGGAGGTGCGGCGCCGGCCGCCGGCGCGGGCGCAGCGGTCGAGGCTGGAAGGGGCGGGGCCACTTGGGAGGCGGCGAGCAGGCCAGCCAGCATCATGGCGAAGCCCTCGTCCGGCCTGGCGCCGGGATCGGCGCCGCGGCGTGGCTCGGTGCCCTGCAGCAGGCTGGGTTGCAGCAGGACAGCCTCGCCGCCCACCGGATTGGTCATGGGTTTCTCCCGCTTTCCCGCGCCTGCGGGTGCACGCCGCCGCCCGGGGGCGCCCTGGGCTTGCCATAGGCTTGAATGCGTCTCGCGCGGCGTGTCAGCCGAACAGGTCGTCCACCGCGCTCTGCCCCAGCCCGCCCTCGGCAGCGGAACTGGGGCCGTTCAGCAGGCTGGCCTCGCCGCTCGGCGCGGTCGCGGCCTGCTGCGCCCGCGTTTCTTCCGGGCGGATGCCCATCAGCTCCACCAGCGCGGCAACCCGCGCCTCGATCTGACGCATGGTGGAGAGCACCTTGCGCACCCGCTGGCCCGTGATGTCCTGGAAGCCGCAGGCCAGCACGATGGCGATCGCGGCATCGTTGACCTCGTCCAGGTCGCGCTTCGGGTCGGCCGAGGTGCCGTCATGCAGCCGGCCCGCGGCGGTCTGCGCCCGCTCGGCCTGCCGCAGGATCTCGAAGGCCGCCTTCTCGGTTTCGACGACCACCGCGTCCAGCACGTCCCCGAGGTCGCTCGAAGGGGGTGCCAGTCCGACAACTTCCGCCCGCGTCTCGGCCAGCAGCTGCGACATGGCCCACATTTCGTCGAGGGCCCGGCCGAGCCGGTCGGCCGCCTTGCGCTCGGGCACCAGGCCGAGGCCCAGCATCCGCTCGATCTCGCCATTGATGGCGGCGAGATGCCCGGCGATCCGGACCAGCCCGGACTGCCCTTCCGCTGAAGAGGTCGCGGCCACGGCACCCCTCCCGGGCGTTCAGTTGATGACGGAGGCGATTTTCGCCTTCAGCGTCTCGGCCGTGAAGGGCTTCACGATGTACTGCGAGGCCCCCGCCTGCTTGGCGGCCACGACGTTCTCGGCCTTGCTCTCGGCGGTCACCATGATGAACGGGGTCTTCGCCAGGGCGGCGTCGCCGCGCACGCTCTTCAGCAGCTCCAGGCCGGTCATCGGCTCCATGTTCCAGTCGGAGATCACCAGGTCGTAGCGGTGCCCCTTGATCTTCTCCAGGGCCTCCACGCCGTTGCCGGCCTCCTCGACATCCTTGTAGCCGATCTGGTCCAGGAGATTTCGCACGATGCGCCGCATCGTCGGATAGTCGTCGACAACCAGGATCTTCACGCGCCGGTCCCCCTTTTGCGTCTCCCTCCTATTTTTCGCGAATCCAGTATTTTTCGCAAGAGAGATCGTGCCTCAGGCGGGCGGATAGCCCGCAAGCGGATGGCTACAGGTCTTCCTCGAAGGCCTCAAGGCCGCTGCCTGGGCTGTACCAGCCACCATTGCCGGCTTCCGCCCTGCCCTGTGGGTCGCAGCGATGCCACAGCCCCCAGGCCGGAGCGGCGAGCTGGACCGGCCCGCCGCAGCCCTGCGCCACCCGCTGGCCGAGCAGCAGCAGCTCCAACGGGGTGGCGGGCAGGGGCAGCAGCACTGCCAGGGCACTCAAGGCCCCGCGCGCCTCGCGATCGGCGCCGATCTGCGGCAGCGGCAGGAGCGCCGCCGCCGTGCCCTCGGTGAGCAGCATGGCCGCCTCGGCCGGGAAAGCCTGCCGGACCTGGCGCAGGAAAGCCTGCCGCGCCTCCGGCCGCCACTCCCAGGACCAGTCCTGCGGGGCGATGCCGAGCAGCGCCATCGGGGTCTCGGCGGACGCGATCGCCGCCGCCGCCCGCGGCCAGTCCTGCAGCGCAGCCAACCCCACTGGCTGCGCGGCGGGAACCGCGAAGCAGGAGGGCAGCAGGCCCAGCCCGTCGGCGAGCAGGCTGGCCAGGCTTTCCTCACCGTCGGTCCAGTGATCGGCCAGTTCGAAGCGCAGCAGGTCGCTTACCTCGTTGCCCAGCAGCTCGTCGAGATAGGCGGAGAGCCCGGTGGAAAGCAGCTGGTAGCAGTCATCTCCGCTCGGCGCGTCCCAGAGGTCACGCGGCAGCGGCTCGCCTTCTGTAAGCGGCTCGCCCACCACGCTGGCGCCCAGCGCGAGCGGCGCCGGTGCCGGTACCATCTCCCAGGCCACGGCGCCGCCCTGCCCCCAGCGCAGCAGTGCAGGGCCGCGCCACTCCGCAGCCTGCGGCCAGAGATCGGACAGGAGGGCGGCGGGCTCCACCAGGGTGGCAGCCTGCGCCGTCGCCGCAGCCGGCAGGCCGGCCTGCAGCAGCAGCCCATCGGCCATATGCACCACGCTGTGCAGCGGCGCGCCCGCCAATTGCTGGCGCAGGGCTGCCACGGCGGGGCCGGCCACCGCGCAGGTGGAGGCGGCGTCGCAGACCAGCACCGTCTCCTCCCGCCGCAGCGCCAAGGCACCTCCCGGCAGCACCAGAAGCCCGGTGGCCCGGCTGGAGAGTGGCGCCCGGCAGGACAGGCTGCGCACCGCCGCGCGCTGCGCATCGGCATCGCCAATCCGCCGGAGCTGGGCATCGAAACGGCGCAGCAGCGCCATGCCCATGGCCGTGGAAAGATCGAAGCCGGTCATTCCCCCGAGGGGCGTGTCCGGCAGGGGACGAGCGGGGTCTGCGGGGAAGGGCATCAGGCTTTCTCGCGCCTGGGTTGAAGACTGACCTATCTCCTCTCCAGGCGGCGTCGTCAATTGTCTCGCGCAACGGTTCATCAAGAGAGTTTGCGAAAAATGTTGAAAGGCATGCGCTGGCATGGCACGACGCCGGGGTTGATCGATTCAGGAGAAGCCGAATGCAGATCATCCGCCGCGGCCCTGGCGAGGCCAGCCTCGCCCGGGATGGCCGCGACTTGCTCGACCTGGTGGCGGTGAACGCCACAGAGGACGAGTTCGAGCAGATCATCGACCGCTTGGCCGCGCTGCTCGCGCCCTCCGGCGCCGCGCCGCGCGTGGTGCTGACCTATCGCGAGGGGCTGCTTGGCACGGTGCAGGCGGAGGCGCCGGTCGCGCTGACCGTCATCGAGGATGACCCGCACGACACGCCGCCGCTGCGGCTGGTGCGCCGGATGGTGGAGCCCGACCCGGCGGCGCTGGCCGTAACGCTCGACCAGGCCGAGCGCCGGCTGGCCCGGAGGCCCGCATGAGCGCCGCGCCGCGCCAGTCCCGGCTGGAGTTGGACGCCGCCCTGCGCTGTCCCCTGTCCCGGCCCGAGGCGGAGGCGCTGGTGGCGCTGCTGACGGGGCGTCGCCCCGTCGCGCCGCCCCCGCATGCGCTGTTCCACCACCCTGAGGCGGCCATGGTGCTGACCGGCGAGAGCCTGGACCATGCCACCACCGGCTCGCGCATCCTGCAGGAGGCGGCGGTGCCGCGGCTAACGGTCTCGGCCAGCCTGCCGCCCCGGCCCGGCCTGCTGGAGGCCTCGTTGGACTGGCTGGGCGGCCTGTTGCAGGCCGCGCCCGGCGAGGTGCTGGGCTTCGTCGTGCCGCCCGGCAGCCACCGGCACGACCTGCGGCTGGTGGTCTGGGACGGGGCACGGCCGCGGCCGCTCGGCCCCTTGCCGGAGACCGCGACGCTGGCGGGCGGCTGCAGCATGGCGGCCTTCCAGCGTGCCGCCGGGCTGCCAGGACCCGACACGCCCGCCGCGGAGCTGGTGCCGGCGATGCGGCGCGTGGCGCTGGCGCAGCTCGGGCGGCAGGCGTTGCCGGTCGCCCAGGCGCTGCTGGACGGCCCCTTTGACGGGCAGGTCCTGTTCCGGGTCTGGCTGGCGGCGGCTGCGGCGCAGCGACTGGGCTTCAGCACGCGCGTCTCCCCTTTGGTGCTGGACGCCGTCTGAGGCGGCGGCTGGTGACGATGTCGCCGCGCACAGCGCCAAACACGAAATGTCTTGCGAAAAATTTCGGGAGAGACTAAACCGAGAACGCCCGCAGGACGCGGGCGCGGCCGCCCGGAAGCGAAGCGAAAAATCCAGGCGGCGCCGGCAGAAGGCAGGCGTGATGAGGCATGACACCACCTGGGAGGCGGCCACGCAGAGCCCCATTCGGCTGCGGGGCCGCTCCCACCCTTTCCTGACGCTGGAAATCACCGAGCATGATCCGGCCACGCTTGAGCAGGCGCTGATGGCCCGGCTGGCGGGCACCGCCAGCTTCTTCCGCCATGCGCCGGTGCTGCTCGACCTCTCCGCCTTTCCGCCCGCCGCCGAGGCCCAGGTGGCCCCGCTGGTGGAGGCGGTGCGGCGCTTCGGGCTGGTGCCGGCCGCCTTCCGTGCCCGCTGGCCGGAAATCGAGCGCGCCGCCCTGGCCTGCGGCCTCGGCCGCATGCTGGAGCCGGAGGCGCAGCAGGACTGCACCACACCCTGCACCCGACGCCCCTCGGTGATCGTCAGCCAGCCCGTGCGCTCGGGCCAGCGGATCTATGCCGCCGAAGCCGACCTGATCGTGCTGCACTCGGTCTCCCCCGGGGCGCAGTTGCTGGCGGATGGCTGCATCCATGTCTATGGCGCGCTGCGCGGCTCGGCCAGCGCCGGCATCAGCGACGATCCGCATGCCCGCATCTTTGCGAAAATCATGGATGCGGAACTGCTCTCCATCGCCGGGCTCTGGCTCAGCGCGCAGGAGATCCCGCCCGAATGGGTGAAGCGACCGGCGCAGCTCAGAATGAGCGACGGCTGGCTGCGCTTCGCCCCCTTGCCCTGATCCCCCTCCTCGACCGCACGCTCCGACAACAGGGAGAACCCGATGTCCGCGACCGTCATCACCATCACCTCCGGCAAAGGGGGGGTCGGCAAGACGACCACCACCGCCGCCTTCGGCGCCGCCCTCGCGCTGCGCGGCAAGCGCGTCTGCCTGGTCGACTTCGATGTCGGCCTGCGCAACCTCGACCTGGTGCTCGGGGTGGAGAAGCGGGTGGTCTACGATTTCCTGCACGTCGCCAATGGCCAGGCCAAGCTGCAGCAGGCGCTGATCAAGGATAAGCGGGTGGAGAACCTGTTCATCCTCGCCACCTCGCAGACGCATGAGAAGGACGCCCTGACGCTCGACGGCGTCTCCCGCGTGATGGAGCAGCTGAAGCGCGAGTTCGACTTCATCCTCTGCGACAGCCCCGCCGGCATCGAGCATGGGGCGATGATGGCGCTCTACCACGCCGACCACGCCATCGTGGTGTGCAATCCCGAGGTCAGCTCAATCCGTGACGCCGACCGCATTCTCGGCTTCATCGCCTCCAAGTCGCGGCGCGCCGAGGAGGGCACGGAGCCGGTGCAGGAGCACCTGCTGGTGACGCGCTTCGACCCGGACCGCGCGCAGAACGGCGAGATGATCACGCTCCGCGAGATCCAGGACATTCTCTCCGCCGAACTGCTCGGCGTGGTGCCGGAGAGCAAGGCGGTGCTGAAGGCGTCCAATGCCGGCGTGCCGGCCAGCCTGGATGCGGAGACCGATGCCGGCCGCGCCTATCGCGACGCCGTCTCCCGCTTCCTGGGCGAGGCGCGCAGCCCAATCCGCCTGCCGAGCGCGGCGGCGATCAACGCGACCCTGGTGGCCGGAGCGGAGCAGCGCGGTTTCCTGCGCCGGCTGTTCCGCTTCAGCTTCGCCTGAACCGACGGGACTGAAACCATGCCCCTGCTTGCCCTGATCCAACGCCGCCGCAACACGGCCGGCCTCGCCGCGGCGCGCTTGCGCCAGCAGGTCAGCGCCGACCGACTGGCGGTGCTCGGGGAGGACATCGCCCAGCGCATCCAGGAGGCTTGCCTGCGGGAGATCCGCAAGCTGGCCCGTGGCGGCCTCGTGCGGGTGCGGATCGGCACCTCGCCGGCCCTGGAGCTGCGGGAGATCGATATCGACCTGACCCCGGGCCGCTAGGAGGCGCCATGCTGATCTCTGCGGCCCAATGCCGCATGGCGCGCGCGGCGCTGGGCCTCAGCCTGCGCGAGCTGGCCAAGGTCGCTGGCGTGTCGGTGAACACGCTGAGCCGGGTAGAAAGCGACGGCAACGTCACCAGCCGCACACTCGCCAGGGTGCAGCACATCCTGTCCGAGCAAGGGGTGGTGTTCCGCCGGGACGGTTCGGTCGGCGTGGCGACGTCGCGCGCCGGGCCAAGGATCTGAAAGGCCCGGGAAGGGAGAGCAAGGTTGGGGGAGCGAACTCCCCCAAACCCCCTCCTTCTTCTGTCAGCTTTCGGCTCCGCCGATGGCAAGGGTTCTCCCGGCCGCTTCTGCAATGTCCGTCGCCGGCGTGCGCGCCTGCGATCAGCGCGACAAAACCGACAGAAAGAAGAAGAGGGGGTCTGGGGGAGAATTCATTCTCCCCCGGCTCTCACGCCGCGCGCCGCCGGCCTTTCGGCGGTTCGAGGGCCAGCTCGGGCGCCGGCTCGGCGTCGTCCTCCTCCAGCAGCGGCATATGTTCCACCGGCACCAGGCTGGTGACGTTGCTGGTGGGGTAGAAGGCCACCAGCCAGGCCTTCAGCGGCGTATGCCCGACCGGCTTGGGGAAGCCCTTGTCCAGCGAGCGGCGCAGCCGCGGGTCAACCAGCGCGATCCCGTAATCCGGCAGGCTGCGCCTGTGGCGGGCATAGGCCATCAGCTCGGCCTTGAAGCGGCGCAGGTCCTGGGTGGTGCCGACGCGGCTGCGCAGCTTCTCCAGATTCATGCGGAAGCCGCCCGGCGGGCCGCTGCGGGCGATCTCGTAGAGCCGCTTGGCGACCGGCGGCAACTCGAAATACTTCGGCGTGTAGGTCAGGAAATGCTTGTCCTGCACGATGGCGCGGAACAGCCAGGCGCAGAGAGTGAGCTCCACCGCGCGCATCTGCTTCGAGCCGTCACGGCCGCGGCGGTAGAGGATGCGGTACTCGTCGAGCCAACCGAAGCCGCGGTCCTCCCCCTCCCCGCCGGTCTCGATATTGGTGCGCACGAAGGTGGACTTCAGCCGCGCCAGGGATTCCTCCAGCCGCTCATAGGCCGAGCCGCCCGTGGCGCTGCCGGTGGTGACGAAGAAGTCGTGCGCGGTGAAGGTGATGCGCGCCGAAGGGGTCTCGCCGCGGTTGATCTTGTCGGCGATCAGCGAGGCCGAATAGACCAGCAGCTCCTTGTCCCAGATCGAGGCGACGCCGTGCTTGGTGCCGACCACTTCGATCCAGGCCTTGCCGTCATCGTAGCGGGGCAACTCGGTCTCCTTCTCCCGCCGCAGCGAGAAGAAGTTGTAGACCATGGTGTTGCGGTCACCCTTGACCTTGCCCACCAGCGGGCTGTCGGTCGCGTCGAACTCGAAAGCGTGCTGCTCGTCCATCGGCACTGGCGCATCCTGCTGCGGAAGTTGTGGCTGAGGCGGGACACAGATGCCAGCGCGCAGAACAGGATGTCGGCGTCACGACGAGTCTTTTTCCCGCCTGACTCGTCGTGACGCCGACATCACGCGAAAGCCGGCGCCAGATGGAGGCTGAAAACTTATCCACACCCCAGACTCGTCGTGACGCCGACATCGGTTCGGAGGCTCGTCGTGACGCCGACAAATCCTCGTCGTGACGCCGACGCGGACTCGTCGCGACGCCGACAAATCCTCGTCGTGACGCCGACGCGGACTCGTCGCGACGCCGACGCAAACGCCATATAAGCTACTGAAATACAATGAATATTTGGGGACGATAACTCTATAACTTTGTAACTTGTTTGACTCTTTGACTTAAAAAAATAAGGCAACGCACCTCGAGCAACGAGGCCTGACCCGGCAGAGCTCAAAAAGCAGCCGGGGCTGTCGGTGAAAGGACGAGTCAAAATGGAACAGCGGCGCAGTTAAGAATGCTACCATAGGTTGATTATTCGCCCTTTCGGGTAGCATCTATGGAAGGCGAAGAAAGGATCTGCATAATTCGTCATTTGGCCGACATCTTCTTTGAAAATCAAAAATCACTATTCCGTGATATGATAGAACCCTAAGTTTTGATTTGGCTTTCAAAGAGAAAGCTCGCCTCTCATACCATGCCCAAATCTAGAGAGCCTCCCAGGCACGCTGTGCGAAAAATCTTGATGCTTGCCTGGAGAGGCCCTATGATCCAGGCGATGGGACGGCAAAGCCGGCTCTAACGATGAGGAAGAATCCCCTATGCGCAACGGAAGGCTGCTCGGGCCCCTCCTCCTTCTGGCCGGCGGCATCGCGCTGGCACTTC
>Ga0182742_1000387_pt1 | contig 71996 bp, 65 predicted proteins | sample eDN5th37CBELigMG_FD_128880 | JGI IMG/M metagenome (GOLD analysis project Ga0182742, IMG submission 128880) | Enriched Miracle-Growth compost microbial communities from Emeryville, California, USA - eDNA 5th pass 37_C BE-Lig MG (version 2)... ...
CGTAACGGTCTTTGCTTGTGAAGGACCAAATCAAATTCAAAATCATAGTGCTCTTAAAGGAGAAAATATTTTAAAAACTTTAGCTGAAAGAATGTCCCCGCTTGGAAGTTTTAATATTGCGAGTGAAACAGAAATGGCTGTCACTCTATGCCCGGAGCATTATCACCACTTACAGAGCGAAGGTTGGGCAAAGGAAGATGTACAAGAATTTTTGTATAAACATGCTGTTAAAACAGTTAAGGAAATGAAACTTGGCGGGATACTTGAAGACCCCATTACTTCAAATGATGAAAACATTGTGAAACACGCAATTCCCTCTCCAGACCACATATTACTAACGGTAGCAGGAGGAGAAGCAGGAAGGTTTTCCGCTTGCATGCCAGGTTGGTTTAGTTACAAACAATCAAAAGCCGTTACACTACCAATCCAAGCTGTTACAGGTTTTACATGAAGTGAATGTGGTTGATACCAATCGGTGATTGGTTCTCAATTTTTCTAGAAAGGAGCTATGGATATGAGCATTACTGTATATAATCCTACAAATGGCCCTAGTTTAACAGAAAAGAAAATGGCTAAAAGACTTCAGTCGTTCGAAGATTCCATCATTGGTTTAATTGATAATGGAAAGAAAAATTCTGATGTAGTTGTTCAACACGTAGCACAAAAATTGCGAGAAAAATACCATATAAAAGGGATAATTTATCATAAAAAATCCTCTTTCTCACATGGATTAACGAAAGATGAAGCTAAAATGTTAGCTGAGAAATGCGATTTTATTATTACTGGTGTAGGTGATTGAGGTTCCTGTAGTTCGGGCAGTTTGCTCGATGGAGTGATATTAGAAGAACAAGGTATTCCTACTGTTGTTATTGTGACAACTCCCTTCATTACCTCGGGTAAGGCAATGGCGGTTTCCCAAGGAATTCCAGATTATCCTTTTGTGGCAATTCCCCATCCGATTGCTGCAACAGAGGAATTTGTTCTTAATCAAAGAGTCGATGACGTAATGAATGAAATTGAGAAAATACTGTTAACAGATGTGAAAGAGTGCTAACTCATAATCAAAAAGAAACAAGCTTTAAAAAATGGTGAGACTTCACTCCCTGTATTTGGTTAAGGATAATTGGATGAAAATCTTTTCCGTGGTTACTCTACTAAGTGAAAACTACACAGAAAGGGGAAGAGGAAATGACCCAATCTCAGAATCAGCGTGAAAGACAATGGAGACAACGCAAAGAACAACAAAATCCCCACGGGAAAGTTAAATCCTTAGATCAACTTGCTGAGGAAACAACAAAACGCCATAAATGATCCTCTTAGGATACATTAAAATAATCCTCCAACAATGGTGGATTATTTTTTATGGTTTTAAACTTATTGAATATTCTTTCAAAGTTAGCTATAGTGTTTTTATGATTCAGCAATTCCTTAATAGGAGGTGTTCAGAATACGACCAATTTTACTAGGTGTTTTATCAGCTCTTTTTTTCGCTGTTACCTTTGTTGTCAATCGTGCGATGGATTTATCCGGCGGCAGTTGGATTTGGAGCGCTTCACTTCGCTACATATTTATGGTCCCTTTTTTAGTCATTATAGTTTTATTTCGTAAAAATCTACGTACTTTGTTTGCTGTGATGAAAGAACAACCTATAAGTTGGTTTGGGTGGAGTTTTGTTGGGTTTGGTATGTTTTATGCCCCTCTCTGCTTCGCTGCTGCTTATTCACCAGGGTGGCTTATTGCAGGAACTTGGCAAATCACCATTATTTCTGGTTCTTTACTTGCTCCGCTCTTCTGGGAAACTGTCGGGAAGCAAAAAATTAGAGGGAAAATCCCTCTTAAAGGTCTAATCATGTCTATGATGATTTTATTGGGAATTGTACTGATGCAAATTGAACATGCTCAAAGTATTCCGATAACAAGCTTTCTGCTAGGGATTCTACCTGTGCTGATCGCATCTTTTGCTTACCCGCTAGGAAATCGAAAAATGATGGAAATTTGTAATGGACGTCTAGACGCCTATCAACGAGTTCTCGGTATGACACTTGCAAGTTTACCTTTTTGGCTCGTCCTCTCAATTTATGGAATTATGACAGTTGGTCCTCCTTCCGTACAACAGAGTATCCAATCCTTAATTGTAGCGATTTCTTCAGGTGTCATAGCCACAATCCTCTTTTTTATGGCAACTGACCTTGTCCGAGGAAATATGCAACAATTAGCTGCAGTTGAAGCCACTCAATCAATTGAAGTATTGTTTGCATTAATTGGCGAAATGTTTATTTTATCCCTGCCTCTTCCTACTCCTTTATCTTGGATTGGAATGTTCATTGTCATCCTAGGAATGGTTGCACACAGTTATGTATCTCGGAAAAAAGAGGAAACCACACAGAAAGCCTTGAACCTTTAAGGAATAAAAAAAGCAACAGCCCTTATAAAGGCTGTTGCTTTCATTTTCATCAACCAGTATTTCTCAAGCCTGCAGCCACACCGCTAATGGTCAATAAAACTTGTGTCATAAGTTCTTCATCTGGTTCTTCTACGTTACGGATTTCTTTGATGAGTTCGACTTGAATAAAATTTAATGGATCTACATAAGGATTTCTTCGGTGTACCGATTCTTTAATGTTTGGCGTGTGATCTAGTAATTCCTCATCTTCTGTTATTTTTAAAAGAACATCTTTCGTTCGATTATATTCATCTACGATATTCGAAAAAATACGTTCAGAGACTTCTTTATCTTTAACTAGCTGCGAATATTCTTTAGCAGTTGTTAAATCCGCCTTCATTAGAGCCATTTGTAAATTATCAACTGTAGAACGGAAAAAAGGCCATTCTGCGTACATTTCGCGCAGAAGTTCCATGTTTTGTTCACTTTTACTTGCAAAATTTTCTAAGCCAGAGCCTGCTGCGTACCACCCTGGTAGGAGTTGACGACTTTGTGTCCAAGCAAAAACCCAAGGGATTGCCCTTAAATTTTCAAATTGAGCGCTGTTTTTTCGGCTCATCGGACGAGAACCTATATTTAATTCACCAATTTCATTTAGTGGTGTAGCTTCATTAAAATAAGTAAGGAAGTCTGGGTCTTTAAACACAAGATCTTGGTATTTCTTTAAGGAAATATTCGTCGCTTCCTCAATTGCTTCAACCCAACGGGAATCACGATGGTGCGCTTGCTCCGAATCTTTTAAAACATGAGCCGCTGCTTGCAATAAGGTTGAGGTAGCTTGTTCAAGACTACGGAATGCGATATCTTCAATTAAATATCGAGAAGAAAGCACTTCCCCTTGCTCTGTAATTTTAATTCCTTCTCCTAATGTTTCCAGTGGTTGGGATATTAAGCTACGATGCAAAGGTCCGCCCCCACGTCCAAGTGAGCCTCCACGACCATGGAAAAACTTTAATCCAATTTGATATTTTTTTGCCATCTCATGGATTTCAACCTGGGCTTTATATAGCTTCCAGTTTGCTGTGAGTGTTCCACCATCTTTGCTTCCGTCTGAATAGCCAAGCATTATTTCTTGTTGGTTATTCAGTTCTTTTAAATGTTCACGGTAAACTGGCATTTGGAATAGAGTTTCCATAATTTTTGGCCCTGCAGTTAAATCATCAATGGTCTCCAAAAGTGGAGCAACATTTAAATCACTTTCAACAGAACCATCGACATGTAAGCGATAGATTCCTGCCTCTTTTGCCAGAACTAGAACCTCTAGAATATCGCTAGGTGATTGCGTCATGGAAATCAGATAAACTGAAATCGATCTTTTTCCAAATGTTTGATGAGCTCTTTTTATTAACTTGAATACATCTAACATTTGTTGAGTTTCTTTTGAATAATCTTCATGAAGAAGAAGTAAAGAGCGAGGATCCCGTAGCGTATCCTGTAAAATCTTCACTTTTTCATCCTCAGATAAAGACTGGTAATCTTGTGTAATTCTTGCTTTCCGTAAAATTTCTGTTATTGCGTTTTCGTGTTCCCCACTATGATTTCGAATATCTAATGTGGCAAGATGAAAACCGAACAGCTGAACTTGACGGATTAGTTTTTGAAGCATTTTTAATTCGTGATTTTTCGGATGATGTTGATAAATGCTTCGTTTAACCATATATAAGTCTTTTAATAGTTCGTCCGCAGATTTGTATCCAATCTCGGATTCCCCTACAGCTTTTAAACGAGTAATGATAACAGCAAATTTGCGACGATATACCTCGTTTTCAATTGGCCACTTTTGATCATCCTCAAGGTAACTACTCTCTTCATTTGGTAGCGACTTAACGAGTTCCTCACTAACATTTACACGTGTTGTGGAATGACTCATTCGCTTCATCAATTCAACAAGGACTTTTTTATACTTTTTCACTACTAGTCGTTTTTGCTTATTTAAAGTCTCCCAAGTGACTTCAGGAGTAACATGTGGATTCCCATCGCGGTCCCCACCAATCCATGATCCAAACCAAAGGAAGTTCGGTACCTCCCATTCTTTTTCAGGATAATGAGCTTCTAATCTTTCCTCAACCTCTTGATGAATCTCGGGTAGAACATCAAATAAGGTTTTATCAAAATAATACAAACCATTACGGACTTCATCAATGACTGTAGGCTTACGATGACGAAGCTCGTCTGTTTGCCAAAGAGCCATTATCTCATTAAAAAGACTTTCCTTCAGTTGCTTTTGTTCTTTCTGCGAAAGAAGTGGATTATTTAATGTTTTCAATAAATCCGCTATCCTTTTCTGCAGTTCAAGAATGGATCTTTTTGTAGCCTCAGTAGGATGTGCTGTAATAATTAACTCCAGAGATATTTTTTCTAAAACATTCTGTATTACTTCAGAAGAAATGTTATTCTCCTTTAACGATTGAATTGCGAGGTCAATTGAACCTGGTTGAGCATTCCCTTCCGCCTGAAGTTGATATTCGCGACGTCTTCTTATTCGATGATTTTGTTCAGCGATATTTACAAGATGAAAATAAACAGCAAACGCGCGAATCACCTGTTTTCGCATCGGGGGATTTAGATTAGAAATTTCCTGTTTCAGTTCTTCATATACTTCTGTTTTAAAATCATTTCGAAGTTCTTTACACATAAGTCGAATTTTCTCAACCTTATTTAATAGTGAAGAACCACCTTGATACATTAAAATTTCACCTAACATATCACCTAACATTTTTACATCACGACGCAGTGGAAGACTACTGTCATTTATTTTTAATCCTGTTGTCATTCTTTCACCTTCCTAACTAGTACAGTTCTTCGAATTTTTAAATAATATAACATAACTTAAAGGAAAGGGATAGTAAAATTATATAATTTTTTTCGTGTTTTTTGGTATATTACTAAACCGTTCTATTAAAGCAGACATGAGCAAAAATCTATATTGTTTAATTTCAATTAGACGATAGTAAACAAAAATTAATAGCTATTTACTTACGTAAAATAAAAGACTGCAGATAACTCGATTTTGATCAAGTTTACCTACAGTCTTAAACGTAGTTAACAAATTCCATTCCCTTATTTCTCAAAAATTTTGTTCATCATTGATTTTATCAAGCATTGAAATCGTATCGACTAAATGATTGTTAAAGATTTGCCGAGCGACACCAAGAAGTTCAACTATCATGGGATCTCTAAGCGAGTAAATGACCTGATTCCCTTCTTTTCTGCCCATTACAATGTTTTTATTACGGAGAACGGTTAATTGTTGTGAGACAGCCGAACCTTCACTGCCTATTAAATTTTTCATTTCATTTACATTTTTATCCCCCTCGGATAACAACTCTAGAATACGTATCCTTAGAGGATGGGCCAATGCTTTGAAAAAGTCTGCTTTAAAACGCTGCATTTCAAGATTCAATCCTTTTGCCCCTCTTTCAACTAATAGCTAGTTACAACTGGTCGTTTATCTACTGAGTCTTGCTTTACATCCGAAAATGCTCTACATTCTCTAAACGCAAAATGTTTACAACCTAAACATTTCTGCTGATTAATTTGGTTTAAAGTATATTCAATCGCTTCTCCTGTATGATTGAAAAAGTGCTCTTTACCAATAATATCAAATAAACCTGTTTTTATTAATAGTCCTTTAGGTTGTTGTTGGATACCAGAAATCAGAACAATGCCATGTTGAGAAAAATGACGAACAATGCTGGAAAAATTCGCTTCTCCAGTTGTATCCATAAAAGGAACTTTTCCCATTCTTAGCAGGAGTACCTTTGGTTTATAATGAATGGTACTCATGATTGAATGTTCAAATGTTTGTGCCGCACCAAAGAAAAGTGGTCCTTCTACATTATAAATACTAATCTGCGGACAATCATGTTTATTGGTTACGATATCACTGTCCACTTTTTTATTTTTAGGGTGCGGGAGCACTTTCGTTGTCACCATTACATCACTCATACGTTTCGTAAATATAATCACTGCTAAAACAAGCCCTACTTCAACAGCTGCTGTTAAATTCACAAAGATTGTTAATAAAAATGTAACCACTAGAATAAGTGAATCAGCTGTTTTTGTTTTTAATAAATGATAAAAGACATGCCGTTCACTCATATTCCAAGCAACAACCATGAGGATAGGAGCCATGCTTGCTAATGGAATTTTTGAAGCAAATGGAGCAAACATCAGTAAAACGAGTAAAACGACAATTCCATGTATGATTCCTGAGAATGGTGATACTGCACCATTTTTAATGTTTGTTGCTGTTCTCGCAATCGCTCCCGTAGCCGGGATTCCTGAAAACAAGGGTGCTACCATATTGGCAATTCCCTGCCCAATTAATTCCCGATTGCTATTGTGTTTGCTATTGGTCATTCCGTCTGCAACAACAGCTGATAATAAGGACTCAATCGCACCGAGAATTGCAATCACAAATGCTGGCCGAATTAACAACTGAATCTTTTCCCATGTAATTTCGGGGAATGAAAACGTAGGTAGCGTATTTGAAATTTCTCCATAGGTTGATCCGATTGTTGAAACTTGATTAGGGTAAAGCATGCTAGCCAACAATGTCGAAATTAATAGACCAATTAATGGGCCCGGTATCTTTGGAAAAAACTTTGGTGTGAAAATAATCGTAATCAAACAAATTATAGCCGTCAAAATACTATAAGGATTCATCGTATCAAGGTGAATAACAATTTCTCTCATGTTATCAAGAAATAATTCATGTTTCTCTACTCCAGTGAGACCGAGGAAATTTGAGATTTGCCCAGTGAAAATGATGACAGCAATTCCTGATGTAAAACCTATTGTAACTGGCCTTGGGATAAATTTTATCAATGAGCCTAATCTAAACAAACCCATCAACACCAAGATCAAGCCAGCCAGAAACCCAGCTATTAAGAGGTTTTCAAATCCGTAGGTTACTACTACACCAAACAAAATTGGGATGAAAGCTCCTGTAGGGCCACCAATTTGGTATTTACTCCCCCCAAAAAGCGAAATAAGAATTCCCGCAATAATCGTAGTATAAATACCGTACTCAGGCTTTACACCAGAAGCAATCGCAAATGCCATCCCTAATGGAATGGCAATCACCCCTACAACAATACCAGAAATCAAATCTTTTTGAAGCGATTGTAAGGAATAACCCTTATATCTCCCACGAAAAAACCCCTTTTGCAACACAGCAACAAATCCTCCGTTCTCCTTATATTAATATATCTGATTATTTGAATATACTACTATATGAATCTACACCTGTTTGTAAAATCTGTCAAAGGTTTTTATTTAGCAAACCTATAAAAGTTCATTAATGACATTAAATCGGATGCTAGCCGAAAACAGTCTTTTAGTTTTGTTATGCAACTTATAATTGTTGTCCATAATGAGAAATTGTGGAGGAATGTTATGAAAAACACAGTTGAAGAGAATATTGAACATCCAAAACTTTCGCTCATTAAAGTGATTGCCAGAGTCGTTTTGATTACCTTAGGTGCATTGCTAATGGCTGTAGGTTTAGAGGTTTTTTTGGTTCCAAATTATGTTGTTGATGGTGGGATTACTGGTATATCCATCATGCTTGCCCATCTTTCGGGCTTACGACTTGGTGTTTTCCTCTTTCTTTTAAACCTTCCTTTCGTTTATTTGGGTTACAAACAAATCGGAAAAACTTTTGCTATTTCTACAACCTACGGCATTACAATGTTGTCATTCTTTACCGTCATACTGCACCATGCTGAAGCTTTTACAGACGATGTATTGTTAGCAACCGTTTTCGGGGGGATGCTGATTGGTATTGGAGTCGGTATAGTAATTCGCAGTGGAGGGGCCTTAGACGGGACGGAAATACTCGCCATTTTAATCAGTAAAAAGGCCCCTTTATCTGTAGGGAATATTGTTATGTTTTTTAATTTCTTCATTCTTGGTACAGCAGGATTTGTGTTTACTTGGGATCGTGCCATGTACTCATTGCTAACATACTATATCGCTTCAAAAGCCATTGATGCAGTTGTAGAAGGTTTCGAACAGACTAAATCAGTTTGGATTATCAGTGACTTTTCAAAAGAAATTGCGGATAGCATCAATGCTCGGTTAGGTAGAGGAGTGACTTTTCTACAAGGAACTGGTGCTTATAGTGGGGATGACAAACGTGTAATCTTTGTTGTGATTAACCGTATTGAAGAATCAAAACTAACTCGTATCGTGCAATACTGGGACCCTGATGCCTTTCTAGCCATAGGTGATATCGCGGAAGTTCGTGGAGGTCAATTCAAAAAGAAAGATATACATTAGACATTTATCAAATACTTTATTCGTCATATCTAATCCTTATTTGGTCACATTAATTCTATGATGGAGGTGCTGATACTGGGAAATAGTAACAAATCCGTTAAACTAACTGCTGCAGAGGTTTCCTATTTATGGACAACTTATTTATCGGACAGCATGTCAATATGTGTATTTCAGTATTACCTAAAGCATATAGATGATCAAGATATTAAAAAGTTAATCCTACATGCCCTTGACCTTTCACAACAACATATTGAAATCATCAAGAGTATTTTTACAGAAGAAAAGATTCTAATTCCACAAGGTTTCACAAAAGAAGACGTCAACCTAAATGCGGAACGCCTTTTTTCCGATATTTTTTATTTGCAATACATTAAAAATATGGCAAAAGGAGGTTTAATGACCTATGGGAGGATGCTACCGAATATTTACCGAGATGATATTCGGTCGTTCTACGCAAAAGGAATTACATCGTCCACTGAATTAGACACGGAAGCGACGAGGATTCTCTTAGAAAAAGGACTTGCCACACGACCACCTACCATCCCGTATCCTGAGAAAGTGGAGTTTGTTCAAAAGCAATTTTTCGTGTTAGAAAGATTAGGCAGGCGCCCGGCTCTTACAGGAACTGAGGTTACCAATCTTTACGCAAATATTCAGTCCAATACCCTTGGTTCAAGTAGTGCAACAGGGTTTATTCAAGCATCTAAAACAGGTAAGGTGCGTCAATATCTCCAACGTGGTAAAGAAATTGCCATAAAGCATATTAAAGTTTTTCGTTCATATCTTGAAAATTATTCCCTGCCTATTCCAATGTCCCTTGATCAAGAGGTTACTATTTCAACAGATCCTCCCTTTTCGGAGAAATTGATGATGTTTCATTTTAGTTTAAAGATTTACGCTGGAATTGGAAATTTCGGCGTCTCAATATCTGAGAGTCAAAGAAGTGATTTAGTTATGGACTACTCCCGGATCATGGTAGAGGTTTTGAAATACTCGGAGGATGGAGCCAACATCATGATAAATGGCTTGAACAACCCCCACTTTCTGCTGATCGAAATGATCTGGCAAAAGGGTAAAAGCTTAGCAATGGCCCTAATAAAAGGACCATTGCTTTTTTATTTTTTATTTTTTATATAACAGTATTGATTTTTGCAATCTGTTATAGTACACTGAATTTAACAACAAACCGACTGGGGGAATATTTAATGATAATGAATCCGACTGTAAAAGAATGCCGTGAATGTGGATGTAAGTTTGAAGAAAAGCAGGAGTCCTTTTTGTACGAATGCGAGCGCTGTATCTGTAGTCATGATGATTAAAACTCAACCAAACCTCCTCAACTATGAGGAGGTTTATTTTTTTGTTGTATAACAGATTGCGTTTTTTATTAATAAAGTATCCTTATTGGAACAAATGAATTCTTTTGGTTCTGAAGTTTTTTAAAAGATGATTTTTCCATAAATGCTTATCACTCTCCATTACATGCAGATTTTTACTTTAGTTGAATTAGAGATTCACAATTAATTTTTTTCAACCATATTATTTAAAAGTTATGGACATGATTATTTTTATAATTAAAATATATTGAAAATTATAATTTTCCGAGTATAATGAAATTTATATTTTTTATAAGGGGGAAACATCAAGTGAAAACATTAGAGAGGGTGAGCGTATTTGCTGGAAATACGTTTGCTTACTGGGTTTTATTATTTGCAGCTCTTGCTCTCCTCTTCCCACAAGGCTTTACGTGGATAGGAGCTTATATCTCCGTATTACTCGGAATCATCATGTTTGGTATGGGGATGACATTATCCGCGAATGATTTCAAAGAAGTATTTAGTCATCCTAAGTTTGTGTTAATTGGTGTTGCTGCACAATATGTATTGATGCCTTTAATTGCTTTTGGATTAGCTCATCTTCTTAGACTTCCTCCTGAAATTGCTGTAGGGGTAATCCTTGTTGGAACCTGCCCTGGAGGAACATCTTCAAATGTTATGACTTTTTTAGCACGTGGAAATACAGCTTTGAGCGTTTCAATTACTTCAGTTTCAACTCTTTTAGCACCGATATTAACACCAGCTATTACGCTTTTACTAGCTAGTCAATGGTTACCAGTTTCAGCAGCTGATATGTTTATGTCTGTTGTTAAAATGGTATTAGTGCCAATTGTATTAGGGCTGTTAGTTAAAGCGTTATTCAAGAAGCAAGTTGAAAAAAGTATAAAAGCCTTACCGCTAGTTTCTGTTATCGGAATCGTTGGAATTGTTGCAGCTGTTGTAAGTGGAAGCAAAGAAAAAATTCTCGAAAGCGGACTATTAATCTTAGCTGTTGTTATTTTACACAATCTCATCGGTTACGTTTTAGGTTTCTTTGCAGCAAAACTTTTAAAAATGAACTATGCTGATCAAAAAGCAGTTTCCATAGAAGTTGGAATGCAAAATTCTGGTCTTGCTACTGCTTTAGCAACAGCCCATTTCTCTCCACTTGCTGCAGTGCCAGGTGCCATTTTTAGTGTTTGGCATAATGTTTCAGGCTCGCTGCTCGCTAATTACTGGGGAAAGAAAGCAGAAATTCGAACAAACAAAGCACCTTCAAACAACGAGACAAATGTAAAAGTATAAATTTAACAACCATAAACAAACCGCCTGTGAACTAAACTGTACCCCTTGTAAAGGACATGTTTAAAAAAGGCTAGGCTACTTTAAGTAGATGATCTCTGTATTGAACAGGGGTCATCTTTTTCATATTCCATTGATATCTGTAGTGATTGTAGTAGTGAATGGCAGCTTTCACTTCTTGTTTAAGCTCTTGCAAGGTTTCACATGATTTTATATCAGCCAGGTCTTTAAAATGACCAAAGAATGATTCCTGTGGGGCGTTGTCCCAACAGTTCCCCCTCCTAGACATGGATTGTCCCAATCTGAATTTTTTCACCAGCTTTTGATAAACAGGGCTGGTATAGTGACCTCCCTGATCAGAATGTATATAGGCCCCTTTAGTCAGTTTGATTCTCCTGTTTTTCCTTAACTTCTTAAGCGTATCCGTGGCGATATCAAGAGTAACTCGATCAGAGACCTGATGAGCTAAGACTTCATTGCTGGAAGCGTCAATAATGGTTGATAGATAAGCCCTTTTTCCTTTTCCGAAATATAGGTAGGTGATATCAGTAAGAAGGACCTTGTATGGGATGCCCTGTTTGAATTCCCTGTTAAGCAGGTTCGGGACGACCTTGTGCTCCTGGGTAGCCTTCATGATGCGCTTATAGGGATTCGCTCTCCTAAAAGGACTCTCAATTCCGTACTTCTTCATGATTCTTCTGATTCGCTTAAGATTGAAGACAACACTAAACTGACCTGCCAATACCATCTTAATTTGGCGAGCCCCTTTCTTACGGTTCTTGAAATTGTATGCTTTTAAAATCAGGTCCCGTAGGGATTCATCCTTATTCTCCTGATCCTTCCTTCTCTCAACTTGTTTGGATGAAAAGTAGTTATAGTAACCCTGTCGGGATACACCAGCGACTTTACAGAGGTGGGAAACCATCCTTGTTAGAGTGTACTTCTCGATGACGGTATGAATAAGGTTGAATTTCTGGTCAGCCGATAACTTTATTTCTTCTTCATCCCCCTTTCGGCGAATCGTATCTTTTTTAATAGTTCGTTCTCTGCTTTCAAAAGGTTAGTTTCTGCCTCTAACCTTGCATATTTTTCTTCAATGGAAAGCTCTCGATCCCTTAGTCTACCTGTGTTTCCGGGCCTTGTATCACGAAGGCCAAGCACTCCATTCTTACGATAGGCTTCACGCCATCTTTTTCCTGAAGAACGAATACGGTCAATACCAATGACTTCTTCATCAAAACCACACTTATCAAAAATTTCTCTAGGCGTCTTTCCCTGTTCATTTTGTGTTATGAATAGCTCCTTGAACTCATCAGTATAAGTAATCCCCTTTGAGGATACTGATTTGACATATGTATTTTTAGAAAGTATTTGAATTTCTTTTGCCGTGAATAATTTTTTACTCATAGTTGTTCTCCCGTCCCCATTTATTATCTATTCTACATAAAAAGACCCTGTGCAGTGGACTTTTTTAAAGTGTCTACTACACAGGGTACAGTTTAGAACTACAGGCGGTTTGTTTAGTAGACTAACCCTTTGCGAACAGCTGACTTTAACTTCTTAACCTCTGTCTGAATGTTATTGGCATTGGTTATCGCTGTTATGACTGAGACCCCATCTGCACCTGCATGCGTAACAGCAGATGCGTTATTGGCCGAAATTCCACCAATCCCCACAATTGGAACTTGAAATCCATTCGTTCTCAATTCCTCGATGAAAGAAACACCTTGAACCGGTTTCGCGTCAGTTTTCGTACTTGTGGGATACACAGGACCTACCCCAAAATAATCTGCTCTTTTATTTATGGCCTCTTCAGCCTCTGATAACTGGTGGACTGATACTCCTAAGATACGATCTCCGATTCTTTTTCGTACCAATTCAACAGACTCATCTTCCTGCCCGATGTGTACACCATCTGCATCAATTTTTAGAGCAAGGTCAATATCATCGTTTACAATAAACGGTATATTATAATTGTGACAAATTTGTTTTAATTTGAGCGCTAGCTCAAGCTTTCTTTGTCCTTGAAGCGAACCATTTCCTTTTTCACGAAATTGAAACATCGTGATGCCCCCATCTATCGCTTCTTTCAGTACCTCTTCAGGAGCTCTTGTACAATTGACACTTCCCATAATAAAATAAACTTGTAGGAACTCGCTTATTCTCTGTTTTTCTGTTTGCTTCATACCAAAACGATCCCTTCGATAAAGTTTCTATGTTTCTATCTTTCTCTAACAAGCTGTTTATAGGCCCAATGGTTTGTTGGTCCATGCCCTTGTCCAATGAATATTTGATTTTCGATGGCTGCCTGAATATAGTGTTTAGCTGTTGATATAGCTTCTTTTACCGTAGCCCCTTTTGCTAATTCAGCCGTGATAGCAGCCGAGAAGGTACAACCCGTTCCATGTGTATTATTTGTAGGAATCCTTTTATTTGTGAACAGTGTAAACTCACTTCCGTCATATAGAAGATCTGCCGATTCTGAAGAATCTTCATCATGCCCCCCCTTAATAATGACATGTTTAGCCCCCATATTGAATATTCGTTTTGCTGCGTCCTGCTTGTCTATATTTGTGCGTATATTTATTCCTGTTAATACTTCTGCTTCAGGGATATTGGGTGTAACCACCATAGCCAATGGTAGTAACTCTTTTTTTAACGCGTCTACAGCCTGTTTTAAAAGTAGAGAAGCCCCTCCCTTGGCAATCATTACAGGATCCACAACAAGCTGATTCCAGTTATAATAGCGAACTGACTCTGCTACAGCAGTAATAATTTCAGCATTAAAAAGCATGCCAGTTTTTAATGCGTCAACCCCGATATCCTCTCCTACAGATTGAATTTGCTTCTGAACCATTTTCGCAGATAAAGGATAGACATCTTGAACTCCAAGTGTATTCTGAGCCGTTACTGCAGTAAGGGCTGTCATTCCATACGCATGTAGTTCCTGAAATGTTTTTAAATCCGCTTGGATACCAGCTCCTCCTCCACTATCTGATCCTGCAATTGTCAAAGCTTTATACGGTTTCAATCTTGGTCCCTCCTAAATGAGTAGTTGTCCAAACTTCTAGATTACTAGCTGATAATTGATTCAAGAGTTCGATTTGGAAGCTTCCTGGGCCAACCGAATCTGTCATCATTGCTGCTTTTTCTCCAGCAATACCAAAATAAGTTATAGCAGCTGTTGTGGCAGTCAACCTATCTTGCTCAACAGCATTAAATGCACCAACAATTGACGTCAATAAACAACCTGCTCCTGTCACTTGTGTCAACAGAATATGTCCATGTTTTACAATATTGGTTCTTATACCATCCGAAATAATGTCTTCTTGTCCAGTAATTGCAACAACCATATTGAATTTTTGGGCAGTGGTCTGCGCTAATTTAACAACATTCCCTTGTTCTCCTCCGCTGTCAACTCCTTTTATTCTCCAACTTTGACCGGCGACATTGGCAATTTCCGCAGCATTCCCTCGTATTACTGAGACATTCACTTCATTTAAAATCCGTTCCGCCGTTTTTGTTCGGTAAGATGTCGCCCCAGCTCCAACGGGATCAAGTATGACTGGAACACCTTTTTCATTAGCTGCTTTTCCAGCAATGATCATCGATTCCACAATGTTTGAATTTAATGTACCAATATTTAATACTAATGCATCAGCGAGTTGGGCCATTTCAGCCACTTCCTCTACTGCATATGCCATTACTGGAGAAGCTCCTAGCGCTAGCAGTCCATTTGCGGTAAAATTAGTCACTACAACATTGGTAATATTATGTATTAGCGGTTTTTGTTGTCTTACTTTTCTTAGAATTGGGATAAAACTCATCTGTACTCCTCCTAAAAATTGATAAAAGCCAGATCCTAAATGGACCTGGCTTTATAGTTAAAAACATAAGAGCTTTGTTTTTGACTACTTTCCTCCGCTGGTATAATCCAGATCAGGTCCAAAGGGTTAGAAATTTTCTTTCCTCTCAGCCAAACGGCACCCCTAGTAGTGTTCTTATTCATTTTATATTATCATAGCTATAAATGAATAATCTGTAAAGTTTAAAATGTCTGTTTTATTAAAGGTGGGAATTACATGCTTCAACTAGGTCGCAAACATAACCCGCTCAAGAATGCTGCCTTAATTAAGCAATTGTCTTATTATAAGCCACAAATTAAAAGCGCTGTTTCGGATACAGATCAAGCTTTTTCAAAACTGATTCATCAACCTATAAAAAGCATACAACCTGAGCCTCGACCATCGACCGCAACATTGTTCCGAAAATTAGCTGTAAGTTTTGCGCGCTTGTGTTTGGCGAATACAGCGGACCCTCAACTTTCGACGAATAAAACAATAATTAATGAACATGATTTTATTTTTCCAGACTGGAAACTGGACCTGGATAATGAACATCAACAATTGCTTTCTCAGCTCAAAAAAGAAGTAAACGTAACCGATTTTGGTGCCGTCGGGGACGGGAAAACAGATTGTACTAAAGCATTTATTAAAGCAATTGGACTTGGTCAAGTAAAAGTCATCATTCCGGAAGGGATTTTTGTGACAAAAGGAATTCGCCTTCCCTCATGGACCCACCTTGTTGGCGCTGGGAAAGGAAAAACCATTTTGAAATTACATGATCAGGCGTCGAAAGGAACAAGGTTAGTAACCAATATGAACCATTGGCGTGGGAACCATCATGTTTTTATTGAGGGAATGAGTTTGGATTGGAATGTCGAAAGGTTTGGAGAAGCGATAAAAACATGTACATGGGGAAATCATTCAAGTTGTTTAACGTATGCAAATGTTACTTACGGTTGGGTCAAAGATGTAGAAGCAATGAATGCTGGTCTTCATGGTTTTGATGTTTCTGCAACATTATATGATTATTCTGGTGATGGCAATAAGGCTCGTGGTGGCAGTAAATATATATGGCTTGATCAATTAAATGCCTACGGGTTTGGCGATGATGGTATCACAACTCATCATAGTGAGTATATCTTGATTTCCAACTCCCATTTATGTGATCCGAGCGGTCGTGCTCACAAGAAAGGCTATTCCAATTCAAATGGAATAGAAGTGGATGATGGATCAAAAAATGTTTGGCTTGTTAATAACTCGACTACACGATGTTTTGGTGGGGTTGAAGTGAAAGCCCATCATAACTCATCTGCCGGAAACAATGTCCAAATCATCGGTCATCTCTCCATTCATGATAATCGAAGTTACAACTTCCGCCACATCGGCCATCACAAGAGTACTGACCCAAATTCAAAAACAGCCTTCTATATTCGTGCAACTAATCTTATTAGCATTGAACCGATGTTTACCGATTTATATGAAAATTCCACACCTAGAGCGATGGTCATATCAGCGTATGTTCATGTAATTGTGAACCACTTTACGCTAATCGGTAAAAAAAATTATGATTATAAAAAAAATCCGATTATTGCGATCCAATATAAAGCTCGAAACATATGTTTAAAGAACGTCTATAGTCGAGGTTTCAAAACAGGTAGTACGGATATTCGAGTCTTTGGTGGTCACCAACATGCTGATCAAGTATATTTAAAAAATATAATAGTAGAAGATTCAGCACCAATTTCATTAGATATTGGTAAAAATGTAAAGTACGTGAGCGTAGAGGATTTCACAGCAATAGCTGTAAATGGCAAGCACGCTCTTAAAGCTGCTAAGCGTCCATTAAAGATCATGAATGCTTCATTTAAAGGGTATACTACACCCGTTTTAATCAATAACGAACCCGATCATTCATTTAAATAGTTGTGCTAAGTGGGGTGGCTAGGAAAGGTCACCCTATCTCTTAAGCCCTAATAACAAAAAACGTACCGAATAATAACAAAATCAGGATCGCCCCTAATGCCATCGCGAACATACCAGAAATCATTTTTTCTTCCTTATATTCAGCATAGCCGAGAATAAATATTAATATCGCAATAAGAATTTGTGTCCAGGTGAAAGCAAATTGATGTTCGGCTATTATGGAATAAACTGACAAATTGAGTACAACAACAGCAAGACCAACTTTCCCCCACTGCAACCCCTTCACCTCCAATAGTGTATGGTTAACAGCATCAACATGTATGTGAACCCTTACACTGATTTGTTTAAAATGACCTTTTTAAACACTTTTCTATACAGTCTATGGATTCACCATTTCAAATGTAAATAAATCCCTGAAAATCAGGCTTATACATATTAACATTACTTAATATTTGTCTGTTTGCTCGTGATGACCTTGAAGAATCCAATAGGTTAATATTAACCTTCCTAGATTTTAATATGAATTCTCCTAACTTATTTTTTTCTACCAAAAACACTTTGACAACATTCATTGTATAAGTTAATTTAAATATATTGTAAGAAGGGTGTGGTATGCTTGAACAAAGAGATTATTAAGTTCTTGAGAAAGAGCCATAATTTAAACCAACGAGATTTTGCTAGAATTGTAAATTGCAGCTATGCCTTAATCGCACTAGTAGAAGTCGGAAAAAGAAGAGTAACTGAGGATTTGGAAAAAAAAGTGAAAGAAGCTTTTGACCTCGATGAAAGTCAAATTCAGTCTATCGCAGCTATAATCAAAAGCCTGGGAGAAGGCATACCGCCATTTATGTGATGCTGCGGTATTTTTTGCGTAAAAAAAGAGTTGCATTTAAACGCAACTCCATCTCCCCTTTGTTCCTAGCAATTAGAGCACTGCTTCTTTTCTTTCTAAATACCGTTCCATTTTCCGTTTTATTCGTTGTAAGGCATTGTCGATTGATTTAACGTGGGTATTTACGTTCTGAGAAATTTCAACATAAGAATGGCCTGCGATATGCAATTCCAAAACTCGCTTTTCTAAATCACTCAACTTTTCTGACATTTTTCGCTCCAAATCACTCGCCTTTTCCTGATCAATGATCATTTGCATTGGGTCCATATTTGTCGGACCGGTAATCACATCCATCAGCGTATGATTGGACTCTTCTTCATAAATAGGTTTATTTAATGAGATGTAGGAATTTAGTGGCCCATGTTTTTGGCGAGTTGCAGACTTAACTGCTGTAATAATTTGTCTCGTAATACAAAGTTCTGCAAACGCTTTAAAAGAAGACAGCTTGTCTACTCTAAAATCTCGTATTGCCTTATAAAGCCCGATCATTCCTTCTTGAATAATATCTTCTCGTTCCCCACCAATTAGAAAATATCGACTCGCTTTTGCACGAACAAAACTACGGTATTTCCTCATTAAATATTCTGAGGCCTCTCCATCACCATCTTGGAACAGCTGGACTAAAATTTCATCATTCAATTCGGCATAATCTTGCATCAGTTTTTCTTTGATGACCACACTCACACTGTTACCTCCGACAATATTATTTGATTTGATGTTCCAAACTATTCCTAAAAGTATGAACACCTGACATATATTTTAATAGTAACGTAGACTGGGCATAAAAGGAATTTAAACTTATCGACTTTTTTTTACACGAATCGGTAGAAACCAAAAAGTATAAAAAGAAAACAAACACTTTGGCAGCGTTTGTTGTTTTGTATTTAATGAATTTGTCGAATTTCCTCGGACGATTTTTGGTATAAAAGTAAAAAAATATTGTTCTATTCTTTTTTTCTATTCTTTTATTGAAAGTATATTTGGTATTTGGCTAGTATTTAAATTGATATTTTCTTTTAGTAACGTATGAAATGCTTCTGGTACGTTTACCTTCATTCGAGTTTGGCGATTGATCGTCGTTAACACGACTTCAGCTGTTACAACGAGTTCATTTAAATGATTGATCATGTTCTGCTTTAACGTGTAACTAGTATTTCCAATCCGATCCAATGTCGTTTGAATCAAAAGTTGATTATGATTAAATACTTCTTTTTTATAACTTACACCTGCATGGACAACCACTGATTCCACACCAGTTTTAATACTAAAACGGTACCAATCTTGGCGCGCTTGGTCTAAGTATTCAAACAACAAAACATTATTTACGTGCGCTTTGTTGGTTTTTGCGACAATTTTCATTTCTGAATAAGCCATGGTTTTTCCCCCATATTCCTTTATTCTTTGTTATTCGTCTTCAAAATGAAAAAACCTTCTTTTTTTGTAAAACGAATTGAGTTTTTTAACTGATTTCAAAATGTCGGCTAAGAATAGAATTTTGTTCTATCCTGCATGTTTTTTTATTTACAGGAAAATACTACCTAGGTATTTGTTAAATTTCTCTTGATATAATATTTAAACATAAAGGAGAGATTTTCATTATGAAGACGCTAAAATATATCTTTTTCATCATAATTTCCACTGTCATTATCTCTGCTTTTTGGATATATTACCCCCATTATCAAATTCAAAAACTGCAAGATGAAACAAGGGAAGTTGGCAGAGATATGAGTAGTGAGACATATTTAGATTATTATCGTCAATTTGATAAAGGTGAGATTAATCATCTTGCTCTTGGGGACTCTGTTATTCATGGGTTTGGTGTAGAAGAAACTGAAAACTTAGTGTACAAGTTCTCTGATCAATTAGGACAAGAAATTAACAAGACCGTTCATTATATAAATGAAGGAAAAAATGGAATAACGAGTACAAGTTTAAATGAAATGATTCAAAAAGGGGCTTTTAACGATCAAATAAAGAAAGCCGATATCATTACCGTAAATATAGGTGGGAATGATGTGTTAAAAACAGCCAAACAAAAAGATTATTCTAAAGCTATTAATTCTTTTGATACACTGCAATCCATTTTCACAAAAAATTTAGCTGACATTACAAAAAAAATTAATGAAATAAATCCAAGAGCAACAATTGTGTTCTTGGAACTCTACAATCCATTACCAGCGGATCATCAATTTTCTGATCTAGCGGATACGCTATTGCCAAAATGGAATGTTAAAATTTATGAAGTTGCCCAGACAATTCCCACATCCATTGTTGTTCAAACGACAAAAGTAATCAATAGTAAAAACCCTCAACACCTTTCGGAAGATGGTGTTCACCCAAACTCAGCTGGATATGCCGCAATCACAGAACAAATGATGATACAGTTTTCAAAAGAATATCGGAAGCAAGCTGTATAATCTCACACACCCTTCCTTTTTTTGGGTGTAATGAATAAAAAAAGCTGTATTTACAATAAAGTAAATACAGCTTTTTTACGTCCCAGAAGGGATTCGAACCCCCGACCTACAGTTTAGGAAACTGTTGCTCTATCCTACTGAGCTACTGAGACATTTTCTTAACGACTATATTATTATAAAATGCAATTTAAAAATTTTCAAGGATAAATTTGGGCAGAATAGTAATTTAATCTTTTTACTCTATTTAATGGCGAACAGATTCACACTGTTCGCCTTTTCCTTTATTGTCCTTTAAACTCAGGAGACCTTTTTTCAATAAATGCACGAATACCCTCTTTCGCATCTTCGCTCGTAAATGCATCTCGTGAATAACTCCACTCTTCTCTAAAACCAATGTCCATTGGGTGATTTAATAAACGTAAAACCGCTTTCTTTGTACTTTGAACTGCAATTGGACCATTTTTACAGATAATATTCGCGTATCTCTCTGCTTCTTCCAGAAGGTTTTCTTTAGGAACTATTTTATTAATAAGACCCATTTCTTTTGCTTCTTGAGCGGAGAATTGCTCACCTGTGAGTAAAATTTCCATTGCCCGGCAATATGGGATTTGCCTTACTAAGCGGACAAGTGACCCTGCTGCAGCCATAATAGACCACTTTGGTTCCGGTAAGCCAAAGCGAGCATCTTCAGTGGCAATTCGAATGTCGGTTGCTTGTAGAATTTCAGTTCCACCTGCAAGGCAAAAACCATTCACAGCTGAAATGATAGGCTTCCATACAGGAGTATTCTTTAGCATCGCTGCATCTGTCTTTTCCGGATCCACTTTTCCTTCCATAATTTGTGGGATTGTCTGTTTTAAGTCGGCGCCAGAACAAAATGCCTTTTCACCCGCACCTGTTAGAATAATGACACGAACCTCATCATCATCTTGAGCTCTAAGAAAATAATCTCCAAGCATTTCAAACCCTTCAGGCGTCATTGCGTTCATCGCCTCGGGTCGATTAAACGTAATATATGCTTTATGGCCTTCTTTCCGATATAATACAGGCTGTTCCATCCTTCATTCCCCCTCTTTTAGAAATACTTGTGGTTTATTACTTGATCTCTCATTTCTCCGCCCCTACTGTTTAATTTTCTTTGTTTGAATATATTCGGCAACAAAATTTGTTGTAGTCCGGCCTTGTTTATACGCAACGTGTCCAACCACGTCCTGTAACATTGGAATATTTGTTTTAATTCCCTCAATGGTATACTCCTTAAGGGCTTTTTCTAGAATTTGAATTGCCTGCTCTCTGTTTTCCCCACTCACAATTAACTTGGCTATCATTGGGTCGTAAAAAGGAGTCACTTTTGACTTTTCATGTACTGCTAAATCATTACGAACTCGTTCTCCTGTAGGTACTTGTAACTTACTAATTTGTCCTGGTGAAGGAAAGAAGGTTTTTGGATCCTCGGCATATATTCGGACTTCGATCGCATGACCTTCTCTTTTTACTTCTGATTGTTGCAGAGTCAACGGCTCGCCTGAAGCAATTTTTAATTGCCATTCTACCAAATCCAAGCCCGTAATTTCTTCTGTCACAGGGTGCTCTACTTGAAGTCGAGTGTTCATTTCGAGAAAATAAAAATTTCTGTGTTCATCTACTAAAAACTCAATGGTTCCTGCATTTTTATAACCAATAGCTTTGGCAGCTGTAACAGCTGCTTCCCCCATCTTCCTTCTTGTTATTTCATCGAGAAATGGTGATGGAGCTTCTTCAACGACCTTTTGATGACGGCGTTGAATTGAACATTCTCGTTCCCATAAATAGATGACATTCCCGCTATTATCCGCTAAAAGCTGTATTTCAATATGCCTTGGATTTTCAATAAACTTTTCTACATACATCGCGCCATCTCCAAAAAAATCGTTCGCACGCTTTTGATTTCCTGCAAACGCCTTCTTCATTTCCTCTTCATTATGAGCAATTTGCATTCCGATGCCACCACCACCTGCGGATGCCTTTAACATAACTGGAAATCCAATTTGACTTGCTATCATCGAAGCTTCCTCAGCATCCGATAATGGATAGGCAATACCGGGAACAATCGGGAGGCCCGCTTCCTCTATCGTTTTTCTGGCCTCAATCTTGCTTCCCATCTTGCTTATGACATCAGGAGATGGGCCAATAAAAGTAATCCCTACTTGTTCGCACTCCATTGCAAAACTAGCATTCTCAGATAATAGACCATAACCTGGATGAATGGCCTCAGCTCCCGATTGCTTTGCAACCTCTATTATATTTTCCATGTTTAAATAACTTTCATTTACCCTTGCTCCACCAATAAGATAGGCTTCATCTGCCATTTGGACGTGAAGTGCATCAGTATCTGCCTCTGAATAGACTGCGACCGTTTTTATTCCAAGCTTTTGACAAGTACGAATGACGCGGACCGCGATCTCACCACGGTTCGCAATTAAGATCTTTGAAAACATTAGAATTATCTCCCTTCAAACTAAATAGGGCACCCGTCAAAATAATATACTCACTTCTGACGGTCGCCCATTAGAAAAGCGTTTACAATTAGTTGATTACTTGATAATGATTTTCGTATTTTTTGCGTAAAACATGTTTTTGGATTTTTCCAGTTGCCGTCATTGGTAATTGTTCTAGGAAAATGACCGATTTTGGCACTTGAAATCCACCCAAATGTTGCTTGCAATGCTCGATGATTTTTTCTACAGAACTAGTGCGCCCGGGTTTTAAAACGATAAATGCCGTTACAGCTTCGGCCCAGTGCTCATGTGGCAAACCAACAGCGACTGCATTGGCCACATCATCATGCATTAAAAGTGTGCCTTCTACTTTTATGGAAGCCACATTTTCCCCACCCGTTTTGATGATGTCTTTTTTTCTGTCAACAAACACTAATTGACCATCTTCATCCCAGTAACCTAAGTCTCCTGTATGATGCCATCCAAAGGCCTGAGCTTTAGCTGTTTCTTCTGGATTTTTAAAATACCCGTTCATCACATTTGCCCCACGGTGGACAATTTCCCCCACTTCTCCCTTTGGCAGAATGTTCCCGTCATCATCCATGATGGCTGTGTCATTAATAAGGGAAGAAGTGCCCCAATAGGAACCAAAACGGCGTAATTGTTCTTCCGGTCTAAACACCATTGTTGAGGGGTACATTTCTGTTTGCCCCGTTCCTAGGGCAAAATTCGGACAAATTTCATTGATGCATCGCTGTAATGACTTTTTATCCATTGGTGCCATTGCATAGGTACATCTTCTTAACGAACTAAGATCATATTGTGAACGTTTTGGGTGATCAAGAATCATTTTGTACATCATAGGAAGAGCAAACATATTCGTGATTTTTTGTGTATCAATTGTTTTCATTAAGGTTTCTGGTTCAAAACCATTAATGATGATGCTTTTTGCTCCTCTGTGCAAAGCAGACATTGTGAACGTATGTTGTGCACAATGGAATAATGGCATCATGGTTAATATAACTTCATCTTCACTGAAATCAGATTCAATAATATTTCCTAAACTTGCAATATAGACCGCAATATGACTTGTCATGACTCCCTTTGGGTTTCCGGTCGTACCACTTGTAAACATGATTTGAGCAACATCTCGATCTTGGATTTCAACAATCGGCTCTTTTTTCAACTGTCCGTCTAAGGCTAATAAGAAAGTGTTTGTATCTCCTAGGTTGCCTCTAACACTCATGATGTTTGAACAAACCTGTTTTATTTCTTGTAAATCATTCTCAACAAAAGGAGCGTCTGCAAGTATCATTTTTGCTTCAACCTGCTTTAAGATATAGAGCTTTTCAGCAACTGAAATACCTGGGTTCATCGGAACCCAAATGAGTCCTGCTTTGGCAATCCCATTAAATGCTACTACGTATTCCCATGAATTTCCGCAAATAGAGGCAATCGTATCCCCTTTTTTAAAACCTGAATTTAATAAAAAGTTGGCAAATTGATTCGTCAGTTCATCCAATTCTTGATAAGTAATTTCTCGTAAACCATCCACAATGGCTATTTTCTCAGGGAATCTTGATGCATTTCTCCTAATGATATCTCCAATCGCAACCCGATTAATTAGGTTCTGCATGCCATCTTTTCCCTCCACCCTTAAATTTTTTCTTTTTTCACTAAACCTTTGGCAATCCCAACTATACATTCTTCTCCGGTTTGTTTGACCGTTGTTTGTTTAACCTTTACAACCCCTGTACCGTTCCCTTTGTCTTGCAGATCTAATACTTCTAACTCTACATGGATAGTATCGTGAATAAATACTGGTTTAATAAAACGTAGCTTATCAATACCGTAGTTTGCGACAATGATATCTGGATCCATTTTAGTCAGACCTGTTGCAAATGAGAGCACTAACATTCCATGAGCTATTCTTTGTTTAAAAGGTGTGTTTTTGGCATATTCAATGTCTGTATGGAGCGGATAATAATCTCCTGTTAACGCAGAAAACATGACCAAGTCAGTTTCCGTAATAGTCCTACCTCTAGACTTCCATCTCTCTCCTATTTCGAAATATTCAAAATACTTATCGTACACTTTTATTCCCCCTCTTAAGGTTTTTGACGTAAAACCGTTTTTAGGATTTTGCCGGTTGCATTTCGTGGCAATGCGTCCACTACTTCTACCTGCTTCGGAATCTTAAACCTAGCAATCTTTCCTTCTAAATATGCCGCGACATCTACTACAGATAGAGTTTTACTTTGGTCATTTAAAGCTACCACTGCTTTAATCGATTCTCCCCATTTTTCATCTGGATAACCGATTATTGCGACTTCACTAATATTTGGATGTCGATATAAAACTTGTTCAATTTCAATTGGATAAACATTTTCCCCACCAGTGATAATCATATCTTTCTTCCGATCAACAATGTATATAAACCCTTCATCATCAAATTTTGCTAAATCCCCAGTGTAGAACCAACCATTTTTAATTGCCTCCTGTGTCTCCTCCGGTTTATTCCAATATCCTGCCATCACGTTCGGCCCATTTACAATTAATTCCCCAACTTGACCTGGAGGAACATCACGGCCATTCGGATCCACAATCCGTACAGAAGTGTGCATAGGCTCTTTCCCGACGGACCCGTTTTTACGCAAGGTATTTTCCTTATCGAGAATACTGACAAACGGAGCTGTTTCGGTTAAACCAAAACCTTCATAAAAAGGGATATTCCGAGACTGAAAAAACTCAATGACTGTTATTGGGCATGGAGCTCCTCCAGATACAGCAAACCTAAGCGAGGAGATATCATAACTTTCAAAGTTTGGAACATTCATTAGCGCTTGCCACATTGCAGGTACTAGGAAAAGACAAGTTATTTTCTCATCATGTATTTTTTGCATAATCCTAACTGGGTCAAATACATCATCTAAAATGACCGTCCCACCTTTATACAATAACGGTGTTGTAAAAACGCTCATCCCACCAATGTGAAATAATGGCGCTACTGACAAAGTAATATCTGTATGATCAAATGGGGTACTGTGAATCGAATTAATCGCATTCCACTGAGTATTCCCGTGAGTAAGCATCGCACCCTTTGGCCTACCTGTTGTACCAGATGTATACATCATTAAATGGACGTCATCTAGTTTAACATCGAACTCCAGCTCAGATATTGAAGCATTCGTTAGTAACTCCTCGTAGACAGCATCCTCTGGGTGAGGTTGACTGCCTACATGAATAAAGGTTTGGATACTTGTTTCTATCAACCTAAGTTTATCTATTAATGGTTTCATTCTTCCGTCATAGATAAAATGATAAGCTCGGGAGTCGTTTACAATATATTGAACTTCATCTACACTTAGCCGGAAATTAATCGGGACAAGTATGGCACCAATCTTTGCACAAGCAAACATCGACTCAATCATTTCATTTGTATTTAATAACAGGGCGTTTACTCGGTCCCCTTTCCTTATGCCAATTTGTAGGAATGAATTTGCTAACATATTAACCCTTTCATTCAGTTCAACATAAGTAAACCTTCGATCATTGTAAATAAGTGCTAAAGTCTCGGGTCGAACTTTACTATGTTTTACCAGCCAGTTTCCAATCCCTGTTCCCATTCTTTATCAACTCCCATAAGAGTAAGATTCTATTCTTAACTTAGAATCGTTGAGTGTTTTTTACTAGGAAGGGGCATATCTTTGTTTTCAAAAGTTTCATAACGACTTATTAGCTCTTTCCTTAGTTCACTTGGAACTACCAAATCGTCAACTACTAGCTCGCTTGACAGTTTGACAATGTCATAACCCGCTTTATACTCTTCTCTTAATTTATTTACTAATTCCGCCCGCTCTTCAGGATCTTCAACCGCCTGAATTTTATTATAGTAAACAGCATTTACGGCCGCTTCTGGTCCCATGATGGCAATTTCTGCAGATGGCAAAGCAATTGTTGTATCCGGTTCGTATGCTGGACCAGCCATTGCATAGATTCCAGCACCATAAGCTTTGCGGACAATGACACACATCTTTGGCACGTTTGCACTCGAACTAGCAAAGATAAAGTTGCGGCCTTTTCGTAAAATCCCTTCCTGCTCTACTTTTGTCCCCACCATAAAACCTGGTGTATCACATAGGTATAGAAGTGGGATATTATAGGCATCACAAGTCCAGACAAACTTTGCCCCTTTATCTGAAGACTCAGGGAAGATTGCTCCACCTTTTTGCATTGGCTGATTTGCTACGATCCCCACGGTCTTTCCATTTAACCGAGCAAAACCAGTTACAAGTTCCTTAGCATAATTTGCTTTGACTTCTAGGAAACTTTCACCATCGACAATTGCCTCTATTAATTTACGAACATCATAAGCACGGTTTGGTTCCTTTGGAATGATCTTATCGATCTCACTTGGATCTCTTGAAGGCTCAATAGGCGCAAACTCCGGTGTTTTTGCATCATATGAATCTGGCAAATAGGATAAGAGTTTTTTTACAATCTCAGCAGCCTCCTCTTCCGATTTTGCAATAAAGTCTGCTGAACCACTTTTTGTCGCGTGCATCGTAGCTCCGCCCAGCTCCTCAATATCAACTTTTTGTCCTGTTGCCATTTGAACCATCCTTGGAGACGCAATAGCCATTCCCGAGATCTTATCGACCATAATACAAAAATCAGAGAATACAGGCATATAAGCTGTTCCTGCAAAGCATGGTCCATAAAGAACAGCTATTTGAGGTACCCGTCCTGAAAGTAAACTATGATTATACCAAATTCTACCACCAGAGTATTTTTCTACATGGTACCCACCTGCTTCATCGATTCGTCCCCCGGAGGAATCTATCATGTAAATAATCGGCCGTTTCCCACGTATAGCTGCTTGTTGAATCCGCAAGATTTTTTCACTATGATATTTCCCCATGCTACCTGCTTTTACTGTGTAATCACTCGCCATAAAGAACGCTAACCGATCATTAATCTTTCCCGTGCCTGTGACAACGCCATCTGCTGGCAGCTTTTCTTTATTCGCATTTGCAAACAAACCTGTTTCATAGAAAGGTTCTTCATGATCAAAATAAAGTTTTAAACGATCTCGGACAAATAACTTTCCAATTTTTTTTAATTTTTCATGGTCAGGCCCACCTTTTTGAATTCGCTCTCTTTCTGCCAGAATTCTTTGTTCACGTTCCATATCAGCACATCCTTTATTTTTAATATCCTAATTGCTTATTGAGTTTGTAATTTATTAGGTCGGGAAAGTATTCCTAATTGCTTCGTTAATATTTCATTCATGATTTGTGTTGTGCCGCCCCCAATTGTCTGGATTCGAGCATCACGCCAAAGTCTTTGGATTGAATATTCCATCATATAGCCATTGCCACCATGGATTTGAACTGCCTGGTCGGTTACCCGATTCAACATTTCAGAGGCGTAAACTTTGGCCATTGTCGCTTCAGTCACACAATCTTTCCCGCTGTTATACAGGTAGAGAGCACGATATGTGATATTCCTTGCCTTCTCAATATCCACCGCCATATCAACCATTTTATGGCGAAGAACTTGAAATTCAGAAAGGGGTTTTTTAAACTGAATTCTTTCCTTACTATATTTAATTGCTAGTTCAAGCGCTTTTTCTGCCGCCCCGATACATCCTAAAGCCAAGGTCATTCTTTCATACTGGAAATTTTGCATAATATATCGGAAACCCTCATTTTCGGTTCCGATTAGATTCTTTTTTGGCACTCTTACATTCTCAAAAAATAGTTCACCTGTATCTGAGGAGCGCCACCCTAATTTTTTGAGCTTTTTACCGACTGAATAACCTTCTGAGTTGGTTTCAACAATAAACAAACTAATATTACGATGGGTAGGTTTTTCTCTTGTTTTTGCTGCGACAATCACATAATCAGCGTTAACCCCATTTGTAATAAACGTTTTTTGACCATTAAGAACGTAATAGTCCCCATCTTTTTTGGCAGTGGTTTTAATATTAGCTACATCCGATCCACCGCCTGGTTCGGTAACGGCTAAGGCAGAGATTGCTTCCCCTTTAATACCCGGAACAAGGTATTTTAGCTTTTGTTCGTGGTTTCCATATCTCCAAATATTCGTCATTGCAATGGTTGTATGGGCACCAATCGCAGCACCAACACCACCTGATCCTGAGCGGGAAAGCTCCTCAGTAAAAACTGCCTCCATGATTAAGTCCAGACCACTGCCTCCATATTCCTCAGGGAACTTAATTCCTAAAAAGCCTAATTCCCCCATTCTTTTGTAAAGGCTTCGGGGAGTTTCACCTTCTTTTTCCCATAACTCAATATTAGGTTCAACTTCTTTTTCTAAAAAAGACCGGACTGCTTTCCGAAACATTTGATGTTCTTCCGAAAATATCCAGTGGCTCATATTATCCCTTCCTTCCTGTTAAATACCAATTTGCTTCGAAATGATTTCTTTCATAATTTCATCCGTTCCCCCGCCAATACGCGGTAATCGACTATCTCTCCAAGCCCGCTCAATCGGATATTCTGCCATGTAACCATTTCCACCAAAAATTTGGAGTGCCCGATCTGCAACCCAATGCCCCATTTGTGCTGCAGCTAATTTTGTCATGCTGATTTCCTTAGGTGCTACATCGCCATTCGAAAAGCGGTAAGCGGTTGCATATGTTAGTTCACGACAAACTTCAATCTCGGTCTTCATCTCAGCAAGAAGATGGGCAATCACTTGGAAATTTCCAATCGGTTGATTAAACGCTTCACGAGTTTGCGCGTAATTTAATGCCAATTCATACGCATACTCTGCACCCCCGATGGCACCGGCGGCACCAATCATTCGCTCTCCTTGTAATTGCCACATAATTTGATAAAAACCTTTTCCTTCCTCTCCTAATAGGTTTTCGTGAGGAACCCGAACATTGTCAAAAATTAGTTCAGCCGTATCTGACGAACGCATTCCAACTTTATCGAGCTTCTTGCCAACAGAAAATCCTAGTCTGTCTGTCTCTACTAGAAAAAGGCTGATTCCTTTTGGACCTGGGTCGTCCGATGTTCTTGTTACTAAGGTTACAAAATCAGCCCGAGTCCCATTCGTGATAAACGTTTTGGTTCCATTTATTACCCATTCGTTTCCTTCCCGTCGTGCTCTTGTCTGTATTCCCATTACATCAGAACCGTTATTTGGCTCCGTAATCCCAATCGCAGCAATCTTTTTCCCTTGGATTGCTGGTTTTAAAAACCTTTCATGCTGATCCTTTGTTCCAAATTTAAAAATTGGAGGAGTGGCCATGTCTGTTTGAACTGCAATTGCCATTGGTAGCCCTCCACAGCCACATTTATTCAATTCTTCTGCTAGAATGATTCCCGAAAAATAATCGCCACCTTGACCACCCACTTCTTCAGGATAATGTAACCCCAAAAAGCCTAACTCTCCCATTCTTATGAACACTGAACGCGGAAACTCGCCTTGTTCTTCCCATTCATCAACAAATGGAACAATTTCTTTTTCCACAAACTTTCGAATAACTCTGCGCAATTGGTCGTGTTCTTCCGTAAAATATGGCTCATATGGCATGATTGCTCACCTCATTGTTCAAATCTTTTAACAAATAATCATCCACTTCAATTTCCAATCGAAGCATATTCGAACCAAAACATTTCCCGAGATTGTCTAAGCGGGTTGAAGAGGACCCTCCCCCATCAAGGGCTTCCTTACAAACAAAATTAAGAGCAAAGATATTCGGTAATTCGTAACGAACTACTTCTCCTTTCACAAGTCCTGCAAAATGTTCTTTCACTTTTTCAGGTGTTAATTTTTCAAGGAACACTTGATAGATTGCTTGATTAGGAGCAAATACACCAACATTGACAATATTCCCTTTATCTCCCGACCGTGATTGAGCAATATCTTTCAGCTTTACAATTGCCATTGTTTACACCTCCGCAACTTCAACTTTTAGGTTTGCTTCAATATCTTCTCTAGGAATAAGTGTTGACCACATTCCTAAAAGGGCTCTTGGAGCAGAGTTTCCAGAGAAACCACTCATTGAAGGTGGACCGTTTAAAGCTAAAGGTGGAAATAGTCGGCTGAATTTAGCTGCTTCTTGCTTTGTTTTCGCTTTGACAACCATTCTTAAGAAGACCTCATTTAGCTCACTTTCATTTTCATGTGCTAATGGACCACTCAAAGCGTTATAGCCCATAAAATCTGTACGAACTTCTTGATAACGAAGACCATTCCGCTCTAGTTGTATTCGAATCACTTCATCCACCTTTCTTGCTTTTTGCATCGCATCAGGCCATGAGAACCCGACAATCACTTGACCCGCATAACCATCTTCGTAGCCCATGACAACTTTTAAAGAGTCTGGTCTCGGTTTGCCTCTAGTTCCTGTCACTCTCACTTGATTTGGTCCGATATTTTCCAACCTTACATTTGTCAGATCCACGATTACATCTGGTGTTAAATATGCTGAGGGGTCATGAATTTCATATAGCATCTGTTCTTTTACTGTATCTATTGTTACTAATCCTCCACGATCTTCTACCTTACTAATTACAAACTCACCGTTCTCAGATACTTCAGCAATTGGGTAGCCCATCCGGTCAAATCCCTCGATATCTTGCCAGTTCCCACTAAAATTACCACCTGTAGATTGCGCTGAACACTCGAGAAGATGTCCCATAAATACACCGCTTGCTAGCTTATCCCATTCTTCTTCGCCCCAACCAAATTCATAAATGAGTGGTGCCAAAAACTGAGCAGTGTCAGTCGTCCTCCCGGTAACTACAATATCGGCCCCTTGTTCCAAAGCACGTACAATTGGTCTTGCTCCGATGTAGGCATTTGCAAATTCTAAACGATCTTTTACCTGTTCAATTCCCTCACCTGTATCTATGTGATTAAGGTTATATCCCTTTTCCTCAAATTCTGGAATTCTATCTAACACGTTATCCCCCGTAACAACTGCAACTTTCAAATCATTGATCCCCATTTCCTTTGCCACTCTGAGGATTTCTCTTTGGGCACCTACCGGATTAATCCCGCCACCATTCGTTAATAACTTGATTCTCTTTTCCTTTAGATACGGAAGCAATGCGCGCATTTGCAACCCAATGTCTTTCGTAAAACCAGCATTTTCATTTTTGCGCTTATCTTTCACTAAGATAGCCATGGTGAGTTCTGCTAGTGCATCAAAACAAATATATTGTACATTTCCTTTTTCAGCTGTCGCTACTGCAGGTTCGATTGTATCTCCATAGAACCCCTGGGCAGCTCCGATTCTAACCTTTTTCATTTATTCCACTCCCACCTTTCTCTACTCATTGTTAATTGTTACCAGCACGTCTCCTTCTTGGACGAATTCGCCCTCTGCTGTCTGAATGGCAGTAACCACGCCATCATGTGTGGCTTCGATAGGGATTTCCATCTTCATCGATTCCAAGATGATGAGGACGTCACCCTCCTTTACTACATCGTTTTCTTTCACTTCAATTTTCCAGACATTTCCTGACATTGACGCTAAAACTTCCACCATTTTATACACTCCTTTTAAAGTTATTTTCCACTCCAGCTTGGTTGTCGTTTTTCTAAAAAGGCTGAGGCACCTTCTTTTAAGTCCTCACTCATAAACGATACAAGTCTTAAATTCGTTAAATAATCAAAAGCTTTCATAATATCCATTTGTTCTGTATTAAAGAATGATTCTAAGCTTAATTTGACAGCAAGCGGACTAAAACTCGCTACTTGAGTTGCCAATTTCATTGTTTCTTCCTCGAGTAAATTTGGTTCGACTACTCGATGAACTAAATTTAATTCCTTTGCTTGTTCAGCAGACAGAATTTCAGCGGTAAGCATCATTTCCATCATTTTTCGATCCCCAACAGCTCTGCGGACCCATGGCATGATGACGAATGGAACAAGTCCTAATCGAAGCTCCGTCAAGCCTAATTTTGCTTCAGTCGAAGCAATCGCTAAGTGACACATAGATACAAGTCCAGTTCCACCTCCTAAAGCTGGACCATTTACACTCGCGATTAATGGGGTTGTGACTTCTGCTCCTAGTTTGAACAACTCTGTGCTAGCTTTTCCTTCGAAATAAAGCTCAGGAGCTGTCTTCTCAAGATTTTTTTTAAACTCATTTAAATCTCCACCCGCTGAAAATGCTTTTCCAGCACCTGTTAAAATAATGGCATGGATGGTGGAGTCATCATCGGCAGTACGAATGGCGTGTATTAATTCTTGCGTTGATTTATCCGTCAATGGGTTGCGCATTTCTGGAAGATTCAGGGTGATTTTTGCTACCTTTCCAATCACCTCATAGATAAGTGTTTCATAATACATTTTTCCACCTCATTCCTTTTGTTGTTATCTATCTGTTTTCAATGCAAAAACTGTGCCAAAAGTTTGTTTTGATACATAAATGAAATTAATTCTCTTAATAACCGAACACTTACCCTGATTGTTCAGGGTAGTCTCTTTTTTTATTCATTTCGGCAACTTGAAACATATTTATGTATAAGGTCGTTTATTGTACTAGATTTGGAACAAAAGTTAACAACTGTTCAGGAAAGTTTACAGTTTCGATTTGTCTTTTGAACTTTAACACGATATACTTTAAGGTGTGTAAATAATATAAATATTCTGAATTATCAGAGGTGACTGTTCTTGAAAGTTAGTAATTTTACAACCGTAAATTATGTAAATTTGTCTCCAAGCAGTACAATCCGGGAGACAATTGCTGCATTTCTTGAACATAAGGTGGACTTTGGGTGTATAACCAAAAATCTTAAGCTTATGGGAATCGTACATAAGAATTCAATTTACCGAACACTCCTTAGCGGCGCCTCTTTAGATACGTCTGTTAAATCACTCATGATTAAAGACGTTGTCACAATTCATAAGGACCAAACCTTGTATGAGGCAAGGGATATTATGGTAAAAGGGAATGTTAGCCAAGCTGTTGTGCTAGATCACAATCAGGAAGTTTATGGCATTATGTCTAAATCAGATTTAGTTAGTTCCCATATGGCAGCCTTAGACAATGCTTTTACTAGGATGACTTCACTAGTTGAGAATCTACAAGATGCCGTCATTTCAGTCGATGATCATTTAAAAATCATAACCTATAATTCCACAGCAATTGACTTGCTCGACTTAAATGGGAAGCATTTAATAGATGCACCAATTGACCGTTTCCTCCCGCCTTTTAGAAGGTGGTTAATTGAAACGATAAAGTCAGGAGAAATACAAGATGCCAAGCGAATCACCTTTCAAAGCTTGACAGTAATTGCCTCCTTTATCCCGATAAAAGAAGTGAACAACGTTACGGGTGCTATGGTTGTATTAAGAGATGTGACATCGTACGAGAATATCGCGAATGAACTTGAGTCAACGAAAAAATTGAAAAAAATTTTGGATAGTGCTCTTGAACTGGCATATGATGGTGTCGTCATTACGGATAATGAAGGTAAGATTACCATGGTGAATAAAGGTTTCATGGAACTCTACGAAATTAATAATCAAGTGGATGTCATTGGAGTATCAATCAATAAGATTGCACCACAAATTCCTGCCGAGAGAAGCTTAATTTATAATGAGAACATGGATGGAGAACTGATAAAAATCACTGGGCAACAATGTATTGTTACCCAAATGCCAATCGTACAGAACGGTCGGAAACTTGGAGCGATTTTTAAAATTATTTTTAGGCAACTTGATTCTTGGAAAGACATTCTCCAAAAGATGGAGAAACTTGAAAGTGAAATTAGCTATTATCGAGGTGAATTGTACCGGATTTCCAAAGAAAATGATCCATTTGCTGAGGTTGTCACATTGAATGCAACGATGAAAAAGTTTAAACAAGAAGCAGCCATTGCAGCTAAGTCACTTTCAAATGTACTTATTACGGGAGAAAGTGGAACTGGAAAAGAGTTATTTGCAGAAGGAATCCATCATTTATCTGGACGTAAAGGAGCATTTATTAAGGTTAATTGCGGGGCAATCCCGGAAGAATTATTAGAATCTGAATTCTTTGGATACGCGGATGGGGCTTTTACCGGGGCAAAAAAAGGAGGAAAACCTGGAAAGTTTGAACTTGCAGATAATGGGACCCTCTTCCTTGATGAAATTGGGGATATGCCTCTTTCCTTACAAGTAAAATTATTACGCGTTCTTCAAGAACAAGAATTCGAACGGATAGGCGCTACAAAAACAACTAAAGTTAATGTCCGCATCATTTCTGCCACTAATAAGGATTTAACGGAACTTGTAAAACTAGGTAAATTCCGCGAAGACTTATTTTATCGCATTCATGTTATTCATTTGCAAATTCCACCATTAAGAAATCGTTTAGACGACATTCCGCTTCTATGTAAGTATTTCATCGAAAAAATAAACAATAAAACAAATAAAGAGATTGTGGGAACCACTGCTGAAGTAGTTAGGATATTCCAACAATATACTTGGCCAGGAAACATACGTCAATTGGAGAATGTCTTAGAACGGGCATTTCACTATTCTCAATCAGAATGGATTGAGGTTGAACATTTACCAAAAGAATTCTTAAGTACAAACACTTTTCATTCCAATACTCAACAAGATGAAACTAAATTAGATTTAAATCGCAAAGAATCCATAAATCAAACAGAAAAAAATGTCATCATACAGGCATTGAAAAAATCCAGTGGAAATCGAACAAAAGCAGCGAATCTTTTAGGAATTAGTAGAACTACCCTTTATCAAAAAATGAGAAAGTATCGAATAAAGGAAGAGTTGGAGTATAGGTTCACCTCCTCTTAACGAAAACAGAGAAGATAACAAGGATTTTTCGTTCAGATTGTTGTTAAAATCCTAAAGAAAAGAGCCTATAAGAAACAGAAGCAACCGTTATGAGAACTATTTGGTTGCTTCCTTTTCTATAAAAATGTGGTTCTTTTAAAAATTACTTTCAAATTTTGTTGACGTTTGCGAATATTAATAACCTAGAGATCAGTTTATATGACCTTACTAAATATGTTATTCAATTGTAGAGGAGGAATTACCGTCCTGAGTAGAGCCGATTATATTTTTGTATTGTATAAATCTGTTCTTCTGTCTTCATAAACTGGAATTCTTTGTCGTACACTATCAACTTCTTTTAACTCGAGATTTACATAAAATATCCCTTCTTTTGTATGGTTATGAAGCAAGACCTCTCCCCACGGTGCAACCACCATTGAATGGCCGTTAAATTGATTATTAGGGTCCGAGCCTACACGATTTACAGCAACCAAAAAGCATTGATTTTCAATTGCCCTCGCTTGTAACAAAATCTGCCAGTGGTCAATCCTAACTTCTGGCCACTCAGCAGGTACAAAAATTACTTTTGCACCGTTCAGTGTATGTTCTCTTGTCCATTCAGGAAATCGAAGGTCATAACAGATGATCCCACCGCAGACTGTTCCATCCAATTCGAAAAGATTCTTGCTTTGCCCTGGATTCATAAATTTATGCTCATCCATCAACTTGAACAAATGTGCTTTATCATAATCTGCAATGATTTTTCCATCTCGATTCGCAACATACATCGTATTATAGTAACCGTCCGATTTTTTTGTTGCAACAGAACCACCAACAATATTGATTTTGTATTTTTTAGCCAGTGTTGTTAACAACATTTTTGTTTTTACCCCGTTTTCATCAGCCAAATGATTTAGTTGATCTAGTGCGTATCCTGTATTCCACATTTCTGGTAAAACAATAACATCAACATTCGAGTTTATTGCCTCTTCAATATATTTTTCAACAGCTGTAAAGTTTTGCTTTGGCTCTCCAAAGTGAATATTCATTTGTACAATCGCTATTTTCATTTTATCTCCCCCTAGACAAGTTTATATAAAGGTTATAAAATTTGAAATATTATCGCAATTACTTTTTAAAAAAAGGTGGCTTAAGAATGGAACTATCAAACCGTTTAAAAAACCTACCTGTTCAATTTTTTGCAAATCTTGTAAACAAAGTAACAAATGCTGTGAATGAAGGTCGTGATGTCATTAACCTAGGTCAAGGAAACCCTGACCAACCTACCCCATCTCATATTGTAAAAGCGCTACAAACAGCAGCAGAAGACCCGCAAAATCATAAATATTCTTCTTTTCGTGGGTTAGCTGAGTTAAAAGAAGCGGCTGCTCTATTTTATAAACGGCAATATGGCGTTGAAGTGGATCCGGAAAATGAGATTGCTATCCTTTTTGGAGCAAAATCAGGTCTTGTTGAACTCCCCATTTGTCTTTTAAATGATGGGGACCTAATGTTATTGCCTGATCCAGGTTATCCAGATTATTTATCTGGCGCTGCACTAGCAAACGTCGAATACGAGACCTTCCCACTTTTAAAAGAGAATGGTTTTTTACCTAATTACGAAGGAATTTCTGTAAAACAACGTGAAAGAGCCAAACTAATGTTTCTAAACTTTCCGAATAATCCGACGGGCGCAATCGCGAATCGTAGCTTCTTCGAAGAAACGGTTAGGTTTGCAAAAACAAACAACATTACAATTGTACATGATTTTGCTTATGGGGCTATCGGCTATGACAGAAAGAAGCCTGTAAGTTTTCTTGAAGTAGAAGGTTCGAAAGATATTGGCATTGAAGTCTATACATTATCGAAAACTTATAATATGGCTGGGTGGCGTGTTGGATTTGCCGTTGGTAACCCTCTTATCATTGAAGCGTTGAATCTCATCCAAGACCATTTATATTGCAGTCTTTTTCCAGGTATTCAAAAAGCCGCTGCTATCGCGCTTACAGAGGATCAAGAATGTGTCAGGGAACTTGTGCAGCTTTACGAGAACCGACGAAATACGCTAATAAAAGCTTGTTCTAAAATTGGCTGGCAGGTTGATGCACCAGCAGGGTCTTTTTTCGCTTGGCTACCTACTCCGAAAGGCTTTACGAGTGAAGAGTTTGCTGACCTGCTATTGGAGAAAGCAGATGTCGCTGTTGCACCTGGAAATGGGTTTGGGAAATATGGTGAAGGCTATGTTCGTGTTGGTTTACTTGTGTCCGAAGACCGATTAATCGAGGCAGTTGAACGGATAGACAAATTAAAACTTTTCAGATGAATCACTCACAAAATTCTTTAATTCAAAACCATTAAGGCATCGGGTTTCGCCGATGCCTTTTTGAGTTCATTTACAAGGGAATTATTTCACATATTTAGTTTCATTTTCTTGTTCTAGCCTACGCAAAACAGTTTTTAGTATTTTGCCAGTAGCATTTCTTGGTAGAGCCGAGACAATTTTCAACTTTTTGGGCATTTTGTATCTTGCAAGTTTTCCATCTAAAAACTCTCGTAATTCTTCAAGTGTAAATGGTTTTGTATCATCATGCAAAGAAACGACAGCTTTTACCGATTCTCCCCATTTTTTATCTGGGCAGCCAATGATCGCTACTTCTTTAATATTTGGATGTCGGTACAAGCTTTGCTCTACCTCAATCGGATAAACATTTTCCCCACCCGTAATAATCATATCTTTTTTACGGTCTACAATATATATGAAACCTTCTTCGTCAAACTTTGCTAAATCCCCTGTATATAACCAACCGTCTTTTATCGTTTCTCTAGTCGCATCTGGTTTATTCCAGTACCCTGCCATCACATTTGGACCTTTCACTAGTAACTCGCCAACTTCACCTGTTGGTACATCATAATTATTTGGGTCCACAATACGAACATCAATATGAACGGGTGGTTTCCCCACTGAACCATTTTTTCGAATTGCACTTTTAGAATCTAGTAAACAAACAAAAGGAGAAGCTTCTGTTAAGCCAAACCCTTCATAAAACTTAACCTTCCTCTTTTGAAAAAACTCAATAATTGTGATTGGACAAGGTGCTCCACCGGATAAGGATAATCGAAGCGAAGACGTTTCATAATCATCAAAGTTCGTTACCTCACTTAAGGCCTGCCACATTGCCGGGACCAAAAACAACGTTGTTATATTTTCATTTTCAATCGTTTCCAATGTCCTACGAGGATCAAATTGGTCATCGATAAAGACAGTCCCCCCAATGTACAGCATTGGAACGGTGAAAATATTTAGACCACCTACATGAAAAAGCGGAGCAACTGTGAAAGTTGTATCATCCTTAACTAACGAAAGAAATGTGATGTAATTGATTGTGTTCCACTGGATGTTGCCGTGGCTAAGCATAGCTCCCTTTGGTCTCCCTGTTGTGCCTGATGTATACATCATCATGACGATATCATCATGGTTAATTTCATAACTTGGCTCTTCGTTAGATGAATTTCTAAGAAGGTTTTCATATTTATAGTCCATTTTATGTGGATGTTCCCCAATATAAATAAAGTCTGTGATCCTAGTTTTATATTTCCTTAAGCTATCCACAATCGGCTTTGTCTTTTCATCATAAATAAAATGATGTGTGCCCGAATCTGCTACAATGTATTCAACTTCTTCTGGACTCAGTCGATAGTTAACCGGGACAAAAATCGCGCCTAGTTTAGCGCAGGCAAACAAAATTTCTAGCATTTCATTGGAATTATATAAAAGTGCTGTTACCCGATCCCCTTTTCGAACGCCAAGATCCAAGAAAGAATGCGAGAGTTGATTTACACGATCATTAAATTGTTGATAGGTGAATCTTTTATCTTTAAAAACAATCGCAAGTTTATCTTCATCACGTTCACAATGCTTCCTTAACCAACTTCCAATTCCGTTCGTCATCCCCACTCCTCCTATACTTACTTAAAATAAATATGAACTTTGGACCTTAGCCAACAACTTTTCGAACTTAAACCAACTGTCTAATGAACAGGTTTATTAGACAGGATTTCTATTGCTCTTTGTATAAGTAGCTTTTGATTGATTTTCCCTTCTGCCGAAACTGGCCATTCCCCATCCCATAACAAAATATCTTTTGGGATCTCATAATCTGCCATTTTCCCTTTACACCTTTTTTTCAAATCTTCAGTTGATAAAGGAACATTTCCTTCTTTCTTTCTAATCCAAGCAATTAATTTCGTTCCCCAATAGTCATCAGGAATTCCTAAAGATTGGACGTCTTCGATTTCATCAGGAAAAAGATCAATAAGCTGTAAATTAACTCTATAGGTTGATACATTTTCACCTCCTGATTTAATCACTCCTCCTAATCGTCCTAAGAAACGTATATGACCAAATTCCAATGTTCCATAGTCACCACTATGAAAAAATCCATTCTCGTCAAAAGCTTTAGAAGTTTTATCAGGCTGCTTATAATAGCCTTTAAAAAGCAACGGACTACGATAACAAATTTCACCCGGCTGATGGTCTGGGAGGATTTCTCCTGTGTGAATGTCCTTGATTATAACTTCCACACCTGGAAGAGGTCTGCCATTAAAGTATTTTTGTAGCTTAGGTTCGCAACAGTCATGTTCTCCTAGACCAATCAAACCGCAATGTTCTGTTTGACCAAACAACATGTTCACAACGACATCATCATGGCGACACATTTCTTTCGCTAAATCGTAGGCTTTAGGGTCACCTGCTAGAAGCATTTTCTTAATAGTAAAATTGTAATCATAAAACTTAGGTAATTGTTTAATTCCTTGTAGGTGTGCGGCAAAGGCGAAGGTAGTTGTGATGTGGTTTTCGTCGATGAGCTGTAATGCTTCTAACGGAGAAAAGGAATCCATAATATACAGAGTAGTACCTGCATAGACGAGATTTAAATTAATGGCAAATAGTCCTCCCACATGAAACATAGGTGAAAAATTGATATAGGAATCTTCCTCAGTAAACCCTGTGTTTTTAGCACCAAAATTAATCGCCGCTAACGGGGTTCGCTGATCTAATAAAACGGTTTTAGAAACACCGGTTGATCCTGATGTTTGATACATGATTTGAGTGTCTGTCCCTTTTTGTAATTTAACTCTTTCTAATATTTCATCCGGACGAATACGAACTTTATTAATTTCTTCCTCATAAGCATGGAAACCAATATAATTTTCACCTTGCTCACTTACCTGTATCATGTGAGTAAGACTAGGGATGTTTTTAGAGGAAACTTCATTCTCATGAATAGAGAGTTCAGGAATTGAATTCTTAATTAATTCAATAAAATTCTTTCCTTTATGCTCATCTATGGTTACGATTACTTTTGGATCATTGCGCTCTAAAATTGCACGAATTTCATTTTCACCCCATAACAGATTGAGGACATTGTATACCGCACCAACATGAATGATTCCGAGATATAAATAGATGAATTCAGGCCGTGTTGTTGGCAGTAAAGTAACACGATCTCCTGGCTTAATTCCCATTCCAATTAGCATCGAAGCTGCTTTTTGTACATTTACATTTAGTTCGTTAAAAGTGATTTTTTGACCCTGGAAAACTAGTGCCACTTTATTCTTTCGTAATTGGCATGTTTCATGAAATAATTCAGGAATGGTTTGTTTACTCCAACTTCTATTGGCGATTCTCTCAAATAACATAACAATCTCCTTTCTACTTCTGCTTTTTCGATTTCAGATAGGTTTCTTTTAACTTTACTTTTTGAATCTTCCCTGCTGGTGTTGTTGGAACCTTTTCAACGAATACAATCCTTTTAGGAACTTTATAATCAGCAAGCCGTTGGCGACAAAACTCTTTCAATTCTTCTTCTGTCGGTTTTTCACCTGGAGTAGGTATGATATAATACCAACCTACTTCCCCAAAAAACTCATCAGGTACCCCAATACCTGCTGCTATGGATACTTTCGAGTGTGTGGTTAATAGATTCTCAATTTCTACCGGGAAAATATTAAACCCACCTTGGATGTACATTTCTTTTTTTCTACCTTTAAAGTGAATATACCCATCCTCATCAAGCGAAACAATATCACCAGTTAATAGCCAGCCCCCATCAGAGAACGTTTCTATTGTTTTTTCAGGATCACGATAATAACCCTTTGCGATGCCATCCCCTTTTATAGCTAGTTCACCGATTTCTCCGACTGAAACATTTTGTCTATTATTATCGACAACTTTTGCTTGGAAATCTCCAATTGGGACACCTATTGTTCTTTGTACAGTATCTATTGAATCTGTTATTCTTGACATCACACATGCGCCAGAACTTTCACTTAAGCCATATAAATTTACCAATCTTGCATTAGGCATAAAAGTATTAATTTTCTCACATAATTCAGGTTCAACATTTGAGCCACCTGCAATCGCGAGTTTAACTGATTTTAAATGATAGGAAGAAAAGTCAGGATCATTAAATAGCATGTGGTACATGGTTGGAACTCCACTATAGATAGTGGCCTTATGGTTATCGATTGCCTCAAGGACAAGCTTTGGTTTAAATTCCGGTATAAGTATAGCTGTAGCCTTGCTTATTAAAGTGACAGTGATTGAACAAGTTATCCCTCCTACATGATTAAGGGGGAGGCCGGCAATGATGATATCCTGATTGGTTACAGCGAAATGGTCTACTTGAGCTTTACCAGAGGCTAAGATACTTTGGTGAGTAATCATGACTCCCTTTGGTTTCCCCGTGGTACCTGAAGTGTAAATCATGATGGCCATGTCATCTGCTTTAACCTGAATTTTAGCTTTTTCTAACATGGTTGAATTCAAATCAGTCGAAAATAAGTTTGAAAAAGATAAACTCCCTTCAAAACCCTCTCCAATAAAAATGTACTTTTTAACAGAGGGCACTTTGGAATGAAGTTTATTGAAAAATTCAGAAAAATTAAACCCTGCATGTTCATCAATGCATACTAAAGCTTTAACTTCTGCATGGTTTAGCATATATTCAAGTTCTTGCTCCCTGTATCTTACATTTAACGCAACAACCCCAATCCCTACCTTAGCCGCAGCAAAAAAGGTAATTAGCCATTCTAATTGATTTAAAGCAAGAATGGCTATATGATCTCCTCTCTTCAATCCATGCAATAGTAATCCATTGGCTAATCGATCAGTGGCTTCATCTAACTCTTTATAAGTGATTCTTTTGTTTGCTTCAATCAAAAATGGTTTTTCAGGGCAATACTGCATCGCTTCTTGAAGGATGTCACCTATTCTTTTCACATTAGACCTCCTATATTTACAAACGTTATTTAATCATGAGATTTGGTAGCCATAAAACTAACTGTGGGAAAAACATACAAATGACAATTACCAATGCGTATAAACCGACAAACGGCCACACTGATCGGTAAATTGTGTTGATATTAAGATCTGACGCTATCCCTCTCATAACAAACAAATTAAAACCAAAAGGCGGTGTCATATAAGCCATACACATATTAATGACAAAAATGACTCCATACCAAACGGGGTCAAAACCAAGTTGTGTCACCACTGGTAAAAAAAGCGGACCTGTCATTAAAATGATCGCAGCAGGGTCAATAAACATTCCTAGTACAAAAAACACAAGTTGCATCGCAATCAAAGTAACCCAGGCATTCACTTCAAAACTTGTAACAAAATCAGCAAACCAACTACCTACACCTGTAACAGAAACAATTCGCGAGTAAGCAACCGCGCTGATCAAGATCCAAAAAACCATAGCGTTTACCCGAACACTCATAGCAAAAATTTTCTTGATGTTCTCCTTTGTTAACTTCTTTTTTATCGCTGCACTGATTAATGCACCAACTACGCCAACTGCCGCAGCCTCTGTTGGAGTTGCAGCGCCAGTATAGATTGAACCTAAAACTAAAACAATCACAAACAACGGTAAAAAGATGGATTTTATAGATTCTAGCTTTTCCCCCAATGAAAATCGCTCATCTTTTCTAATGGCCGGCCCCATTTCAGGATTAATTCCACATTTTATTAGCACATATCCTATGAAAATAACCGCGGCCAAAATACCTGGAACGATCCCGCCCATGAACATTGCTCCAGGAGAAACCGCTGCCTCTGAAGCATAAATAATCATAATGATACTTGGTGGGATAAGAATTCCTAATGCTCCACCTGCAATGATCGTTCCCGTGGTTAACTTATCATCATACCCTCGTGACAACATTGAAGGTCGAGCAGTTAATCCCAAAGTGGCAGTTGCTACTGTTGCAATTCCAACCATTGCCGCAAAAATAGAAGAAATCAACGTCGTACCTACAGCTAGACCACCGCGTAGGCCCCCAAACCATCTATAGACTGCTTCATACATATCGTCTGCTAGATCGCTATATTGTAAGATAGCCGCCATCAATAAATATAGAGGCACTGCTGATAAAACGAACTCTGTTACTTTTCCATATGCACCCAGAGAAAAAGCTTCAAAGCTAGGCAACCCACCCCAAAAGATGAACCCAAATATGAGTGAGATCCCTCCCATCCCAAATGCAATCGGAACGCCAAGGAATAACAGTACAAGGAGGGAGCCAAATAATAGTAAAGCAATAATACCCGCATCCATTAATTCGATTCCCCCTCTTCAAGTGTCTTTCCTGTTATTACAGCATAAATATCTTTTATTAAATGAACGATTCCCTGAAGACCGAGAAGAATCCCTCCAATAGGAACCATGACCCATTTAAGCCAGATAGGAACATTCAAACCAGTTGAGGCCATTGCATTTGTTTCATAGTTGGCTAGAACCTGTTCCATCCCTTTCCAAATGAGAACAAATACAATTAAAAACATAAATACCGAAGTAAGTGCATCTATGAAACTACGTATACGCAGTGAGAACCTTTCATAGAAAATATCTACCCTTACATGTGCTCCTTGAGCTAGTGCATATCCTCCTGCAAGAAAAGCAGATAAGCCTGTAAACCAACCTGTTAAATCGAAAGACCAAGCAGGTGGCTTCTCGAAAAAGTACCTCATAATGATGGCATAGAACAGTAATATGGCCATGATAAAAATAATCGTTCCGGTTATCCACATGATGGTTTCATTAAGTCGTTGAATACCTTTTAAAATACCTTTCATCATTTCCCTCCTTTCCCCAATTTCCCTTGGCTATCCACGAGAATAACCAAAGGATGGGTTAGAAATTGTTTCATCTATATCTTGCTACTCCATATCTTCCCGCATAATTTCAACAATTTTCTTTGTGTTGTCGTTCATTTTAGCGAACTCATCCCATACAACTTGACTAGATTGTACAAACCGGTTGTATTCTTCGTCTGATAATTCAATTACTTCAACTCCATTTTCCTTAGCAAACTGTAGGGCTTTTTCCTGTACCAATCTATATTTCTCAACATTTTCTAATTCAATTTCTTGGGAAACTTCAGAAATCACATTTTGGATATCCTCTGGAAGCTTGTTCCATGTTTTTAAACTCATAAAACTTGCGGTTACAGCACTGGGAATAACTCCAGGAGTCGTAATAGAATCAACAACTTCATGGTAGCTATAGTCATTCAATGTATAGAACGGGTATGGTACTGCATCCACTGTTCCACGTTGTAGCGCTTCATAAATTTCCGCAGCCGCTACGTTTACAGGAGAAGCACCTAATGATTCATACCATGGGGTCCACAGGCCACCTGCTGCCCTTAAACTCATTCCTTTGATGTCATCAATACTGCGAATTGGTTTTTTTCCCATTAAGCCATATTCACCAGTTGGTCCGTAGAACAAAAGCTTTACTCCATTGGCTTCCATTTCCTCGTCAACAATTTTATCAATTCCTTTTTCTCTAATTAATGACATCATATGATCAATATCTTTTCCGAAAAATGGTAGATTCGTAAAGAATGCGGTTGGAATCGTATCTCCATAATATTGAGGACCGGAATATCCGAAATCGACAGTACCTGTCTTTAAAGCATCTAAAAGCTGATCTTGAGGAACGAGCTGATTGCTATAAAATACATCAACTTTAACTCTACCATCCGTTCTTTCCTCCACTAATTCTGCAAATCTCTTAGTACCATTCATTAAAACATCATCGTCCACTTTAGACGGTGGATAAGCCACATTCATTGTGAGCTTATAAGATTCTTCTGTATTTCCATCTGAAGAAGTTTCACTTGAACCCCCACCACATGCTGATAAAAATAATAGGAATAAAACAACTGTTACAACCAAGAAGAACTTTTTCTGCTTTTTCATACTCTTTCCCCCAGTTATTTATTGGTTTACAAACCCGTTATTTCCCTATAAAATCCGGTTTTCTTTTTTCAACAAAGGCTCGGACACCTTCTTTATGTTCATCAGTAGAGAAAGCTAGCCCCTGTGCCATCCCTTCTTCATATAAAATTTGCTCTAGAGACATGGTAAAACTTCTATTTAAAATTGATTTGGACAGCCCTAAAGCTGATAAAGCGCTTTCAGACATTTGATGAGCTATTTCTAGTGCTCTAGTATTCAATTCACTTTCTGGAACCACATTTAAAACAATCCCTAATTCTTTGGCTTGTTGTGCAGTTATCTTTTTAGCTGTAAACATTAAATACTTTGCCAGTTGGAGTCCAACAATTCTAGGCAAGTAATAGTGAGCGCCCATATCAGGTACAGCACCAATTTTATTAAAAACCATCCCAAAAGAGGCATTTTCTGAGGCAATGATAAAATCGGCCGCAAGCGCTAAACTAAAACCTGCACCCATTGAAAAACCGTTAACGGCTGCTATAACTGGCTTTTCAATCCTATTAAGTTTTAAAGCTAAATTTGAAGCTGATTTCATCCAATCTTTAATTTGCAGTGCATTCATTTCTGTTGGGAATTCTTTAATATTTCCACCCACACAGAAACCTTTTCCACTTCCTGTTAATATAACACTACGGATATTAGTATCTTGATCAATTCGATCAAGAGCTTTTTCAAGTCCTTCGGTGATTGTTCTTGATAACGAATTTAAATGTTCAGGCTCATTTAATGTGACTTTTGCTACCCCTCTATCAATTTCAAAAAGGATTGATTCTCCCATCATTAATCCTCCTCCCTTTTTCCTTTTCTTTTGAATATGCAATTTTTGTGCCAATTTAAATTAGAATTTTCCGTCTATTTTAAATAGATTTGCGTTAATCTAGCATTACAACTGTACATCTTGCTTAACAAATGACAACTTAATAGTAAACAAACTACTAAGTTGTCATTCAGCTTTTCCTATTTAATGAATTACATATTCATATTTTCAATGATGACCGATATACCCTGACCGCCACCAATACATAAACTGGCTAATCCAAAACGTTTATTTCTTCTTTGTAATTCGTAAGTTAATGTTAACAATAGACGAGCACCACTTGCACCAACAGGATGGCCAATTGCAATTGCTCCACCATTAACATTCAATTTTTCAATGTCAATTCCTAACTCTTTTTTCACAGATAAGACCTGGACCGCAAATGCCTCGTTGACTTCAATTAAGTCAATATCTTGCATTCGTAAATTTGCTCTTTGTAATGCTTGTTTAGTTGCTGGAACAGGACCAATTCCCATATATTTCGGATCAACTCCGGCAATGCCCCAAGAAACAATTCTAGCTAAAGGTTTGATTCCATGCTTGTTAACAAGTTGGTCATCTCCTAACACTACTGTAGAAGCACCGTCGTTAATTCCACTTGCTGTTGCAGCTGTAACTGTGCCATCTTTTTTAAAGGCTGGGCGTAATTTGCTAATTTTTTCTATGGTTGTATTCGGTTTTGGATGTTCATCTTCTGCTAATAGAACTTCACCATTTTCACTCAATACGGGGACAATTTCTTTTGTGAATACACCCTTTTCTTTCGCTTGGGCAACTCTTGTTTGACTCAGAACAGCATATTCTTCTTGTTCTGAACGGCTAATCTCATATCTCTCCGCTAGATTTTCCGCTGTCATTCCCATACCCAAACCACAATATTGGTCAATTAATGCGGCTGAGAGTGCATCTTCAAAGTGTGGAACTCCCATTTTTATTGGATTAAATCGGAGGTCTCTAACAACATGTGGGCTCATTGACATGTTTTCCGAACCACCTGCAACAGCTCCACTTGCTTCCCCTAAACTGATTGCTTGTGCAGCATTTACCACTGCTTGTAGACCAGACCCACAAAGGCGATTCACAGTAAGTGCTGGTGAAGTTTCTGGAATCCCTGCTTTTAAGGAAATATGACGTGCTAAATATGGAGAATTTGTACTAGAATGAATGACATTCCCAAAAAAAGTTTGACTAATTTCTTCAACTGGCACTTTGCTTTTCTTAAGAGCTTCCTTTGTAGCAATAGCACCTAAATCCGTAACTTCTGTTGTTCTTAAATTTCCATCAAAAGTTCCAAATGGAGTTCGAGCTCCTTCGATTACATAGACATTTTTCAACTTGCATACCTCCTATATCCTATTAAAATTCGGTTTCCTTTTTTCTAGAAAGGCTGTTACCCCTTCTGTGGCATCTTCACTAACAAACATTTCTGCAAACATCTCCATCTCATATCGAAGTCCTTCTGATAACGGGAGATTACTTCCGTGTTGGATTGTCTTTTTGATTTTTTGAAGTGCTACCTTTGGCTTTTCCTTAAGCGTATTTGCCCAAGACATCGCTTCCTCTTCTACCAACCCTGAAGGAACCACTTTGTTTACTAATCCCAATTGTTTTGCTTCAGCTGCCTCAATTGGAGTTCCAAACATAATCATCTCCATTGCTTTCGACTTTCCTATTAATCTAGGAAGACGTTGGGTACCTCCTGCTCCAGGGAAGAGTCCCAGATTTACTTCAGGCAAACCCATTTTGGTGTTTTCGTCACAGATTCGGAAATCGCATGCAAGTGCTAGTTCTAATCCCCCGCCAAGAACATGACCTTTTAATGCGGCAATCACAGGGATAGACAACTGATTCAGCAATTCAAATGCTTTATGAAAACCTGCTGTCAAGGAAATATCTTTACTCCCGAGCCTTGGTACAAATTGGTTAATATCCGCTCCGGCAGAGAATGCTTTTTCTCCTGTCCCTTTGATTACAAGCACATGCGCTTCTTCGTTTCGATACAATTCTTCTAAAAATCCTATCATCTTTTCAAAGACTGCTGGATTCAAAGGATTATAAGGTGGTCGATTAATCTCCATCGTTGCAACTTTTCCCTCAATTTTACATAAAAGTACGTCGTCCATTTTGTAACCTCCTTAGTTATAAGAATAAAATCCTTTTCCAGTTTTCCTACCTAAGTCCCCTGCTTCCACCATTTTCTTTAACAATGGACATGGGCGGTATTTAGGGTCATTGAAACCCTCATAAAGAGCTTCCATTGCCCAAAGTGCAGTATCGATTCCTGCCATATCAATGGTTTTGAGGGGTCCCATTGTATGGCCATATCCATCGATAAATCCTTGGTCGATTTCTTCTGGTGTTCCCACTCCTTCCATTACGGCAAAACACGCCTCATTAACCATCGGCAACCAAATTCGATTCATTAGAAACCCTGGATAATCTTTCTCAGCGGTAATCATTCTTTTCCCAAGTTTTTCACCCACTTCTTTAGCAAATTCATACGTTTCGTTTGAAGTTTTATAGCCTCGAACGAGTTCTAACAATGGCATCATCGGAACTGGGCTAAAGAAGTGCATGCCAATGACCTTTTCTGGTCTTGATGTCACACTAGCGATATTTGTAACCGACAATGAAGAGGTGTTCGTAGCTAGTAAACAATCGGGTTTAGCCAATTGGTCTAATTTTTTAAAGGTTTCCTTTTTCAGCTCCAGCCTTTCAGGGACTGCTTCAATGATTACATTGGCTTCTGAAATAGAATCCCAATTTGTTGAAAAACGAAGATTCGACAGAACTTCTTCCTCATTTTGAATGATGTTTTTTTGTGCAAATTTTTTCACCGACTGAGAAATTCTATCTTGTGCCTTTTCTAGTGACTCGTTCGAAACATCGATAATCGTAACCTTATATCCCGCTTGGGCAGCAACCTGGCCAATTCCAGAACCCATTAATCCCCCACCAATTACAGTAATATTCATTTTAATTTCTCATCTCCTTTTCGTTTTAGCCACTTTATTTTTTCGCATTTTCAATAATTTGTTTGGCAATAATTACTCTTTGAATCTGATTTGTTCCTTCATAAATTTGAGTAATTTTTGCATCTCGCATCATTCGTTCCAGTGGATAATCTTTAACGTAACCATATCCCCCTAATAGTTGAACCGCATTCGTGGTGACCTCCATCGCAACATCAGAGGCAAAGCATTTAGCCATTGATGAATTTGCAATTACATTGGGGTCGTGTTGATCTAGCATCATTGCGGCTTTTAAGACGAGCAATCTAGAGGCCTCTATCTTCATCGCCATATCAGCAAGCATGGCTTGAACCATCTGGAAATGATGAAGTGGTTTGTTAAATTGTTGCCTTTCAATTACATAATTTAAGCAGTGTTCATAAGCACCGCGAGCAATCCCGGTTGCTTGAGCCCCAACCACTGGCCTTGTTTCGTTGAACACATTCATAAGAATTTTAAATCCTTCACCCTCTTCACCAATCCGGTTTTCTACCGGTACTTTCACATTTTCTAAAAATACTTCTCTCGTAACCGAACCTCTGATACCCATTTTTTCTTCCTTTTTACCAAAGGTTAAACCCGGTGTTCCTTTTTCTACGATAAATAGCGAGACCCCATTGGTCCTACTTTCAGATGTTCGCGTGACAAAAACGTAAATCTCCGATTCTCCAGCATTGGTAATAAACACTTTGTGTCCATTAATTCGATAATGATCCCCTTCTCTAACCGCAGAAGTCTTAATACTCGCTACGTCTGAACCTGCCCCAGGTTCAGTGATGCCAAATGATCCTAATACTTGACCTGTTGCTAACGAAGTCACATATTTCTTTTTTTGTCCCTCTGTACCGGCTAAAAGGAAGGGAGCGATTGTCAACGCTTGGGTTGATAAAGAAACCGACGTAGAAGCACAAACTGAGGCAATCTCCTCAACTACGGCAACATGCGATACCATATCTGAACCAACTCCACCGTATTCCTCTGGGACATTGATGCCAAAAAATCCATTCTCAGCTAAGACTTTTAAATTTGCCCATGGTGTTTCTCCCTTCTCGTCCACCTCCTTGGCTTGAGGAGCAATTTGCTCCTTAGCAATTTTCCTAGCGACACTCTGAATCATTTCCGTCTGCTCTGTTAATAACAAGATTCATTCCTCCGTTCTTGTGAACTTGGTATCTCAAAACTTACAAATTTAAAAACTTGGTTTCCTACCTTCTAGAAAAGCCCCCATTCCTTCAACGGAATCAGGATAATCAAATAACAAAGTAAACGCTTGCATTTCTTGGTAGGCATGGTTTTGGTTAGAACTCAACATCTTCTGATTTAATAATCTTTTTGCTGTTGCTAACGCCCGTTTGCTTTTGGAAGCTAATGAATGAGCGATTACTAAAGCTCCATCAACTGGACTGTCTGTTAGATCGCTAATGATGTTCCAATCAAGAGCTCGAGTAGCAGGGATCAGGTCTCCTGTTAGCACCATTTTTCGTGCTGCTGTTTGACCAGCGATTTCTACAAGCCGTGTCACTCCTCCACCTCCAGGAATAATACCTAGATTAATTTGTGGGAGTCCAAAAACAGCATCGGAACTTGCAACACGGAAATCACAAACCAAAGCAAGTTCAAATCCTCCACCAAGGCAATACCCGCTAATGGCTGCGATGAACGGCTTAGAAGATTCCATGATGATTTCTTGTAGAGCTTTTATTTTCGTTACTAAATCAAACGCTTGTGATACTGAGAGTCCGGTCATCTCTTTTATATCCGTACCTGCGATAAAGCTCGTTTTTCCCCCTGTTAAGATTACAACATGAATTGCCTCATCTTCATTTAGAGCCACACAAGCGGTCATTAGTTCTGATATAAATCCAGAACTCAATAAATTTAGCGGTTGATTACTATTCATTTTTACAATCGCAATCTTGTTATTTTTTATATCAACCGTAAGATACTTATAGCGATCCATTCTCCCTCCTCCACCCTAATAAAAATGACTTATTTAACATATTGCAAGAAATGTGCCAAATACGAAAGTGTTGATTTATCAAAGGTTGGAATGCCCTTCCTATCCCTACGGTGAAGAATTTCACCAATCATATTGAAAAAATTCACCACCTTACTAGTATCCATTAAAAAAAACGGTGAAAAAATTCACCGTTACTTAAATTTCATATTTTTTTATCTTTTTTACGAGAGTAGAATGGTCAATTTCTAAGTACTTTGATGCTTCTCTAATTGATTTATATCTTTTGAGAGCAAGTGTAATCATTTTTCTTTCTACCTGTTCTCGTAACTGTTTTAGCGGAACAACTTCTTCCAAATCATTTGTGTTAATTTTATTCATTTCTTTTGGCAAGTCATTTGAAGTAATCGTATCTCCTTCAGAAAGAATGACTAATTGTTCAATGGTGTTTTCAAGCTGACGGACATTTCCAGGCCAAGAATACTCCATTAATATTTGCTTTGCTTTATCAGAAAATTTTTTCTTCACACCGTATTTGGTTGTATACTTTTTTAGAAAATGTTCACCGAGAGCAGGGATATCTTCCTTTCTTTCTCTCAATGGAGGAATGCTAATTTGGATTACATTTAAACGGTAGTATAAATCTTCGCGGAAGGTTCCTTCTTTGACCAATTGTTGTAAATCTCGATTCGTTGCTGCGAGGAAACGTACATTCAGTTTTTTTGTTTTTGTACCGCCAACCCTAGTGATTTCTTTCGCTTGGATGACTCTTAATAATTTGACCTGTAGATGTATTGGCATTTCACCAATTTCATCTAGCAATACAGTGCCTCTATTGGCGACTTCAAGCAATCCTGGTTTGGAAGAAACAGCTCCAGTAAAGGCTCCTTTTTCATACCCAAACAGCTCTGCTTCCATCAAAGAGTCGGGGATTGCTCCACAATTGATTTGAATGAATGGCGCATGATGTCGATTACTAACTTTATGAATTGTTTTCGATATCACTTCTTTTCCTACTCCCGATTCTCCTACGATCAGGATGATTGCTTCAGTTTTAGCCACTTTTGATACTTTTTCCTTTAAGGCTTTCGTTTTATATGAAACTCCAATCCAATCTTCTGTTTTTAATAACTGTGCTCTTAATTGTTGAAGCTCATTATAATTGATGTTTAATTGATTATGATGCTCTTTATGTAACTCATTTAAGGAAGAAAGTTCACGATAGTTAGCCGCATAACAAATAATTTTGCCGCTAGTATCATAAATTGGCTTACTAGTTATAAACACATCCACGCCAGTACTTAGCTTTTGCGAAATTGTCAATGGATCTTTTTTTAGAACTTTCAAGGATTGACTGATAATGATGCCTTCTGCTTCCATTTCTTTCGTTGTTTTCCCAACTATATCCTGGAGGGGTACTCCAGAAATGTTTTCAACTGCCTGATTCGCATAAAAGATCCTGCCACTTCGATCGGATAATAAAAAGCCCTCATAGGATTGTTCCACAGCATGGAGTAGAGTTTCCATATCTACTCGAGAATCAACCGTTGGATTCAAATTACTCACTCCTTCCCCACAAGCTTCTTTTCATTTTTAAAGAATGGTATCTAAAAGTGTTATAAAATATCATACAATTTATCACGCATTAACTGGCAGTATGAACTCCACTTCGAGACTTGAAGAAGGTCCAAAAAGGATAAGTGGGGACTAACTGAAATTCAAAAGCCTTATTGGTGAAATAAGATTTTTCTTAGGATTTAGACCTTAGAAGTCAGCTTTGGTGTAACTAACATTCAGTGAGGGATGATAAAAACACTGAATGAAGTTTCACTTTATTAGAGTGAACCGATATAAATAATGGCGAACAGAACCAATCTGTTCGCCATTATGTCATTAAAACGCTTCGAGCTTTACATCATCTGCGACGATCAATTCGGCCCCAGTGCATTCTTGAATTTGTTCAACCGTGAACCCTTTTGCCACTTCCACTAGTTTTAACCCTTTGTCAGTAACTTGCATGACGGCTCGGTCGGTAATAATGCAGTCTACTACCCCTTTACCTGTCAGAGGTAGAGTACATTCTTTAAGAATTTTCGCCGCTCCCTGTTTATTTACATGTTCCATAATCACAATCGTCTTGCGCGCTCCGTGCACCAAGTCCATTGCACCACCCATACCCTTGACCATTTTTCCGGGAATCATCCAGTTTGCTAGATCTCCAGTTTCCGAAACCTCCATTCCGCCTAGGATTGCTACATCGACATGACCGCCGCGAATCATTGCGAACGACTCTGCACTATCAAAATAAACGGAACCTGGAATCACGGTAACGGTCTCTTTTCCAGCATTGATTAAATCCGCGTCCACCTCATTTTCAGTTGGATAAGGACCAATCCCAAGAAGTCCATTTTCAGATTGGAGGACAACCTGTTTATTTTCACTTATGAAATTTGCTACCATGGTCGGCATGCCGATGCCTAGATTTACGTAATTGCCATTTTCAATTTCTTTTTCGGCCCGTCTTGCGATTTTTTCCCTAGTATTCATGATTTCCCCTCCTTACGTCCTAACTGTTCTTCGTTCGATTCGTTTTTCTTGCTCTCCTTGAATTAAAGACTGAACATAAATTCCCGGCGAATGGATAAAATTCGGATCTAAATCGCCTACTTCAACCAGATTTTCTACTTCGGCAATTGTAGTGTTACCAGCGGTTGCCATCATTGAATTAAAATTTCTCGCCGTTTTCCGAAAAACAAGGTTTCCCATCTTGTCGCCCTGATAAGCCCGAACAAGGCTAAAATCTGCACGTAAGGATGGTTCAAGTAAATATTCTTTACCGTTGAATTCGCGAACTTCTCTTCCTTCCGCAATCGGGGTTCCAACGCCCGCCGGTGTGTAAAAGGCTGGAATACCTGCGCCCCCAGCACGGATTTTTTCAGCCAACGTTCCTTGAGGTGTTAATTCGACTTCAATTTCACCTGCAAGTAATTGACGTTCAAATTCCTTGTTTTCGCCAACATATGAGGCAATTACTTTTTTAATTTGTTTGTTTTTTAATAATAAACCTAGTCCCCATTCATCTACACCGCAGTTATTCGAGATGACTGTGAGGTCTTTCGTTCCTTTTTCTGCTAATGCTTTAATCAGGTTTTCTGGGATGCCACATAAACCAAATCCACCGACCATTAAAGTCATTCCATCCTTAATTCCATCAACCGCTTCTGAAAAGTCTGTATAAATTTTTTTCATGTCTTTCCCTCCTTGTTAAACAAAGTCGGTTACCCTTTGGGTCTCTTTTGAGAACACACTTCTTTACTAGAACTTTATACCGGATATACTCCATGTTTACGCTCAGAGAATACTAAATACTTAGACATATAGAGTTCCAAACGCCCCGCTAATTCCTCTCTTAGAGAATTTGGTTCTACTACATCGTCAATAATCAATTCAGAAGCTAATCGATAAATATCAATATCTTCTTTATATTCTTCTCGTTTCTCAGCGATGAACGAGGCACGTTCTTCTTCTGGGAGGGCGGCAATTTTATTTGCATATACAGCGTTCACCGCAGCTTCCGGTCCCATTACAGCAATGGCTGCAGAAGGTAGGGCAATACAGCAATCCGGTTCAAATGCTGGACCTGCCATCGCATATAATCCAGCGCCATATGCTTTTCGTACAATTACCGTCATTTTCGGAACCGTAGCCTCACTCATGGCTGAGATCATTTTGGCTCCGTGACGGATAATTCCAGCCTTTTCAACGTTTGTTCCAATCATGAATCCCGGAACATCCGCTAAGAAAAGAAGTGGAATATGATAAGCATCGCAAAGATTGATGAACTTTGCCGCTTTATCCGCACTATCATGGAACAAAACGCCACCTTTAACGCGTGGTTGGTTCGCAATAATTCCAATTGGTTGCCCATTAATGCGCCCTAAGCAAGTAATCAGTTCAGGTGCAAACAATTTTTTTATTTCACAGATTGAGTCCTCATCGACTAAACGCTCAATCAACTGATACATATCAAATGGGGCATTTTGATTTTTGGGGATAATCTCTTCAATTGATTTTTCAAATGACCGTGGTTCCTTCGCTTCCTTTTTTACTGGCTTTTCACTGAAGTTATTTGGGAAATAAGTTAGATATTTTCGAGCATAAACGATGGCTTCCTCTTCCGATTGAACGAGCACATCTCCACATCCAGAAACAGAACAATGCATTTTTGCTCCACCCATTTGTTCAAGCGTTACTTTTTCACCGATCACCATTTCTGCCATTCGTGGCGAGCCAAGGTACATCGATGCATTTCCTTCAACCATCACTACGATGTCACAGAAAGCAGGGATATAGGCTCCCCCAGCCGCAGAAGGTCCAAATAATAAGCAGATTTGCGGAACTTTCCCAGACATTTTTACTTGGTTATAAAAAATTCTTCCTGCTCCTCGACGTCCTGGGAACATTTCTAATTGATCGGTAATCCGCGCTCCTGCTGAATCAACAAGATAAAGCATTGGGCAGCGTAGTTTTTCAGCCGTTTCTTGAATGCGTATAATTTTCTCAACTGTCCGTTTTCCCCAAGAGCCTGCCTTAATGGTAGAGTCATTGGCCATTACACAAACGGTACGACCATGAATCTTTCCGATTCCAGTGACGACACCATCAGCTGGAAGGTCACCAGCAAGAACGTTCGCAAACATGCCATCTTCAGCTTGTAAGCCATTATCAAATAATAAATTTAATCGATCACGAACAAACATCTTTCCTTGTTCTGCGTTTTTTTGGTGGTATTTTTCGTTTCCGCCCTTTAGGATTGATTCTTTCTTCAGTTCATAATCCGATTTTGTATGCGTCTCTGTCATGAAAATAATTCCTCCTTTTCTGAAAAAGGAGAAGGCCACAAGCCGTCTCCTTGCTACTATGCATATTTCTGTTGGTATTTACTGGATGGTGCCAGGCACCATCCAGTAAATTTCCATCTTAAAGCTCGTTCTTAGCGTCCTTTGTATTCTGGAGGTCTTTTTTCAGCAAAAGCTGTAAGGCCTTCTATTCTGTCCTCTGTTGGAATTAGAACATCATAAGCGAGTTCTTCAATTTTCAATCCTGTGGCTAAATCCACTTCTAACCCCTTGTTAATGGCTTTCTTCGCTTGAACAAGAGCAAGTGGACCGTTTTTGGCCATCGCTTTGGCTAAGTTTAATGCCTTATCCATTAATTGAGCCCTCGGAACTGCATATTCAAGAATTCCAATTGTTTCTGCCTCTTCAGCAGTTAGTCGACTAGCGGTATAAATCAGTTCTTTTGCCTTTCCTGGTCCAATTAAACGAGGTAGTCGCTGTGTTCCCCCTGCGCCAGGAATAATGGCTAAGGAAGTTTCAGTTAATCCCACTTTCGCCTCATTTGCTCCAATTCGCAAATCACATGCTAAAGCTAGTTCCAGTCCGCCACCAAATGCAACCCCATTAATCGCAGCAATGACTGGCTGCGGAAGAGCTTCAACTTCTGTGATTGTCGCCCCAATCAAACGGACCGTTTGTTTTGCTTCCATATCGGTCATTCCTCGACGCTCTTTTAAATCAGCCCCGGCACAAAATGCTTTGTCTCCTGCACCTGTTAAGATGACGACTCGAACTTCGTTGTCATGTTTAAGATCAGCTAAAATAGATTGGAAATCAACCAACATTTTTTTAGAAAGTGCATTTGCGGCTTCCGGTCGATTTAACGTTACAATTGCAACGCCATCACTTCGCTTTTCCAATTTTACTGTTTCAACTATGGTCTCATTCATGAGATTCGCTCCCTTCCTTCCGCACGCAAAATTTCTAATTGACGACTTTTAAGAGGTTTTCCCAACTTTTCTTCGATCATTAACGCCGATTTCATTAATTTATCTGAATTTATACCAGTGTTTATACCCATTTCATGGAGCATATAGATTAAATCCTCTGTCGCCACATTCCCTGAAGCTCCCTTAGCATATGGACATCCACCGAGGCCACCTAGAGAACTATCAAATGTCGTTATCCCCATTTCTAGTGATTTCACAACGTTCGCCAAAGCCGTCCCTCGTGTATCATGGAAATGCATTGCAATTCTATCAACCTCGAAATGTACTAGTAACACTTCAAGTAAGGATTCGACTTGACTAGGTACTCCTACACCTATGGTTTCACCTAAGGATAGCTCATCAATACCCATTGAGAATAAATGATCTGCTACTTCTCGCACTTGAGTAGGTGCAACCTTCCCATCATATGGGCAAGCAATCACCGTAGACACATAGCCACGAACGGTTTTTCCAGCCATTTTAGCTTCCTTAACCACTTCAGCTAACACAGGATAAGTTTCCTGAATCGACTTATTAATATTGTTCCGGTTATGCCCTTCACTGGCAGACATAAACACGCTAATCTCATCCACGTCTGCTTCTAGTGCGCGATCAAGTCCTTTTAGATTTGGAACGAGTGCAGCATAAGTAATATTCTTGTTTCGTTTAATCCCTTTTAAAACTTCAGATGCATCCGCAAGCTGTGGAATCCACTTCGGGTTTACGAACGAGCTAACCTCCAGATAAGAGAGACCTGATTCAGAAAGAGAATCAATCCATGCAATTTTATCAGCGGTTAATATCGGTTGTTTTTCATTTTGTAATCCATCTCTAGGACCAACTTCTTTGATTTTCACCTGTTTTGGTAGTTTCAAAGAATCAACTCCTTACTCAACGTCCACTATTGCATCCGTATCGTTGACAAAGTCCCCTTCTTGGACATGGACTTTTGTCACTTTTCCGTCCGCTTCAACAGCAACTGGGATTTCCATTTTCATCGATTCTAGTATTACGACCTCTTGACCTGCTTTGACTTCGTCTCCTTCTTTCACTAGTACTTTCCAAACATTACCTGCCATTCCTGCTTCTACTTTTGCCATTTTGCATTCTCCTTTACTTTGTTGATGTTAATAATGGTAAATAGTATTCATTTACAAATTGTGTTGTTGTATAGCCTTTAAGAAATTGTTCATGGCTTACAGTTTTGATTAACATTGGTATATTTGTTTTAATTCCCTCAATCTTATAATCTTCAAGTGCTCGCTTTAAACGTGAGCATGCTTCTTCCCTTGTTTGTCCCCAGGCAATAAGTTTGCCAATCATAGGATCATAGAAAGGGGTTACTTGAGAACCAGCTTCAATCGCACACTCATTGCGAATCCCTTCTCCTTCAGGTAGTTTGAATTCAGTAATTTTTCCTGGAGAAGGGAAAAATGTCTTAGGATCTTCTGCATAAATCCGAACTTCAATCGCATGACCATTACGGGTAACATCTTCCCTGGTAAACGAAAGTTTGGCACCTGAAGCGACTTTCAATTGTTCCTCGACCAAATCTAGCCCCGTAATTTCCTCTGTAACGGGATGTTCTACTTGCAATCTCGTATTCATTTCAAGAAAATAGAAATTTTGCTCTCGATCGACTAGGAATTCGATCGTTCCAGCATTTGTATAGCCGATGTGCTGTGCAGCTTTTATAGCGGCTTCCAACATTTTGTTTCGAGTTTCTTCATTTATAAATGGAGAAGGAGCCTCTTCAACAACTTTTTGATTTCGTCTTTGAATCGAGCATTCTCTTTCCCAAAGTGGAACGACATTGCCGTGAGAATCAGCTAGAATTTGCACTTCAATATGGTGAGGTTCTGCGATATATTTTTCTAAAAACATCGCGCCATCTCCAAAGAAGGACTCAGCACGTTTTTTATTACCTGCGAAAGCTTTCACTAATTCCTCTTCAGAGTTGACTAGTTGCATCCCGATCCCACCTCCACCAGCAGAGGCTTTCAACATTAGGGGATACCCGATTTCCTTTGCTGCCAGTTTGGCTTCATCCTCACTTTCAAGCGAGGTGTTAATTCCCTCTATAATTGGGACTCCGGCTTCTTTCATTGTTTTACGTGCCTCGATTTTGCTTCCCATTGATGCGATAATGTTTGGAGAGGGACCGATAAAGGTTAATCCTTCATTTATGCATCTCGTAGCGAACGAAGCGTTTTCGGATAATAGTCCATATCCAGGATGAACCGCTTCAGCACCCGATTTCTTTGCTATAGCAATAATCTCTTCAGCATTCAAATAGCTCTGATTAACTGGTGGTTTACCCACACAATAAGCTTCATCAGCCTCACGAACAAACAGTGCGTCTGCATCTGCTTCTGAATAGATCGCTACAGTTTGAATGTTCAGTTTTTGGCATGTTCGAATGACTCTTAAGGCGATTTCTCCTCTATTGGCAATCAACACTTTTGTAAACAAGTAAATCACTCCTTAACTTATGGGGTTAATAGATTAATTGACTGCTCACGCAATTTGTATTTCTGGATTTTTCCTGAAGCAGTCATCGGGTACTCATCTGTAAAGAAGATATGCCTTGGTATTTTATGATGGGAGATTTTTCCCTTGAAATACTCTTTTATTTCATCAGTAGTTGCAGTACACCCTTCTCTTAAAATAATCCAAGCCATTACTTCTTCCCCATATTTTTCATCCGGAACACCAATTACCTGGGCATCTAAAACCTTGGGATGGGTATAGAGAAATTCCTCAATTTCACGTGGATAAATATTCTCACCACCGCGAATAATCATATCTTTCAACCGCCCAGTGATACGACAATAACCGTTTTCATCCATAATGGCTAAATCTCCAGTATGTAACCAGCCATCTTCATCAATTGCTTCCCTAGTAGCATCCGGATTTTTGTAGTACCCCTTCATCACGTGATAGCCCCGTGTACAAAGTTCACCCTGCTGATTGTAAGGAAGTTCTTGCGTTGTCCCAGGTTGAACAATTTTTACTTCAACGTTTGGCAAAGCTCTGCCCACTGTTTCTACTCTTAATTCGACTGGGTCATCCGTACGTGTTTGTGTGATCACTGGAGAAGATTCTGTTTGACCGTAACAAATCGTAATTTCCGACATATTCATTTTGTTCATTACATTTTTCATAACTTCTACAGGACAATTGGAACCCGCCATTACACCCGTTCTCAACGTCGACAAGTCATAATTTTCAAAACTCGGGTGATTTAACTCGGCAATAAACATGGTAGGAACACCATGAAGTGCAGTGCATTTTTCTTGTTCGACTGTTCGCAGGACTGTTTCGGCATCAAATTCTTGGACAGGTACCATTGTTGCCCCAACACTGACTGCCGCTAAAGTCCCGATTACACAACCAAAACAATGGAAAAATGGCACTGGAATACATAGTCGATCTTGTTCAGTTAATTTCATACACCTGGCTATGTTAAAGCCATTATTCGTCAGATTGCTATGAGTCAACATAACTCCCTTAGGGAATCCTGTTGTTCCAGATGTATATTGCATATTAATAACATCATCAGGTTTTAGCTCTGCCATCCGTTCCTCTAATTGAGTATTAGTCACTTGGGTTGACAACGAGAGAACATCTGACCACTTATAAGTTCCGGGATAGTCTTTTTCACCAAAAACAACCACATTTTTCAACTTAGAGAGCCGTTTAGACTGAAGGTCCCCTGGCCCACAATGCTCAAGTTCAGGACAAAGCTCGTATATCGTGTCAATATATGAATTCCCTTTGTAATCTTCAATTAAAAAGATTGTTGTCGAATCTGATTGTTTTAATAAGTATTCTAGCTCAGCTGCTCGATAATTGGTGTTTACTGTAACAAGTACGGCCCCCATTTTTCCTGTACCATACTGCAAGCTAACCCATTCTGGAATATTCGATGCCCAGACTGCAACATTTTCTCCTTTTTCAATCCCAATCGCCATAAGTCCTTTTGCAACCTGTTCACACACTTCATTGAATTCTCGGTATGTGTACCTAAGTCCACGGTCTGGATATACGAGTGCCTCATGATTAGGCATTTCTACAGCTCGATCGGCTAACAGTTCCCCTACGGATTTACGAATTAACTCGGTCATTCTTTCCCTCCTACTTTTAGCATCCTAAGTGGCGAGCAATGACTAAACGTTGAATCTCCGAAGTTCCTTCGCCTATTTCCATTAATTTGATGTCACGTAAAAATCTTTCTACATCATATTCCTTCATATAGCCTGAACCACCATGAATCTGGATTGCTTGATTGCAAATACGGAACCCTGCCTCGGACGCAAACAGCTTAGCGAACGCAGCTTCCTTTCCAAATGGCTTTCCTTGGTCCTTTAACCAAGCTGCTTTATACACTTGGTTTCGAGCCAATTCAAGTTCCATTGCCATATCCGCTAATTTAAATTGAATTGCCTGGAACTTAGAGATGGACTGACCAAATTGCACTCGCTCTTTTGAATATTGTAGTGCTTTATCGAACGCAGCTTGAGCGATTCCCACAGACAAGGCCGCAATCGAAATCCGTCCCCCATCTAGAGTATATAAAAATTGACTAAATCCTTTTTTTTCATCTCCAAGAAGGTTTTCTCTTGGAACACGAACATTATCTAAAATGATTTCACAAGTATTTGAACCACGTACGCCCATTTTGTCATAGTTACACGAAATAGTTACCCCTTTAGCATCTGCTGGGACTATAATGGCTGAAACAATGTTTCGACCATCTTCTCGTTTTCCTGTGACAGCGGTTACAATGATTTGCCTTGAGTACCCTGCATTCGTAATCCAACATTTTTCCCCATTGATAACCCATTCGTTCCCATCTAGGACAGCCTTTGTTCGTGTACCGCCAGCGTCAGAACCTGCATTCGGTTCCGTCAAACCAAACGCACCCATTGTTTTTCCTTTCGCCATTGGCACCAACCATTCCTGCTTTTGTTTTTCAGTTCCAAAATAATAAATCGGACTTGCACCCAGACTTGTGTTTGCTGCATAGCTTAAGCCAGTACCTCCACAAGCTTTCCCGATTTCTTCAACAGCAATAATATAAGAGATGGTATCGCCACCGGCGCCACCATACTTTTCCGGAAATGGAATTCCAAGTAGCCCTAATTCACCCAATTTTTGAAATGTCTCGTAACGCATTGTTGAAGTTTCATCTACTTGTCGTGCATAAGGTTTAATCTCTTTCTCAGCAAAGTCTCTTACCATTTCTTGCAGCATTTTCTGCTCATTTGTCAGTTCAAAGTTCATCTATTTTCCTCCTCAACTAGACGGACTAGTCGGTCTGTTTTAGACACAAAAAGGACTCTGAATAAGATTCATACCGACCAGTCGGTCTGTTTTTTGTATAATTTTAGCCAGCTATTTGTGGAGAGGCTGACTTTTTAATAAAAATGATTGTACTTCTTGTTGATTCATTGCCTTTTCGGTTAGGAGCGAATGGAGCAATAAATCATTAAAAATCTGAGCAATTGCTTCAATTGTTAGCGGTCCGTCTTTTTTAAACCATTTATAAGTCCAATTGACCATCCCGATAATCGCCATAACGGAAATCTGCGCTGGAACCTCGGATCGGAATTCCCCTTTTTGCTGACCCTCACGAATGACGGTAATCAATAAGTTTTTATATTGATCCCGTTTTTTATTGATTTTAAGATTAAATTCTCCTGTCAAATACGTGCTTTCTTGATAAAATACCGTAATATGTGGTTTGTATAAGTCAAATACCTTGGTGAAGGATTGTATGATGGCACAAAGCTGTGAAACGGGCGTGTCATAATTATCATATGCTTCACGCGCTTTCTCGAGAACATAGGAGATAAAAACATCGTGGATGTAGTAGAGCAATTCATCTTTTGATTTAAAATTGTGGTAAAATCCCCCCTTTGATGTTCCAGATTCAGAAACAATTTGGTCAACCGTCACTCCGTGGTAGCCATGCTGTTCAAATAGATTGAGAGCGGTTTCAATAATTCTTTCCTTCAACTTAGTCTTTTTCATTTGCATCATCCCTTTGAAAAAATATTATCATAGATTGAAAATGGAAATCAACAAATTTTCAGAACCAACAATATTTTCATAATAATCAATCTCAGTCAGGGACGAAACCTTTCCTTTTACACAATCCTGAATACAACACTCAGGCCCATGATAATAAATGTATTTTTATCATCTTCAATGTTTTTCGTAAAAAATTGCCGACTTTAAAATAAAAGCCGAGCAACTAGTGCTCGACTTTAGTGATTATTCTTTTTCTGCTTGCAGTACTGTTTCCATCTGATCAAATTGCTGATCGATGCTCTCATCAGGTTTTTTCGTAAGTAAGCTTACCGCTACAACTGCAAGTAGACTTAGGAAAAATCCTGGTATCATTTCATACATGAATTCTGCAAGTATTTTTACATTTGCCCAGATTAGTACGGTAACCGCTCCAACAATCATACCGGCCAATGCTCCCCATTTAGTCATACGTCTCCAATATAGACTTAGCAATAAAACTGGCCCGAAAGCAGAACCAAAACCAGCCCATGCATATCCAACAAGACCCAGTATGGTATCATTTGGATTCATTGATATACCTACGCTTATGATAGCCACAATTAATACGGCAACCCTGCCCACTAATACTAGCTCTTTATCCGTGGCATTTCTTTTAAAGAAGGCTTTATAAAAGTCTTCTGTTAGTGAACTTGATGTTACTAATAGCTGAGATGAAATGGTACTCATTATTGCGGCCAATACAGCAGATAATAAGAAACCTGTAATATACGGATGGAATAGAACATCTGCGAAATAAAGGAAAATCGTTTCAGAGTTTTCAAGAGTCGTTCCCTTCAACGAATGATAGGCTGCTCCTGTTAAACCTGTTAACGTAGCTCCAATAAGTGTTAGCCCCATCCAACTCATCCCAATTCGACGAGCAGTTTTTAATTGCTTCAAACTACCGACAGCCATAAAACGTACAATTATATGTGGTTGACCAAAATATCCTAGTCCCCAAGCTAATAAGGAAATTATTCCTATGAAGGTAGTACCTTTAAATAAATCAAACATTGCGGGGTCAATACTTTTAATTTGGTCCACTGTTGCGGGTATGCCGCCAATTTCCGTAAATGCGACAATTGGAACTAGAATTAGCGCCACAAACATGATGACACCCTGGACAAAGTCTGTCATACTAACAGCTAAGAATCCACCAAACAAGGTATATGCAACGACAACACCTGCGGTAATCAGAAGACCAACACGATAATCTGTGCCAAACGAACTCTCGAATAAAGTTCCTCCGGCAACAAATCCAGACGAGGTATACAAGGTGTAGAAAATTAAAATAACGATTGCTGAAATTGTTCTGATGATTTTTGAGTGATCTCCAAAACGATTTTCTAAGTAATCAGGAATTGTGATTGAATCGTTAGCCACAATTGTGTAGGTACGTAAACGTGGTGCTAAAATAATATAGTTAATATACGCTCCAACAAATAAGCCAATGGCTAGCCATGCTTCAGAAAGGCCAGAAATAAACATGGCTCCAGGAAGTCCCATCATCATCCAACCACTCATATCAGAAGCACCTGCAGATAAAGCTGTCACAGCTGGTCCTACACTACGCCCACCTAACATATAGTCGCTTAGGTCAGAGGTTCTCCGATATGAATAATAACCTATTAGCAACATCGCTAAAAAATATACTCCTAACGAAATCAATATTTCAATCTGCACCAAATCTCTCCCTTTGTTTTTAGTCTTGTAAAATAGTAAAAATTGGTCTTGTCAACCAGTTGACTTTATTTACACTAACAGGGATTCAAATCTTATTCAAGGAAACTAAGTTAGATTTTCTATTTCATAAGGTCGAGTCATTCCCACAACTACAGCGATGTAAGCGCTTCACTAAATAATTATTTTTTCTTAGTATTAACTATCTAAATTAGAAGAAATTTTGGTTAATTCCTTTCTTGTTGTACTCGGTAATTGTTAAAAATAATATGTTCGTGTTTTCTTCTGACAGAATCCCCAGTGGTTAAAGTCTTATTAGGATTTTATATTCCTTATATCGATCAATTATTACGTTTAGAAGCCAACAATTCGGAATTACTATAAATTAACAAATCCATGAGGCTTTTACCTTTTTTCAAAAAAATGCTATAATTCTGATGATTGTTCTGATCCACGAACTTAGGGGGAAGGTGGGGTTAAATCAGTTTGTTTTCTAAGGACAATGAAAATTTTGTTTTTGAAATGTTCTCTATCAGCCACCTTTCTGGAATTTCCCTTTTATTTATAATAGCCCTCTTCCTATTTCTTAACTGTAATCGTCTGAAGCTTTTGCAATTACGCTCCATAGAAATTGGCATTGCGTTTTCGTTAATTATAGCTGAAGCCGCTTATACCTATTGGCTCCTAAAGACGGGATATTGGCATACCAGTGACTCTATTCCACTCGAGTTATGTAGCCTTAGCCTGTTTTTAACGATTTTTTTACTTATAACAGCAAAAAAGTGGATTTATGAATTGCTCCTGTTTACAGCGCTTTTAGGGGCATCACAAGCTTTGTTCAGCCCAGTCCTTTATTTTGACTTCCCTCATTTTCGATTTATCCACTTCTTTTATACCCATTTAATGATGATTTGGGTTGCTCTCTATTTTACTTGGGTAAAGGGCTACAGACCAACAATCTGGTCCATATTCAAAGTGTTTGTTTTCTTAAATGCATTTCTTCCGCTTGTACTGGTTGTCAACAGGCTTGTAGATGGTAATTATATGTTTTTAAGCAATAAACCAAACACACCAAGCTTATTAGATTACCTTGGGCCACACCCTTGGTATATCTTGTCTTTAGAAGCCTTACTCTTAGTTTCCAGTGTTTTAGTATGGATTATCTTTAAAGATAAAAAACCTTTACAAAATAAGAAAAAAGCTAGCCAATAGTGCTAGCTTTTTTCTTATTTTCTATTTGAATGATACAGCATTGCAAACTTACAACTCATCTTCATTTTTTGGAAATAAATCCAAGTCATGTACTAAAGTATCAATCCGTCCAGTAAACAAAAATAAGTCATCTTCGTTTTGACCTACATACTCTGCAATCTGCTTAAACGCTGTTCGAAATCTTTCTATTAAAATACATGACGAACGTTCTTCATAAATATGTTGATTGATACGCAGTAATTCATCACTGATCGTCATTAAACGAAATTCTTCAACGATCAAGGTTAAGCGATAACTTTTATTAGGATCGATAAATCGATTGTAAGCATGACTTCTTTTTACCAAATCTACAAATTCTTTGATGTTATTTGCTAGCAAAATCGCTTTTTGTCGTTCTAGTTCCATATCATCCCCCCATTGAAAATCAGAATGTATAAAATAGGTATGTTCAATCTTCTAGAGTTATTATTAAAGGTTTTTTTCAAACTTTTTTATTATTAAAAGGGTTTAGGTGTCCTCTATAACATTTATGGATAATAAACTGCAAGTTTACCTCTAAGCTACAAACTATTACGTAAGCAAATTTGTAAATCGACTCCTTACGAGCTAATGAACCGCAATACTGGACTTCAAAAAAAGAAACCGCCATATACCGGCAGCCCTCACAAAAATCCTATTGTTTTTCCGCAGCAAGTTGATAGACATATTCTTTAAAAGAAAAGCAAAATAATTTACGCTCAACACGACCCTTTTCACTGGTAAATTTATACCATGATTGCCCAATATAAAATGGATTGGATATTTGTTTTTCAATAATGTCGGAAATCTCAAATTCAGCATGTTCTGGTTTAATTCTCTCTTTAACAGAAAGCGCTAACACGAAATACGTTTTATCCTCTTCCATTTCTAGTAATTTTAGATGATAGGTTCCGTAATTTTTTTGATTAAAGACCTCCAAAACCTGGGTAATACTTTCTACAACGTTAATGTCATGTTTACTTGCTTGCTTCCAACTAGAAATTACAGGATCAAAAATGGACAACGTGAGGATGAAATGAGAGGCAAATTCGTGAGGGTCAAAGCCTTTTTCACTAAACTTTTGCTCTTCCCTAGGGATGACGATATACTTCTTGTAGTCAGCAAAAAAGCGATTGCTCATTTTAGATACCCACCTTCTTCATTGGAGTTGAATGGTACGTCAAATTTTTGATAATGATTAATTCAACAATTCCCCCAGAAAACCCTGTTATTTTTTCAAATTTCCTCAATAAATTGTCTTTTTTTTGTAAAAAATGAACTAAGACCTATGTCTTAGTTCTCACCAAACGATAAATGAATGATCACGACTTCTGCTCGACTTCCTAATCTGAGAGGTGGACCCCAGGTACCAAATCCTGAAGACACAATTGTATGTAATGTCCCCTTTTGCAAATAACCCCAATCATTTTCAAAAATTCTACTAGTAATTAAATGGGCGGGCGCCACTTGCCCTCTATGAGTATGACCCGAAAGTAATAAATCGACACCCATCTTTTCAGCTGTGGCAAATTCCTTTGGTTGATGATCCATCATGATGAATGGTTTTGATTGATCCAAATTTGAAACTATTTCTACGACCTCTTTACGTTTGTCATCGGTTAAATCATTTCTTCCAATTAAATAAAATTGGTCATTTATCAATATTGCTTCATCCATTAACATTTGGATCCCAACGCTTTCAACTTCCGTAACCAATTTTTCAAGGTCATCGCCATAATAATCATGGTTACCGGAAACTGCAAATACCCCAAGTGGTGCTTTTAATTGTCCAAGTATTTCTCCCATATTTTCATTTAAGTATGGATCGATATAATCATCAATCAAATCTCCCGGAATCAAAATCAAGTCTGGCTGGGTTTCAGAAGCGATGTCAACTAAACGTTGTAGGTGCTTTTTTCCAACTATTTGTCCAAGGTGTAAGTCAGAAGCCATTAGAACCTTTATTTCATTAGTATGTGGTCCTTTTTCAATATGGACATCATACGTACGAACTACTGGTGACCAAGCATTATAAGAGCCTACAATAAAAATCGCGAGAAAGAATAAAACAATCAGCCATCCGATCCAAAATGCACTTCTCTTTTTAATCAAGGATACTAGCAAATTCGCAATCGGCAATAAAATAAGGCTGTACCCTAAAATGATAAGCCAGAGATAACCGATTATTTTTATGGGTAGGAACATGCTAAATTGACCGAAAAACATGGCTACCGATAAAAAACTAATAAAGCCTACATAAAACCATTTATTCACATGAAGGCGAGTCGTATTGATCCACACCCAGCCATTATACCCAACATAAAAACAAATAGCCGAATAGATAAGCAGAAACAGCAGAATGACAAAGACGTATAATGATGACATGGTTTCCTACCTTTCGTTAAAAAACGCATAAAAAAGAAAAAAGCTACTCTACATTGTAGCTTTTTTCGAAAGTTTAGCAAAGTATGCACTATAATTTTTAAAAAGATTGGACTCTATTATTCATCCTCTTCAGAACCATCATCAGTTTCTGTCCCTTCTGTTTCAATCTCCTCCGTTTCTGTTTGTTCCGTATCTGTTTCTTCATTCTCCGATTCAGCATTGCTACACCCTGTTGCAACCGTAACAAACATGAAAGATGCCATCAAGACAAACAGCCATTGTTTAAAATTTTTCATTCTTTTCCTCCCGTTTGTTCGAATTGTCTTACAAGTTAATCATACAAGTTATTTTGCAGAGAGGAAGGTTATTTCACTAAACTTAACGTTTTTTAACCAATTCTTATACTTCCATTCAACTTCTTAACTGTTTACAAGCAGTCTTAAAATTCTTTGGTATTTGCATGCGATTCCCTCTACGTTTATTACTCAAATAAAAGGTCTTAAATCAATGAACTATTTATTGAATATGCAATAAAATCGGAGCAATATAATGGGATATGATTTAAAATTTCTCAGGAAGTACTTCCTCAGCAATTGCTATTTAAAAAATTAGATATAAGATCATCATTAAAGCAGAGCCTCTCAAAAAACAAACAGTAAAACAAAACTTAGACTATGCTGAAAATCTTTCCGTTACTATATGCTTTAACTGCTTTCTTGCTCGATGAAGCCTTGTTTTTACAGTTGATGATTTTAATTGTAATGCACTAGCAATTTCTTGTTCTTTTAATCCAAGTTCAATTTTTAAAACCAATACTTGTTTGTAATCTTCTGATATATGAAACATAGACTGACATACAACCTCTTTAAAAAGTAACATTTCCACTTGATCTTCCGTACTTGTTCCTGTGTTCAACTGACATTGAAGATATTCCATTAATTCTGAATCTGTTGTTAACCAATTTTTTCGCTTTGCTGCTCGAAGGTAATCTATAGCTGTTCTTACAGTAATCGCAGAAAGCCAAGCATAGATTTTTTCTGTATCCTCAATTGTGTCAATTTTTTTGAAAGCCTTGATAAATGATTCTTGAACAACATCTTCTGCCGTGTGCCAATCCTTTGTGTAGGAGTAAGCTAATAAAGTTAACCTCTTAGAATACGTTGTGAAAAGTTCTTCAAAATCAACCTTTCCCAAGTCTATCCCCCTTTTTTTCAGCTGCTCTTTTCACTGAGAACCTTTCAAATTTTATGAAAGGACATGCAACTAGTAAAGTATTTTCAAGGCAGCCTTTCATAAAATTAGTGTCTAGTACTAGATTTTAACTAGTACCAGACACCCCTGGTCCTTTTACATAAAAACTCACATTTTATATAAATGCTGTTTTCGTCAAGATTGTTGTTATAATCTTAAAGCTGATTTTAACAAAATAATGCTATTTTGAATGTTTAACATTAGTTTGGAAGCTCTTTTCTCATAGACTATATCTATTTTTTAAATAACCATGTATATTCAGACGTATCTATTGTTGTTAGAAGCTACAAAGTTTGAGAAAAGAGCCTATTTAAAAAACTCTTTTACAAATTCTGGAGCGTGCTCCTCATCTAAGTAGAGACGTTCAGAATAATTCCCTTCTTTAAAATGAAAAATTGCTATATATTGATGTGTTCTTCCCCACCCCGCATTAGTCAAGACTTCTTTAATTTGTTTTAAGTCTTTGATTTCAAGCACTTCCGTACTGTTTTCAATCTTTTCTTCAATTAGGTCCGGATGAGTCATCTCTTTCGAATCCCATTCAATTATTTTTATGGAAGATATGTCCTCCGGTACTATTGTTGTTTGATTAAGTAACTCTCGATCTTTCAGCCATTTCTCTAAACCTTTATAGGTTGGTTTAAAATCTAGATAGACATAATGGTCTTTCCCTAGAAAAATCTCAATATTCGAACCTCGACCACTATAATAATTTTGATCCTCATAGCTTTCAACTAAGATGTCAGCACGTAACAGTTCAATAATTTCCTTCAAATCATTCTTACTTCTAAAAGGAACAGTCCATTTTCCTGGTCCATTTCCAATAATATTCAGATATTCCACTTCATCAGCGTCGATATGAAAGATTTCATTTGAAGCCATTTTATATTCAGTTGATTCATAGATTGGCTTAAAGAGCTGTTCATAAATTCGATCATCGACACGGTACTGCCGGGTCACTTTTTTCCCGTTTTCTAACTCGTATAAGAAAAAGGCCGTACGCATGAATTCATTTTCAGGAAGATGAGCATTTATCTTTTTATCATCAATAATTTGCTGGTGTAATTTGCGAACTAATTCAATATTGCTTTTTTCTTGTAACGCATCTGGGGTAAACGTATGCCCATATATTTCTGGATCAAGATTCATATGTGGTGAATCTGTAAGGAAAACTTTCTTAATCTCATTTTGTTCAGGAACATTATTCTCATAAAAACCAAACCCTTGGATGCTAATAAAAACAAGTGCAATGACCACTCCATAAATGACGAGCCCCTTTAGCTTGTGGAACACTCGCCACGACTTTTCGAGCAACATATCCGCAGCGTAGTAGCCTATAATTGAACCAACAATATAACCAAAAAGCATCCAGTCGAGGCTTCCATTTTGAACCTCAGCGAAATACATGCCGCCTAATAACATCGTACAGAAGGTCACGCCATATTTAAAAATGGAACGAAGTTTGACAAAGGCAATCGCTTCGGAAGCACTTTCCACTTTTCTTTTTTTATATAGTAAAATGGAGAACACATAGAATAGAAAGGTTAAAAACAAATAAAGGATAACATCTATTTCCTGAAGTGGCCTACCGTCAAGCAAGGTTGCATACGTTAATGGCGACAATGTTTCTAAATCGCGATGCAAGTAGAAATCAGTTGGAAAGCCAAACAACAGCATTTGTAAATTATAAAAGATAAGAACTGTCATCCCTGCTGGAAAAAGCAGCAAAATATAGGTTAGTACCCCTTGTACAGCAGAAATCCCTGTAATCATGGCGACG